>SESE01000024.1_pt1 | contig 68944 bp, 71 predicted proteins | sample 3171371 | NCBI WGS metagenome assembly SESE01 (sample SAMN06051881, study PRJNA518727) | freshwater metagenome | biome: subpolar coniferous forest; feature: holomictic lake; material: water; isolation source: holomictic Lake 442, 13 m depth | place: Canada: near Kenora, Ontario | collected... | reverse complement strand
GACGGAATTACAATCGAAGAATTATACATTTTTATTTCGGGCCCTACGTCAATAACACACCCTCTCTCTAATGTAATAAATGTTCCACGCCCAATGCTGTTACCGTGCTAGTGTATGACTGTCTCTACGTAACTGCATTCCATATTTATATTTACAACATGTATCTTTTATAGGGGGTCATCATGACGAAAGCTGTGTGCGTTAAAAAAAGTCCATTTAAGGTTGAACTAGAGGCAGGAGACTATCATTGGTGCGCATGTGGTCGCTCACAGAATCAACCGTTCTGCGATGGCTCTCACGCCGATACTGGATTCAAGCCGGTCAAATTTACGGTCACAGAAAAAGAGACGCTGTATCTCTGTGGTTGCAAGAGCACGAGCGAAGCTCCATTCTGTGATGGCACACACGAGAACTTATAATCCGAATGGCCGCTACCGATACCTAAATAGTGCAAGCACCGCATAATAATATGCACTCTTGTCGAATAATATGCACTTTCTGTATTTTTTATTTAACTAAATTATGGGTATAATTTTGCGCATCGTTAAATTAATGCACAACTTTTAAAGCAAAAAATGCAAATAACAAAATTTAGTGACTACGCTCTGCGTACCCTAATTTATTTAGGTGAGCACCCAGATAAACTGATCACCATCAAGGAGATTTCGGATTACTACGGTATCGTGCACAGCCACCTAACAAAGGTTGTCCACCTGCTGTCCACCAGCGGCTTTATACACAGTGTGCGCGGAAGAAACGGGGGGCTACAACTAGCAAAGGAGCCCCGGCTGATCCCGATCGGGTCGGTCATCCGTGCGACCGAGGAAAACCTGTACGTGCTCGACTGTTTTGACCCAAAAAAACAAACGTGCCGATTGTTGCCCGGCTGCAAATTAAAAACCATCATCGGCTCTGCCATGAATAGCTTCTTTGCCCACCTAGACAACGCCACCCTGGCGGACGTGCTAATCAAAAAATAGTCACCGCCTCGCAAGGCGTCACAGCTAAGCGATCTCGAGTCCTGGCAACGCAATCTTGTTATCAACACTGAACTGGTAGTCCCGGAACACATGCTCGGCCGTGAGCATACGGTAGGTCCCATCGGGCAGCCGATGCGTGGTGTCCTTGAGGCGATAGGTGTTGTGTCCGCAGGTCCAGCAGTCAAAGTTACGCATCGCGGTGCACAGGCAGGTCTTGTCCCTGACCGAGACCTTCTTTGCGTTTGGGTGGGCCGCCACCTCGGCATTGTAGGCGGTGATGTAGGCGCACCCCCCGTTGCCATCCAGCAAGTAGCCGTAAGCCTCGCAGTTGGGACGCACGCCCGCGCCGATGGCGGGGCTTTTCTTCAGCATGCGCATTGGGTACCCCGTCGGGGAGATCATGTTGACCTCAATGTCCTCCTCGCTAGACTTAAAGTACTCTTGGGCAACCGGCTCTGGCAGGCCACACTCGTGCGTCACCGTGAAGCGCGTTGCGACCTGCACCGCCGCAATACCGGTCTCAAGGTACGACACCGCATCGCTCCCGGTAAAGATCCCACCGGCCGCTATGATGGGAATGTCTAGCTTTTCAGATTGCAGGTGCTGGTAGATCTCCCTGCAAATTTCTCGCAGATCATAGTTCGCCCAATCCATACCAAAGCCCAAATGGCCGCCGGCCAGCGGGCCCTCTACCACTATGTAATCCGGAAAGCGGTTGAGCTTCGCGTTCTTGCGCAAAAAAATTTGTAGCGCCCGCAGCGAGGAGACGATGATGCCAAGCCTCGCATCCCGAAAGCGTGGATGTCCCTCCATCAAAGCAAACGAGCCCAGATGCAATCCCGCGCTCAGAGTGATGCCATCTATGCCAGCAGAGAGGGCCTCGTGCAAGCGCACGCGCAAGGTCTCGCGCGGGGCGTTCATAGTGAGCTTTTCCATACAGTTAACAAAGATCATGCCTGGGCCACGCTTGGCCGCCATGGCTTTGCCTAAGTGGAGTCGTGTTGACTCCGCGATCTGTCCAAGATCAAACTGCACCTTGGACTTGTCGGTATTCGCAACGTTGTACTTGTACTGCTTGAGCTTGGATTTAACGAAATTCGTATTTAAAAGTCGATCCGTTACGGTCGGGAGCATGGCATCAGACATGTGCCCGATACCGCCAAGACGGGCGGCCTCCAGTGCCAGCTCGGCAGTCGAGATGTCGACCCCCATGCCCCCAATCATAATGGGCACCAGCTCCTGCTTGCCGAATCTCAAACGAAAATCATTCACGCACTTCATTGTCGTCCTCAGATTCAATTCAAGGCGCCATATTACCCTGTAATGACAGGCAGTCCCTCACGTCATTCGTAGTTCCCCGCGAAGAACAGCTGGGGTTGCGTGTTGGCCGAGCGGTACCGGATGTGCCGCGCGCACCAACCCTAACCGACAACCTCACACACGGGCAAGCGCCTCCAGCTTGTCCTTCGCGGCACCGCTGGCAATAACCTCTTTGGCTCTTGCCACGCCCTCCTGCAGGGTTTTGGTTAGTCCCGCCACGTAGATAGCCGCGCCCGCGTTGAGCTGCACAACATCACGTGCAGCACCAGGCTTGTTGTCCAGTACCGACAGCAGCATCGCGTGCGCCTCGTCAACGTTGGCAACGCGTATGCTATCCAGCGACGCCGTTTTTAGAGAGAAGTCTTGTGGCTGCACCACGTACTCAGACACCGAGCCGTCCCTGAGCTCCGCAACGTAGGTCGGCCCAGTAATGGAGATCTCATCCACGCCATCGGCACCATGCACCACCAGCACGTGTCGTGCGCCAAGCAGCCGTAGAACGTGTGCTAACTTCACGGTCAGCTCTCGCTGAAACACACCCATCACCTGGTTGCGTGCGCCCGCTGGGTTGGTCAGCGGACCCAGCAAGTTAAACAGCGTACGTACGCCAAGCTCCCGCCGCACCGGTGCGGCATGCTTCATCGCACTGTGGTGGTTGGGTGCAAACATAAATCCGACGCCGATTTCGTTCACGCAGCGCGCTACTTGCTGTGGTGCCAGATTGACATTAACGCCGAGCCTCTCTAGGACATCGGCGCTGCCGCACGTGCTAGAAACAGAGCGCCCCCCATGCTTGGCCACTCGGGCTCCGGCTGCCGCCGCGACCAGGGCGCTGGCCGTAGAAATATTAAAGGTCTGCGCACCGTCACCCCCAGTGCCGCAGGTATCAATCAAGTGATCGCTATCCTGCACCTCCACCTTGATCGAGAGGTCACGCATCACCTGTGCCGCGGCGGCAATCTCAACCACGGTCTCACCCTTCATGCGTAGCGCAATTAGGGCCCCCGCAATCTGAGCCGACGTAAGCTGCCCACCCATAATCTGCTGCACCAGCTCACGCATGTCGTCATGCGACAGATCCTCACGATTCAACAACTGGCTAAGCAGGCCGGCGTAGTTCATCAGCGTCCGCCCCGTAAGAAGTTGGCCAGCATTTCGTGACCGCACTCGGTAAGGATGGACTCCGGATGGAACTGGACCCCCTCCACACTCATTGTCTTGTGACGCACCCCCATAATCTCACCATCCTCTGTCCACGCAGTAACCTCCAGGCAGTCCGGCAGCGTCGCGCGCTCGATCACCAGTGAGTGGTAGCGTGTGGCCGTAAGAGGATTGGGGAGGCCACGAAAGACTCCCTCGTTGCTGTGAAGGATGGGCGATGTCTTGCCATGCATGAGCTGTTTGGCGTGAACAATCCGCCCCCCAAAGGACTGTCCGATACTTTGGTGGCCAAGGCACACCCCCAGGAGGGGAGTTCGCCCCGCGAAGCGCTGGATCGTGGCAACCGATATTCCGGCCTCATTGGGTGTGCATGGCCCTGGTGAGATGACGATGTGCTGTGGCTGCAACGCCTCAATTTGCTCTAGCGTAATCTCGTCATTACGATGCACGATCACATCAGCGCCCAGCTCGGCAAAGTATTGCACCAAGTTGTACGTAAAGGAGTCGTAGTTGTCTATCATTAACAGCATGGTGGCACCTAACTATATGGTGTACATGCTGTGTACACACTGATGAGCGGTCTGGGTATTATCTCATTGTTACAGGGGCCAGAGAAGAGGATACCCCTGGGGCACACTCGACAATCGGGCACTAAAATTCCACCATCTCAAAGTCCTCTTTGCGCGCCCCACACTCTGGACAGGCCCAGTTAATTGAAAGGTCTTCCCAGCGCGTGCCCGGCGGGATACCATCTTCGACGGAGCCGGCGGCCTCATCGTATAGCCACCCACAGATCAGGCACATATAGGTCTTATATTCAGAGCTCGAGGTCATGACGAGTAATTTAAGTTAAGATTGTATTTTAATTTTGTATTTTACAATGACACCCACCACCATGTCCGATATCCCGCCAATTGTTCTTGCTTTTGGTGCCACAGACCCAAGCGGGGGGGCGGGGCTGCAGGCTGACGTGCTAACCATCGCCAGCATGGGCTGCCACCCCCTGTCCGTGGTAACGGCGGTCACGGTGCAGGACACGGGGGGGGTGGATGACGTGCTGCCCATCGACGCTGAGTGGGTGTCCGACCAAGCGCGTGCGGTACTAGAAGACATGCCCGTGATGGCCTTCAAGATTGGATTGCTGGGCAGCCTAGAGAATATTGCGGCGATCGCCGAGGTGATCTCAGACTACCCCGACATTCCGCTGGTATTTGATCCTGTTCTGGCGTCCGGCGGCGGCGATGAGCTGACCAACGAGGACATGCTGGATGCGCTACGTGAGCTGCTGCTGCCACAAACCACCATCTTAACGCCCAATAGCATAGAGGCGCGTCGCCTCATCCAGGACGAGGACAACGACGAAGATAACCCCGACCTACCCGAGTGTGCCAAGCGCATCGTGCAGCTTGGGTGTGAGTATGTGTTGGTGACCGGCACGCACGAGCACACGCCCAAGGTGATCAACACCCTATACAACGAGGGTGGGGTGGTGCGCACCGATAGCTGGACGCGTCTCGCTGGCGTCTACCACGGATCGGGTTGCACACTCGCCTCGGCGATCGCCTCTTTGCTGGCGAACGGCCTGTCGGTTGAGGAGGCGGTCAAGGAGGCCCAGGAGTTTACTTGGCAGGCACTACAGAACGCCTTCCGCCCTGGGATGGGGCAGCATATTCCAGATCGTTTATTTTGGGCTCGAGATGACGAAGAGGACAAACCCAGCATACGCCATTGAGGGTGTGTACGCCGTCACCCCAGACTGCATCGACACCACAGACCTCTTGCGCCGCGCGCGTTTAGCGCTCACTGGCGGGGTACGGATCCTACAATACCGTAACAAGTCCTCTGGCGCCCCGCAGCGACTGGAGCAGGCTCGTGCCCTGCGTAAGTTAACGCACGAATTTGACATACCATTCATTGTAAACGACGACGCGAGGCTGGCAGCTCAGGTTGGCGCGGACGGGGTGCACTTGGGGGCAAGGGACGGCAACATTGATGCGGCACGCACCCTGCTAGGGAAGGACAAGATCATTGGGGTCTCTTGCTACAACCGCCTGCCACTGGCTCGGTCTGCGGCTGATTCGGGCGCAGATTACGTGGCGTTTGGAGCATTCTTTCCCTCCACCACCAAGCCCAACGCCGTGATGGCAGACGCCGCACTGTTGCTACGAGCGCGCGTCGAGCTTGCTGTGCCACTTGTGGCAATAGGTGGCATCAGCCCACAAAATGCTGCATCATTAACATCCTCTGGTGCGGATGCACTGGCAACAATCTCAGCCCTGTTTGACGCGGATGACATAGTGGCCGCAGCACAAGGACTGAATAAATTATTTTGCGTCGCTCGCTCACTGCAGGCAGGCGCGATCGATTACCGACCAACCTAATATCAAAAACGACAAGGAGACCCGATGGCAAGCCTACAAACACCCCTCTGTAATTTCGGCTGGAGGGCTCCCGAGTTTGACCTGCCGGGCGTAGACGGGAGGCGTCACACCTTAGCTAGTGCACGCGGCAAGAACGGGCTGCTGGTGATGTTTATTTGCAATCACTGCCCCTACGTGCAATCTGTCCGGGATCGTATCGTGCGAGACACACGCGAACTATTACAGCACGGCATTGGCAGTATCGCCATCATGTCAAACGATTCTGCAGAGTACGCGGAGGACTCATTTGAAAATATGCAGGCGGTGTCCAAGCAGTATGCCTATCCGTTTCCTTACGTGCTAGACGAGACGCAGCAAGTGGCCAAAAATTATGGGGCCGTCTGTACGCCAGACTTTTTTGGATTCAATGCCAAATTGGAGTTGCAGTATCGTGGCCAACTGGATACCTCTCGCAAGGAGGCGGTGGCCAACGCGCCGCGGCGACTATTTAATGCCATGGTGAGCGTAGCGAAAACCGGTGCAGGGCCGTTAGAGCAATTTGCCAGCATGGGCTGCTCAATCAAGTGGAGGGATGAGACATAAATGTGTCTCAGGTACTCAGTCACCCCACCAAACTAATCGCCAGAGCGTACCAATCGAATCCGATAGCCGGCGCTGGTGTGCTCTGAACCATAGTCCACGTAACCATAGTCGAAGTTAACCCCCCACGCATGGGACGGCTCACCTGCCGCAGGCAGCGCTGACCAGAATGGCGAGCTCGGCGTCCCCGGGAAGACTGCCATATCAATCGCCGGATTACAGCAGCTAGAGTCAACAATGCTCAGAAGCTCCTTAAGGCTTGGAAGACGCCAAGGCTTGCCGCTAGTCGAGATCTCGTTCTTGGTCCAGCCCTGTGCTTGATCAGAGCTAAAGGCGGTCGCGGCCCCACTGCACCCGTCCGCCGTCATCTTCATGCCCTCCGCGCAGCGCCTCCAGATTAGGCCGGTGGTGCTATCAGTAACCTCGTTTCCGTCTATCGAAATAGTATATCGAGTCTGGGTTTGTGCACACAACTCAGTCGCCACCGTCATTGGTGGCTGATTTAAAACTGATTTCATGATCATAGTCCTTGAATTTAGTCAGTGTAACAATATATTAAGCACAGTTTCATTCTAGTCACATGGAACACCAAAAACAATGTAATACTTCGCCACATCCTGAAAGTGCTACACATCAAACCTTCAGTGCATACCCAAAGTGCCCTAATTACCTAGGCATAGATCGCCTCGCTAGGGCCGACTCCGGCACCAGCTCTACGTTTTTTAAAGAAATTGTCAACCCATTAAAGAACTGGGGCGTTTATATCGTGCGGCACATGTAATATCTCTAGTCGCTTTTAAACTTAAATAAATAAAGTTTATATGAAGCTGTTATTTACAAAGATAGTGGTTTGCAAACAAGGCGAAGTTGGTTAAAATGGGGCGGACAGCGATGTCTAATTGGCTTTATTAAAAGTAAACTTACATAACAATCACGGAGTGACAAGAAATGAAATCTATCATCGTTAGTATGATTGCAGCAGCAGGACTAATGGTTGCAGGTAGTGTTTTCGCAACCGACATGCCTGAGTTGGCCAAAAAGAGTGGTTGCACCGCTTGCCACAAGATTGACACTAAGCTAGTAGGTCCAGCTTGGATGGACGTGTCCAAGAAGTACAAGGGTGCAACTGAGTACGCTTACTCATCAAAAGGCAGCGCTGCTGCTGACGCCAAGAAGATGTCTCTAGAAGACGGGCTGGCCATGAAGGTAGCTAAGGGCGGAACTGGAAACTGGGGTAACGCCGCTATGATTGCAAACTCACCAAAGGTGAGTGACGCAGACATCCATACTCTTGTTAAGTTTGTTTTAGGCTTGGCAAAGTAAGCAGGGTTACGGTAACTCACTAGGGAGCAATCCCTATTAAGAAAAAGTCGGCCGATGCCGACTTTTTTTTATGTAACAACCCACTAAAGCAATCAGCGCTGGGCAACTGGGTTTATACTGGACGAAGTGCACACTTCCGGAGCTGGTATGTCGATCAATCAATTATTTTTACCGGTTGCACTGCTGTGCGCTGTCGCGTGCGCTGCCTGTGACAAATCAAAAACACCAACCGCCGGCGGCGAGCTAACGGTACGGATTGGCTCTGTTGCCCCGCTCACCGGGCCGCAAGCCCATTTTGGCAAGGACAATGAAAACGGCGCACGCATGGCGATAGAGGATGCCAACGCTCGGGGTGTCATTATTGCCGGGCACAAGGCACACTTTGAGCTTCTCAGCGAGGACGACCAGGCCGATCCAAAAACGGCCACCATTGTTGCGCAAAAGCTAGTCGACGCAAAGGTGAACGGGGTTGTTGGCCACTTTAATTCTGGTACCTCCATCCCGGCCTCCAAAATTTACAGCGATAATGGCATCCCCCAAATATCGCCTTCTGCAACGGCGGTAAGCTACACAGCCCAAAACATAAAGACCGCCTTTCGCGTAATCGCAAATGACAGCCAGCAGGGCAAGGCCCTTGGCGAATTCTCAACGAACACCCTGGCCGCAAAGAGGATAGCGGTAATAGATGACCGCTCTGCCTACGGCCAGGGACTGGCCGATGAATTTATAAAATCCATACAGGCGAGTGGTGCACAGATCGTAGCGCGTGAGTTCACCACCGACAAGGCGATAGACTTCACTGCGGTGCTGACCTCCATCAAGAGCAAGCGTCCCGACCTGCTATTTTTTGGCGGGATAGACACGCAGGGCGTACCCATGGTCAAGCAGCTCAAGGCGCTGGGTTTGAATGTTAAGTTTGTCATGGGCGATGGTGGTCAAACGCCCAAGTTGCTTGACTTGGCAGGCAGTGCCGCCGAGGGGGTCTATGCGTCGCTACCCGGCAGACCGCTAGAGAAGATGCCAAGCGGTCAAAGCTTCGCACAACGCTATGAAGCAAAGTACAAGCAACACATCCAGCTATATGCCCCCTACTGCTACGATGCTGTGAACGTGATGATCGCTGCAATGCAGAAGGCCGACTCGATCGACCCAGCCAAATATCTACCAGAACTGGCCAAAATTACCCACGGTGGCGTGACTGCGAGCATCTCCTTCGATCCAAAGGGGGACATCAAGAACGGGGTAGTGACGCTATATCAAGTACAGAGCGGCAAGTGGCATCCGCTGTACACTACCGATGCAGCGGCCTTAACACCAGCGCACTAACTCGGGATCTAATCTGAGGAGCATACCAAGACGCTGCGTGTCATTTTTTATTTACGGATAAATTTGGATACATTCTTTCAGCAAATTATCAATGGTCTCGTACAGGGCAGCGTCTACGCCATGGTGGCTCTGGGCTATACCATGGTGTATGGGATTCTTGGCCTGATTAATTTTGCACACGGCGAGGTGGTCATGGTGGGTGCCATGGTTGCTCTGTCAGTGATTCAATTGTCGATCAGCTATGGCCTGCCCCCCATTCTGGCATTGCTAATCGGCCTGATGGTTTCGATTGCGGCATGCATGGCCCTGGGTTACAGCATCGAGCGTGTAGCCTACCGTCCATTGCGTAAGGCTCCACGCCTGGCCCCACTGATCACCGCCATCGGCGTGTCCATGGTGTTGCAAACGCTGGCGATGATCATATGGGGACGTGAGTACCACGCCTTTCCATCCCTACTACCCAACGGCTCACATATCCTATTTGGCGCCATTATCACCGAGGTACAGATTCTTATTATCTTAGTGGCGCTGGCAATGATGGGGGGGCTGCTATTACTGGTGCACCGCACCCGTCTAGGTCGAGCCATGCGCGCCGTGGCAGAGGATCCGTCCATTGCAACCTTGATGGGGGTAAATACTAACAGCGTCATATCCACCACCTTTATGCTGGGTTCGGCATTGGCCGCAACGGCGGGGGTCATGATCAGCGCAAATTATGGTATCGCGCACTACTACATGGGCTCCGTTTTAGGACTCAAGGCCTTCACTGCGGCCGTATTGGGTGGCATTGGCAATATGTACGGGGCCATGGTGGGCGGTCTACTATTGGGGTTAATTGAAAGCCTGGGGGCGGGTTACATTGGCGACCTAAGTGGCGGCTTTCTTGGCAGCCACTACCAGGACGTATTCTCTTTTTTTGTGCTGATCTCGGTACTAATCTTCCGCCCATCAGGGCTACTGGGGGAACGCGTTGCGGAACGCTCTTAGGCGCCTACTGGGCATGAGGCAGCGTGACACGTGGCTGGTGCTTGTCGTGCTGGCCATTGGACTGCTGGCGCTACCATTCATGACTGACGCACTCCTTGGGCGTGGCTGGGTGCGCATACTGGACTTTACGTTGCTCTACATCATGCTGGCGTTAGGGCTAAACATCGTAGTCGGCTATGCCGGCCTCCTTGACCTTGGCTATATCGCCTTCTTTGCCGTAGGTGCGTACTGTTACGCCCTGCTTGGCTCGCCCCAACTTGGCCTGCACTTTCCATTCTGGGTTATCCTGCCGCTGAGTGCGCTCTTAGCGTGCCTGTTTGGTGTGCTGCTAGGCGCACCAACCCTGCGATTGCGGGGTGACTACCTGGCCATTGTCACCCTTGGGTTTGGTGAAATAATTCGCATCTTTCTTAATAACCTGAACTCGCCAATTAATATCACCAATGGCCCCCAGGGCATTGGCATGATAGATCCCATTCATTTGGGTTCGTTCTCATTGGGCAGTACGCATGAACTATTTGGGCTCACCCTTCCCCCGGTGCACCTACATTACTATCTGTTTCTCTTTTTTACGCTGCTGGTTATTTTTGTCTCACTACGCCTAGAGGGCTCTCGCATTGGTCGTGCTTGGATGGCAATTCGCGAAGACGAGATAGCGGCCAAGGCAATGGGCATAAACACTCGCAACATAAAGTTGCTTGCGTTTGCCATGGGAGCAACATTTGGTGGGCTGGCGGGGGGGTTGTTTGCTGGATTCCAAGGCTTTGTCAGCCCAGAAAGTTTCGGCCTGGCTGAGTCCATCACGGTACTTTGCATGGTGGTCCTGGGTGGCATGGGCAATATCAGTGGTGTCCTTTTGGGATGCCTGTTGCTGGTGGTGCTGCCCGAGGTCTTACGTCACGGATCAGGGCCGGCACAACAACTTCTGTTCGGCAGGTCCTTTGTCGATCCGGAAAGCTTGCGCATGCTGCTATTTGGATTGGCACTCATTGTAGTTATGCTGTGGCGACCCGCAGGACTGTGGCCGTCCAGACAGCATCGATCTGAGCTAACCGCGAAAGACAATCTCACCAAGTCGTCACGGGATGACCGCACATGATGACTTCCGCTAAGCCGCACGCACCCCTGCTCGAACTATCTGGCATTGGAAAAAGTTTTGGCGGCCTGTCTGCCTTAAGCGATATCTCACTCCACATTAGACGTGGTGAAATATATGGCCTGATTGGACCCAACGGGGCAGGCAAGACGACGCTCTTCAATATTCTAACTGGACTGTATAGGGCGGATGGTGGGCGCTTTACATTTGACAACACAGAGTATGGTGGGCACTGTAAATCACACACGCTCGCACGGGCAGGGATCGCTCGTACATTTCAAAATATCCGCCTGTTCTCCAACATGACCGCACTAGAAAACGTCATGGTCGGACGCCATTTGCGTACCCGTAGTGGTATCTGGGGTGCACTAACCCGCAACGCAGCAACGCGCGCAGAGGAACGTGAAACCCTACAACGTGCGCGTGAGCTGTTGAGCTATGTTGGTATCAATCGTCCACATCAGACCCTGGCAAAGAATCTCTCCTACGGTGAGCAGCGCAGGCTAGAGATTGCCCGTGCGTTAGCAACAGACCCCAAGCTAATTGCACTGGATGAGCCAGTGGCAGGAATGAATTTCACCGAAACAGACAGCCTAAAAAAATTATTACGGGACATACGTGCCGGCGGCACCACGGTGCTGATCATTGAGCACGACGTCAAGCTCATCCTCAGCCTATGTGATCGTGTGGCGGTCCTAGATCAAGGCAAAAAAATTGCCGAGGACACACCCGATCAAATTAAATGCAATTCGGCCGTGATCTCGGCTTATTTTGGTATAGAGCCCGCCGCTTACGAACAAAACTCAACGAAGCTGCCGACAGCCCGCCTTCCCGATCAAGCAAACCATGACCACCCCTGAATTAAAATCACTGCTGCACGTGCGCAACCTAAAGATGTCTTATGGCGGCATCCAGGCACTGCGTGGTGTAGATCTCGATGTGGCGCATGGTGAGCTAATCGCGCTCATCGGAAGCAATGGCGCAGGAAAAACCACACTGCTCAAGGTATTGGCCGGCTTGCTGCAGCCGGCAAGTGGCACGGTACACTACCGTGGCACGCCCTTAATGCATCACGCCGCATACCAGCTGGTACAGGAGGGACTAACATTGGTACCGGAAGGCCGTGGCATATTTGCACGCCTGACGGTCAAAGAAAATTTACAGATGGGATCTTACTGTCGCAGTGACGAGCCATCCATCGATCGCGACATGCAGAACGTGTATGAACTATTCCCGCGCCTATTCGAACGCCACAAGCAGCTGGCTGGGACGCTGTCCGGCGGCGAACAACAGATGCTGGCGCTTGGGCGCGCACTGATGAGTCGACCCACGCTACTGATGCTAGACGAGCCCAGCATGGGGCTGGCACCCATGATGGTCACGAAAATTTTCGAGACCATTCAAGAAATTTCTGCGCGGGGCGTTTCAATTTTATTGGTAGAGCAAAATGCCAAGCTTGCTCTTGAGGTGGCACAGCGCGGCTACGTTCTAGAGAACGGCCTCATAACATCATCCGACAGCGCCGCCAAGCTTCTAGTGAGCCCTGCCGTGCGTCAGGCCTACATGGGCAGCTAGCTCGGCACACTCGACGTCTTTTTCGATCGCACCCTAGGTGGCCCTATACTTTTAAATTCCACTTGTAGCCAAATTCATCGTTTCCGGTTTCTTTTGGTACCACCTTATTGGGCGCATGCGGGGAGGCGGGCAGGGGCTCCTCCATAATGGGCCCCTCTTTGGTCAAAAGAAACACGACTGGCTCTGGCCTGTCGTCCTGAGTAGACGAGTACAGCTGGGGGGCATTTGCCCGAGTATCTGGATTTAAAAAACGAGCCCCGTCCGCGTCCTTCAGTATTTCAAGGTACTTCTTCCTAGCCTCCCAGCTTGGCATCGGATCATCATTCTGCTTAACCTCTTTGCTGCTTGATACAACAAAGCCGCCGCCCTCCACCTGACCCAACGCCTTGAGTGCGCTCTCGGAGTATTCGTACTGGCCCTTATTATTCTTACGCGCCACAGCATCGATAGAACAGTGGTGCGGCGCAAGCAGGACATGCCAACTCAACTTATCCGTGGCGTCCTTGCAGCTCTGCCAGACACGATCCCAAACATCAACGGTCGCATCCGCTCCCAGCATAATACGATTCACTCCACCAAAGACCTTGATCGTCCAGCGCACAATCAGGCCGCCGTCTGCCGCCCCATCCTGGGCCTTGGCGGGAGAAATTATTTGCGCCTCAATGTTTCTCGAAAAGGCTTTAACCATGCCAGATGGTGATGCTGCCTCCAGCGTGGTAATCCTGTTGCCATTTAGCTCCGACTCTTTGCTGCCCTGAAGATCCAGCCTGCGCCTTATTTCCTGGAATAACGACACCGACTCATCGGACTCATGCTTCTTAGTCAGAAAATCAGGGTGCATCCAAATTTCTTCAACCAGGATTATCTTGTCATCCTCTCGTGGCCTGTCCTCAAACTCGGCAGGGTCACCGCAATAAAAAAGTTTGTCGAAGCCCGTGATATTATTTTTGTCTGGGTGAGTCAAAACCAAAAGTGACAGACGATATTCTCGATTGCTCCGGTAACTGGATTGATAGCAGGCATACTGAAGGTCGAGAGCAAAATCGTAGTAAATCCATTGAAACGGTTGCGACGCCTCCTCGTGCCCAAGTGTTGCAGCGTTCCCCATTTGACCATTAACATCAATGGAACTCCTAAAGCGATCCGTATGTCTTTCGCAGCGATAGTTAACATCGACAAGTATCGCCTTGTCGTTGGCCTCAATTAGGGTGGTGTCCCCATTGCCAACCGGGAAGAAGGTAACGCGATTAATAGACATCAATTGCCTCTCTCAATTTTGTAAAATTGTTTGGTACCACAATCGCACATTATACTTAACTTACCCCGCGAATATGGAGGCATATTGGCGAAAATCAAGCAGAAAATACACATCCAACCAAAAGTGGTATTGTCGGCTTTTGCGCAATACCTGAGGCAATATCGCAAACCTCATTGGTTCGGCTTTGAAATTTAGACTAGCGCGGACGCCACAGCCTCAGGAGTCAATAAAGGCCGATATCTGTTGCAGTGCTCGTTCTGTTGCACCACGATTGGCCTCAACAAAGTTGAGCCCCGCCTGACCAATTCTTGCCAGCCGCTCGGGATTAGAGAATAAATCTTTCAGAGCCTCTGCAAGGTCGGTTGAATTTTGTACACGCACCGCCGCGCCACCTTCAACAGCAAGCTGGCTGGCCTGTGCAAAGTTGTACGTATGGGGGCCGATGATTACTGGCTTGCCCACAGCGCAAGCTTCGATAAAATTTTGTCCTCCGAATGGCAATAGGCTCCCGCCAACAAAAGCGAGGTCGCAGGCGGCGTAGTAAGCGAACATCTCCCCCATGCTATCGCCCAGCACCACTTGCGTATCAGACTTAATAGGTTGGCACTCACTTCTGCGTTGAAAGCGAATCTCCTGCCGAGTGAGCAGGTCCGCCACATCGGCAAAGCGCTGTGGGTGACGTGGCACGATAACGGTCAGAAGGCCGGGGATGTCAGCCCGTTTGAGCATGGGCAACAGCAACGCCTCCTCGCCAACGCGTGTACTGGCCAACAAAAAAATATTTCTACTCTGCCCGAACTGGGTGCGCAAGCTCGCGCCCAGATCCAACATTCCCTGTGGTGGCTGAATATCAAATTTTATATTACCCATCACGGATACGTTGCTGGCACCTAACTCAGTTATGCGCCCAGCATCTGTCACATTCTGTGCGGAGATCATGCTCAGCTCATTCAGGCCCAGTCTCATCAGATCTTGGTGGCGTGCATAGCGTGTCGCAGATTTTTCAGATAGCCGCGCGTTCAGTAACAGCAACGGTATCTGCATGGTGTGGCATTCGTGGATCAGATTAAACCAGATCTCTGTTTCCATCAATATGCCGATACGTGGGCGGAAGTGCTTTAGAAAGCGATCGACGGCAAACGGATAATCGTAGGGTAGGTAGGCTCGCAAAACATCACTGCCGTACAACTGCTCACTGGCTGCGCGGCCTGTTGGGGTGGTGTTCGTCAGCAACAATTGGTACTGGGGATATCTCTCCTGCAGGTGCTGCACGAGCCTAGCCGCTGCGCGAGTTTCGCCCACCGACACGGTGTGTATCCATATTAGTGGCCTGGCTCCACTCCTGCAATAATACCCGAAGCGTTCGCCCACATGCTGCAGGTATTCACGTTGCTTGCGTGCACGCCAGAGCAAGTGTAGTGCGACGTATGGCAAGAGAAGCCACAAAAGTATGGTGTAAGTCCTACGAGGATTCAACACGATAAAGTCGCATGCTGCATGTGTAGGATTGACGCGGTGGCCGAAACAATTCCTCTCCATGGCCGCCGCACAAAAGAGGGGCTGCCATATCCGTTGATTGGGCTCAATGAAGCAGTCCGCCTATGGCTACGATTTGTTATAAATTTCAGCTCCTTGTTCTATAAACTCAGCCGCTTTTTGTTCCATCCCTTTTTGCAAGGCAGCCTGCTCATTGATGCCCTGGCTGGTCGCGTAATCACGCACCTCCTGCGAGATCTTCATCGAACAAAAATGAGGTCCGCACATAGAGCAGAAGTGTGCAACCTTGGCGGAATCCTTGGGTAACGTTTCATCATGAAATGCACGTGCCTTATCGGGATCAAGACCAAGATTAAACTGATCCTCCCAGCGAAATTCAAAACGCGCCTTAGATAGTGCGTTGTCGCGAATCTGTGCACCTGGGTGCCCCTTGGCAAGATCGGCAGCATGGGCGGCAAGCTTGTAAGTGATGACCCCTTCCTTAACGTCATCCTTGTTGGGTAGCCCGAGGTGCTCCTTGGGGGTTACGTAGCACAACATCGCCGTGCCATACCAACCAATCATCGCCGCCCCTATGCCCGAGGTAATATGATCATAGCCTGGCGCAATATCGGTAGTGAGTGGTCCCAACGTATAGAATGGCGCTTCGTGGCATTGCTCCAACTGTAGCTCCATGTTCTCTTTTATCATGTGCATGGGCACATGGCCAGGGCCCTCGATCATCACCTGCACGTCATGCTTCCACGCAATTTTTGTTAGCTCGCCCAGGGTCTTTAATTCGCCTAGCTGCGCCTCATCGTTGGCATCAAAAATCGAGCCTGGACGCAGGCCGTCACCAAGACTAAAGCTAACGTCATATGCCTTCATAATCTCGCATATATCTTCGAAGTGCTCGTACAAGAAAGACTCTTTATGGTGAGCCAGGCACCACTTGGCCATGATTGAGCCACCGCGCGATACAATGCCAGTCATGCGATTAGCGGTTAATGGCACGTACCGCAACAAGACACCTGCATGGATTGTAAAATAATCGACGCCTTGTTCTGCCTGTTCAATAAGCGTGTCGCGATAGATTTCCCAGGTTAGGTTTTCGGCCTTACCGTCAACCTTCTCCAGCGCCTGATAAATTGGAACTGTACCGATTGGGACGGGCGAGTTGCGAATGATCCACTCACGCGTCTCATGAATATGCTTGCCCGTGGAGAGATCCATCACGTTATCGGCACCCCAACGAATTGCCCAGGTGAGCTTTTCAACCTCCTCACCAATGCTTGATGTGACAGCCGAGTTACCAATATTGGCGTTTATTTTCACCAAGAAATTGCGCCCTATAATCATGGGTTCAACCTCGGGATGATTGATATTGGCAGGAATAATGGCGCGGCCACAGGCAACCTCGGCACGTACGAACTCTGGGGTAATCTCCTCTGGAATACTGGCACCAAAAGACTGGCCGGGATGCTGACGACCCATAATAGTAGCCAGCTTGTCACCCCGGGGGCCGGACTCCCTGAGCTCCTCGAGGTACTCCTTGCGGCGCAAGTTTTCACGAATCGCGACGAACTCCATCTCTGGCGTAATGATGCCCAGACGGGCATAGTGCATCTGGGTAACATTGGCACCCGCTTTTGCGCGACGCGGATTGCGGGGCAAGTTGAAGCGTAATTCGGTCAGTTCTGGGTCACCCAATCGTTCGATACCGTATTTCGAGGTTGGGCCAGACAACTCGACAGTGTCATCACGTTCATCAATCCAGGGAGTGCGTGGTGTCGACAACCCAGAACGGATATCTATGTTGGCAGCTGGATCCGTATAGGGGCCGGAGCAATCATAGACATAGATTGGCGGGTTTTTTTCTGCATTCATGTTGGCTGGCGTATCAGACTGAGATATCTGACGCATGGGCACCCGGATGTCTGGGCGTGACCCCTCAATATAAATTTTATGCGAATTTGGAAAGGGCTGAATCGCCGCGCTGTCAACATGCGCGACATGATTTAAAAACTTCGGGCTGGCATTTATGATGGTCTGCTCCAAGAAATAGGGGCATCAATCATTAGCAGCAACTGACGCTTCCCTACGACGGCATTATCCGTACAGGTTCAAAGGGTATGTCTCACCTCGCCACATTCACGACGAGGACCCCCACGTAAAAGAGCAAACTACTGCAAATGGGGTGAGAAAGCAAGCCGAGCACCGGCAGGGCGTTTAATATAACGGTGTTGTTATTTGAAATAATGTATTCTTTTGTTGTGCGTGATTCGGTATACGACCATCAATGATGTCACCTCAATTGTTTTATAATTTAAAAATAAAATCATGAAGATAAAAAAAGTTGGCGCCCCCACAAAGCAATCCGAGATTAAATTTATCGTTACCCTGGACGAGGCCAGGGTGCCAGAAAAAATTGAATGGAGCGCGTCCGACATCCAAGAACAAACCACAACCAAGGCGTTTACGATTGCCATTTGGGATGCTCACGAAAACAACACGCTGCGCATGAATCTGTGGACCAAAGGTATGCTCAAGGAAGAGATGTGCAAATTTTATCATCAAAGCTTTTTATTTATGGCGGATAATTTTGAGCGCGCCACTGGAGACATCGAGACTTCAAGGGCAATGAGAGACTTTGCCCAAAAGCTGGGTGAGAAAATGAACCTGGTCACGGAAAATAAATTTGCTGCATTTAAGAATGCTTAACGCGGGCGGCGTGCATCGTCTAGCTGCAGCACCGACACAATCAAAAAGAATATTGCATCTAGTGTGTTGCACATATCGCATATAATATTCTCTTGTTTCTGCGGTACTTGAGTTAGGCTTGCAGGGCAACATCTGCGCTGATTGCCACCAAATGTGTATCACGCATGACCATGCAGTACGGGCCGAATATTCAATACAAACGCCCCAAAGAGTGACCGCATCAAACTTTCAATCAACCTAACATTGGGGGCTAGCCAAACATGACGCAATCTGAAATAAGCTTTTCAATCTCTCTTGACGAGAACATGGTCGCAGAGAAAATAAACTGGAGCGCCTCTGACGCAAAACAAAACAATACAAGCAAGGGCGTGATGATTTCAGTTTGGGACACAAAAGAAAACAACACAATGCGCATTGATTTCTGGACCAAAGACATGATGGTCAATGAGATGTGTCAATTTTATCATCAGACCTTTTTGTCAATGGCCGATACGTTTGAGCGCGCCACCGGGGAGGCGGAGGCGGCGAAGTCTATTCGTAACTTTGCTCAGCAATTTGGCGAAAAGGTTAATCTCTTCGCCACAAAAAAGTTTGATGCTTAGCGCTATCTCCTTGCAAGCGACATTCTCTTCATTTAACCACGATACAACAACCACAGAAAGATCCAATGAAAACAATCGGTGAACTTAAGCAGGCTCTCGAAGGTATACCAGATGACCGCATACTCAAGGCGCAGGTAATGGCCAAGGACGGTGGTGCATGGACATTAAGCCTTGAGCTCTGCGCTTCGGTACCCGCCGACTCAAGCATGCCTCCCGGTGGCATCATGGCGATGCTAAAGCTGACCCATCCCGACTTAGAAACTATGCCAGAATGGCCGGCACCCGCATAACGACGTGACCACTCTCATGGATTACGCCCAGCTCATTTCAGCCCTTATCTTGGGCATCGTCGAGGGGTTGACCGAATTTATTCCTGTGTCCAGCACGGGTCACCTGATTATTATTGGTGACCTTCTCAACTTTGGCGACACGCGCGACAAGGTATTTATGATCGTAATCCAACTGGGCGCGATTTTTGCGGTGATGTGGGAATTCAGAGTTAAGTTATCAACAGTGTTACGCGGCCTTGTGATGCGCGAGCCTGCCGCATTACGCTTCACGGGTAATGTGTTGGTGGCGCTACTGCCCGCAGTCGGGCTTGGGTTGCTGTTTTATCATGGAATTAAGACTTATCTCTTTAATCCCTACACAGTAGCACTGGCGCTTATCCTCGGAGGATTGGCCATTCTATGGGTAGAGAAAAAAGTGTTGCGCCCGCACATCAAAAGCATTGAAGACCTGTGCTGGCAGGACGCACTGAAGGTTGGGTTTGCCCAATCGGTATCCATGTTTCCTGGCGTTTCACGATCTGGCGCAACCATTATGGGTGGAATGATTTTTGGACTTGACCGTCGATCTGCGACTGAATTCTCTTTCTTTCTTGCCATCCCCACCATGTTTGGAGCCACCTTTCTCGATCTCTACAAGAGCTGGGATTTCTTAGTGGCGGCCGACCTGCCAATATTTGTCGTAGGTTTTGTGGCCGCATTTTTCAGCGCATGCTTAGCTATAGAGGGCTTACTTAAATTTATTTCCAACCATACGTTTGTAGGATTTGCGTGGTATCGAATTGCGTTTGGCGTTCTTGTCTTGGGTAGTGCATACAGCGGCCTTATTCAGTGGTAGACCAAACCACCAACCCCAGCAAATAGACTGTTCGTTGATTTTTCATGGCAAGCCCCCCAGGGGACGGGGGGCTTGCCATTAACTACGTTAGTTATCAGCTAAATACAGCGGGCAGGCCACAATAAAGCACACATTTAAATCCATTTGTCTTGTGAATATGGCAAAATGCTCACTATCGACGCTGGCAATAAAGCGAGGTGCTCGCGTAACCTCGGCCCCCCAAGTTTATACTTAACCCTTTATTCCAGTTTATTTTTGGTTTGATCATTACTATTAACGGAGAGAATTGCTATGTCAAAGTCGGCTGCCGATGTGCTTAAATTACTCAAAGACAGTGAAGTTAAGTTCGTTGACCTACGCTTCACCGATACCCGAGGCAAGGAACAGCACGTTTCAATTCCAGCGCATGTGGTATCGGACAGCGACGATTGGTTTAAATCTGGTCACGCCTTCGATGGCTCCTCTATCGCCGGCTGGAAAGGTATACAGGCATCCGACATGTTGCTGATGGCCGATCCAACATCAGCATTTCTTGATCCATTTATGGATGAAACCACACTAGTAATGACCTGCGACGTGGTGGAACCATCTGATGGCAAAGGCTACGATCGCGATCCGCGATCCATAGCCAAGCGTGCCGAGGCCTACCTAAAATCGACTGGTCTGGGCGACACTTGCTACTTTGGACCAGAGCCTGAATTTTTCATCTTTGATTCGGTTAACTGGCAAGTCGATATGTCCGGTTGCTTTTGCAAGGTAAACTCAGAAGAAGCGGCCTGGTCATCCGCAGAAAAATTTGATAACGGGAATACTGGTCATCGGCCCACGGTCAAGGGTGGCTACTTTCCGGTACCTCCAGTCGACTCCCTACATGACATACGCTCTGCGATGTGTTTAATACTGGAGGAAATCGGCGTCCCTGTCGAGGTTCACCATCATGAGGTAGCAACCGCTGGTCAGTGCGAAATAGGCACTCGCTTTGACAGTCTGGTGCGTCGCGCAGACCAAACCCAAAAACTCAAGTACGTGGTACACAACGTCGCACACCAGTACGGTAAAACTGCAACGTTCATGCCCAAGCCCATTGTGGGTGACAACGGCTCGGGCATGCACGTCCATCAATCCATCTGGAAGGATGGCAAGAACCTATTTGCCGGTAATGGCTACGCTGGACTGTCAGAGTTCGCACTGTATTATATTGGTGGGATTATCAAGCATGCCCGTGCACTTAATGCCATCACCAACCCAGGAACGAATTCCTACAAGCGTCTAGTTCCGGGCTTCGAGGCGCCCGTCAAGTTAGCGTACTCGGCACGAAATCGGTCTGCCTCGATTCGTATTCCATTTGTTCAGGGCGACAAGGCTCGCCGTATTGAGGTGCGCTTCCCTGACCCAACCGCCAACTCCTACCTGGCTTTCACCGCCATGATGATGGCCGGGCTGGATGGCATACAAAACAAAATTCATCCTGGCGATCCAGCGGACAAAAACCTATACGACCTGTCACCCGAAGAGGATGCGAAAATTCCGACCGTTTGCTCTAGTCTCGAGCAGGCCCTGGAAGCGCTAGATAAAGATCGTGAATTTCTAACTCGTGGGGGGGTGTTCTCAGATGACTTTATCAATGCCTTCATTGACCTAAAAATGGAAGAGGTTACCCGTTACCGCATGACCACCCATCCGGTAGAGTTCGACATGTATTACAGTCTGTAGGCACAGGCTGGCGCACTGCCGCTCATGGGCGACGAGCTCCTGAGCGCAGCCGCTCTATATTTTTCAGTATTTATGAGGTTGCGTTTCGAGGTGACCCTAAATTAATCTGTCCGAGGGGGCGCCCTGTCATCAGAGAGCCCACCGCCAGTCAATTCTGGTAGGCGGCTTGCAAGCACCTTGTCTATTCTTTTTCCATCTAAATCAACCACCTCAAATCTCCACTGCTCCCATGTCACAACGTCAGCAACCTTGGCCACACGCCCAAGCAGCCACATCACCATCCCGCTAAGTGTGTGGTACTGGCCCTTGTCCTCCTCAGGAACCAACTTTAGCTCTAGCTGATCCTTCAGCTCTGGCACCGGAATCATTCCATCCAATAGCCACGAGCCATCCTCGCGCTGGACCGCCCAAGAGTCCTCAACATCAGACGGCTTGAATTCACCGGTAACCGCTTCCAATACATCCTGCAGAGTAACCAGGCCCTGAACCTCACCGTACTCATCAATCACAAAAACCATATGGGTGTCTGACCCCTGGAATTGTGCAAGGAGCTCCAGCCCAGTGAGTGACTCAGTTACAAAGGCGCACTGATGTAGTTGCGCGGTCAGATCCGGTTGTCCGCCACTAAAGGTTTGATTAAACAATTGTTTGAGGGTGGCCACCCCCAAAAGGTTACTCAGATCGCCTCGGCAAACCGGAAAGCGTGAGTGGTCTGATTTCGCTATGCGCAAGAGGTTGGCCTCGAGCGGCTGATTAATATCCAGATACACGATGTCCGCTCGAGGAATCATCAGAGAGCCGACCTGACGTTCGTCTAAACGAAAAACGTTGCGAACCATGGCGTGCTCATGCTCTTCAATAATGCCAGCCTCGGAGCCCTCTTCAAGTATTGCATGAATCTCTTCTTCCGTTACGCTGGGCTCTACTTGCTGACCCTTGCCAATCATCCTTAAAATAAAATGAGTGGAAATGGATAGTAGCCGCACAAACGGATGTGTAACTATCGCTAAAATATGTATTGGCCTTGCCACCAAGCGCGCAATGCCTTCCGGATTAAATTGAGCAATACGCTTAGGTACCAGCTCTCCAATGACAATGGACAGGTAGGTAATTACAATGACGACCAGGGCGGTGGCGCCTAGCTCACTTGCACCCTTGGCAATGCCAAACGTCTGTAACCACGTTGCAAATGGGCTGGCGAACACAGCCTCGCCAACGATTCCGTTTAAAATACCGATCGAGGTAATGCCAATCTGGATAGTGGAAAGAAACCGTGTTGGATCTTCACCAAGACGTATTGCCAGCTCAGCCGAGGCATCGCCATCTGTGGCAAGGCGTGCCAACCTAGCATGCCTAGCAGTCACGAGGGCGATCTCTGACATGGCGAAAATGCCATTCAATAGAACTAAAATTATTAAGAAGAGTGTGCTCATACAGTTAACTAGAGGGGTGGCGATGGGTGCATCTTACAATGCGCCAAGAATAAAGCTCCAGCGACAAGGGGCAAACGAAGGGCGGAATGAGCTTCTCTGCGAGAAGAGTCTCACCGTTCACGGTGAATCCACTAATTGCAGTGGGGATTATATGCGCGAGCAAGCAATTAATACTCATAGGGCGAGAGACACTCCCGCACACCTGTCGGTTTATGCTGATGGAAGTATAATACCAGAGGCCACAATAATTTACTGCTAACTTGATTTGTATGTCTCGTGGCTCAATTGATTCTGACTATAGAGTGCGACACCTGGAATAGCTCACAATCCTCGAGGCGAACCGCAGAAAGCTTGCCTCCCCAAACACAGCCACTATCGAGAGCAATAATTTGGGGTGTGATTTTCAACCCCAACGCTGACCAGTGCCCGCAGACCACTGTGGCATTGACGCTAGCACGCCCCGGTACGTCAAACCACGGCATGTACCCATCGGGCGCGTCATGCGCCCCATCTTTAAATCCAAATTCCATCTCGCCCCGCAAGGTGCAGACACGCATACGCGTACAGGCATTGACAATTACACGCAGGCGATCGTACCCACTGAGATCGTCACTCCAATGAGTTGGATCATTTCCATAAATGTGCGCAAGAAAATCTTGATAGTGACTATCGCGCAATTTGGCCTCTACTTCATGCGCCAACCGCTGTGCCTGAAGAACAGTCCAGCTTGGCAGCAGGCCTGCGTGCACCAACACAAAGTTATCTTTAATGTACAGCAGGCGCTGCGCACGCAACCATGTCAACAACTCAAATCGGTCTGGCGCATTAAGAACGTCATGGAATGTATCGCGATGATGTGATTTGACAACGCCCTCCGCTACCGCCAACAAGTGCAGGTCGTGATTGCCCAATACAACAATCACAGCCTCCCCAAGCGACCTCAGCAAACGCAACACACCGACCGAATCAGGCCCACGATTCACCAGGTCACCCACCAACCATAGTTTATCTATCGCTGGATCAAATTGTATTTTCTCCAGCAGCCGCAAAAGCTCGGCATGACACCCTTGTATATCACCTATTGCGTAGGTTGCCATCGCTCTCGATCAGTTTCAATTTTCCACGCATTCCGCACATACAAGCAAGAGTGCAGCGGAAAAATACATTTATTGTGTGGATGCCTCTATACCGCAGTGAATCGCTGGATGATACTCTGGTATCCAGTTAGTCAGGGTCTGCCGAACCTCGGCATCACTCTGTGTGGCGTGCACATTAAGCCAGTGCAACAAATCTTCTAGCCATGCGGCATCCACGGTGCGCGCTTGTGCAATGCGCATCTTTACATGCGGCGTTGGCAGGGTGCATTCGTTGTCCGCCAATAACTCCTCATATAACTTCTCGCCAGGACGCAGACCAGTAAATTCAATTAAGATATCATCCATACTAAAGCCGGAAAGACGAATAAGGTCGCTCGCCAAATCAACAATTTTTACTGGGTCGCCCATATCCAGGACAAAGATTTCTCCACCCACGCCCATTAGGCCAGCCTGCAGCACTAACTGTGCCGCCTCTTCAATCGACATGAAGTATCGTGTAATATCTGGGTGCGTGACGGTAACTGGGCCACCCCTTGCAATCTGTTCACGAAATTTTGGGATGACGCTACCGGTGCTGCCCAAAACATTACCAAACCGCACAACAACAAAATTTGTTCCAGTGGGTTGTTGCAATCCCTGACAAACCATCTCCGCTAATCGCTTGCTCGCCCCCATGACATTGGTTGGATTGACCGCCTTATCGGTAGAAATCAATATAAACTTCTTCACATCATGACGCTGCGCGGCGGTAGCGACTGACCACGTGCCCAGCACATTGTTACGAATCGCCTGCCATGTGTTGTGATGCTCTAAGAGCGGAACATGCTTGTACGCCGCCGCATGAAAAACAACCGCGGGCTCATACTCAGAGAAAACTTGCTCGAGGCGAGCGACATCACGCACATCACCAATTAAAAACACCAAGCTAATTTCACTAAATTTTGAAGCTAGCTCCTGCTCCATCTTGTACAACGCAAGCTCACTCAACTCAAACATCACCAGGGTGCGCGGCCCAAATTCTATAATTTGACGACACAGCTCAGATCCAATTGATCCGCCCGCACCCGTTACAAGCACACACTTGTCGGCGAGCAGTTCATGTAGGCCGGCTGCATCTAGCTGTACCGAGGGGCGCCCCAGCAAGTCGTCTAGTTCCACGGCTCGCAATTGTGAAATGGTGGCATGCCCATCCAGAAGATCACCAAATGATGGCATTGTTAGCGCCGTAACGCCGGCTAGATTGCAAATCGTCATCGCACGCCTGCGCACCGCAGGCAAATCAGAGGGCATGGCAATAACAACCCGCTTTATATCCATGCGCTCTACCCATTGCGACAGGCTATCTAGCGCACCCAGCACTTTGATTCCATTAATAACGCGTCCGTGTCTAAGTGCGTTGTCATCCAAAAATCCCATCACCCGCCAATCACCGCTGGACGCAAGCTCCCTAGATAGGGTTGCGCCCATGTCGTTCGCACCCAATATCAGCACCCGATTTGTATGTGCCGCATGGTGGTTGTGCCAACCACGCATTTTCCAGAGACGGTAGGCAAACCGACTGCCGCCCATCATAAGCAACAAAATCGTCGGACCAATCACCAACACCGAACGGGGCACCAGCACATGCAGACGCATCATCCACAACGCCATGGCAACGCATGCTGTCGACAGCAGAATCGCCAAAAAAATTTGGCGCAGATCGTTCACACTGGCATAGCGCCACAGGCCACGATACAGGCCAAGGCGCCAAAAAATAACGCCCTGTAACGGCACCACCCAAATCAAGGTGCGCAGGATCTCGTCGATAAGAGATGGCGGCAGCTCAAAATTGAACCGCAACAGATACGCAAAAATCCAAGCGAGCGCTATTGCAACAAGGTCGTGCAACGTGACCAGCAGGGTGCGAAAATTCCTGATCACGCCGACGCCCTCAAGAAGGCCTTCCAGCGAAAGTCTAGTGTCAGCATCAATCCCGCATACACGATGCCCCACGACAAAAACAGAAGCCACGGCCATTGGGTAGATTGGCGCAAGCACCAGATAGCAGACACACCAACCATAAACATTAAAATATATCCGAACAGCGCAACATTACGGTGCCCCCATCCAATCCGCACAAGACGCTGGTAGTAATGCTCACGGTGAGCTTTAAGTATTTGTTCACGACACAGAATACGCTTCAGCAAGACAACGCTGGCATCTGCAATAAAGGGGAAAAAGACTAGCAGCGGGAACCACTCTGGCCACAGTCCCTGTTGCCAGCCCCACAGCCCCATGGCTGCGGCCAGAAAACCAAGCGGGATCGACCCCGCATCGCCCATAAACACCTGGGCCGGATAAAAGTTGTAGTACAGCATCCCCAGGCTAGCGGCAGCTATTGAAAAATTTAACATTGCCTGCGTGTCTTCGCCATGCATCAACGCCGCCACCCCGTACATCGTAAAACCAAAAAATGCCATTCCTCCAGCCAGACCATCCGATCCGTCCATGAAGTTAAATAAATTGATCATCCAAACCACACACAACAGCACAAGCATAGATACCAGGACGCCCTGTGTCCAAAAACCAGATCCAACAACAAGTATTGCTGCCCCAAAAATATGTGCAATAAGGCGCTGCCGTATTGGTAAACCACGTACATCATCCAAGAGAGAGACGGCAAACAAAATAATCAGGGGCAGTAACACCCACCAAACCAACGACATCAACATCAGCGCCCAGGCAGATAGCAGGCCGGCCATCAAGCCCACTCCGCCGATACGCGGGGTTGGGCTCTCGTGCAGTGAGCGCTCGTTAGGAATGTCTTGAATATTTTTATCTGCCTTACTGAACAGCATGATAGTAATTACCAGCATGGTAATTAGAGCGGCAATAAGTGGGGCATAATGCGACATAGGGAACTATTGCTCTATAGCCAAACATGGGTAATTGAAATACATAGTCTTCATATTATAATACACGTCACCCACACCGAATCGCTTAATGACCACGCCACGCTTCTATTGCCCTCAGATCCAGCATGCCACGACTGAATTTGAGCTGCCTCCAGCGGCAGCACACCACGCCAATCGAGTCTTACGTCTACGTGTCAATGATGAGGTGCGGCTGTTTGATGGAATAGGCAATGAATTTCTCGGCAACATTCGAACGATCAGCGACAGCCGGGTTGCCCTACAGGTATTACAGGTTAATACGATCAGCAGGGAGCCTCTATTGTGCATCACACTCGCACAGGCTCTGTGTAGCAACGAAAAGATTGACTGGGTGATGCAAAAGGCGACTGAACTTGGTGCCGTAGAGGTGCAACCTTTGCAAACTAAGCGCAGCATGAAAAAACTAACCGGCGAGCGAGCAGAAAAGCGTGTCCAGCACTGGGGGGGGGTCGCGATCGCGGCTTGTGAGCAGTGCGGCCGGAACACCCTACCCAAGATCCACCCCCCGCTAGAGTTCAGTGCGTGGTGTGCCACACTGGCAAACATACCCGACACAAAGTTTATTTTATTGCCCGAAGCAGTGACCACACTATCTCAGCAACCGAAGCCACAAGGGCCGGTAATTTTACTGATTGGGCCGGAGGGAGGGTTCAGTGCAGAGGAGACGCAGCTTGCCCAGCAGGTCGGCTTCACCCCTATTCGCCTAGGTGCGCGTATCTTGCGTACCGAAACGGCAGCAATGGCAGGTATGGCCGCTCTGCAAACCCTGTGGGGAGACTTTATTTAACTGGCCGCCGACAACGGCCATCCGCCCCCAGCTCGCTATCAGTGGCCAAAAAATGTAGGGCGCACATGGCTGCCCTAAAGATTCTACTGTCAGTCCTGAGTCGCTTTCGCACACTCGTCAATTAACCCAGTACCACAATAAAGCAACCCGCTATAGAGCTGAACTAGCGCAGCGCCGGCGTGCATTTTCTCCACTGCATCGCAGCCACTCATTATCCCCCCTACGCCGATAATGGGTATGGCACCCTGCAATGCTGCAGCAAGCTCACCAACAACAGCAGTCGATTTTTTACCCAGTGGCGCGCCACTAAGTCCGCCCACCTCAGCGCTTCCCACTAGATGCTCTAGGCCATTACGAGCCACAGTTGTATTGGTGGCGATGACGCCATCAATGTGATGTCGCTGCAGAAGCGCTGCCACCTGATGGACCTGATCACTGTCAAGATCGGGGGATATTTTTAATGCCAATGGGACATACCTTCCATGCAAGTCCGTCATTCTTGCCTGCTCTGCCTTAAGCTGTGAGAGTAACGCATCCAGTTCATCGCCCCGCTGCAATTGGCGTAAGTTTTTGGTATTAGGTGAAGAAATATTTATAGCAATATAGCTGGCGTGAGCATATACGCGTCGCAGTCCGATAAGGTAATCAGCAGCAGCATGGTCAATTGACGTATCCCTACCTTTGCCAATATTAATACCAAGAATGCCACTATACTTTGCTCGCTTTACGTTTTCGATGAGCGCATCTACACCATGGTTATTAAATCCCATGCGATTAATGACACCACGCACCTTGGTCAATCGAAATAAGCGTGGCCTTGGGCTGCCCCCTTGGGGGCTTGGTGTGACAGTCCCGATTTCAATAAATCCAAAACCAAGCGCAGCCAACGCGTCAATGTAATCACCATCCTTATCCAACCCCGCAGCTAGGCCAATTGGGTTGGGAAAGACCAGGCCCATCACCTTGCGTGGACTATCGGTCGGGCGCACAACAACCCGTGACAGCAAGCCAGAAAAATACGCCAGCTGCAACGCCTCAAGTGCAACGAAGTGAGCGGTCTCTGGTTTAAGAGCAAACAATAATGGTCGGATAAGTTGATACATATTAAAAGTTGCAAGCAGGGAGCGCTTGCCACTTGTTATGCACAAGTCCCTGTAGTGAACTAAAGTTAGTCTTGTATGTCATTTTTTTGCTCTCTTTGATCCAGTAACCCAAATACAGATAGTCTAATTTTAATTTTAGGCACGCATCAATTTGCCACAAAATACCATAAGTGCCAAGACTGGCTTTCGCCATGTTCGGTTCATAAAACGTATACACCGAAGACAGCCCATCGGTAAGGATATCAACAATACTTACCATGCGCAGCACTCCGCTATCGCGAAACTCAACCAGCATGGAATCGGTGTTACTTTGGAGCAAAAAATTTCGATATTGCTCACGGCCATCACCTTTCACATCACCATCAGGGTGGCGTATCATTTGGTAACGCCGGTACAAATCAAAATATTCATTTTTGTCGCTTAGCCCATGCAGAGAGATCTCCATCCCCCCATGGCGCTGCCTGGATCGTCGCTGTGTTCGACTTGGTGAAAATAATGCAACATCAACACGCACTGGGATGCAGGCCCGACAAGAACTGCACTGTGGTCTATAGGTAAGTGTTCCGCTGCGACGAAAGCCGCATCGAACCAACTCTGAGTAAGCCCCCGGGACAGCCAAAAACTCGGGCGCAACGACCTGTGAGCATGCCAACCTGTCGGGTAGGTAGCTACAAACATACGGAGCTGTCAGATAGAGCTGTGCAGCTGATAGCGAGGTATCACGCAGCAAACTCATAATCAAATCGCCACCTAGGCGGCGAATCTGGGTAGCGTACTAATTCTTTTAAATCATTCATAAATTTTACACGTGGAATCTCACGCGCTCCAAGCGACGACAGATGCACCGTACTCAGCTGACAGTCAATCATGCCGTAATTCCAGCGCTGTAACTGCCTAGCCAGGTGAACAAGTGCAATCTTGGATGCATCGGTGACGTGACTGAACATGGACTCCCCATAAAACATCCGGCCAATACTGACGCCATAAAGTCCGCCCGCCAGGCGACCATTTATCCATGTCTCCACGGAGTGTGCCATCCCGACACGATGCAGCTGGACGTACGCCGCAATCATGTTGTCGTGTATCCACGTTCCCGCGTGCTGCCCACAACGTGGTGCAGCACAGGCACGCATGACCTGCTCAAAGGCGCTATCCGTACGAATCTCATAATTCTTGTTACGCAGAGCCTTGTGTAACGATCTAGAGACCTTGATCTCCTCCGGCACAATAACCATGCGCGAGCTTGGGCTCCACCAAAGAATCGGATCTCCAGCATTAAACCAAGGGAATACGCCTTGCCGATAAGCATCCAATAACCTGTGTACAGAAAGCTCTCCCCCCGAGGCCAGCAGACCATCTGGGGTTTTTAGTGCCTGATCTACGGGTGGGAATGGGGTGTCGATGCCTAACAATGTAATCATCTCTGTCGCAAGTCGGTATAAATAAAACAACTTCAATAACGTGCGTTGCAAAGGTTTACAAATCCGGACTTAGACGCGCTCGATATTTAATTGTCGCTCCAGCCAAGTCCTGATATCGCACACCTCCTCTGCGCATACCGAGTGTGGCATGGCGTACTCATGCCATTCCACCTCATAATTTTGTTTTATCATTTCCTCGGCTGAGACCCTGCCCCGCTCATAGGGCACCACCCGATCATTACGCCCATGCGCCATAAAGATAGCGGTGTTCCGATTGGCTACGTCAGCCTCATCCGACAACGTCTCAGCCAGCGGAAGATAGGTGGACAGCGCCAAGATCCCACCCAAGCGAGCTGCGTGACGTAATCCGGTATGCAATGCGATGGCTCCGCCCTGTGAAAAACCAGCAAGAAAAATTCTTCTCGGAGCGATACCACGTTGCACTTCTTGTGTAATAAGAGCTTCAATGGCCGCTTGTGACGCGCGAATACCCTGAGCATCTTGCTGCGCAACAATGCTAGCGGCGGCAATGTCATACCATGCCCGCATGACCAGGCCGCCGTTGATCGTGACTGGTTGCTTTGGCGCATGTGGGAAAATGTAACGCACCGCCATCTGAAGATCCAGTTCGTGCGCAATAGAAACAAAATCTTCTCCATCCGCACCCAGACCATGCAGCCAAATAATACTAGCCCCGGGGGACTCCCCGGTTTCAAGGGTAATGTGTGGCAGAACATCATCCATCATTTGTGCCATTTCATATTAAATGGCGTCCTAGTTACTCGGAAATCTGCAAGGCCTGCTCTGGTAAAATCTCACGCAACACTTGAAAAATCTCACGGTAGCTCTTTAACGGTTTTGCCAACTCCTTTTCTTTGATAGCGTTTCGAACCAACGCTCTCAGCCTTTGTGCATCTACCCCAGGATGATCGGCAAGCAACTCGGTCAGTGCCCCCTCACTCTCAAGAAGACGGTCCCTCCATCTGTCTAACTGATGCAGCCAGGCAATATGCTGGTGTGATTTTCCACCCCACTTTTCTAGCATGGCAACGATCGGGGCAACATCAACCTCACGCATCAGTCTACCGATATATTGCATCTGTCGTCTCTGCGCGCCAAATTTATTAATGCGCCTCATTTCAATGATTGCATCAACCAAGCGCTCCGGCAGGTCTATTTGCCTTAATTTGTCGAGACCAAGCCCCACCAGCCGCTCACCAATATCTTGCAGATCATGCATTTGTTGCTTAATTTTGGTCTTGCTGGGCGGCAGATCTAACTCTTCTGCATTATCATTGTTGCGATGCATAGGTGCGAAATTATAAATAGATGTTGTTATGATAGCGCTTTCCAATGAAAGCGTTTGCCTTATGAATGACATTACGTCACCCAAACATCGTTTTTCTCACTCCAGCGACACCCTGCAACAGATTGCACAGGACATGCTCACCTATGCCAGACAGCAGGGGGCGACCGCCTCCACGGCAGAGGTATCAGATGGTTTTGGGCAGACCATCACGGTCCGCCAGGGCGAAACAGAGACCATTGAATATAATCGTGACAAAGGCCTTGGTATTACAGTTTATATAGATCAACGACGTGGCAATGCCAGCACCTCGGATTTCTCACCACAGGCCATCCGCGACACCGTCAATGCCGCCCTCTCCATTGCTCGTCATACCGCAAGCGATAACTGTGCTGGGCTACCCGAGCAAAACATGCTGGCCACCGAGTTCCCTGACCTAGATCTATACCATCCCTGGTTATTAGACGTAGATGGTGCAATTCAACTAGCAAAAATCTGTGAGCAATCCGCATTTGATGCGGACAAACGAATAAACAATTCGGAGGGCGCCACGGTTAGCGTACACGAATCACAATTTGTATACGCTAACAGCTTGGGCTTTATCAGTGGCTATCCATCTTCCCGCCACAGCATCAGCTGTGCCGTCATTGCAGGCAAGGAGAGCGCCATGCAGCGCGATTACTGGTACAGCGAAGCGCGTGCAGCGAGCGATCTGATGACCGCAGAAAAAGTCGGCCAAATCGCCACGGAGCGAGCTGTGCGACGACTCAATAGCCGCAAACTTGACACCATGCAGGTGCCCGTTCTCTTTGAGGCACCAGTGGCGGCCACCCTGCTTGGTCATTTTGTTGGCGCAATCAGCGGTGGTAGCTTATACCGCAAATCCTCTTTTTTGCCAGATCATCTTGGCAAGCAGGTATTCTCACCCAACATCTGCATCGATGACATACCGAGCATTCCACGTGGGCTTGCCAGTGGCGCATTTGATGACGAGGGTGTAAAAACACAATGCCGCACCATTGTTCTGGATGGCGTACTACAGGGCTATTTCCTTGGCACCTATTCTGCGCGCAAACTAGGCATGAAAACCACCGGCAACGCAGGTGGCAATCACAACCTTATCCTGCGTCCTGGTGAGCTCACGCTTAACGATCTCATAAAAAAAATGGGGCGCGGTCTGCTGGTTACCGAGCTACTTGGGCAGGGTGTTAATCATATTACTGGAGACTACTCACGTGGCGCCGCAGGATTTTGGGTGGAGCACGGCGAAATTCAATATCCAGTAGAGGAAATCACTATCGCCAGCAATTTGAAGGATATGTACACCCATATCGCAGCCTTGGGTAATGACTCCCTGGTTCAGGGATCTAGGCAATGCGGCTCTATTTTAATTGAGACCATGATGGTGGCAGGGCAATAACTACCAATACCCCACTCTGACATTATCCGAGATATCACGAACACAAAGCCCGAGTGGGCTGGCTATATTTTGATGCTTGACGTACTCACCTGACCCCATCGCTCTACCAGGGTATGGTCCACCCCCAAGTGATCAAGTATTCTGGCAACCACAAAATCCACCAGATCTTGCACACTTTTTGGATGGTAATAGAAGCCTGGATTGGGGGGTAAGATAGTGGCGCCGGCACGGCTCAGCCTAAGCATATTTTCTAAATGAATGGCAGATAATGGGGTTTCACGCGGCACCAAAATTAACGGTCGCCCCTCCTTAAGCATGACGTCAGCTGCACGAGTAATTAGATCGTCACTTAATCCTGTCGAAACGGCGGCCAAGGTGCCCATAGTGCATGGGCATATCACCATTGCATCGCCCGGATTCGAGCCGGATGCCATCGGGGCAAACCAGTCATCCCGACCGAACACACGAAGCTCCCCACTAAATTTACCAAGTCGCTCGAGCAGGACTATTTCGGCATCCTGAGGACGACTCGGAAATACGAAATCTAACTCTTGTTTGGCAACAATTTGTGCCGCTTGAGAGTACACCAGGTGCACACGCTGACCGCCTTGAAGCAAACACTCAAGCAGGCGCATGGCATAGGGTAAGCCAGATGCGCCTGTTAACGCTAGGACAATGGTTTTCATATATTTTATTCCGTAACTTTTGATGCTTGTGGCTCAGCTGAAATACTCGGGCGGCGTGTCCCAATCAAGTTCTTCAACACACTAAAGTATGCCAACATACCGTCGCCAACGTCAGCACGGCAGCTCTTGCAGGCCGCCCAAAGACTATCATATGCCAATCAGTTCACGATGACGCAGCAAAACTTGCTGCGCTTTAAAATAACGGGCAAGCTTTTCCACCAAATACACAGAGCGATGCTGGCCACCCGTGCAGCCAATGGACACAGTCAGGTAGCTACGATTGTCCGCGACAAAACAGGGCAGCCAATCCTCAACAAAATTACGAATATCGTCAAACATTTTCTGCGCATTTTCATTATGCTCCAAAAATTCAATTACTGCCGCATCACGCCCAGTTAGCGGGCTTAGTGCGGGATCGTAGTGAGGATTTGGCAAGCACCGCACATCAAATACCAAGTCAGCATCGAGCGGGATACCTTTTTTGAAACCAAACGATTGGAACAATAGGGTCATACCCGAACGATCTACATCCTTAAAATCCTTAACCCAGGCACACAAGGCGTTGGCGCCCAACCCGCTGGTATCAATACGGTGGCCAATATTACTAATGTCAGCCAGCATTTCACGCTCAGCCTGTACACATTCAGGCAGAGTAAGGCCATCATTGAAGTGCATCGAGGACAGGGTGTCGCGAAGTGGATGGCGGCGGCGCGTCTCAGAGAAGCGCCTCACCAGCGTATCGGTTTGAGCATCAAGAAAGAGCAGGTGAACATCTACGCTCTGCCGCTTAAGCTCCTCTATGTGACGTGGAAGTTGTTGTACGCTATCACCACTACGCACATCCACGCTAACAGCAATGCGCTCATTACCAGCCTTGCGCAAGGTCTCCATGAGGTCTATCAACAAAGTGGCCGGCAAGTTGTCCACGCAATAGTAGCCGCTATCTTCAAGCGCCCTGAGCGCCACGCTCTTGCCAGAGCCGGAGAGGCCACTAATTAAGAATAACTGCATATAGTCACTGCTCCTGCATTTTTTGCGCGTGGCGACCGATAAATTCTTGCATACTATCGATGCCCCTTTGCTGCAAAACAAAGTTGCGTGCTGCCGCCTCCACCAAAACCGCAAGGTTGCGCCCAGCCACCACCGGGATGCTCACTGTACTAATCTTTACACCAAGAATTTCTTGGTAACTAGCAGCCAACGGTAGCCGCTCCATATGCGACAAATCATCCAAATGAGGGCGCTGTAGGTGCACAACAAGCTTCAGGCTTTTTTTGCGTCGCACAGCGGTCTCACCAAACATGGTGCGTATATTGAGAACACCCAGCCCGCGCACCTCAAGAAAATCGCGCAACAACTCTGGGCACCTCCCCTCCAGTGTTTCTGGAGAAATGCGGTACAGCTCAGTAATATCGTCTGCCACCAAGCCGTTGCCTCGTGTAATAAGCTCTAGCCCAAGCTCACTCTTTCCTACTCCGCTATCTCCGGTAACCAGTACCCCCACCCCCAGCACATCAAGAAACACGCCGTGGCGCGTGGTCGATTCCGCCAGCGCCTTAACGATATAATGACGAACCAGCCACATCAAGTGCACACTAGGCAAGGGAGATCGAAACAATGGAGTGTGCGTACGATTAGCGTAATCTATTAACTCCTGTGGAATTCTCTCTGTGCCAGCCACAATCAGACACAAGGTGCCGCCTCGCTCGAGCTGGGTTAACGCCTCATTAAGCTCGGTGGGCGATAACCCCTGAAGGTGCACAACCTCAGTCTCACTTAACACCTGCACCCAGTTCGGGTGAATTAAATTAAAGTGGCCAATCAATCCGTTGTTGGAGGCATTAACCAGATCACTATCGAGTATCTTGGCGGCACCATTTTCTCCGGCCACCCAACTCAGGACAAGTCGATCTCGCTTGTCCTCAAACAGCTTTTGAATGTTAACTTGTGCCATCGTCTTTACGCCGCCCAATTAGAAAATAGTTTATAAATTTTTGTCTCGTCACTACTGTTTCGTATTTGTTCGCGAAGAGCCTTATTGCTAAATATTTGCGCCAACTCACCAAGCAGCTGCAAGTGAAGATCCGTGGCCACCTCTGGCACCAGCAAGACGAAGATTAGATCTACTGGCTGGCCATCCGGCGCATCAAAAGAAATTAATTTTTCCGTTTTAACAAACGCAGCAACCGCATTTTTTAAGTCCTTAATGTGTCCGTGTGGGATGGCTACACCACAACCCAGGCCAGTCGAACCCAAATTTTCACGCGCAAATAGGCTATCAAATACCTGACTACGCGCTATTTTGTGAGTATGCTCAAACAACATCCCCACTTTCTCAAATATCTTTTTTTTACTGGTAGAGTCAGCATCCAGTAAAATACTTTCAGGGAGCAAGATTTCACTAATCAAATTCATGGGCAGTCACATCAATAAAATAAGCGCGGCCATCCTCAATCTTAATCTTCCTTCGGGGGGTTGATGGACTCATCATGTCGACGGGCGGCATACTTTTCCTTGTGTCTAATAATCTGACGATCGAGTTTTTCGATCAGACTATCAATCGCAACATACAGATTTCCATCGTCGCACTCCACAAAGATTGTCTTCCCGCTCAAGTGAACACTGGCCTCGGCTTTTTGCATTAGCTTGTCCACAGAGAGAATCACGGCAACATCAATCACATTGTCAAAATGACGCTTAATTTTTTCGAGTTTTTTTGTCACATACTCACGAATAGCCGGGGTGATATCCAAGTGATGCCCACTGAGATTAAGATTCATGGTCTGCTCCTTGTGATTAAAGTAACTTGCGAAGATTGGCTGGCGGAATCTTTAACAGCTCCCGATACTTTGCCACAGTACGCCTGGCAATCACTATGCCTTGTTGCGCCAGCATTTCAGACATACGTTCATCAGTTAGCGGATGATGTGCTGGCTCTTGCTCAATAGCCTGCCCAATAAGGGTGCGAATCGCCATTGAAGAACGCACATCGCCATCCGTGGTCCTTACCCCGCCACAGAAAAAATATTTTAATTCATAAATGCCACGCGGGGTGAGCATAAATTTTTGTGTGGTCGCTCGAGAGATGGTGGATTCATGAAGATCAAGTTGCGATGCAATCTCTTGCAGCACCAAAGGGCGCATAGCGCTTTCGCCGTGCTCAAAAAAATCAGTTTGATGACGAACGATAGCTTGTGATACACGCAAAATTGTATCGAATCTTTGCTGCAGGTTTTGAATAAACCAACGAGCCTCCTGTAGCTTGCTTGCAAGTTGTGATGCATTTGCTTCTGTACTTCGTTGCAAAATATTGGCATACAGTTGGTTAATCTGTAGACGAGGTGTGGCGCTTTTATTTAAACGAGCATGCCAGCTGCCATGACGACGCTCTACAATCACGTCTGGCGTTACATAATCCGCTATTCGTTGCTCAAACTCTGCGCCAGGCCTTGGTTGCAGGTGAGCAACGAGAGACTGCGCGGTTCGCAAAACGTCATCACTACATCGAAGATATTTTTTTAATTTGACGAAATTATGTGCGGCCAAAAGTTTGAGGTGCTGCGTCACCAAGCGCAATGCCACATCACGACCCGCGGTGTCTTTTGGAAGCGCCTTAAGTTGCAATGCCAGACACTCGCTGAGACTACGTGCGGCTATACCTGGCGCATCCAGGTGTTGCAATTGCACCAACGCAGTCTCTGCGTCATTCAATGTAACCTCTAGCTGCTTTGGTAGCATCTCAACAATCTCTTCGAGCGACTGCGCTAGGTACCCATTGTCATCCAGCGCATCAATCAACAGGCCTATAATTTTACGGTCACGCGTGTTGTGCTGACTCACACTTAACTGCAAAATAAGATGCTCACGCAGGCTGGGGCCGTTTGTTGAGGCCTCCGCATGACGGCCACTCTCGTCATCTGGGCTGCCTTCTACAGGAAAATAGTCGACGTCCCAATTATCCTCTTTTACCTCTTCGCTGGTATGTTGTTGCGGCAACGTCTCCGTTATTTCCCTCTTCCCTGGAAGACCTATAGATGTAGCACCTCCTAATGCACCGGATGTAACAGCAGACACATCTTCACATTCGAGCAATGGATTTTCATCAAGCAGACGAGCCACCTCTTGCTCGACCCCTTGAGTAGAAAGCTGCAGCAGGCTAATAGCCTGCCGTAACTGAGGGGTGAGCGTCAGTTTTTGCGATTGCCCAAGTTGTAACATAGCTTTCATTGCGCAATTTATAAAACTAGTAATAAAATATAGCGCTCGCCTACAATTTAAAGTGCTCGCCTAGGTATACCTTTCTTACACCCTCATTGTAAATTATTTCGCTTGGATCCCCTTCTGCCATTACGGATCCAGCATTAATAATATAAGCACGATCGCAAATCCCCAATGTTTCTCGAACGTTGTGATCTGTGATTAACACACCTATATCTCGCGCCTTAAGAAAATGAATTATTTTTTGAATATCAATAACGGCAATTGGATCCACTCCGGCGAATGGTTCGTCCAAAAGGATGAATCTAGGATTGCTGGCCAGCGCACGTGCGATTTCAACGCGTCTTCGCTCCCCTCCGGATAAACTAATGGCTGAATTATTGCGTATGTGTGTAATGTGGAGCTCCTCTAGGAGCTCGTTCTGTCTCGCTTGAATTTCATCTTTGTTGTAATTTTGTAATTCCAAAACTGCCTGAATATTTTGAGCGACGGTAAGGCGACGAAAAATAGACGCCTCTTGTGGCAGGTAGCCCAACCCCAGATTGGCTCGACGATGAATGGGAAGGTGCGTAATCTTTAGATCATCAATAAAAATGTCGCCTCCATCTGCGGCCACCAAGCCCACTATCATGTAGAAACATGTAGTTTTGCCGGCCCCGTTTGGGCCTAGCAGCCCAACCACCTCACCACTTCGCATAGAAATGGATACATCATGCACCACCGTGCGCGAACGATACCGCTTGTTCAGTGACGTAGCGCGCAGCTCGCTCATTGGTGTTCGCCTGGTTGGGGCAATGCCGTTGTTGATGTTATGGGTAAGGACTCACTAGCGGCTGCAGGGGCCTTACTCTTTGGTTGAATGATGGCGCGCGCGCGCCCTTTACCAGAGGTGCTGTTCACCTGGAATATCTCGGTTTTAGAGTTGTAGGTAATATGCTCACCGCGCACATCATCTTGATCTTGCTTCATACGTGCCTGATTAAAGAAATCTATGGTGGTGGTCTTGGTGTTGTACTCAACACGCTCGCCGTAACCCTCCACATATCCATCAAAATTATCACGTTTCTGACGAAAGTAAACGAGCTGCCCAGTTGCTGTGCCGTGCTTAAATCCCTCCTTGTCCTGCACCACAACAATTTTATCCGCATTCATGATTATCGTGCCCTGCGTAAGCTGAACTTTGCCTTCAAAGACACTCACTTGTCTGGCATCATCAACGGTGAGCTGATTCGCCTCTATGTTTATGGGCTTGTCGCGATCAGCGCGCTCCGCGTAGGCGGCTGGCACACAAAGCATCAGCCCAAAATAGAGCAGAGTGACCGCGTATTTATTTCCGAATGGGTCCATTTTTACTTTCGCCTTTAACTTGCGCGAGTAATTTTATTACATGCGCCTTATTATCAAATTTCATACCTATTGCATGCAATATGTCGCGCCCCTCGACGATCGTTACAGCCCGATCCGTTTCCACCACGCTGGTGCCTGGATTAACATGCAAATATTGGGTGGTGAGGGTCATCTCACTTTGTATGGCACTGGCAGCACGGACAATCCTTACGTCATCATGCAGGAATATATCATCACCCCTTCCCAGTACCGTGCCATGATTCGCGTAGGTGCGCATGGGCGGCTGACCTGGCTCAAAACTAAGAAGCTCGATCACCTGTAGGCTCGTGCTGTCATCATCTGGGTAATGCAACATTTTTTCTGCAGTCAACACAAAGTGCGGCCCACCCCCTTCGTCCAGCGTGGTGGTAACTGACTTGTCTACAATAAAATCAGGGTCGTGGCGCTTGCTGCTGTCGGGCTTCTGTGTCAGTGGTTGCACTTGCTGATTCAGCCAATAGGCTGCCGTCAGGAGGAGGGCGAGGAGAACCATCAATGGCAACGGCAAGGCGACGGCCCCGGCACGCAAACGATCTACGATGCCTGAGCGAATCATGCCAAGTATGGCGCAAGTTGCGCATCCAGCGTGCCCTGTGCCGACATCACAAACTCACATGCCTCTCGTACCGCGCCACACCCGCCGCCATGCGCGGTAACATAGTGAGCGCGATCGCGCACTGCCTGTGGCGCATTTGGCACACTGATAGCCAACCCAACCCTAAGCATGACCGGGAGATCAATCACATCATCGCCCATAAAGGCGGCAGCATCCAATGGCAAGTCGAGCTGAGCTAATATGTTTTTCATACTAGCAAGCTTGTCATGAACGCCCTGGTGCAAGTGCGAAATACCAAGATAATTTGCTCGCAGCTCTACGCAGCGAGAGGTTCGGCTTGTAATAATGGCCAACTCCACACCGGATGCCTTGAGCATTTTTAAGCCCAGCCCGTCAAGCGAATTGAAGCGCTTAAACTCCTCACCTGAATCAGCCATATACAGGCCCCCATCGGTCATAACGCCATCCACATCGAAGGCGATAAGGCGGATGGGCTGTGCTTTATATATGGGCATCACATCACTTTTGCACGCAACAAGTCATGCATATTCAAGGCGCCCACCAGCTTGTTGTCAGCGTCTACCACCAACATCTGACTGATGTTGTGCTGTTCCATGATTTGTACCGCCTCGGCCGCAAGTGCACTAGGCATGATGCTTCGAGGGCTTCTCGACATCACGGCACTAATGGCGGTGACAGTAAAGTCGATGCGCTTCTCAAATGTGCGGCGCAGGTCTCCATCAGTATAAATACCCATCACCCGCTCGGCATCATCCACTATGGCGGTCATGCCAAGCCCTTTACGCGAAATTTCTAGCACCGCCTCAGCCAGGGTTGCATTTTTATTTACAGCAGGAATTTCACTGCCGGTATGCATAATGTCACGCACATGGGTAAGCAGTCTCCGGCCCAGACTCCCACCAGGGTGTGAGCGTGCAAAATCATCTTCTCCAAATCCATTGGCATCCAACAGCGCCACAGCAAGTGCGTCGCCCAATGCCAAGGCTGCCGTGGTGCTGGCAGTAGGAGCAAGCCCCAATGGGCATGCCTCCCTCTCTACTGCAATATTAAGATGCGCATCCGCCACCTCCGCCAAGCTGGATCTGGCATTCCCTGTCAGACTAATAAGTCTTGCCCCCTGACGCTTGATAATCGGGACTATGGTAAGCAACTCTTGGCTTTCACCGGAATACGACAGGGCAACAAATACATCTTGGGCGGCGATCATACCCAGATCGCCGTGGCTGGCCTCGGCAGGGTGCACAAAGTATGCGGGGGTGCCAGTGCTAGAAAACGTGGCAGCAATCTTCCGTGCGATATGGCCTGACTTACCCATGCCACTAACTATCACACGACCCTTGCAGGACAATATAATATTCAGCGCATGCATGAAGCTTGCATCAACGCTGTGCGTAAGCGCCAGCACAGCGGCGGCCTCAATTTTTAATACCTCGCGCGCCAAATCAAGGGCGCGTGGGGTGGCAACGATCGCTTTATTCATAGGTGTTTAATTATAACAGCGCCCCTCGGACGCTGGTGCAATTTTGAAAACATTACGTCAGAACGAGTCCAGAACTTATCTCATTAAAATAAGCACTTGCCGTTTCGTCGACGATTACCTTGGTGACATAGCGACTCACCGTAGCGGTATATTTTCTTTATAAAAGTATTCGACAAGATCACTGGCGTCATCTCGCAATCCATTGTTATTAATATGCACAGCCACCATATTCTCCGGCATGACGTATGTAGCCTCTGGTATATTTTTAAGTGTTTTGCCCATGTAATCCATCCAAATTGGTAACGCGGCACCCCCCCCTGTCTCCCTTTCACCTAGACTGTGTGGATTATCAAAGCCAACCCATGTAACCCCCACCACAGTAGGATGGAAGCCACTAAACCAGGCATCCATTGAATCGTTTGTAGTTCCAGTTTTGCCCGCCAAGTCATGGCGACCCAATTGCATAGCACGAACAGCGGTGCCACGTCGCACCACATCTTGCATCAGGCTGACCATTGTGTAAGCGTTACGCACATCTAAGATTTGCTGGGCACTCTCTCCAGCCACAACCGGCTCTGCCTGGTATAGCGGCTTGCTTTTGTCGTCCTCGATGCGCTCGATAAAGTACGGATCGATGCGAGAGCCGCCATTGGCAAAAACGGAGTACCCCGTCAGCATCTGCATGGGGGTGACCGAGCCGGCACCCAAAGCCATAGTGAGGTAGGGTGGATGCTTGGCCGCATCAAAGCCAAACTTAGTGATGTAATCTTGTGCGTATTGCGGTGTAATGGTTCGCAGAATACGAATGGAGATCATATTTTTTGATTTGATAAGTGCCTGCCTTAAGCGCATGGGGCCATCAAATACCCCATCGTAATTCTTAGGTTGCCAGGCCTCGCTGCCCGTTTCTGCTGCGCTAATCATCAAGGGTGCATCGTTAATAACTGTAGCGGGGGTTAGGCCTTTCTCCAGTGCGGCAGAGTAAATAAATGGCTTAAAGCTGGAACCAGGCTGTCTCCAGGCTTGGGTCACGTGGTTAAACTGATTACGATTAAAGTCAAAGCCACCCACCAATGCATATATTGCACCGTTACGTGGGCTAGCAGAAACAAAGGCGGCCTCCACTTGGGGCAGTTGGGCCACTCTCCAAACATCCTTCTCGTCTCTCTGCACATAAATTATAGAGCCCACACGCAGGCGCCGATTCAGCGCGACCTTGTTGCTCATGTGAGACTGGGCGAATTTCAGCCCTTCGCCCCTAATGGTGACGATTTCACCCCCCTTGCTATAGGCAGCAATACTGCTTTGGGTTATTTCACGTACCACGGCAGGGATGATGTCATCGCTATCTGGCACATCCTGAAGCGCGCTCTCCATGTCCTCCTCGGTACTATCTTTATGCAGATCGATGTAGCCTTCTGGACCTCGATAGCCGTGGCGTCGGTCATACTCCAGCACACCCTTTCTTAGCGCCCCATAGGCCGACACCTGGTCTTGCTGACGAATGGTTGTGTAGACTTTGATGCCCTGGGTGTAAGCATTATCCTGATAGCGCCTAAATACCTCCTGCCTAACCATTTCCGCCAAATAGTCAGCCTTGCCTGAGAATCCCTGGTGGCCATGTTTAACCACTATAGACTCATGTAGTGCCGCCTCCTGTTGTCGCACGTCGATGAACCCCAATTCACGCATACGACGGAGCACGTAAGCTTGGCGTAATTTAGATCGCCTAAGGTTAACCACTGGGTTATACATGGAAGGGGCTTTGGGTAGGCCAGCTAGCATGGCAAACTCAGCCACATTGAGTTGGTCAAGAGTTTTACCGAAGTAGACCTGTGCGGCAGCGGCGAAACCATATGCACGCTGGCCCAGATAGATGTGATTTATATACAGCTGAAGAATTTCATCTTTACTTAGGCTGTGTTCAATCTTGATGGCGAGCAGCGCCTCATTAAATTTACGTGAAAATTTCTTTTCTTTTGTTAGAAAAAAATTGCGCGCAACTTGCATGGTGATAGTGCTGGCCCCCTGTCTGCCGCCCCTTGAGGTTACATTGTAATAAGCCGCACGCAGTACGCCCAAGTAGTCCACCCCGCCATGCTCATAAAAATGGTCATCCTCCGCCGCAAGGATGGCCTTTTTCATCAAACTGGGCACCTCATCAATTTTAATTAACGCACGATGCTCCTCTCCAAATTCACCAATCAGAACTCCCTCCGTGCTATACACCCGCAAAGGTATTTTTGGACTGTAATCGGTCAGCGTTTCAAGCGAAGGCAGGGTTGGGTACACCAGTATTGCCGCAAACACCCCCAGCAACAGGGGGGCAATGACAAAGGCGACACCGGCCATGATTAAATAAGATCGCCCGCGGGTAGGCATAGAGTGTGTGGCCACATGAATGATGTGGTGGAATTATATCGGTTTTAGTGGGCTCCAGCTTAACAGTCACTCCCGCTCTATGCAGGAGGGTTGCTCCTTGGCTCAGGCCTGTCCGTCTCGCAAATATTTTTTTGCTGCCGTCAATGACATGGGCTGCCCCAAGAGCACCAGCACATCCCCCACCCGTACTGTCATTTCACCCACGGGCTGATTGCCACGCATGTTATGGCGGCGAACTGCATGGACCTCTACGCCTAGCGCGGCTAAATTAATTTGATCTAACGTCTTGCCTGCGGCGACATCTCGCTCCCCCACTAAAACACTATGGAAGCGTGGCTGTAAGTTTTCTGTGACCTCTCCAATCACACCCGCAGTAGCACGAAAATAGCTGCCGAACATACTGTAGCGACGCGCGCGATTTTCCTGAAGACGACGAACGACACGGTTAAGTGGCACACCGGACATCAGCAACGCCTGCGAGGCAAGCATCACACTGCCCTCCACCACCTCGGCCACCACCTCGGCTGCACCAGCCTGTTTCAGCGCCTCAATGTTGGTCTCATCGGTGGTAAGCACCACCACCGGCAACTCTGGGCGCAACTCACTCACCACATGTAAAATTTTAAGCGCGGAGTGTTTGTCACTATACGTAACGACCAGAGTTTTAGCACTCATCAATCCAGCCGCCAATAGCACTTCGCGCTTAGCTGCATCGCCGTACACCACGCTCTCTCCTGCGGCTGCGGCCTCATGCACACGACGTGAATCTAAATCAAGAACAATAAAACGAATATTTTCATGCTTCATAAAACGCGCCAAGGCTTGGCCACTTCGGCCATAGCCACAAATAATAATATTTGCATCGGCAGCCATACTTTGCACCGCGATCTGGTGCACTCGCATAGCACGACTCATCCATTCGGAGGGAAGGGCTCGCCGTACAATAACTTCAGCATACTGAATTAAAAAGGGTGCGATTAGCATAGAGAGCAACATGACATCTAGAAGGCTTTGCATCGTAGCGGGGGATAACAGATGCGCCCCGCCTGCCAGTGCAAGCAACACAACACCAAACTCACCGGCCTGTGCCAATCCCAGACCACTGCGAATCGCCACCCCCCAGTTACCGGTAAACTTGTGCACCAATAACGCAACAATAGTCAGCTTGATTAGGAGCAGACACAACAACATCAAGAGCACCTGACCAATGTTGGCAAACATTTCACTAAGATCAACCATCATGCCAACGGTAACGAAAAATAAACCCATTAACACATCACGAAATGGCTTTATGTCATCTGCAACCTGATAGCGATACTCCGTCTCGGCAATTAAAATGCCGGCCACAAAGGCGCCCAACGCCATAGACAAGCCAACCAGCTCGGTCAGATAGGCCAGCCCCAACGTAATAAAAAGCACGTTGAGCATAAATAGTTCTGGGGAGTTTTGTCGTGCAACCACATGAAACCAAGAGCTCATCATGCGCTGGCCAAACACCAATAAAATCACAAGCACCGACACGGCCTTAAGTAGCGCAATCACCAGAGTGAGCGAGAGGCTTCCTGGCGCACTTGCTAGGGCTGGAATAATAATAAGGAATGGCACCACAGACAAATCTTGAAACAGCAGTACGCCGATAATTTGCTGCCCATGCAACGCGCTCATTTCGGCGCGCTCGACTAACATCTTGCTTACGATGGCCGTAGACGACATTGCCAACACGCAACCTATGGCCAAGCTGGCACGCCAATCAAATCCGGCCAGCCACATGGCTGCCATAACCAACAACAGGGTTATCGCTACCTGCGCACCGCCCAAGCCAAACACCGTTCGTTTCATCTTGTGCAAGCGCGCAAGACTAAACTCCAGGCCAATACTAAACATCAAAAATACAAGCCCAAACTCTGCTAGATGACGAGCCCCTGGGGTGTCGGGTATCCAGCCTAATGCATGGGGGCCAATCAAGATCCCCACGGTCAGGTATCCCAGCACCACGGGCAAGTGCAATAGACGGCACGCCACCACAACCCCCACAGCAACAGCCAACAAAACTATAATGAGCTGCAACGAATTGGTCATGGATGTGTCAGGCACCAGAGCACAGACGCGGCTCTTATTTCATTAAGATTGCTCTCCATACATCTCTACAGGGGGGCACGCACAAATCAAATTTTTGTCACCGTAAACATTGTCTATCCTAGAAACACTCGGCCAGAACTTGTTTTCTCTCACCCAGCTTAACGGGTAAACCGCCTGTTCACGCGAGTACGCATGCCCCCATTCGCCAATAAGAGCCAATTTGGCGGTGTGTGGTGCATTTTTAATTACGTTGTCCTCCCTGTCCGCTTTTCCCGAAATGATGTCATCAATTTCTTTTCGAATCGCAATCATTGCAGAACAAAAACGGTCTAGCTCTTCTTTAGATTCACTTTCGGTCGGCTCAATCATCAGTGTATCTGGCACTGGGAATGAAACTGTGGGCGCATGATACCCATAATCCATCAATCGCTTTGCGATGTCACCCACCTCTATTCCAGCGTCTCGCTTAAAGGCGACACAAGATAGAATCATCTCATGGGCGCATCGCCCATTTACACCGCTATACAATGTAGAGAAGTGATCTTTGAGTGACTCTTTTATGTAGTTGGCATTTAAAATTGCGATGCGCGTTGCCTCTGTAGCGCCATCGCCACCCAACATCTTTATGTACCCATAAGACACCAGCAAAATTAAAGCGCTACCGTAAGGTGCCGCCGATATTGCATGTATACCACTCGCGCCACCTGTCTGTATAACTGTGTGTGACGGTAGAAATTGGGCTAGGTGCTTTGCGACGCCAATTGGGCCCATACCTGGTCCACCACCGCCATGGGGAATTGCAAATGTTTTATGTAGATTTAAATGGCATACATCAGCCCCAATGCTTCCCGGGCTGGTTAAACCAACCTGCGCATTCATGTTGGCACCATCCATATACACCTGTCCGCCATTCTCATGAATGATGTTCGTAATTTCGATAATGCTTTCCTCGTACACGCCATGTGTGCTGGGATAGGTAATCATCAAACATGCTAGGTTAGCTTTGTGCTGGATCGCTTTTTCGCGTAACTCATCAATGTCAATATTCCCAGACTTGTCACACCTCACCAAGACTATCTTTAGGCCGCACATTGCGGCACTCGCAGGATTTGTGCCATGTGCGGATGTGGGAATTAGTACGATATTTCTGTGTGCATCACCTCGTGACTGGTGATAGGCCTGGATAACCAGAAGCCCAGCGTATTCACCCTGGGCGCCGCTGTTGGGCTGAAAGCTCATCTTTGCGAACCCCGTTATCTCGCTTAATGATTTGTCTAGATCATCGATTATTTCGTGGTAACCAGCTGCCTGCTCAGCTGGCACAAATGGGTGCATGTGTGCAAACTCTGGCCATGTAATGGGGATTAGCTCAGATGCAGCATTCAGCTTCATGGTGCAAGAGCCCAATGGGATCATTGAGTGCGTTAGTGATAAATCCTTGTTTTCCAAGCGTTTTATGTACCTCATCATCTCGGACTCGGAGTGGTATTTATTGAATACAGGATGCTGCAAAATCGGAGATTGACGATTATCAATCAAACACTTTTGATTGATAATGCTTTCCTCGGTAACCATAAAGCTAGTCTTGCCAGCCGCCAGCGCGAACACGCCAAGAATTGCGTTTAGGTCAACTGCATCGGTAGTTTGGTCTACGGAGATGGTAATCGCGTCATCAATATACCGAAAATTAATGTGTGCCACTTCCGCCAACTGTCTAATTTTTAGATTGTTCGCCCCATCGATTTTGATCGTATCAAAATACATGCCATCTTGGACGTGGTAGCCCAGCCTCTTTAGTTCAACCCCCAAGAGCGCTGCGGAGCAGTGTATTCTCTGGGCAATTCCCTTTAGACCCTTCGGTCCATGATATACCGCGTACATGCTTGCCATGATTGCCAGCAATGCCTGTGCAGTACAAATGTTAGAGGTGGCCTTATCTCTGCGTATATGTTGTTCACGTGTTTGTAGTGCCATGCGTAGCGCCTGACCGCCATTCACATCAACCGAAACGCCAATAATTCGACCGGGCATAGAGCGCTTATATTCTTCGTGACAAGCAAAATATGCAGCGTGTGGGCCGCCGTAACCCATTGGAATCCCCAGCCGTTGCGTGGAGCCGACAACAACATCGGCCCCCCATTCGCCCGGTGGCACCAACAACGTCAAACTCAATATATCTGCCGCCACGGCAATGGCGGTTCCATTTATTTTTGCTTTCCTTGCAAAGTCAGTGTAATCGTAAATTTGGCCATCTGCGGCTGGATACTGAAGCAATGCGCCATACACCTCGCTTCCCAAGGTTGCGGTCCTAAAGTCACCAATCACCAGCTCAATTCCCATAGGAGCTGAGCGTGTTCTTAACAAATCAATGGTTTGTGGGTAACATTCGTTAGAAACAAAAAACTTGCTTGCTCCGCTTTCGATGGCCTCACGTGTACGACAACTAAACAACATTGCCATTGCCTCCGCTGCAGCGGTGGCCTCATCCAACAGTGATGCGTTTGCGATCTCCATTCCCGTCAAATCCATAACCATGGTTTGGAAATTTAGTAGCGCCTCAAGGCGGCCTTGCGAGATCTCTGCCTGATAAGGCGTGTACGCAGTGTACCAGCCAGGATTTTCTAAAATATTTCTCTGAATAACCGGAGGAACTATAGTGTTGTAGTAGCCTAAACCAATGTAGGTCTTAAAAATCTTATTTTTTGAGGCGATGCTGCGCAGATGGCGATGGTACTGGTATTCGCTCATCCCACTCGGCAGCCTCAGGGGCTGCTTTAAACGAATTGCAGCGGGAATCGTACGATCAATTAGCTCGTCCACGGAGACCACGCCAATTTTATCCAGCATCGCCTTGACGTCACTTTCGCGCGGGCCATTGTGGCGGTCTACAAATTTATCGCTTGTAATCATTGCGGTCTTTATTTATTAATGTATGGACAGAAAAAACATTGAGCAAATTTAATTTGTTGATTGCACTAATGCGCCTCGCTATCGATTAGCGCCTGGTAAGCCGTCCCGTCCATTAGCCCACTCACGTCACCAAGATCATCCGGCTTAATCTTAAACATCCATGCCGCATAAGGATCGGCGTTAATTTTTTCTGGCGCACCATCAAGCTCATGGTTGATTGCCACCACAACCCCAGAAAGAGGTGCATAGATGTCAGCCGCAGCCTTCACCGACTCAACGACTGCACATTCTTCCTTTGCCTGTAATTGACGGCCCACGGCCGGGCTCTCCACAAACACCATATCACCCAGAAGCTCTTGTGCGTGTTGAGTAATGCCAACAGAGACAGTGCCATCGACCTCTTGCTTTACCCACTCGTGGGTGACCGTATAACGCAGGTTATTTGGCAAATTATTTGAATTACTCATGGTCATATCCTTAAAAAATTTAACTTAAATTAAACTTACGCCCTTACGCACAAAAGGGTACTTCACTATTTTGGCCTCCAGCATTTTATCGCGAATTGCTACTCGCACGGTGTCGCCTACCTCAACCGCGAAAGGCATGCGTGCCAAAGCGATGGACTGATTCAGCGTTGGTGAAAAGCTGCCGCTGGTAATCTCACCATCGCCATGGCTGCTGTTAACGATTTGATGGTCACGCAGCACCCCGCGATCCTGCAAGACAAGCCCAACTAGCTTGCGAACCATGGGCTTGCCAAGAAGTGTGGTCTTGCCAATAAAATCACGGTCGCCGACCAGGTCTACCGTCCAACTCAATCCTGACTCCATTGGATTTGTGGTCTCATCCATGTCGTGTCCGTACAGATTCATCCCCGCCTCTAAGCGCAATGTGTCACGCGCACCCAATCCAATTGGCTTAACACCCACATCGTTCAACGCTCGCCAAAGGGGGACGACCGCCTTGGCTAACAAAATAATCTCAAAACCATCCTCGCCGGTGTAGCCGGTTCTGGCAACAAACATCTCATCCCCGTTGATCGCATTAAAGGGCTTCAGCCCTTCTGCCAAATTCTGTAGTCCAGGCAGCGCAAGCCACAGTTTGGCCGCTGCGTTAGGCCCCTGCACGGCAATCATCGCCAGCTCATCGCGTGACACGATCTTTAGTAGCGGTGCGTGGGCCGCGGCCTGCTCGATCATCCACGCAATATCTTTATCGGCCGTACCGGCATTCACTACAATACGGAACCACGTTTCGCTCATAAAGTACACAATAAGATCATCCATGATGCCGCCATCCGGACGAAGCAGGCAGGAATACAGCGCCTTCCCGGGGGATTGCAATTTGTCGACATTATTTGCTAGTAAATAGCGTAAAAAATCGCGCACCCCCTCGCCGCTTATGTCAACAGCGCGCATGTGCGACACATCGAACATGCCCGCATCGCGGCGCACCTGGTGATGCTCGTCCAGCTGCGAACCGTAATGCAATGGCATGTCCCAACCACCAAAATCGACCATTTTCGCACCCATTGCGCGGTGTGATGCATTCAGAGGCGTTTGCTTGAGTATCATGAGTAACCCTTCAAAAAAATAAAAGGCGAGGCAAATTTTGCCTCGCCCCATCTGTCCTTGTTACCTGAGAGATTGCGAATAAATTCGTGTGCCCCTTCGGTGGTCGCTTAAGCGACGCTCTCCAGATTTGCCTGTGCCAACAGTTCTTGAGCCTGAGCGATTACGGGTGTTGCGCCTTCGGCAATGCACGAGCCCCTTAGTTGCGGAGTTGGTCGGCATGTTCTTCTGTTGGTTTAAACGGCAGTCGTAACTATAACGCAACAAGCGGGTGAACAGCAAACCTTGCCCCTGGGGTTGCATGGGAGATTGTTTTCATGGATAATCGACGATCCGCTACACGCCTTAGTACGTGCTGCTTTAATTTTTACACTCCTAATTTTCATGCTTTAAGGAAGTTACAATGAGAACCGATATTCATCCTCCATACGACGAAATTGCAGTTACCTGCAGCTGCGGCAACGCATTCAAAACTAAATCCACGTTAGGCAAGCCGCTCCACGTAGAGGTGTGCTCAGACTGCCATCCTTTTTATACTGGCACACAAAAAATTGTGGATACCGCAGGCAGGGTCGAAAAGTTCCGCCAAAAATATGGCAAGCCCAGTGCAAAAGTTGTGGCATAACACGTCCAAACAGCTCGTGGCAAAAGGCAGCGGGTGCTGCCTTTTTTATTGATCGCCCCAGGGCCTAGTGCTGGCATCTCCCACCTGATCAATTTATACCAAAATAAATATTTAGATTTCGGACTAGGGTCACACTAATACATGTTCCCCCACCTCCCGACACAGGCACACCCTATCACACCGGCAAAAGCTTGGTTGCTTGCGCTGCTATGCCTAACGTGGCTCGGGGTTGGCTTGGTGGGACACGATCCATGGCAGCCGGATGATGCCTATGGCTTTGGGTTGGCTTACCATATCCTGCAAAGCGGTGACTGGCTAATCCCCACCTTGGCTGGCGAGCCTCACATGGATATACCGCCACTGTTTTACATAACAGCTGCGGCTTTCGCAAAACTATTCTCCCCCCTGCTCGAACTACATAATGGCGCACGCTTAGCGAGTGGCTTCTATACCGCCCTTACACTCATCTTTGTTGGACTGTCTGGGCGCGAACTATTCGGAAAAACACACGGCTGGACCGCAACGATTATTTTGATTGGCTGCCTCGGTATGTTGGTACGCTCACACGAGCTTATTGCCGATCTGGGACTACTTACCGGCTGTGCCATCATGCTATACGGCTACACCCTGAGCACGCGACGCACCCTTTTGGCCGGAATATTAGTAGGCCTCGGTGTTGGTGTTGGCTTTATGTCAAAGGGCTTTGTCGCACCTACGCTGTTTGTTCTTACCGGCGTCACTCTGCCACTCTTTCGCGCATGGCGTACGCGCGCCTTTCTTACCACGCAAGGTATTGCTCTGCTGTCCGCATTGCCATGGCTGACAATTTGGCCCTGTTTGTTATACCTACGCACACCCGAACTATTTACAGAATGGGCCTGGACACTAAATATTGGGCGCTGGCTGGATTACATTCAAAACAGTCACTCAACACAAATATTTCACTACGTACAAATACTACCTTGGTTCGCTTGGCCTGCTCTACCATTGGCTGGTTGGGCGGTCTGGGATGCCCGCAAAAAAGTTTTACACGAAATGGAATTTCAGCTGTTGCTGGTAAGTTTCTTTGTGACTTTGCTTACGCTAAGTATGGCGCCAAACATTAGGGAGGCGTTCGCGCTCCCAATACTCTTGCCGCTGACACTGCTTGCCACTGCAGCCATTCCAACCCTACGTCGTGGGGCAGCCAACGCATTAGATTGGTTTGGCATCATGACCTTTGGTTGTGCTGCCATTCTGATGTGGTGGGGTTGGGCTGGGCTACTACAAAACAATCACGCAAAAATTACCTCTTGGCTAAAAGATTACCAGCCAAAATTTGAGCCAACATTCCACGTCGTTCCGTTCTGGATTGCTTTAATTTTTACCGTACTGTGGATTTTGCTGGTGTGGCGAGTTGGTCGATCTATGCGTCGATCGGTCCTTAACTGGACTAGCGGTGTGACTTTATTATGGATACTCGCCATGACACTGTGGTTGCCATGGTTAAACAGCGGCAAGGGCTACCGCGGCATGGTCGCATCCCTCAAGCAATCTATGCCCATGAACCATGGCTGCATTGCAAGCCTAGATATGGGCGACACTCAGCGTGCCATGTTGAAATACTTTGGGGGAATTGATACATACGCCCACAGGCAACCATCCTGTGACTTAATTTTAATACAAGGGGGGGGTGCCATCCCAGAGCCCACGACGGGCAAAATGGTTTGGATTAAGCTATGGAGTGGGCATCGCACCGGCGTTAACTCGGAATCGTTCCGATTGTATCAACGCGTTAGGTCGGTTAAATAACGTAGCGGATCATTCATAAATAGTGACCCGGGCATGGCGTGAAAACAATCTACATACACTTGATGGGCTACCCAGCCCTGCCCGGGATCTTTGGTGTAGCGCACACCACATCTGCATTCTGCGCTCTATGACGCAAAGCGTGGTCGGTTAGCACCAAAGCTAACATGGCCTCAACAATCGGCGTGGCGCGGATGCCAACACATGGATCGTGTCGACCATGAGTTTCCACCAGAACTGGTTCGCCAGCCTTGTTAATGGATCGCCTCGGGAGACGAATGCTAGACGTGGGCTTGATGGCAACGTTAACCACAATATCCTGCCCGGTTGAGATGCCCCCTAGTATGCCGCCCGCATTGTTGGACAAAAATCCCTGTGGGGTCATTTCATCGCCATGCTCACTACCTCTTTGGGTTACCGAGGCAAAACCAGCACCAATTTCCACGCCCTTTACGGCATTAATGTTCATCATGGCGTAGCCAATATCTGCATCCAGGCGATCGTATACAGGCTCGCCCCAGCCCACTGGCATATTCTCAGCCACTACTGTTAGCTTTGCGCCAACAGAGTCTCCCGATTTGCGCAACCCGTCCACATAGCCTTCTAGCTGTGTCACATACCCCTCATCAGCAACAAAGAAGGGGTTTTCGTTTACCCCATCCCAGCTCTTGAATGGCACCACCACCTCGCCCAGTTGCGACAGGTATCCACGAACGACCACGCCATAACGCTCGTGCAGCCACTTTTTTGCAATCGCTCCCGCCGCCACCCGAACCGCAGTCTCTCTTGCGGATGAACGCCCACCTCCACGAGGATCTCGGATACCGTACTTCTGCCAGTAAGTGTAGTCGGCATGTCCCGGACGAAAGCTTTCGGCAATATTGTTGTAGTCTTTGCTACGCTGGTCCTCGTTTCGAATTAACAAGGCAATTGGCGTGCCAGTAGTCTTCCCCTCAAAAACACCAGATAAGATTTCCACCGTATCCGTCTCGCGTCTCTGAGTAACGTGTCGTGAGGTGCCTGGCTTGCGTCGATCTAATTCACACTGAATGTCTTCCGTGCTCAAGGCCATCCCTGGAGGGCAGCCATCCACCACGCAGCCGATTGCAACGCCATGGGACTCCCCAAACGAGGTTACACAAAATAAAGTGCCGAATGTATTTCCAGACATACCTAGGCTCGCTAAATTAATGGGGTGAGTTTAACATACCATCGCTCACCACTCATTCTTGGCTATATTTGATGAAAGCAATTTTAATGACAGCCGCGGGTGACCCCAGCGTGCTGGAACTGCATGACATTCCCAAACCTGAACTGCCTTCAGTCCATCATGTGCGAATCAAGTTGGCCGCCGCCAGCATAAACCCTTTAGACATCAAGCTACGCACCAAGCCAATCTATTACCCCAACAGGCTCCCCACCATATTGGGCTGCGATGGAGCCGGCTTGGTGGACGCCATTGGATCAGCTGTAACGCGCCTTAAGGTTGGCGATGCCGTTTATTTTTACAACGGCGGCATAGGTGATGAGCCCGGGTGCTATGCCGAATATACTAACGTGCACGAGGAGTACTGCGCACTTAAGCCGGTTAATCTCAGCCTGCATGAGAGCGCCGCGCTTCCATTGTCACTTATCACCGCATGGGAGGGATTAATAGAGCGCGCCGAGCTACAGGCCAAGGAAACCATCCTTATTCATGCCGCGGCTGGGGGGGTTGGACACATTGCAGTGCAACTCGCACATCATCTAGGCGCACGCATCGCTGCCACGGTAAGTGACGACAAAAAAGCTGGGCTGGTACACGGCCTAGGTGCAGAAAAAATCATCAACTACCGCGCACAAGACTTTGTAAGCGAGACGCTTGACTGGACCGACCAACAAGGCGCGGATATTATTTTTGATTCTGTGGGTGGTCAAACCTTTTTGCGCTCTTTCAATGCGACGCGCATCGGTGGAAAAGTGGTCAGCCTGTTGTCCACCCCGTTAGAGCTAGCCGACGCTCAGTTGGCGAGGCTGCGCAATCTGTCCCTGTGCCATGAATTAATGCTTACGCCACAGCTAATACACTCACACAATGAGCGGGTACGTCAACGCAAGATACTCGAGCAAGGCTCAAAGCTAATCGAGGTGGGAAGGCTCGGCGTGTTGGTGAGCAAAGTGCTGCCGCTAAAGGATGCATCAGAAGCACACCGCCTAATTGAGCGAGGCGGTAACATTGGTAAAATTATTTTAACAATGGATTGTCCATGAGGTAGCTACAAACCCAAGTCAGCCCACATGGCATCTATGCGACTCTTGGTTGTGACATCCATCACAATTGGCGCACCCCACTCACGCTGCGTCTCACCTGGCCACTTGTTGGTTGCATCCAACCCCATTTTGCTACCCAGGCCCGCTGTTGGGCTCGCAAAATCCAAATAATCAATAGGGGTGTTATCAACCAACAGCGTGTCTCGTGTGGGATCAACACGTGTTGTGATCGCCCAGATGACCTCCGACCACTTTCGGATGTCAATATCGTCATCCACCACAATTATAAATTTCGTGTACATAAACTGACGCAAGTACGACCAAATACCAAACATCACACGCTTGGCGTGTCCCGGATACTGCTTCTTCATGGCAACAATCGCCAGTCGATAGGAGCAGCCCTCCGGCGGCAAATAGAAATCCTTGATCTCGGGGAACTGTTTTTGTATTAGTGGCACAAAAACTTCATTCAGCGCCACGCCCAAGATGGCTGGCTCGTCTGGCGGCTTGCCCGTATAAGTGGAATGATAGATGGGATTGCGGCGCATAGTAATGCGCTCAATGGTAAATACCGGAAACTTCTCTTGCTCGTTATAGTAGCCAGTGTGATCGCCAAATGGACCCTCCAATGCAACGTCTTGCGGGTAAATGACTCCTTCCAGCACAATCTCGGCGCTCGCTGGAACCTGCAAATCACTACCGATGCACTTGACCAATTCAGTCTTTGACCCACGTAGCAGGCCAGCAAACTGATACTCGGACAGGCTGTCTGGCACGGGCGTAACCGCGCCCAAAATAGTGGCCGGGTCGGCACCAATCACCACAGCCAAAGGAAACGGTTCGCCGGGGTGGGCGCCGCACCACTCCTGATAGTCCAATGCACCGCCCCGGTGTGCCAACCAGCGCATAATAACTTTGTTGGGTCCAATAACCTGCTGGCGATAGATGCCGAGATTTTGGCGCGACTTGAGGGGGCCACGAGTAACCACAAGCCCCCAACTAATTAAGGGGGCCACGTCCCCTGGCCAACAAGTTTGTATGGGTAGCCTGCCGAGATCTACATCATCCCCCTCCCATACCACTTCCTGACAAGCAGCGCTCGAGATGACCTTGGGCGTCATATTCAGCACCTGCTTCAATGCGGGCCACTTGTCCCAGGCATCCTTCAAACCCTTGGGTGGCTCCGGCTCCTTTAGGTAAGCCAGCAATGTCCCGACTTCACGCAATGCTGTTACGCTCTCCTCGCCCATACCTAGGGCCACACGATATGGTGTGCCGAACAGGTTTGCCAAGACTGGCATGCTGTGCCCCGCGGGATTTTCAAACAACACAGCCGGGCCTTGCGCGCGCAACACACGATCGCAGATCTCCGTCATCTCTAGGCGCGGGGAAACTGACACGCCCACTCGCTTAAGCTCGCCGAGACTCTCCAACTGCGTAATAAAATCACGTAGATCACGATATTTCATTTATAAAAACTTTCTTCACCCTCAGGTCTGGTTTTAAATCGCTTGTGCAGCCAAAAATATTGCTCTGGCATCTCCCGCACTCGCTGTTCAATAAATTCATTAACGCGGCGAATGTCGGCCGCCAGATCATGGGTTGGATAATTTTCCCACGCCGGATAAAAGCGCACCTCGTAACCTTGGCAATCTGGCAGCAATCGTGTAACACAGGGCACCACCTTTGCGTTGGCCATCCTTACCAGTCGCGGCAAGGTGGTCAAGGTGGCCGCCGGCACGCCAAAAAATGGAACAAACGCACCATCTTTGGTATTCCAATCTTGATCGACAAAATAATAAAATGGGCAGAAGTCTTTTAGTGCCCTTACGACTGGGCGCATTCCCTCTTGTCGTGAGTACAGTCTTTGTGTACCAAAGCGTGCGCGCTTTTGTAATACCAAGTCCTGCACGTAAACATTCTTCTGCCGAGAGTACACGCTAACCCCATCCGCATGTTGAGTGATCCATGACCCCCCAACATCCAAACCCACAAAATGTGCCGTAAGCAGGATTAGTGGGCTGCCAAGTGCATTTTGAAAATGCTCTACCCCCTCAACCCGTGTCAATTCTTGAATACGCTCACGGCTAGACCACCATAGAATACCCCGCTCTACGACGCTTCGACTAAAAACATTAAAGTGCCGCCATACTAGGCTCGCCCGTTCCGCCTCGCTCTGCTCTGGGAAACACAAGCGCAGGTTGATGCTTGCTATACGACGACGCCTGCCTGCGAATAGATAAAGCATGGTTCCCAGTGCATTGCCCGTCCACGCTTGGAGGCGGTACGGCAAAAAGTGTAGCAGCCAAAGTAGAAAAATGCCTAAACGCGCCATCATTTTATGGACGTCCGCTCACTTGCAGGGGGCTCAACACCTGCCGGCCTCTTGTAACGATTGTAGCTCCAAAGATATTGCGCAGGACATTTGAGCACCAACTTTTCCAATGCCACGTTAATTTGCTGGCTTAATGACAGGTCGGCGGTAAATTCTAACGGCGAAAAACGCAAGATATACCCCGCTCCGACTGGCAGGCGCTCAACGGAAGTCATCACCACTGTCGCACCACTAGACTCCACTAGGCGAGCTATTAGGGTCATCGTGTAGGCGGGCCGTCCAAAAAAATTCACCCACTCCCCTTCGCCATTGCCGGGCACCTGGTCTGGCAAGAGGCCTATGGCCCCAGACCGCTTTAGTGTCTTATACAACTGTCGCACTCCGCCCAGATCAGTGCGCGCCAACCGCACCTGTGCCCGCTCGCGACCGCTACGCATCAAACTCTCAAGCCAAATCAGTTTTGGTGGACGGTACAAAACTGTCAGCGGAATACGCTCAGCAATATACAAAGCAGATACATCAAAACACCCAAGATGCGGCGTTAAAAAAATTATCCCTTTGCCGCGCACTTGTGCCGTCTCAACGCACTCCCAGCCATAACACTCCTTGACGCTAGCGGTCACCTCTGCCAGAGGTCGGCACCACACCCACAGCAGCTCAATCGCACCCTTACCTGCCTCCACTATGCTAGCTCTTAGCTCTCTGCGAAAGTCTTTTTCTGGATGCCGCGCCAGAGCATTGCCAAGATTTTCACGCATACGTGCGGCATACTCACCCGATACACCATAGGTCAGCCTGCCCAATAAACCGCCCGCGCAATGGAGCACGCTCAGCGGCAAGCGCGCCACCAAATTAAATAGCCAAATCACAAGGGTGACCATCATAAGGTAGGTGCAATCGCGATGCTGCTATAATCAATCATCGTTAATGCCCAGATGGATTTCAAAATATCATGAATCAATTTATGTTCACATCGGAGTCAGTATCAGAGGGGCACCCGGACAAGGTTGCGGATCAAATTTCTGATTCCATTCTAGACGCTATTCTAGCGCAAGATCCCCACGCACGAGTGGCAGCCGAAACATTGGTTACCACCGGACTTGTGCTGCTTGCTGGTGAAATAACCACCCATGCCAAGGTAGACTACATCAATGTGGCTAGGGATTGCATCAAGCGTATCGGCTATGACAACAGCGAATATGGCATAGACTACAAAAGTTGTGCCGTGCTTGTTGCTTATGGCACGCAAAGTCCAGACATCGCTCAAGGTGTTGATCGCTCGCCAGATAATCACCTGGACCAAGGCGCGGGTGACCAAGGGCTGATGTTTGGCTACGCTTGCGATGAGACGCCCACACTAATGCCCCTACCAATTTACCTGGCACATCGTCTGATCGAACGACAGTCACAGTTGCGACGTGATGGCCGCCTTGACTGGCTACGCCCAGATGCAAAGGCGCAGGTCACCATTCGCTATGCGAACGGCAGACCCGACTCCATTGACACAATAGTGTTGTCCACCCAGCACGCTCCCGAGATGTCGCTTGAGGCCCTACGTGAGGCTGTCATTGAGGAAATTATTAAGCCGACCCTCCCCAAAGACCTGATCAAGGGTAACATCAAGTACCTAGTAAACCCCACCGGTCGCTTTGTTATTGGTGGCCCACAGGGTGACTGCGGGCTAACCGGCCGCAAAATTATTGTGGATACCTATGGCGGCTCGGCCCCGCATGGGGGGGGTGCGTTTTCAGGCAAGGACCCCTCTAAGGTAGATCGCTCCGCGGCCTACGCCGGGCGCTACATTGCCAAAAACATAGTGGCTGCTGGCTTGGCGAGTAAGTGCCTAATACAGATTTCTTACGCAATTGGCGTGGCCATGCCAACCAGCGTCTGGGTTACCAGCTACGGGACCGGCAAGATCTCCGATGAAAAGATTGCAGGATTAATAACCAACCACTTTGACTTGCGGCCGAGAGGTATCGTGCAGATGCTGAATCTACTGCGCCCCATTTACACCAACACCGCAGCTTACGGCCATTTTGGCCGCGAGGAGCCAGACTTCACTTGGGAGGCGACAGACAAGGCGGCGGCCTTACGTGCTGACGCCGGCTTGTAGGCCCCCACATCAAGGGTCGCCCCTGATTGCTTACCTAATAGGGCAGGGACTGGTAATCAATATACCCCGCCGCCTCACCGCCGTAAAACGTTGCCACATCTGGCGTGTTGTAGTCCCTGCGTTCTCGTAATCGCAATGGCAAGTCTGGATTGGCGATAAAAAGGGCGCCGAACGACACAAAGTCGGCCGTCCCATCAACAATCGCCGATTCCGCTCGCGCCGCGTCATAGCCACCATTCGCTATGTATTTACCCCTAAACAAGGCGCGCAAGCGGCTAAAGTCAAACGTCGATGGGTGCTCTTCAACGATATGAATATAGGCCAAGTCAAAACGATTCAAGTGATCAACGATATATTCAAACGTCTCTTGCGGAGCAGAGTCTGAAATATCATTTAGCGGATTGACTGGGGACAGGCGGACCCCAACCTTTTGTGATGGGTACACGCTACATACCGCCTGGATTACTTCAAACAACAAGCGACTGCGATTTTCAATCGAACCACCATACTCATCGGTTCGCTGATTTGTGCTGTCCCGCAAAAACTGGTCAAGCAGATACCCGTTCGCGGCATCTATTTCTATCCCGTCCAGCCACGCCTCCTCGGCATTAAGGGTGGCCTGCTTATATTGCTGAACAATTCCCGCCATTTCAGCAACCTCAAGCGCTCGTGGTACCACGAACGGCACCATTCCTTTTGACGTAAAAACCTCACCCGCCGGTTTGATGGCGGAAGGGGCGACCGGAAGCCCCTGCAGGGGCTGCAACAATGGGTGAGAGATGCGCCCAACGTGCGACAGATTCATAAAGATCTTACCGCCTGTTCTACGAACATGCGCGGTCACCATCTTCCACCCATCTATCTGCTCACGAGTTGATATACCTGGCGTGGCTGGATAGCCAATTCCCTGATCTGAAACCTGAGTCGGCTCAGAGATTATCAGGCCCGCACTACAGCGCTGGGAGTAATAGGTTGCGTTCATCGAGTGCGGCACGTTGCCGAGCGCAGCGCGACTGCGGGTCATCGGTGCCATCACAATTCGATTGCCCAATTCGAGAGCGCCCAGCCACCCCTGTCTGTACAGGGGGTGCACCTTCGGTGGCAAAATATGCGACATATCCGTCCAACCAGAGGGGCTGGTTTCGCGCAACACCGGTGTCTTCTTTGGATAGTTTCTGGGGTCCGCAATACGATTAGGGTTCTCGTTAAGCGCCTTGGGAACGTCTGGGTACGCAGGAACCAAAGGTGGGTTGTCATCAATATCCCAGTCCTCCATGGGGATCAATGGCATTTCTTTGCGGGGCGCCTGTTTGCCAGCAACTGGGGTTGGCTTGTCGTCTTTGGTTATGAGTTTGTCGTCGTTTGGCATTGGCTTATCGTTGTCAGGCAGATTAAAGCTTGATTATAGCTTGTTCTGCCACCCCATCAACTCGAACGTTTACTCATACACCACACGATCATCGCAACCAGTCAGCACTCACGGCACAACAAGGACGGGCTGTTGCGATTAGTTGGCTGCATGGTTAGAATGGCCATCTATTGAACAATCAAGGTATTAATGCGTGCCACCCCAAGCGCTGGTCGAAATTCAGAACGTCAACTTTGCCTACGGCAACCGCCCCATATTAAAGGGTGTCAACCTTAGCCTCCCCAAAGGAAAGGTGATCGCGGTTATGGGTGGCAGCGGTTGCGGAAAGACCACCCTACTACGACTCATCGGGGGGGCCCTAAGACCGAGCAGCGGCCAAGTCAAGGTTGACGGCCAAGTGATACACGAGCTCGACCACAACAAACTGTATCTCATGCGTCGCAAAATGGGCATGCTGTTTCAATTTGGCGCACTATTCACCGACATGTCAGTGTACGATAATGTGGCGTTCCAAATGCGTGAGCACACCGACCTCCCCGAGGAAATTATTCGCGACCTAGTGCTCATGAAGTTACACGCGGTAGGCCTGCATGGCACACACCATTTAATGCCCGCCGAGCTATCGGGTGGCATGGCGCGACGCGTAGCGCTGGCGCGTGCCGTAGCATTAGACCCGATGCTAATCATGTATGACGAGCCCTTTGCTGGGCTAGATCCCATCTCCCTTACGGTAGTAGGAAACCTTATTCGTCGCCTAAACGATGCGCTGGGCGCAACCTCGATAGTGGTTACACACGACGTACAGGAATCACTCAAGATTGTCGACTACATTTATTTTATTGCTGATGGGGTAATTGTTGCAGAGGGTGCGCCCGATGAAATTAGATCTTCCAGCAAACCATTCGTGCATCAATTTGTGCACGGCGAAATGGATGGACCGGTTCCCTTCCATTACCCCGGCGGGAATTACCAACAAGACTTAGGCCTGCGAACCTAGATGATTGGCCTCACTAAAAAACTAAGATCCATAGGACACCATGTTGTTGATGCCGTGTGGCGGACTGGGTATGCCGCCCGCTTCTTCTTTCTGATCCTACTTTATTCTGGAACCAGCTTCCAACGCTTCCGCCTGACCGTTAAGGAACTTTTTTCCAGTGGGGTAATGTCGCTCATTATTATCTTAGTGGCCGGCATGTTTGTTGGTATGGTGCTAGGGCTGCAAGGTTACGAAACACTCAAGCGGTACGGTTCTGAATCCGCGCTGGGGTCACTTGTGGCATTGAGCTTAGTACGCGAACTTGGTCCCGTACTGGCCGCCCTGCTATTCGCAAGTCGTGCCGGCTCCGCCATGACAGCAGAAATTGGACTCATGAAGGCCACCGAACAAATTTCAGCGATGGAGATGATGGCGATCAATCCCATAGCGCGGGTGGTTGGGCCTCGCTTTTGGGCCGGGGTAATTTCCATGCCACTTTTATCAGCGTTATTTTCCGCCATGGGGGTGTTTGGTGGGTACGTGGTTGGCGTAGTGCTGATCGGCGTAGACCAAGGTTCATTCTGGTCACAAATGCAAGCGGCCGTGGACTTTCAACACGACATACTAAATGGCGTGATCAAGAGCGTCGTATTTGGGGTGGCCGTGACCGCCATCGCACTATTTGAAGGCTACGACGCACCCCCAACCGCGGAGGGGGTGTCGGGTGCAACTACCCGCACCGTGGTCCAGTCATCACTGGCGATTCTAATTTTAGATTTTATGTTGACCGCATTTATGTTTCAGGGAGATTAATATGGATCGTACCGCACTAGATTTATGGGTTGGCATATTCGTCGTGGCTGGGTTGGCAGCGCTGTCCGTGTTGGCACTGAAGGTGGGCAACCTGAGCAGCTACAACATGTCAGAAACCTATCAACTGCAGGCTTATTTTTCGAATATCGGCGGACTTAAATCTCAAGCGTCTATCAAAAGCTCTGGCGTATTAATTGGACGAGTTGCCATGATTAGTCTAGACCCGGAACGCTATGAGGCCAAGGTAACCATGAACATAGACAAGCGATACCATTTCCCAAAGGATACGTTCGCCAACATCTTGACCTCAGGATTGCTGGGTGAGCAGTACATTGGCATGATTCCGGGTGGCGACACAGAGCTTCTCAAGGCTGGCGATGAAATCAAGAAAACGCAGTCGGCGCTAGTAATGGAAGACCTGATCGGCAAGTTCTTATACAGCAAGGCTGACGAACCAAAACAACCAGCCAAATAAACTACAAACATGCGCACACATAAAACCATAGCGTGGACAGCAGCATTACTGATGTTAATTTCGTCAAGCGTGCAGGCCAGCACTTCCGAACCAGAGACACTCATAAGAAACACGGTGGAAGAAGTGTTGGCCATCGTAAAGCAAGACAAAGACATCCAGAGCGGCAACCAGAAGAAGGTTATCGAATTGGTCGACTCCAAAGTCCTGCCACATTTTAATTTCACTCACATGACCAGGCTCGCGATTGGCAGGGGTTGGCGCACCGCAACACCCGAACAGAAAAAAACCTTAGAAATAGAGTTTCGCAATTTATTGGTGCGCACCTACACCGCCGCCTTCACCGCCTATCGCGATCAAGCGGTAAATGTGAAGCCGGCCAAGATGGCTGTCGACGCCACCGACATAACCATCAAAACACTCATTGAACACAAAGGGAAGCCCCCAATATCTGTCAACTATGACATGGAAAAGACTGCCGATGGCTGGAAGGTATATGATCTGTCCATTGAGGGCGTAAGCATGGTAACCAATTATCGCAGCACCTTTGCCGAACAAATCCAAAAGGACGGCATCGATGGTCTCATCAAGGCGCTCGTCGAAAAAAATCAGGCTGCAACTAGCGCAGCCATGGCCAAGAGTGTGGCCAAGTGATTAGTCTCAACGGCACTCCTGTAAATATACCGAGCCGCCTAACCATTGAGACGGCTGCAGCCCTATTTAAAGCTAAGCTGCTCCCAGTTAATGACACGCCGCTGGTAATCGACTTGGGAAATATCGAGGTGGTAGACTCCGCTGCGGTCAGTCTGTTACTCGTTTGGTTGCGTGAGGCACAGCGTGATCACATAAAGTTATGCTTTGCCAATACCCCCAAAAATCTACTGAGCCTGGCTCGCCTGTATGGCGTTGTAGATATGTTGCCACTGTGTGGCAACGACCACACACAACCCATTAATCATCTAACTTGATACACCCCGCAATTGAAGTACACCAAGCGCGCAAACACTACGGGGCAATCAAGGCGCTAGACGGCGTGAGTCTACGCATCGAGCAGGGTGAATTCTTTGGCTTACTGGGTCCCAACGGTGCAGGCAAGACCACCCTGATCAACCTATTGGCTGGACTTGCATTGCCCGACGGTGGGAGACTGTCTGTACTGGGGCACGACGTGGTCAAGGAGTATCGTGCCAGTCGTCGCTTGTTAGGGATGGTGCCCCAGGAATTAGTATTCGATCCATTCTTTACAGTACGCGAAACCCTGCGTCTGCAGTCCGGATTTTTTGGTCTACGTCACAACGATGCCTGGATTGACGAGGTCATGCATCACCTAGACCTCACCGCCAAAGCCAACACCAACATGCGCCGCCTATCGGGCGGCATGAAGCGTCGTGTTTTGGTAGCACAGGCGCTGGTGCACAAACCACCCGTCATCGTACTGGACGAGCCAACCGCTGGCGTGGATGTCGAGCTACGACAGTCCCTGTGGCGTTTTATTCAGCAACTAAATCGCGATGGGCACACCGTCCTGCTAACCACACATTACTTGGAAGAGGCGGAGGCTCTGTGCACTCGCATTGCCATGCTAAAGTGTGGACAGATTGTGGCGCTAGACAGCACACAAAATCTACTCGCCAACCTAACTGGTTATCGTGTCTGGCTCAAGCTTGCTGGTTCTCTGCCTGACACACTACTAAAGCAGGTCGTCAAACAAACAGAGGGGAGCCACCTGTTAACGCTGTCCTCGTACCATGCATTAGAGCTAGTGCTGGCCGAGTTACGCGTAGCTGGCGTTGCCATACAAGAGATGAGTCTACAGCAGCCCGACCTAGAGGAGGTGTTTCTATCCTTGGTAGGGCGCACATCATCGGGAGTCAAGCATGCCAAGCTTTTATAGTCTGCTCCACAAGGAAATGTTCCGCGTGTGGAAAGTGGGATTCCAAACCCTACTGGCGCCAGTGTTGACTGCTCTGCTCTACCTGTTGATTTTTTCACACGTGCTATCACAACATATCGAGGTGTACCCCGGGGTACATTACACAGCCTTTCTTGTACCAGGATTGGCAATGATGTCTGTACTACAGAACGCATTTGCCAACAGTTCTTCCAGCCTGATCCAATCCAAAATCACCGGCAACATTGTGTTTGTGTTGCTGGCACCGATTGCCTATTGGGAATTTTTTGCAGCATATGTGCTCGCCTCCATGCTGCGCGGCCTAGTGGTTGGTGTGGGTGTATATATGGCTGCACTATGGTTTGTGCAGCCGCCACTACAATTTCCCATGTGGATTATATTGTTCGCCGTTCTTGGCAGTGCAATGCTCAGTTCGCTGGGCGTTGTGGCCGGACTGTGGGCAGAAAAATTCGATCAGCTCGCCGGATTCCAAAATTTTATTATTATGCCGCTCACCTTTTTGTCTGGGATATTTTATTCCATCCATTCGTTGCCACCATTTTGGCAGATGCTATCGCGCTTTAACCCATTTTTTTATATGATAGATGGCTTTCGTTATGGATTTTTTGGCGTATCCGATATCTCGCCATGGACAAGCTTGATGATTGTAAGCGGATGCATGCTGGGCATAACGCTGCTCTCCCTGAGGCTACTAAAGTCTGGGTATAAATTACGACACTGACCACAGACAATAGGGCGCTTAATCGCTTGCCAGGCGCATGTGGCCAACGACTGGAGCCTTGGATCGATCAGAATCGATTTATTAAAGCACAGCCAATGTGAGAGCAAACATGGAATTAATTTTTTTTAGGTCGCCCATATGCAAAAATTAACCGTACGAGGCGGGACCCCATTGCGCGGCGAGGTGCGCATCTCGGGTGCCAAAAATGCGGCACTGCCCATCATGTGCGCCAGCCTACTAACAAATGACGTCCTGCAGTTAGGCAATATGCCAGACCTGCAGGACGTCACGACCATGCGCAAACTGTTAGAGCACATGGGCGTAAAAACATCCGTGCGAGGCGAGGAGGTATCCCTGAGTGGTGCGCACCTCGACAAATCAGAGGCGCCCTATGACATGGTAAAAACCATGCGCGCCGCAATACTCGTGCTTGGTCCACTGGTGGCGCGTCTCGGTGAAGCACGCGTATCGCTACCCGGAGGGTGTGCCATTGGCTCACGCCCCGTAGACATTCACATCAAGGGTTTGCAGGCGATGGGCGCCGAAATCTTCATTGAGCATGGCTACATCCATGCACAAGCAAAGCGTTTAAAAGGTGCGCACATCCTATTTGATAACGTCAGCGTAACCAGCACCGAAAACCTAATGATGGCAGCCACGCTGGCGGACGGGGTGACGGTGCTAGAAAACGCTGCGCGTGAGCCAGAGGTGGTTGATCTGGCAGACTGCCTGATCAAGATGGGCGCAAATATAAAGGGGGCCGGGGGCCACACCATCACCATCACCGGCGTACAGCGGTTGCATGGTGCAACCCATCACATCGTACCGGACCGCATAGAGAGCGGCACCTTCCTGGTCGCGGCCGCAGCAACGGGTGGCCAGGTTGTGCTGCTCAACACGCAGGCAAGCCTTCTAGACTCTGTACTGGGGAAGCTTACCGAGGCTGGCGCACGCATCCAGAGTGATGCTGATAGCATTCGTCTGAGCATGCATGGGCGGCCCAAATCTGTGGGCATACGAACCGCACCCTATCCTGCATTTCCAACCGACATGCAGGCGCAGTTTATGACGCTAAACACTATCGCGGACGGCAGCGCGATGGTCGTGGAAACTATTTTTGAAAATCGCTTCATGCATGTGCAAGAATTACGTCGTCTTGGCGCACGAATTGACGTAGAGGGCAATACTGCCGTAATTCACGGGGTTGATCATCTAGAGGGTGCGACGGTCATGGCAACGGATTTACGTGCGTCTGCCTGCCTAGTGATTGCCGGATTAATGGCACAGGGTGATACTGTCATCGACCGCATCTATCATCTGGATCGCGGCTACGAGCATCTAGAGGTTAAGCTATCGCAACTCGGGGCGAACATATCCCGTATCAAATAAACGAAAGGTGCCGCACATGATTACCATTGCCTTATCTAAGGGACGCATCTTTGAGGAGACCCTGCCTTTGCTAAGAGCTGCCGGCGTGATCCCACTGGAAGCACCAGAACCTTCGCGCAGGTTGATCTTGTCTACCAATCGCGCCGACGTCCGTCTTATCATCGTACGTGCCTCCGATGTGCCAACTTACGTGCAGTACGGGGCCGCTGATTTTGGAATTGCTGGCAAGGACGTGCTTGACGAGCACGGTGGCACGGGGCTGTATCAGCCCCTAGATCTAAACATTGCACGTTGTCGAATGATGGTGGCGGTGCGAGACGACTTTGATTATGATTCAGCGGTACACCAAGGTGCACGCTTACGCGTAGCGACCAAGTACGTGCAGACTGCACGTGAACACTTTGCGGCCAAGGGCGTGCATGTAGATCTAATCAAGCTTTACGGATCAATGGAGTTGGCGCCACTGGTTGGCCTGTCAGATGCAATCGTAGACTTGGTCAGTAGCGGGAACACCCTCAAGGCCAATCATCTCAAGGCAGTTGAGGAAATCTCCGCAATCTCTGCACGCCTAGTGGTCAACCAGGCCTCACTTAAGCTTAAACGCGAAACTATTCAACCCATGCTAGATGCATTCTCTTTGGCAGTAATACAATGAAAATAAAGCGGCTTTCTACAAGACAGCCAGATTTTAATGCGCAGCTGGATAAACTGCGGGCCTTCGAATCAACCCAAGATCCTCAGCTAGACATAACAGTTGCCGCCATCCTCGAAAATGTGCGCACGAAGGGTGACCAGGCCGTACTCGATTACACCCGACGCTTTGATCGTATGGATGTGCACGACAGTGCCGCCCTAGAGCTACCTGCTGCCGCATTACGGATTGCCTTCGAGGGCTTGCCCACAATACAGCGTACCGCCTTAGAGCAAGCGGCGCAGCGTATTACAACTTACCACCAAAGACAGTTGCAAGCCTCGTGGAGCTATACCGAACCAGATGGAACCATGCTTGGCCAACAAATCACACCTCTCGATCGAGTTGGTCTATATGTACCCGGAGGGAAAGCAGCCTACCCGTCTTCGGTACTAATGAACGCACTGCCGGCGAAGGTAGCCGGGGTGGGTGAGCTCATCATGGTGGTACCGACTCCGGATGGGATAAGAAACGCGCTGGTGTTGGCGGCGGCCCACCTGGCTGGTGTGGATCGAGTGTTCACCATTGGCGGGGCGCAAGCTATCGCCGCACTGGCTTACGGCACAGCAACCGTGCCACGCGTAGACAAGATTGTCGGCCCTGGCAACGCCTACGTAGCTGCAGCCAAGCGTCGCGTATTCGGCATTGTTGGCATTGACATGGTGGCAGGTCCGTCAGAAATTCTGGTAATTTGTGATGGCCAAACCAATCCGGATTGGATTGCAATGGATCTATTCTCTCAGGCGGAACACGACGAGCTAGCACAGGCCATCCTGCTGACACCGGACGCCGGCTTCGCTGCAGAAGTTGCACAAAGCGCGAAACGTCTACTTGCAGATATGCCTCGCTCCGACATCATACGTGCAGCGCTAGAGAATCGTGGTGCATTAATTGAAGTAATCGATTTAGATGAAGCCTGCGTTATCAGCAACCACATCGCGCCCGAACATCTTGAGCTTTCAGTACAAAATCCGCAGCAATGGCTGCCAAAAATAAAACATGCCGGTGCGATATTTTTGGGGCGCCACACATCCGAGTCACTCGGTGACTATTGTGCCGGCCCCAATCATGTCCT
>SESE01000023.1_pt1 | contig 69073 bp, 73 predicted proteins | sample 3171371 | NCBI WGS metagenome assembly SESE01 (sample SAMN06051881, study PRJNA518727) | freshwater metagenome | biome: subpolar coniferous forest; feature: holomictic lake; material: water; isolation source: holomictic Lake 442, 13 m depth | place: Canada: near Kenora, Ontario | collected... | reverse complement strand
ACCCTGCGGCACAGCCCGTCAGAAAATGGTCCGGCTTCGCGACTATTTCTTGACTTCATCCGGCGCGGGTTTGGGCAGCAGGCCCTGTAACTCTTCTTCGCTGATGATCTCCAGTACCCGAACCACCTTCTGCACGTTGTCAACGCCGCGGACGATGTCAGTGGCCCGATTGGCCTCGCGCTGGGTCACCCGACCCATCAAAAATGTGGTGCCGCGTTCAGTTACCACCTTGAAGGAATTGGCAAACAGGTCTTTGGAATCCACCATGGCGGCCTTGACCCGGCCCGTGATGATCACATCGGAGGAGCGCTGACTGAATGTGGTGTTGGCCTGAATGTCAAGCTCATTGACAATGGCCCGCACATTTTCCACCCTGGAAACCACTTGCTCCGCCAGTTGCTTGTCTTGCGCGGTAGGCACCTCACCGGTCAACAGCACCTGCCGGTTGTAACTGGTAACGTTGACGTGAACCCGTTCGCCCAGGTTGTCGCGGATGCGGCTGGCGGCCTTCAGTTCGATACCCTCGTCCTCCACCTGAGTGCCGGACGTGCGGCGGTCGGTCACCATCAGCGAGCTCATCACGGCGCCGCCCATGATGATGGGCGCACAAGCGGCAAGTCCGCCACCCAGGCAGGCGGTCAGTGTCAGGATGGTGACGATTCTTTGCGTTGAAAATTTCATGTTGAGGCTTCCTGGTCTCCGAGTAACTGGGCGTCGACAGCGTCACAAATGCAGTGCAGGGCCAAAATATGGACTTCCTGAATGCGTGCCGTGCGGTCATGGGGCACACAAATGTGCACATCGGTGTCTCGCAGCAGGTGGCTCATCTTGCCGCCGCCGTGCCCGCTCAAACCAACCACCACCATCTCGCGCTCGTGGGCGGCTTCAATGGCGGCCAACACGTTGGCTGAATTGCCGCTGGTTGAAATCGCCAGCAACACATCGCCCGGTTGACCCAAGGCACGCACCTGGCGCGAAAAAATGACGCTGAAGTCGTAGTCGTTGGCGAGCGCCGTGATGATCGAGCTGTCAGTGGTCAGCGCGATGGCCGCCAGCTCTGGGCGCTCGCGCTCATAGCGGCCGACAAACTCGGCAGAAAAGTGCTGCGCGTCGGCGGCGGAACCACCATTGCCACAGGCCAGCACTTTGCCCCCGCTGGTGACGCAGCTAAGCATCGCCTGCACCGCAGCAGCAATTGGTTTGCTCAGAACCTGTGCCGCCTGATATTTCAGGTCGGCACTGTCGATAAAGTGTTGTTCAATACGTTGCTCAAGCATGGCGCCATGATACCCGGCCCATTCTTAGGTTGTGCTTAACTGGCATCAAAAGCCCCTTGCAGCCACTCGATACTGCCTGGTTCCAGCAGCACCACGTCAAAGCGGCAAGGCGGTGGCTGGCGCAAGCGGCAGAGGTAATGACGCGCGGCAAAAATAATGCGCCGCTGCTTCAAGGCGCTGACACTGGCCGCCGCCCCGCCGTGGCTGGCACTGCTGCGCTGACGGACTTCGACGAACACGACTGTGCCGTCCGCTGCACGCATGATCAGGTCGATTTCTCCGCCACCGCGCCCGGGCGTCCGATAATTGCGCTGCAAAAGGCGCAGACCCGCCTGTTGCAGGTAGTGCAGCGCGGCATCTTCAGCCGCATCGCCTGTCTGCTTGGTCGTGCCGACCTTGGCCTTGATTTGAGGGAAAACCATTGACTGCTACTTATGCATCTGCCTTGCGTGCCGCGCTGGAGGCGGCGGGTGGGCAGAATTATCCGCCCGGTGCGCTGTATGTAGTGGCCACCCCCATCGGCAACCTGGCCGACATCACGCTGCGTGCCTTGCACGTGCTCGGATTGGCGGACGCCATCGCCTGTGAAGACACACGCCACACGCAGGCTTTGCTACGCGCCTATGGCATCGACAAGTCACCGGCGCAATTACTCTCCGTGCACCAGCACAACGAGGCCGAGGCGGCGAAGTCGGTCATTGACCGGTTGCGCCAGGGTCAGCGCCTGGCCTACACCAGCGATGCCGGCACGCCGGCCATCAGTGACCCCGGCGCACGGCTGGTGGCAGCGGTGCGTCTGGCGTCCTTGCCAGTGATTCCACTACCGGGCGCCAGCAGCGTGACGACCCTGCTCAGCGTGGCTGGCATTGCGAATGAGGGGGCGCAGCACGGTGCGTTCGTTTTCAAAGGCTTTTTGTCCTCCAGAGCCAGCGAACGTGCCGCCGCCATCGAGACACTGACCCATGAGACGCGCGCCGTGGTCATGCTCGAAGCGCCGCACCGCATCGAGGCGCTGGCCCGGGCATTGGCGCATTTGGGAACTCGCCCAGTCACCCTCGGACGTGAGCTGACCAAGCAGTTTGAAGAGATCGCCACCGTCAAAGCTGAAGGCCTGCCGGCCTGGTTGACGCAAGACGCCAACCGCCTGCGCGGCGAGTTTGTGCTGGTGCTGCACCCGGCGCAAACACTGGCACCGGTCGGGCCGGACAGCCGCGTTTTGAAGTTGCTGCTGGAACAGCTTCCGCTGAAAACTGCCGTTAAACTGGCCGCCGAGATCACCGGGGAGCCACGCAACACGCTCTACGATTTGGCCCTCAGTCTGAAAAATCCCGCCCGGTGAGGGGCAGCGCCAACAGTCTGTTGAGAGTTCCGAAATTCACGACACCGTTCTAGGTTCTGCGTGCAAGATCAGGCTGCTGGGGCGCTCAGCGCAGCGGCATCAAGGAGGAGCCAAAAGGGCGGGGGACAGTCGCGGAGCTGAGTGCCCCATCAGCCCGACCCTGGCGCCACGCTGAACGTGGTCGGGCCTGTCATCAATTCGGTGAAAGATCCATAGGCAGGAATCAGGGTTTCACCGGCCACCGGTCATACAAGCGCACCGGGACGCGCTCTCCCCACAACTCTATCGCTGCGGCCGTGCCATCGTGCGTCTGATTGGCAGCCGCTCCGCGCACATAGCCCAGTGCCACACAGGCAGCGGCGCGTGGGCTCCAGCCGACGGACGAAATCTCGCCAACCGACGCACCCTGGAAAACAATCGCCTCACCGCCCCATGCATAGTCTGCGGGTGAATCAAACACCAGCGTCACGAGCTTCTTTCGCAGCGGCAGGTCTTTGGCAAGCAGCAACGCAGCCTTGCCAATAAAGTCGGTCGGTTTGTCGAGCTTGACGGCGTATCCCAGACCCGCTTCCCACGGCGTTTCATCCGGCCCCAGCTCGGCACCCCAGGCGCGGCGACCCTGCTCAATGCGCAAGGCGTCCAGCGCGTAGTAGCCGGCATCACGCAGGCCCAAATCAGCACCCGCCGCCGTCAGTGCCACATAAACGTGGCGCGCCATCTCCACCGGCACATACAACTCAAAGCCGGGCCCACCGACATAACTCATGCGCGCAGCACGCACGCGGGCAAAACCCAGGTCGATCATCCGGGTCCAGGAGAATTTCAATCCCTCAGGCGAAAGATCGTCCGGGCTGACGCGTGCCAATAACTCGTGTGCCTTCGGACCCATGACAGACAACACGCAATACAGCGCCGACACATCCGTCAGCATCGCATGCTCATGGCTGTCAATATGCCGTGCAATCCAGTCGAAGTCATGCACCGCTTGCGCTGAGCCGGTGACAATCAAAAAGCTCTCACCCATGCTGTTGGGTGGCTGGCGGATGATGGTCAAGTCACTCTCGAAGCCAGCGCGCTCGTTGAGCATGGCGGTGTAGACCATTTTGTTGACCGGCACATCGATCTCGTTGGCGCACAAACGTTGCAACACGGCCAGTGCGTCACGCCCCTGCAACAGCAATTTGGAGAAGGAGGTCTGGTCATACAAAGCCACCGCCTCGCGGGTGGTGCGCTGTTCCTCCATGACCCATGGCAGCCAGCCGGGTCTGCCCAGTGTGTGAGCGGGGGCAGCTACGAAGGTAGAACCACAATCTAGCGCCGACGGGCCGCCCCTAGGCGCGAGGGCCCCCTCGGGGGGCAGCGACCCGCGTAGCGGTGGAGCGTGGGGGCGAAAATAATTCACACGTTCCCAGCCGTTTTTGGCTCCGAACTCCGCACCTTTGTCGGCCAGCAAATCGTACAGCGGCGAGGTCCGCAGTGGCCGCGCCGTCTCCAGCTCCTGCCTGGGCCAGCGCATGGCGTAGTGCAGGCCCAGCGTCTCGCCAGTGCGCTCCGACAGTGCCTTGCGGTTACCAGTGAAAACCCCAAAGCGGCGAATGTCAACATCCCACAAATCGGTGCTGGGCTCACCGCCGATAATCCATTCGGCCATCAAACGCCCGGCGCCACCGCTATTGGCAATGCCAGCCGAATTGAAACCAGCACAGACAAAATAGTTGCGCAGCTCAGGTGCTTCACCCAGAATGAAATTGCCGTCCGGCGTGAAACTTTCCGGCCCATTGAGCAGCATCTTGATCTCGGCGGTTTCCAGGCACGGCGTGCGGTGCATGGCGTTGGTCATCAGAGGCTCGAACTGGTCCCAGTCTTCATCCAGCAACTCGAACTGAAAAGTGCTTGGTATCGGGTCCATCTTCCAGGGCTTGGCCTTCGGCTCAAAGCCGCCCATCACCAGGCCACCGACTTCTTCCTTGTAATAGATATAACCATCCGGGTCGCGCATCACGGGCAGCATCGGGTGCACACCGTCAATCTTGCCGGTCACGATGTAAAAATGCTCGGCCGAATAGAGTGGCACGTTGACACCGGCCAGATAGCCAAACTGGCGCGCCCACTGGCCGGCGCAATTCACCAGCACCTCGCAGCGTACATCGCCCTGCGTGGTGTTGACACCGACAGCTTTGCCATGCTCGGTGATGACGCCCGTCACTTCAATACCTTCAACCATCTTGACGCCTCGGTTGCGCGCGCCCTTGGCCAGCGACATGCACAAGTCCGCCGGATTGACCTTGCCGTCTCCGGGCAACCAGATGGCGCCCTGCAAATCATCGGTACGCATGATCGGGTAAAGAGCGAGCGCCTCGCCGGGCGTGATGAGGTGGCACTCGACACCAAAGCTGGTTGCCATGGCGGTCTGTTTCTTGAGGACCTGCATACGTTCGGGAGTACGCGCCACGTTAACGCTGCCGCACTGCTTCCAGCCAGTCGCCAAACCGGTTTCAGCTTGCAGCGAGGCATACAGCTCAATGCCGTATTTGCTCATCTGCGTCATGTTGCGATTGGGCCGCATCTGGCCCACCAACCCGGCGGCGTGCCAGGTGGTGCCGCTGGTGAGTTTGCCCTGCTCCAGCAACAGAACGTTGGTTTTGCCGGCCTTTGCCAGATGGTAGGCGGTGGAGCAGCCAACAATGCCGCCACCAACAATGATGATTTCAGCGTAACCTGGAAGGCTCATGAACAACTCCCTGAAAGTACTTGTATTCGCACTTATCCCAGGCGCAAGGCCATCACGCCAGCCAAGATGGTGCATGCGCCAACTGCCCGACGCGGGGTGAATCGCTCTCTTAGAAACCAGCTACCCATCAGTACGGCGAACAGCACAGAGGTTTCGCGCAGCGCGGCCACGGTTGCCACTGGCGCCAGCGTCATCGCCCACAAGGCAATACCGTAGGAGCCCAGTGAGGCACAGGCACCGAAGCTGGCCACCGGCCAGCGATGGCGCGCATAGCGGCCGACCGCGTGACCGCGGGTGGCAAACATCAGTAGCGCAAACGGCCAGCCGTCCAACATAAACAAGGTGGCCACGTATTGCAACGCGTGGCCCGAGGCGCGTACGCCAAGGCCATCGATCACGGTGTAGATGGCAATGATGACGGCATTGGCCAACGCAAAACCAAGCGCCTTGGGAACGGCGAAAGCATGCCGATTCAAGCCCAGCACCAGCACACCGCCACTGATGCCAACGACCCCGACCCAGGCCAGTGTCGACAAGGTCTCACCGAGGGTGAAGGTGGCGGACAAGGCCACCAGCAGCGGCGCCACGCCGCGCATCAAGGGATAGGTCAAACCCAGTTCGCCGTGCCGGTAGGCACCGGTCAAAGCCAGGTAATAGCCGATGTGAATGAGCACCGAGGCGGCCAGGTAGGGCCAGCATTGCGCAGCCGGCAAGCCGACCCATAACACCAGCGGAATGGCCATGAACGAGCCGATCAGGTGGATCAGTGCCATGTCCAGATCTTTGTCGCTGCTGGACTTGACCAGCGCGTTCCAACTGGCGTGCAGCAGTGCAGCAAACAGCACCGCGCCCATCACCGGCCAGCTCAGAGTCATGCTTGGGCTTTCTCTTCAAGGTTGGTTGCTGCCCGAAGTAGCCGCCTCATAGACAGGCTCGCCGGGCAATTTTTAATTATCATCTGTTTATGGCTGCGCCATGCCTGACAATCACGCTGGCAAAATCTGCAAACCTTTATCACAGGACGTGTAATGACTGAATCCATCGTATCCAGACTTTCAGCGCTTGGCCGTGTCCCCGATGACATCCGCCATGCGGCAATTCAGCAAAAGAGATTTGACAACGAGAACATTGACCGCAGTATCGGCTTTGTCATGCTGGACTGCTCCGGCACCACGATGGACCGCTACGTTGACGCACCGGCCATCGTCTTCGTTGAGGTGTTCAAGAAATATGGTTTGGAGATTTCGATGCCGGAGGCGCGAGAGCCGATGGGCCTGCGCAAGGATTTGCACATCAAGGCCATCACTGAAATCAGCTCGGTGCGGGAACGCTTCACGGCCAAGTTTGGTCGGGCGCCACAGCAATCCGATGTTGACGCCATGTTCGCCGATTTTGTGCCGACTCAACTGGCGCTGCTGCGCCAGGGCAGTTACCACGACCTGCTGCCCGGCGTCGCCGAAGTGGTCAAAGGTATGCAACAGCAGGGCATCAAGCTCGGCGTCACGACCGGTTTCACACGGGACATGCTTGACCTCCTGCTGGCCGGCGCTGCCAAACAGGGTTTTGTGCCAGACACCGCTTGCGCCGGCGACGAGGTCGAAATGCCGCGCCCGACGCCCTACATGGTGGTCAAGAATCTGGAGCGCATGGGTGTCTATAACCTTGAAAACGCATTGCGCCGCACCGTCAAAGTCGATGACACGGTGTCCGGTGCCGGCGAAGGCGCACCGCTGTGCTGGCGCGTGGGCGTCTCCAAGTGGAGCAACTACGTGGCAGACAGCTGGGATGCGGTGAGAAAGATGAGCCAGACTGAGCTTGAGGCCAAAGAGAGGGCGTCCAAAGAAAAACTGGTCACCGAGAGCGGTGCGCATTATGTGATCGACGACCTGCGCGATCTGCCAGCCGTCATCAGCGATATCAATCTGCGGCTGGCGGCTGGCGAAAATCCCTAGCCACGGCGTGAAGATTTTTACTCCAGGCGATTCTTCTGGGCGCCTTCGCAGCCATGCAGCCAGAGGTTGTGATCGCTGTGCTGGTGAGGCACACAGCACTCCAGTGCAGACCCTAAATCCGCAGGCCGGTTCACGAAAATAGTATCCGGCAACAACAGCCTGATGGCCATCATTGGCTGCCACAATTTTCCAGTGGCTTGCCTAAGTAGCACAATAATGCTACATTGGCGCCATGCTTTGAAAGTTGCCAATGCAAACCACCACCATCCGTCTCGATGACACCATGAAGGAGCGCATCGCAGCTGCGGCAGACCATGCTGGCAAATCAGCTCACGCCTTCATACTCGACGCCATCTCCCAAACTGTTGAGCAGGTTGAACTGGACAGTGAGTTCAATAAAATCGCAGACGAGCGGTGGAAGGGGATACTTGCTTCCGGGAAGACGGTATCTTGGGAGGACGCGAAAGCCTATCTGGCAGCCAACTCACTTGGGGCTAGGCCGAACAAGCCTTTGGCGCGCAGTTCCAAGCGTTGACTGCCGCAATGACTCGCATTGAGATTGCTCCAGAGGTATTTGACGACTTCGACCGCATCTTTGACTACATTGCACAGTTCGATGTCGGCTCCGCACCCGAACGCATTAGGGAAATTTTGGAGGCCGTGCAAATTCTGGCCACCAGCCCCATGATCGGTCGTCCAGTCAAGGACGGCAAACGCGAGCTAATCATTGGAAGGGCTTGCCGAGGCTACGTTGCGTTGTACAGATACGTGGCACAACTCGATACGGTCTTTGTGCTGGCAATGCGAGGCCAGCGCGAATTTGGCTACAAGAGAAATGCTTGAATTCTCGGGCAAAAGTAGGAACTTGCTTTTTTGGTGGCGCAGATCGTAGGACTGGTCAAGACACTTAGATGACGGTCAACTTTCCGATCTGCCTGCCCAAGACTAGCCATTGAAGAACCACGGGCTTTGATTTCCCAACGGGGCGATGAATTTGCGGATGGTGGCACGCACACTCGACCATCGGCCGGAATAAGTTAATGGAAGCTCTTTGGCTTGAGATTGCGGGCTCAATTCAGGGTTCCACGCTGAACACAGAGGCAAACGTTGCCTCCCATAGTGAAGTATCAGCCAGAGGTACTCAAGGTGCACTGCACACTCGTGTTGGTTGGCGGTGGCCAATCCCCATTGCGGACGCTGGCAACCCCTGTGGTGGCCATCGGCTGACCTGAGCAGACTCTGCCTCATCGCCCATAGCCGTATATCGCTAGCATCCTGCGCATTCACCCTGGCGCAAATGCCTCAACCTCCTCTATTGGCATGGTCGGCTCAACGAAGAGCCTTGATGGTCGCAGCAGTCAAGAGCAGCGAGAAAGTCGCTCTGCACGTCGACCCCCTTAGACGACCCTTAAAGTTCCGACTTCATTTGTCGTTAACAAAGCTAGTACCTGCAAGGGTGCCAGTGTTGAGTTGGCGATGTCTTCTCGCGCATTGGTAAATAACCGGAGGTGTTGAAATGAGTAGTCGCAACAGGTCTGTAACTCGGGTCATTGGATGTCCCCCTGCAAAGGGCAATGAAGGCGAGGTGTCATCATGACTCTCCAGGCGCAACCGCTTCATCAGATGTCCTTGGCTCTGCCTGTGGATCCGACGCTACAAGAAAGACTGGTGCTGAAGAAGGCGCACGATTTATATCGGGGCTCCAGGTTCTTGAACACTCGATACGCAAGCTTCAATCGATTAATGGATGATCCCGTAGCTGGACGCTGCATGCGTATGAGCGCCGCGCACCTGCTGCGGCTGTAGCATCCGAGGCTTCTATTTGACAGCCTCTGGTATGAGATGCCAGGTGGCGGTTGATGCCAGATGATTTCATTCCTGCGGCTGAGCGCTCATCGCTTATCAAAGACGTGACTCTTCACATGCTTCCCAAATTGATCGAGGACATGTTGATATTGATGGACGTCGTGCCACTGGTTGTTCCTTTCAATACGTCAGCGCAAGACTTTGAGGATGGCACATTTGCCAGGACGCTTCTCCATGAGGCACCTGCAAAACTGCGCACTCTGCACTACGTCGCTGGTCGTCAGTTCTACTTGATTGGGGAATCGCTGCTGATACCAGAGTGAACAGACCGGGCAGCCAGCAGCCAGAGCATTACGCGCTGCGGCTACCGAGCTGCGACTGAAGGGCAAGTACCCCCCAGAAACGCAAAAGCCCCACGAAGATCGCGGGGCCTGAACGCTTGCCACATTACTGTAGCTCTTGTCGTCACGTTGCGGTGACGTAAACCGGGTTGAGAAACACCGGTGGTTGGGTGAAGAGGATGTGATTCCGATCTATAAGTACCGCCTTTCACAAGGAGTCTTGCTGACTGCACTCGCATCAATCAAGGCCCCCTTGCTATGTAACTATAGCGAGTCGGTGACAGATTACAAGCTCAATGTGAATCGCAATGCGCGCGATCCCGTTAGCGATGACAGAACTGCCTTGTATGCCTGCAAAAGACACATAGCCGTCCTCTGCTGAAGCGGTGTAAAAACCAATGGAAAGTCGGAAGCCGACCTACGATTTTCCCGGAACCAGCCGTTCGCGGCCGAGCCTAGAAACCGGGAAGCTGTCGTTCAACTTCAACAATCAATTTCCTTGATTGGTCGTCAACAGGGCAGCGTTTGCAGTCTTCCAAAACATCAACCCGGAAATTCTGGCCACTCTATTGCAGTCATTACCAATCTCTACAGAACTTCTCCTAAGCCGTCATAGAAAGTTATGCGTGTTCATCGATCAAATCCAACCTGGTCATTGATTGCCGGATTTCGACGACGGCTCCCGACCAACGGATGGTCAAGACTGCGCTCTGCGGCGACCTTTCAGTAGACAGATTTCTCAGCATCAGTTTGACAAAATCTCAATTGAGATACATAATTCAAACAAACCTAGGAACCATCACCGTGACCGCACAAACTTCCATGCTCCATATTCGGGTGGACGATGACATCAAAGAGCAAGCAACGCTGACGCTGAATGCGATGGGCATGTCTGTGTCGGATGCAGTGCGCCTGTTCTTGCGTCGAGTAGTTATTGATCAGGCTTTTCCACTTGAACTCAAGGTGCCGAACGCCGAGACACTCGCTGCAATGGAAGAGTCGCGTGCCATGATGGCGAAACGTCGCGCCCGCTTTGCATCTGCTGACGAACTGTTTGCCGATCTTGAAAAAAACAGCAGCAAGTAAACGCGCGACTCTGCCACGGGCCGCCGATTACTCAAAGGCGTTCCTGAAGGATTGGCAACGGTTGTCACACTCCGGGCGTTTTGATCTGGTGCGGCTAAAAGAAGCAATGATGTTGCTGATCGCCAATGACGCACCTCTTGGCCCTGAATGGTTGGATCACCCTTTGAAAGGTGAATGGGCCGATCACAGGGAATGCCACATCGGTGGTGATTTTTTGTTGATTTACCAGGTTGAGGCCAACACGATCATCTTTGTACGGTCTGGTACTCACTCCGAACTCTTCAGCAACTGACGGACCTCTTCAACAAACTGTCGGGACTGCACATAGCGAGAACGTCGTTCACCTGAACGCTCGCACCCGCTGCACTGTTGCATTCCGTAGGTAGCACTTAAGTCACCTTCTGGATGCGATTCAAAGTGTCAGAGCATGAGAACTCGTGCAATACCCCACGCGGCGGCACACCAAGTGATGCCAAATGCAGTCATCGACAAACCGTACGCCGGACCGCGCTTGGCGGGGTCGCTCTGATAAGCGATGGCATACCAAATTCTTGAGATTAGCCATAGAGATCCTAAAACTGCAGCTCCACGGTCGCTGACAAATCCCGCATTCACCCAAAGGGCGGGCAGCAAGAGCGCAGCGTTTTCCAAGGTATTCATCTGGACGCGATAGGCGCGCTCAAACATTTCATGCCCAGTCACAGCCGGTGCCTTGATGCCATAACGGCCCCTGGCCCGACCAACATTGATGCCAGTAAAGAGCATCAGTATGCAAATCAGCAGCGTGATGAACGCAGTAAGCGGGAACGCGGTCATGAAATTCTCCGTTGGCTGTGGACGATAGCGTTGCTGTCACTGCCTGCGCGACCGACCTCTGACAGGCATTGGTCCAGAATGTCCAGTGCCTGGCCCATCTGCTCGCGCGTGGTGATCAGCGGCGGCGTCAGCGTCAGCACATTGCCCATGCTGGTCTTGAAGGAAAGGCCGCGCGACAGGGCGGCGTAGAGAACCCGCTCGGCAACGTCCCCGGCGGGCGCTTTGCTAGTGCGGTCGGTAACGAGCTCAATTCCCATCAACAAGCCCCGGCCGCGCACATCGCCAATCAGGCGATGGCGGCTCTTCATTTCTTGCAAACGCTCCAGCGCGTAAGCACCAACGCGCGCAGCGTTCTCGACCAATTGCTCGCGCTCGATGATATCCAGCGTGGCCAGCGCGGCAGCGGCGGTGACCGGATTTTTTTCGTGCGTGTAATGACCCAAAGCATAGGCACCGGCGAGGTCGAGGTCAGCGCGTACTATGCAAGCGGCAAGCGGCAGCACACCACCGCCAAGGGCCTTGCCCAGCACCACCATGTCAGGCGTGGCAGCATCGTGTTCAGCGGCAAAAAAGCGCCCGGTCTTGCCCAGCCCGGTTGGAATTTCATCAAAGATCAACAGAGTGCCGTGCGCATTGCAGGCCTCACGCACCGCCTGCCAGTAGCCCGGCGGCGGGATGAATGGCACGGCGCGGGCCGGCTCGGCGATGACGGCGGCGACATCGCCTTCACGTTCAAGCACGTAGCGCACCATGCTGGCACAGGCCAGCTTGCATTGGTCGAGTCTGGGTTGACCGCTGTCGTCCACCGCATGGCCGTAGGGGCATCGATAGCAGCCAAATGGCGCCACATGTTCGCTGCCCGCCAGCAAAGGCCCGACCGCACTGCCATGGCGAAACAAGGACTCACCGCCGACGCTGGAGGCGCCAAGCCCGGCACCATGAAACGAATCCCAGAAGCTCAGCGTCTTGAAACGGCCGGTAACCATGCGTGCCAGTTTGATCGCCACTTCGACCGCGTCGGAGCCACCCGTGGTGAACAGAACTTTAGCCGGGGTACCGGTCAATGCTTCAAAACGTGAGCCCAGCGCTTCGGCCAATTCGACGGCGCGTTCGCTGGCAAAGCGGCGCGGTGCAAAGCTCAATGCATCAAGCTGGGCCTTGATGGCGGCGATAACCTGTGGATGCGCATAGCCTACGTGGTGAACGTTGTTGCCATGGAAATCCATGTAGCGCCGCCCCGCCGTATCTTCGATCCAAATACCCTCTGCCTTGGCAATCGCACTGAGACAAGGGGTGGAGACCGACTGGTGCAAAAACGCCGCACTATCGCGCGCCAGCAGAGCGCTGGTTGCCGCGTCGAGGTTGTCGCGCTGCCACTGCGCACGCTGCGGCGAGTGGTTGACATCGCTCTCGCTCGGCAACGGTCTGGCGCTTGCGTTCACGGGTCCGATCCTATTTGCTGAGGGGTGAAACTTTGCACTCATCGCCGCATTCGAGCACACGGTTAAAAATTGTCAACAACTTGAGAAAAGTTAATAGTATCTTCCGGAAATACCAAATCCAGCAAAGCTGAGTCAGAATACGGGCGCGACCTATCGCCGGAAAACTGTCATCATGCAGACATAATCTGGTCACACTATTGCAACTTTATCTGAAGGAGCTTCCCGTGCGTTTGTCCTCATTAACCAAGTCTCTTGTCCTGACGGGCTTGCTTGCGCTAGCCGCAGCCGCGTCCGCTCAAAAAACCCAGCTGCTGGTGTATACCGCGCTGGAAACCGACCAGATCAAGGCCTACCAGGAAGGCTTCAACCGGGTCAACCCCGACATTGAAATCAAGTGGGTACGCGATTCCACCGGCGTGATCACTGCCAAGCTGCTGGCCGAGAAGGCTAACCCGCAAGCCGACGTGGTGATGGGTGTGGCCGCGTCCAGCCTGGCGCTGCTGGACAAGCAGGGAATGCTGATTCCCTACGCGCCATTGAATCTGGACGCCATCATGAGCCAGTACCGCGACAAGAAAAAAGTGCCGGCCTGGTGGGGTATGGACGTCTGGGGTGCGACCGTCTGCTTCAACACAGTCGAAGCCCAAAAGAAAAACATCCCCAAGCCAGAGAGCTGGCAAGATCTGACCAAGCCTGTTTACAAAGGCCAGGTCGTGATGCCGAACCCGGCGTCCAGCGGCACAGGTTACTTTGATGTGGTCGCCTGGCTTACTTTGTTTGGCGACAAGGACGGCAAAGGCGGCGGCTGGAAGTATATGGACGGCCTGCATGCCAATATTGCACAGTACACCCACTCCGGCTCCAAGCCTTGCAACATGGCTGCCAGCGGCGAATTTGTGGTCGGTATTTCCTTCGAATATCGCGGTAATACCAACAAGGCCAAGGGCGCCCCAATTGACCTGGTGTTCCCCAAAGAGGGCCTGGGATGGGACCTGGAAGCGTTTGCCATTCACGCCGGAACCAAGAAGCTCGATGCGGCGAAGAAGCTGGCGGACTGGGCTTCCAGCAAGGATGCCATGCTGCTATACGGCAAAAACTTTGCCATCACCGCGCAACCCGGTGTTGCTGCTCCACTGGCCAATGTACCCAAGGACTACGAAGCGCGCTTGGTCAAACTGGACTTTAACTATGCCGCCGAACAACGCGAGCGCATTTTGAAAGAGTGGACCGCTCGCTACGACGGCAAGAGTGAAAAGCGCTGATCCGCTGAGAAAATCACAGGCCGCCTGCCTGACCTGGGCGGCCTTTTTCTATGCCGCGCATGAGTCAAACTCCCTTCCTTGATCTGCGCCATATCCGCAAGGAGTTTGGTAGCTTTACAGCGCTGCAGGACATCAATCTTGAAATCGAGAAGGGCGAGTTCGTCTGCTTCCTGGGGCCTTCCGGTTGCGGTAAAACCACCCTCTTGCGCGTCATCGCCGGGCTGGAGGCACAGACCGCCGGCAACATCTCGCAAGGTGGTCACGACATCTCGCTACTGCCGCCAGCACTGCGCGACTACGGCATTGTGTTTCAGAGTTACGCGCTGTTTCCCAATCTCAGCGTGGCTGACAACGTGGCCTACGGCCTGGTCAATCGCAAGACGGCCCGCTCCGAGATCAGGCAACGCGTAACAGAGCTGGTCAAATTGGTTGGCCTGCCCGGTAGCGAGGCCAAGTTTCCCGCTCAACTCTCGGGCGGGCAGCAGCAGCGCATTGCACTGGCCCGTGCGCTGGCGACGGCACCCGGACTGCTGCTGCTGGACGAGCCGCTGTCGGCATTGGACGCGCTGGAGCGGGTTCGGCTGCGCCAGGAAATACGGGCGTTGCAACAAAAACTGGGCGTTACCACCATCATGGTGACGCACGACCAGGAAGAAGCCCTGAGCTTAGCTGACCGCATTGTGGTCATGAACCACGGCGTCATCGAGCAGATTGGCACGCCGCTAGAAATTTACCGCGAACCGGCGTCACCATTTGTGGCCGATTTTGTTGGCAAGGTCAACGTCATGCCGGCCCGCCTGGCGGATGGCGAGCTGCGTTTTGGCAGCATGTGCCTGCCCTGCGAAGGAGCAGCTCGCGAGGTAAAGATCTACTTGCGACCAGAGGATGTTCTGGCCCGACCGATCGCAGCTGGTGATGCCCATGTATTCGAGGCTTGCATTGAAAAAATCGAGTTCCTGGGTGCGTACTGCCACGTGCTGGTAACTTCCGCCGCGCTGGACAACCACAAGCTGACAGTTTATTTGTCACTGAATTTTCTGTCCGAGCAAGCGCTTCGGGTCGGCTCAACCATTACTCTGAAACTGTTGCCCGAGCGCATCAAGGTGTTCTGATGTCGGTCGCACTGCCAGCGCGCTCGGTCGGCGTACAAATGAAGCAACAGCAGCACTGGACGGACCGGCTGGCGCAGGCCTTGATAGCGCTCATAGCCCTTGTTTTGATCGCCTTTCTGGCGGCACCGCTGCTGTCCATATTGCTGCAAGCGCTGCAAGGTCGTCAGGGTGAATGGGTCTGGTTCGACAACTTCATTGAATACGCCAAAACCCCGGCACTGCTCGGCAGCCTGTGGAACAGCCTGTGGGTGTCGTGCAGCGTGACCCTGATTGTGCTGCCGCTGGCTTTTGCCTTTGCCTATGCCCTGCGTCGCTCCTGCATGCCTTACAAGGCTTTGTTTCGTGGCATCACCCTGATACCTCTGCTGGCGCCATCCCTGTTGTCCGCCATTTCGCTGATCTACTGGTTTGGCAACCAGGGCGTGTTGAAGTCCTGGATGCAGGGCATTGGCATCGACCAGATTTACGGCGCGCCGGGCATTGTGCTGGCCGAATGTATTGCTGTTTTTCCCCATACCCTGATGATTCTTGTGACAGCGCTCAGCTTGTCCGACGCGCGTCTGTACGAGGCGGCTGACGCCATGGGCACCAGCGCCGCGCGCAAGTTTTTCACCATCACCTTGCCGGGCGCCAAGTACGGTCTGATCTCGGCGGCCCTGGTCACCTTCACGCTGGTCATGACCGATTTCGGCATTCCCAAGGTGATTGGCGGCAACTTCAATGTGCTGGCGACCGATGTCTTCAAGCTGGTGATCGGCCAGCAGGACTTTTCCAAGGGCGCGGTGGTTGCCATCTTGCTGCTGGCACCAGCGCTGTTATCTTTTGCTGTGGACAATTACGTAAGTCGGCGCCAGACCGCCATGTTGACGGCGCGCGCCGTGCCTTATTCGCCCAAAGCGGCACCTGGCTTTGATCGGCTGATGACGCTTTACTGCATGGGCATAGCAGCTCTGGTGCTGGCCATGCTGGGCATGGCGGTGTTTGCCTCTTTTGCCTCGTTCTGGCCTTACAACCTGACGCCCAGTTGGCGCCACTACAAACTGGGGCTGCTGGACGCCGAGGTTGGCGTCGCCTTTTTCAACAGCTTGACGATGGCGGCGGGCACAGCGTTGTTTGGCACCCTACTGGTGTTTGTCGGTGCCTACCTGCTGGAGAAAACCAAAGGCATGGACAGTCTGCGCGGGCTGGTGCGTTTGCTGGCGGTAGTGCCGATGGCAGTGCCGGGACTGGTGCTCGGATTGGGCTACATTTTTTTCTTCAATGCGCCGGATAATCCGCTGAATGGTCTCTATCACACTTTGACCTTGCTGACGCTGTGCACCATCGTCCATTTCTACACCACCGGCCATTTGACCGCGGTGACAGCCTTGAAAAGTCTGGACAGCGAATTCGAAGCCGTCAGCGCTTCCCTGAAAGTGCCTTTTTATAAGACCTTCTGGCGCGTCACTTTGCCGGTTTGCGCGCCGGCGCTGATCGACATTGCGCGCTATTTTTTCATTAATGCCATGACCACCATTTCTGCCGTTGTGTTTTTGTATTCACCCGAGACTAAAGTGGCGTCGATTGCCATTTTGAATCTGGACGAGGCCGGTGAGATGGGTGCCGCTGCTGCGATGGCGGTGCTGATTGCACTGTCGTCTAGCATCGCAACACTGCTCTTCATGCTGCTGGCCTGGTGGACCAACAAGCGCACCCAGGCGTGGCGAGGAAGATGATGTCCCCGCCCTTTTCAACATGGTGTGAATGGATCAGGCTGGTGGGGCGCTCAGCTCCGCGGCTGTCCCCCGGCCTGCGGCCTCCTCCTTTATGCCGCTACGCTGAGTGCCCCACCAGCCTGATCTTGCACGTAAGGTTGGTATTCCAAGCACGCAAACCACGGACACTCGTTGCCGAGGGTGATGCGGTGGGTGGCGTAGCGTGGACTTGGGGTTTTGCCAAATCAAGGGGGAGGCCATGGGCCAGGAGACATTCGCGGAGCCACCCACTGCGGCGCCCTCGATCCACACACTTCGGAACTTAATTGACGGAGATACTGCCATGGACAGAGACAAGATTTTGCTGACCCCCGGACCGCTGACCACCACTTTGCGTACCAAGCTGGCCATGCTCAAGGACTGGGGTTCCTGGGACGCCGACTTCAATGCGGTGACCGCCAGCCTGCGCCGCAGCCTGTTGGCGATCATTAACGGCCAGGATAGCCATGTGCTGGTACCCCTGCAAGGCAGCGGCACCTTCAGCGTTGAAGCGTCTGTGGCGACGCTGGTACCGCGCGATGGTCATGTGCTGGTGCTGGACAACGGAGCCTATTGCAAGCGCGCCGCCCGGCTCACCACCCTGATGGGACGGCGTTGCACGGTGCTGGGTTTTGATGAAGCCACGCAAGTCGATCCGGTCGCTTTGGCCCAAGCACTGGTGACCGATGCGAGCATCACCCACGTGGTGCTGATTCACTGCGAAACCGGTGCCGGTGTTCTCAATCCCTTGCAAGCGGTGGCGGACGTCTGCGAGCAGCATGGCAAAGGCCTGATCGTGGACGCAATGAGTTCCTTCGGCGCGATCGAGATCGATGCCCGTAAAACGCGGTTCGACGCGCTGATCGCGGCCAGCGGCAAGTGCCTGGAGGGTGTGCCGGGTATGGGGTTTGTTTTCATCCGCAAGGACGTGCTGGAGGCCTGTGCGGGACGCAGCCAGTCGCTGGCAATGGATTTGCATGACCAGTATGTGTACATGGAAAAAACCACGCAGTGGCGTTTTACACCGCCGACCCACGTCGTGGTGGCACTGCATGAGGCACTGAAACAGTATGAGGAAGAAGGCGGACAACCGCAGCGTCTTGCGCGTTACACCGCCAACTACCGCACGCTCATTGCCGGCATGGCCAGGCTGGGCTTCAAACCCTTTCTGGATCCCGCCATTCAGGCCCCCATCATCGTCACCTTTCATGCGCCGGCCGATCCAAAATACGATTTCAAAACCTTTTATGCGGCTGCCCGTTCGCGTGGCTTTCTTCTGTATCCCGGTAAACTGACGCAGTTGGAAACGTTCCGGGTCGGCTGCATCGGCGCCATCGGGCCGTTCGAGATGGAGCAGGCCGTGCACGCGATGGCGCTGGCGCTGCAGGATATGGGCATTGCTGCGTCTGTAGCCACCTGAGTGGACCGGACGTCAAACGAAAAACCGAGGAGAACAAAGTGCCAAGCAAAGCAAGAACGGCGAGCCTCACTCACCCTGCGGTGCTTGCCATTCAAAAGTCTGTGATACCCAAGGTCAAGGTCGCGGTAAGCGATATTGACGGCGTTTTGCGCGGCAAGTATTTGCACCGCGATAAATTTCTCGGGACCGTCGAGCCCTACCCCAACGGCGGCTTTGGTTTTTGCGATGTAGTGCTGGGCTGGGACATGATGGACAGTTGCTACGACAACGCCCAGGTGACTGGCTGGCAGCATGGTTTTCCTGACGCCCTGGCGCGGCTGGACCTGAACACTGCACGCCACGTGCCGTGGGACGACGGCGTGCCGTTCTTTCTGGGTGAGTTTGTCAATGCCGATGGCACAGCCCACGCCGTCTGTCCGCGCCAGACACTGAAGCGGGTGCTCAAGCGTGCCGAGAAGATGGGTTTCAAGGTCATGACCGGCATGGAGTTCGAGTGGTACAACTTTCTTGAAACGCCGCAAAGCTGGGCGGCAAAAAAAGGTGTGTGTCCCGAGCCGCTGACACCCGGCATGTTTGGTTACTCACTGCTGCGTGTGAATCAGAACCGCGAATTTTTCAACGCCATCATGGACCAGATGCTGGACTTTGGCGTGCCGATTGAGGGTTTGCACACCGAAACAGGCCCCGGTGTCTACGAGGCGGCGATCGGTTTTAGCGAAGCACTGGAACAGGCCGACCGGGCCATTCTCTTCAAGACCGGAACCAAGGAAATTGGCGCCCAATTTGGCATCATGCCCAGCTTCATGGCCAAACCGCACCAGCAGTTGCCGGGCTGCAGCGGGCACATTCACCAGAGTTTGTCGGACGGCAAGACCAACCTGTTCTTTGACGCCAAGAACCCGCGCAAGATGAGCAAGCTCTTCGAGAGCTACCTAGCTGGTCAGGTTGCCTGCATGATGGAATTCGCGCCCATGATCTGGCCCACCATCAACAGCTACAAACGGTTGGTGGATGGCTTTTGGGCACCCGTCAAACCGACCTGGGGTATCGACAACCGCACGGCGAGCTTTCGCGTGATTGCCGGCAGCCCGAAAGCGACCCGACTTGAAACACGCTGCCCGGGCGCCGACGTGAACCCCTACCTGGCGATGGCCGCCGTCATTGCGGCAGGGTTGGATGGTGTTGAAAAAGGCCTCAAGCTAACGGCGCCCCCCATCACCGGCACCAATCAGGGCGCCGAGCACATTGCCCGCGCGCCGCGTACCCTGATCGAGACGACGCGCAATTTTGAGCAATCTGCAATCGCCCGCGACTGGCTGGGTGACACCTTTGTTGACCACTTTGCCGCTACCCGCGACTGGGAATGGCGGCAATGGCTCGATGGCGTGACGGACTGGGAAATGAAGCGCTATTTCGAAATTATTTGACATGCAAATCCGCCGCCTGTTGAGCAGTGACGCCACCGAATACCGGGCACTGCGACTGCGGGCTTTGCACGACCATCCCGAGGCCTTCACTTCATGTTATGAGGAAGAAGTGCTCAAACCGCTGGCAAGCTCTGAGCAGCGGCTGGCCGATGCTTCCCCGGTCAAGTTCTGGGGCGCCATTGTTGACGGCAAATTGGTCGGCACGGTTGGACTGGACCGGGAGCAACGCCTCAAAGTACAGCACAAGGCGTTGGTGATCGGCATGTACGTGGCACCTGAATACGCGCGGTGCGGCATCGCACACGCCCTGCTCCATACTTTGCTGGCCGACGCACGCGCCAGCCATCTGGAGTTGCTGGTGCTCACCGTCACAAGCGGCAATCAGGGCGCCGAGCGACTTTACCTGGACGCCGGTTTTGTGTCCTGGGGCATTGAGCCGGGAGCGATTAAAGTCCAGCATCAGCGTTTTTCCAAAAACCACATGTTTCTTCAACTGGCAGCACCATGAGCATTACCTCTTTCTCCTTCCCCACCCCGATCAAATTTGGCGCTGGCGCACGCAAACTGGTCGCCGCGCATCTGCTGGAACAGGGCCGCAAGCGCCCGTTGATCGTCACCGACCGGGCGCTGGGCGCACTGCCGGTGCTGGCCGAATTCAAGACGCATCTGGCGGGGTTGGATGTGGCGGTGTTTTCCGGTGTCTTTGGCAACCCTACCTGCGCTCAGGTGATGGACGGTGCTGCGGCCTACAAGGCGCACCAGGCCGACTGCATCATCGGATTTGGTGGCGGTGCCGCGCTGGACGTGGCCAAAGTGGTCGGCATTGCCGCCACTCATCCGGGCGACATACTGGAATACGTCTGGGACCATCCGCAGGTGCGCCCGATCACGGGCGAGTTGCCGTATTTTGTGGCGCTACCAACTACCTCTGGCACTGGCTCCGAAGTAGGCCGCTCCAGCGTCGTCAGCGAAAACGACACGCATTTGAAGCGCGTGGTATTCAGTCCAAAGATTCTGGCCAAAGTGGTGTTTGCCGATCCGGAATTGACGCTCGGTCTGCCCGCCACTGTGACGGCTGCCACCGGCATGGACGCGCTCACCCACAACATCGAGAGCTACTTGTCACCGGCCTACCACCCCTTGTGCGATGGCATCGCGCTGGAGGGTACGCGCATCGCCGCTGCGGCGCTGCTGACGGCGGTGAAAGAGCCAGGCAATTTACTGGCTAGAAGCGACATGATGATGGCCTCCATGATGGGCGCTATCGCTTTCCAGAAAGACCTGGGCGCTGTGCACTCCTGTGCCCACGCGCTGGGTGCCGTGTGCGACCTGCACCATGGCCTGGCCAATGCGCTGATGATCGATACCGTCATGGCCTGGAACTATCAAGCGGTGCCGGACAAATTCGATCAGCTGGCCCATGTCTGCAAGGTAACCGGTGGTGGCCAGGCCTTGGTGCCGTGGCTGCGCCAACTCAAAACCAGCGTCGGCATCACCGGTGGTCTGGCGGCCCATGGTGTCAAGCCTGAGCAACTGGCGCGCCTGGTGCAGATTGCCACTGCCGACATCTGCCACCAGACCAATCCACGACCCTGCACAGCAGCAGATTTTGAAGCCTTGTTCAAGGCAGCAATGTAGCCATGACCGAACAGAAGTCACGTCTGAAAATTGGCATCAGCGCCTGCTTCCTGCACCCGGACCCGGCGCGCGCTGTCTTTGCGCGCAAGACCTTGCAGTATGTTGAACAGTCGATGGCGCATTGGGTGATGTCGGGGGATGCGTTGCCGGTGATGATTCCGTCGCCGGTGGGCGATACGGCGCGCGGCGATGTGCATCTTGATGATTACGCGCAGTGGCTCGACGGCCTGGTGCTGCACGGCGGCGCCGACGTCTGGCCTGGCAGCTACGGCGAGACTCCGCTACAGGAGCGCTGGAGCGGTGACCGGGTGCGCGATGAGTACGAACTGGCACTGGTGAAGGCTTTTGTCGCGGCTGGCAAGCCGGTGTTCGGTGTTTGCCGCGGCTTGCAACTGATCAACGTGGCCTTTGGTGGCACCTTGTACCAGGACATCGCAACCCAGCAGCCGGATGCGCTGGTGCACCGAGACGCAGACATCTACGACCACAACTTCCATCAACTTGACGTGCTGCCCCAAACGCGGCTTGATGCCCTGCTGCCTGATGCAAGAAGCCACAAGATAAACAGCATTCATCACCAGGGCATCAAGGATCTGGCACCCGGCTTCGTGGCCGAGGCGCGCTGCCCGGATGACGGCATGATCGAGGCCATACGCCACACCGGTCCGGCCTATGTGGCCGCCGTGCAGTGGCACCCCGAGTTTCATCAGCCCGAGCTGGGCACGCTGGATGACACACCGCTGCTGATGGATTTTCTTCAAGCGGCGCGCGACGCCAAAGTTAAAACGGAAAACAAAACATGAACCAACTTTCCATTCACAACCCGGCCACCGGTGCGCTGATCACCCGGGTGCCGGCCGACGACGCTACTTCGGTGGCGGCCAAAGCTGCCACGGCTCGCGCGGCGCAGCCCGGCTGGCTGGCCGTGCCGCTGGCACAGCGCAAAGCCTGCATCGTGCGTTTTCGCGCCGCCGTCGTCGCCGAGCTGGATTCACTGGCCGCCATCATGACCGGCGAGACCGGCAAGCCGATCAAGATGTCGCGCAACGAGCTCAATGGCTTGCTGGGACGCATCGATTTTTTCCTGAAAGAAGTGGATGCCCAGTTGGTCACCGAAACCGTCTTTGTTGACGGCGGCATGACAGAGAGAATCGAGCACATACCGCTGGGTGTGGTGGTAAATATCTCGGCCTGGAATTACCCCTGGTTTGTCGGCGGCAACGTGTTCATTCCAGCCTTGCTGACCGGCAATGCGGTGCTGTACAAACCCTCCGAATACGCCACCCTGACCGGGCTGGCGATGGCGCGCCTGCTGCATGGGGCCGGTGTGCCCAACGATGTTTTCATTGCCGTCATCGGCGCTGGCGATGTCGGTGCCGCATTGCAGGCGCAAAAAATCGACGGCCTGTTTTTCACCGGCTCTTATGGTACCGGCGCCAAAATTGCGCAGGCATTGGGGCCGCGCATGGTCAAGCTGCAGCTCGAGCTGGGCGGCAAGGACCCCACTTACGTCTGTGACGACGCCGACCCCAAAATCGCCGCCGAGTCACTGGCCGATGGCGCCATGTACAACACCGGCCAGAGCTGCTGTTCGGTGGAACGCATTTATGTGCACGAGAAGGTTTACGACCCGTTCGTTGCTGCTTTCCTGGACACGGTGCGCGGCTTCAAGGTCGGCGACCCAATGAGTGAGACCACCTACATCGGTGCCATCACCCGTGCGCCGCAACTCGAAGTGCTCGAGGGGCAAGTGGCAGACGCCAAGGCCAAAGGAGCTAGCTTGCTGGCCGGTGGCACGCGTTTGCCGGGACCGGGCAACTGGTTTGCGCCGACCGTCTTCACCAACGTGAACCACAACATGGAACTGATGCGTGAGGAAAGCTTCGGCCCCATCATTGGTATCCAGAAAGTGTCGAGCGACGCCGAGGCGCTCAAACTGATGAACGACACCCGCTACGGTCTCACCGCCGGTGTCTTCACACCCGACGAAACGCGCGCCAAGACTTTGCTGGCGCAGGTCAACGCCGGAAGCGTCTACTGGAATTGCTGCGACCGCGTCAGCCCGCGCCTGCCCTGGAGTGGCCACGGCGACTCGGGCGTTGGCCTGACCTTGTCCACCTATGGCATCCAGACCTTCACGCGTCCGAAGGCATGGCATCTCAGGAGCGCCGGCTAAGCAACCTGCGTGGTGCCCGGCAAAGTTATGAAGCTGACACTGTTTGATCTCGACCACACGCTGCTCAAAGGTGACAGCGATGTGCTGTGGTGTGATTTTTTAATCAATCAAGGGGTGCTGGACCGTGAGAGTTTCTCCGAACGCAACGCCGACATGGAGACACGCTACCAGGCAGGGACAGTGGGGCTCGAAGAGTTCGCAAATTTCTATGTGGGCACGCTGGCCGGACGCACGCGCCAGCAGTGGGAGCCGTTCCGCCAGGAGTTCCTGCAAAGCTACATTGTTCCTCGTATTTCTCGCTTTGCCATTGGACTCGTCAACCGGCACCTGGACGCTGGCGATCTGGTGATCATGACCACTGCCAGCAATCGGTTCATTTCCGAGCTGACTGCCATTTACTTTGACATCGAGCACCTGATCGCCACCGAGGCGCAGCTACAGGACGGTATGTTCACTGGCCGCACGACCGGCATCCTGAACATGCGAGAAGGCAAAGTGACACGCCTGCACCAGTGGCTGACCGCCAGTGGCCACCACTTCAAGGACTTTCACAGCACCGCCTACAGCGATTCCATCAATGACCTGCCGCTGCTCAAAGCAGTCAACCACGCGGTGGCGGTGAATCCGGATGCCAGACTGCATGCGAAAGCACTGGCCCGCAAGTGGGAGATTCTGCACCTGGCGCGCTGACGCGCGGGCGTCATTGGCCGACGCAGCTGACTGCTTACTTTAGTTGATCGGCCACCTTGGCAATGCCGGCCAAAGCGCAGACTTCGTCCTTCTCTCCGGCCGGCGCACCCGAAACGCCAACCCCGCCAATCGTGACATTGCCAATCTTGATCGGGACGCCACCGCCAACGGCGACGACCTCCGGAATCTGACGCAGGTAGGCATTGGCCGGCACATCGGTGAACTTCATGAATTCGAGCGAGGTCTGGCCACGGGTACGGGCCGTGTATGCCTTCTTGCGCGCAAATTCCATGGTGTGTGGATTGGTACCGTCGCCGCGCAGTGATGCATGTACCAAGCCGGCGTTGTCGACGATCACCACGGTAACTTTGTAGCCATCCTTGGTGCATTGCTCGATGGTGCCGTCAATGATCATTTGCGCCATTTTCATGGAGACATTCTTTTCTGCGAGCGGCGCCTGCGCTGCTGCCGACGCGATGAACGCGAAGGTCAGTGCTGCACTGGCAAGTAACTTGTTTCTCAATATCATGCTGTTTCTCCTGGAGGGTGTAGGTTGTTGGATTCGAGGCGGACAATACATCAGCTGTTCCATTTCGTATCGTCCCACTCGCAAAGACCGGAGGGCCATCAGGGATGAATGCCGCATTTCTCGACTCGTTGGCATGGAAGGTCTATAAGGTTCTAGTCTTATGGAGGAAGCCAACATGACAAGTCGCGATTTCACAGTTACACATGCCCATGACGCAAGCTACCAGCGCGGACTTCGATCATTTTTCGAGTACCGCGATCTGGGTATCAGCAAAGCGACCGGCGGGCGGGTGGATGCCCATATCATCCGCGCGGCGGGTAGCGAGTTTTCCAGCCAGGCCCATATTCACAAAACCAGTTTTCAGCTGGTCTATGTGGTTAAAGGCTGGATCGAGTTTGAGTACGAAGGTCAAGGCCTGGTGCGCCTTGAGGCTGGATCATGCGTCTATCAACCACCCGAAATTCGTCATCGTGAGGTCGGACATAGCGACGACATTGAAATGCTGGAGGTGGTGATGCCGGGTGATTTCAAGACGGAAGAAGTTGCGTCGGTAGATCAATGACACGCCATCCCGGCAATCAGCTGCCCAACTTCGTCGGCCTCATCGGGTCGTCTGCAGACGCAGGAGATGTGCCGCATTCTCTGCGCGCGCGTCATCTATCTCGCGCAGTACACCGCGCACATCAACGCTGCGGCTTTTGCGCTCAAAACGACCTGTCAACACGCTGTCGGCGTGCAGCATGCCGCGCTGATAGAGGTCCCAGATTTCCTGACCAAAATGAGTAGTCAGCAGCTCTGGAGCGAAGCGACCGAAAAATGCTCGCAAGTTGTTGACATCGCGCAGCAGCATGCGGTTGGCGTGATTGTTGCCCGCCGCGTCCACCGCCTGCGGCAAATCAATGATGACCGGGCCATCGGCCGCCAGCAAAATATTGAACTCTGACAAGTCGCCATGCACTACGCCGGCGCACAGCATACGCACCACCTGCTGCAATAGCATGGCGTGGTGCGCCAGCGCTTGCTCGGTTTTGAGAACCACATCGTTCAGGCGCGGGGCGGCATCGCCATGCTCGTCGGTGACCAGTTCCATCAACAGCACGCCGTCAAAGAAGTTGTAGGGTTTGGGTACGCGCACGCCGGCATCTGCCAACTTGTAGAGCGCATCAACCTCGGCGCTTTGCCAGGCCGCCTCTTGCGCCTGCCGACCAAATCGGGTGCCTTTGGCCATGGCGCGGGCTTGACGCGAGTTCTTGACTTTACGATTTTCGGTGTAGTCGACGGCCTGGCGAAAGCTGCGCTCATTGGCCTCCTTGTAGACCTTCGCGCAGCGCGTGTCGGTACCACAGCGCACCACATAGACCATGGCTTCCTTGCCGCTCATGAGCTGGCGCACGACCGTGTCGATCAAGCCTTCCTCAATCAATAGCTGCAGCCTCTTGGGTGGTTTCATGCCGCCATTTTGCCCTGCGGCCGCGAGTTGCAACGCTTCACATGCGGGGATCCGAAAACCTGGTGGTTTCAATCTTCGCCAGTCGTGCGCGGGCCTCGGGATAAATCAAGGTTTCTTCCATCATGATATGGCTCTGGCACAGCGCCAGAAAAACAATCACACAATGCTGTAGCTCAGCCGCGTCGAACCAGTTATTGCCGGAGGCAATGGCCCGCAACTGCGGCGCCAGCTCGATCCAGTTTTCTTCGATCCAGCCGTGGTCCTGCTGCAGCGTACGTATCGCAGCCACCAGTTCGGCGTCACCACTGGCAAGCAGCGGCGGGAAGATGCTCCTCTCTTCCTCGGCATGATGCTGGCGTGACGTGCCAGAAAAGTAAGCTTCGATCACGCCTGCCTGATGTTGCGCTGCCGCGTCCACGCCGACCGCCTCGATGCGCTGCGCCAACTCGGACAACTGCGCCAGATGAACCTGTATTTGCTGGTGGCATTCATCAAGTGCTTGAAAATCGACCAGCTTGGGTGTCATAGCGGCGCTCATAGACAATCTCCGGTTAAGTGAGACAAAGAATCCGGGGCTGCTTCGGCAGCTCAGTCCGCATGTTAGCGGACGCCATAGCGCTATCGCAACTATTGCTGGCATTATTTGCTTCAACCAGCATTTTTTGGGCCAACAGCATGGGGCCAGCGCTGCTGACAAATGCAGATCGCCAGACATGGTCGTGCGCAAACACCTGTTCGGGCAAACCCCTAGTTACACAGCTGCACAAGTGTTGCTAGTATTTGTTGGTGAACTTGACCGGATGGTCAGTTTTTGAAATTCGATCCGATCAGATATCTGCCCACTACCGAAGGAGTTGCCAGCGTGTCAGTTTCAACATCGTCGTCGCCTGATATTCGACCCGGTCGTCTCAGTGCCGAGGAATACGCCAAGCGCTTTTCAGATGTCAGTCCGCGCCTGACCCCGGCCCAGGCGGCAATTGAAGCCGAGCGTTGCCTGTACTGCTTTGACGCGCCCTGCGCCACCGCCTGCCCGACGCACATTGATGTGCCTTCTTTCATCAAACGCATTGCGGACGGCAATTTGCGCGGCGCGGCCCGCGCCATTCTAGAGGCCAACCCGCTGGGCGGCATGTGCGCCCGAGTGTGTCCGACCGAGGTGCTGTGCGAGCAGGTCTGCGTGCGCAACACGCAAGAGGGCAAGCCGGTGGCGATTGGCCGACTGCAACGCCATGCCGTCGATGCGGTGATGCAAGATCAAATCACTCCGCTCTTCAGCCGTGCAGCGACTACCGGCAAGCGCGTCGCCGTGGTCGGCGCCGGTCCGGCGGGATTGGCGTGTGCCCACACGCTGGCACGCTTTGGGCATGCAGTGGTCATGTTCGATGCCCGACCCAAAGCCGGCGGACTCAATGAATACGGGTTGGCCGCCTACAAGACGCCCGACGGTTTTGCCCAACGCGAACTCGCCTGGTTGTTGTCCTTGGGTGGTATTGAAGTTCGCAACGGCTGGAAGTTGGAGAGCGCGGCACAGCTCAGCGCGCTGCGCCAGGAGTACGACGCTGTGTTCCTTGGTCTGGGGCTGGCAGGCACGCATAAACTGGGCGTGCCCGGTGAGAATTTGGCTGGCGTGCATGATGCGGTCGACTTCATTGCCACATTGCGTCAGACCAGCGACCTTTCGTCCCTGCCCATCGGACGGCGCGTGGTGGTGATTGGCGGCGGCATGACTGCCATCGACGCCGCGGTGCAGTCCCGACTGCTGGGGGCGCAAGTGGTTGACCTGGTGTACCGGCGGGGTTCTCAGGAAATGTCAGCGTCGCAGGCGGAGCAGGATTGGGCGCGAACCAGTGGCGTCACGATTCACCACTGGCTGGCACCAGTTGAAGTGTTGGGTGTCGGCGGCAACGCCAGCGCCGTGCGGTTTGAGCGCCAGGCGGTCGTCGGCGGCAAGCTCACGGCCACCGGCGAGCTTGAGGTGATGCCAGCCGACATGGTGCTCAAGGCGATTGGTCAGCAACTGCTCAGCTCGGTGCTGGCGCAAGCCGGTGTGACGCTCGAAGGTGGACGCATTGCCACTCAAGGCGATGGACTGACCAGTGTTGGCGGTGTCTGGGCCGGTGGCGACTGCCGCGTCGGCGGGCTGGACCTGACGGTCGAAGCGGTGGCGCATGGCAAGCAATCGGCGGCGGCAATCCACGCGCACATCACCCACCCAACACCTGCGATTTGAGAAAGCATCATGGCCAATCTGCACACCAACTTTGCCGGCATCCAAAGCCCCAACCCATTCTGGCTGGCCTCTGCACCACCGACCGATAAAGCCTACAACGTGAACCGCGCTTTTGAAGCCGGCTGGGGCGGCGTGGTCTGGAAAACGCTGGGCGAAGCCGGGCCGCCAGTGGTCAATGTCAACGGTCCGCGTTACGGCGCGCTGCTGACGCCCGACCGGCGTTTGATGGGCTTCAATAACATTGAGCTCATTACCGACCGTGATCTGGAATTGAACCTGACCGAGATCACCCAGGTCAAGCGCGACTGGCCGGACCGCGCCATGGTGGTGTCCCTGATGGTGCCGTGCGAAGAGGCGTCCTGGAAAGCCATCTTGCCGCGCGTTGCAGACACCGGCGCGGACGCCGTTGAACTCAACTTTGGTTGCCCGCATGGCATGAGCGAGCGTGGCATGGGGGCAGCGGTGGGCCAGGTGCCCGAGTACATCGAAATGGTGACGGCCTGGTGCAAGCAGTACAGCAAACTGCCGGTCATCGTGAAGCTGACGCCCAACATCACCGACATCCGCCAGCCGGCGCGCGCCGCCAAACGCGGTGGTGCCGACGCTGTGTCGCTGATCAACACCATTAACTCCATCATGGGAGTTGATCCGGCCACGCTGACCATGTCGCCGTCCACCGGCGGCCGCGGTTCGCACGGCGGCTACTGCGGCCCGGCCGTCAAGCCGATTGCCCTGAACATGGTGGCCGAAATTGCACGCGATCCGCAAACCACCGGTCTGCCGATCTCCGGCATTGGCGGAATTGGCAACTGGCGTGATGCGCTGGACTTCATCGCCCTGGGTTCCGGCACGGTACAGGTCTGCACTGCCGCCATGGTTTACGGTTTCAAGATCGTGCAGGAGATGACTGACGGCCTGTCCAACTATATGGATGAGATGGGCTTCCAGAGTGTCAGTGAAATTGTTGGCAAGGCCCTGCCCACGGTGTCAGACTGGCGCTACCTTAACCTGAATCACATCAGCAAAGCGGTCATCAACCAGGACACCTGCATCCAGTGTGGGCGCTGCCACATTGCCTGCGAAGACACCTCGCATCAAGCCATCAGCACGCTGAAAGATGGCAAGCGCCACTTTGAAGTGACCGAAGCAGAGTGTGTAGGCTGCAACCTGTGCGTCACGGTGTGCCCGGTGCCGCAATGCATCACGCTGCGCGATCTGAAGCCCGGCGAGTTCGACCAGCGCACGGGCAAAACCGTGAGCGGCGTACATGCCGACTGGACCACTCACCCCAACAATCCAATGAGCCCAACAGCGGCAACGATGGCGTAACATCCGGGCTGCCAATTGAGCGAAATGAAGGTTCACAGGATGACGTGATTTGGCTGAAGACCTGCTGCCGAATCGAGGAAGTTTTTTACAACAACCAACCGGAGATAGGAATGAGTTCTTTAGCCAATGACAACCCCCTGATCAATGATGACCTGAGGCCGACCACCGACGCTCAACGTCACTGGAAAGCGAGTGACTACGCCGCCCTGTGGGTCGGTATGGTTGTCTGTGTACCGACCTACACCATGGCCAGCAGTATGTTGGACCAGGGCTTTACCTGGCAAATGGCGATCTGGCTGGTGTTCCTGGCTAACTGCATTGTGTTGGTCCCGATGATTTTGCTGGGTCGTACCGGTACCCGCTATGGCATTCCGTTCCCGGTGTTGGCACGCGCGTCCTTCGGCGTCAAGGGTGCCAATCTGCCCGCGATCCTGCGCGGACTGGTGGCTTGCGGCTGGTTTTCCATCAACTGCTATTTTGGCGCCCTGGCCTTGCACGGATTTTTTAACGTGATCGGCATGGGCTTGGCCGGCCCGGCGCAGGGTGAGTTCATCAGTACCTCGCAACTGGTGTGCTTTTACCTGTTTTGGGCGGTGCACATTTATTACATCTGGAACGGTGTGGAGTCGATCCGCAAACTCGAAGTCGTTGCCGCACCGCTCATGATCCTGGCTTCACTGGCTTTGGTGGTGTGGGCTTTCATGTCGGTGCCATCGGGCAAGTTGCTGGATTTGCCGGCCAAAATCGTCGAGGGTGGCCCCAAAACCTGGGCCGCATTGACCGGCTTGGTCGGTTTCTGGGCGACGCTGGCGCTCAATATTCCTGACTTCACCCGCTTTGCCAAGAGCAACCGCGAGCAGGTAGTGGGACAAGCCGTCGGTCTGCCCATTCCGATGGCATTGTTCTCAATGGTCGGCATCATCGGTTTCTCGGTGTCACAAATCCTGTACGGCAAGGCGCAGCTTTTCCCTGATGGCTTGTTGACGCAAATGGGTACCTTTGCCTCGGCTTTGGGACTGGTGGTGATCTTGCTGGCGAATCTGACCACCAATGTGGCGGCCAACCTGGTGTCACCGTCTTATGACTTCTCCAACCTGGCACCGGACAAGATCAGCTTTCGTACCGGTGGTTTGATCGCAGCCGTGATCGGGCTTTTGTTCATGCCCTGGAAACTGTTGGCAACATCTGGCGGTTATCTGTTTACCTGGCTCGGCGGTTACGGCACTTTGCTGGGCGCCATTGCCGGCATTTTGCTGGCCGACTACTACCTGGTACGCAAGGGTGAACTGAAGGTGGACGACCTGTACCGGCGTGGCGGCGACTATGAGTACAGCGGTGGCTGGAATGTGCAGGCCTTGATCGCCTTTGCTTTGGGCGTGTTGCCTTGCCTGCCAGGTTACCTGGTGGTGTCGGGTGTGCTGGACAAGGCATCGGTGAACGCCAGCCTGGTGAGCTTGTTTGACTTTGGCTGGTTCTTCAGCCTGGCCGTGGCCGGTATCTATTACTTTGCCACCGCAAAACGTTCATGAAACTGATCGCCTAAATTGAACTCAGTTCGCCCTGGGCCTGTCGAAGAGCTGCAAGGTTACGACAGGCTCGGTCCGAACGGTAAGTAAGCCGAGTTGCATTTGAATTGACCTTGCGTGGAGAGCCAGATGAATACCCTTTTGATTCGAGGCGGCACCGTGGTCAATGCCGACCGCGCTTTTCAGGCTGACGTTTTATGTCAGGATGGCCGCATCGTCGGCGTTGGTGAGAACCTGCAGGCGCCCGGTGCCAGCGTGGTAGATGCCGGCGGCCAGTACGTAATGCCCGGCGGCATTGATCCGCACACCCACATGCAGCTGCCGTTCATGGGTACCACCACCATGGACGACTTCTTTACCGGCACTGCTGCGGCCATGGCTGGCGGCACCACCAGCATCATCGACTTCGTTATCCCGAACCCGCAGCAAAACCTGATGGAAGCCTACCAGACCTGGCGCGGCTGGGCCGAGAAAGCCGCGTCAGACTACAGCTTTCATATGGCCATCACCTGGTGGGACGAGACGGTGAAGCGCGACATGGGAACACTGGTGCAGACTGAGGGCATCAACAGCTTCAAGCACTTCATGGCCTACAAAAACGCCATCATGTGCGACGACGAAACGCTAGTCAACAGCTTCAAGCGCGCGTTGGAACTGGGTGCCATGCCGACCGTGCACGCGGAGAATGGTGAGCTGGTGTTTCTGCTGCAAAAAGAAATGTCAGCCATGGGCATCACCGGACCGGAAGGTCACCCGCTGTCAAGGCCCCCCATTGTCGAAGGTGAGGCCGTGAACCGTGCCATTGCCATTGCCGATGTGCTGGGTGTTCCGATTTACGTGGTGCATGTGTCGTGCATTGAAGCGGCCGAAGCGATTGCTCGGGCGCGGGCTCGTGGCCAGCGTGTTTACGGCGAAGTACTGGCCGGTCACTTGTTGGTGGATGACAGTGTTTACCGCCACCCCGACTTTGCCACCGCCGCCGCGCACGTGATGAGTCCGCCATTTCGCCCCAAGGGGCATCAGGAAATGTTGTGGCGTGGCCTGCAGTCCGGCAACTTGCACACCACCGCTACCGACCACTGCACTTTCTGCGCCGCACAAAAAGCCGCTGGCAAAGACGATTTTTCCAAAATTCCCAATGGTTGTGGCGGCGTTGAAGAGCGCCTGGCGGTGCTGTGGGACGCCGGCGTGAACACCGGGCGCCTGACACCCAGCGAGTTCGTCGCGATCACCTCCGCCAATACGGCCAAGCTGTTCAACATCTACCCACAAAAAGGCAGCGTGTCGGTTGGCGCCGACGCCGACCTGGTGGTGTGGGACCCGCAGGGCAGCAAAACCCTGTCCGCCAAAACCCAGCACAGCAAGGGTGACTTCAACGTCTTTGAAGGTCGTAGCGTGCGCGGCGTTCCGAGCCATACGGTGAGCCAGGGCAAGCTGGTTTTCGTGCAGGGCGATTTGCGTGCCGAACGTGGCGTTGGGCGCTACATCAAGCGCCCGGCGTTTGGCTCCAACTTTGTCGCGGCGAAATTGCGGACCGAGTCCCTGGCGACTACTGCTGTGGTGCGGTAAATGCCTGCCGTAGCCTGCCGCTTTGTCCCATGCCGCGCGCCTCATGCTGTGGGTACACAGAAATCGGCTCGCGGCACAGGCCAAAACGGCGACAACCACATTGCCGGTTCGCGCACAACAGACTCGCCAGAGAGGACGGTACCGGGGGACCGATTTCTGTGTACCCCCACAGCATGAGGGCCCCCGGTATTGCCCTCTCTGGCGCAAAACCATTGATAGCCTCACGAAACACTTTTAGGAAGACACGATGAGTACTGCAATCGACATCAGCACCCTGCGCATCAATGGCCAGCGGCTTTGGGACTCCTTGATGGAACTGGCCAAGATTGGCGCCACCCCCAAGGGCGGCGTCTGTCGGCTGACCCTGACCACACTCGACGGCCAGGGCCGCGATCTGGTAACACGCTGGGGCCGAGAGGCCGGCCTGACGGTGACCATCGACAAGATCGGCAATGGCTTCATGCGCCGCGCCGGACGCAACAATAGCTTGCCGCCGATTGTGGCCGGCAGCCACATTGACACGCAGCCCACCGGTGGCAAATTCGATGGCAACTACGGCGTGCTGGCGGCGCTGGAAGTGGCGCGCACGCTCAACGACCACGGCATTCAGACCGAAGCGCCGATTGAAGTCGCGTTCTGGACCAACGAAGAAGGCTCGCGCTTTGTGCCGGTGATGATGGGCTCGGGCGTGTTTGCCAAGGCGTTCACGCTGGAACACGCCTACGCCGCTACCGACACCGAGGGCAAGACGGTGAAGGACGAGCTCACGCGCATTGGCTACGTCGGGCCGCAGGAGCCGGGCGAGCATCCCATCGGCACTTACTTTGAAGCCCATATCGAACAAGGCCCGGTGCTGGAAGATGCCGACGTGACCATCGGCGTGGTGCAGGGCGTGCTGGGCATCCGCTGGTTCGACTGCACAGTGACCGGTATGGAAGCCCACGCCGGCCCCACACCGATGGCACTGCGCAAGGACGCGATGCAGGTGGCGGCACGCATCATGCAGGAGGTGGTGGCCTGCGCGCTGCGCCATCAGCCGCATGGCCGCGGTACGGTGGGCATGGTGCAGGTGCATCCGAACAGCCGCAACGTGATTCCGGGTCGCGTCAAGTTCAGTATCGACCTGCGCAACGCCACCGACGCCCAGGTGGACACCATGGCCGACGAGGTGAAAGCCTTTGCCGCCAAGGCGGCCGTGGAGAGCGGCCTGGACGTCAAGATCGAGCTGGTGTCAAGCTACCCCGCGCAGGCTTTTCACGACGACTGCAAAGGCGCTGTGGCACGCGCCGCGCAGAAGCTGGGCTACTCCAACATGCCGGCCGTATCCGGCGCCGGCCACGACGCCGTCTACATGGCACGCCTGGCCCCCAGCGGCATGATCTTCATCCCGTGCAAGGACGGCATCAGCCACAACGAGATCGAGAGCGCCACGCCCGAGCACATCACGGCCGGTTGCAATGTACTGCTGCATGCCATGTTGGAGCGGGCTGGCAGTTGAAGCGGCGTGCATCGAGTTCGCATTGACGGACTTCGCTCCGTCAATATTGCGGGGGTGAGCAACTGAATGGTCGTGGCCAACAATGCACCGAATCGGCGCAATTCTGCAGGTGTGATGATGAAGAAACGTTCTCTGTTCGTTGTGGCCTTGGTCACGCTACTTCTCGGAGGCTGTGCCATGCATAAACCTTGGACTCTGGCTGATGGTCAGCATCCGCAAGCGTTTGAAAAACAGATCCGTAAAACCGTCCGCAGCCGCTTCCTGCTGTATTTGCCTCAGGGGTACGACGCAGCGGTCACCAAGAAATGGCCGCTAATTGTCTTCCTGCATGGATCGGGCGAACGCGGGGACGACCTGGAACAGGTCAAGCAGCACGGCCCGCCAAAAATGGTTCAATCCAATGCTGACTTTCCCTTCATCGTGGTGTCACCGCAGGCGCCTGCAGACACCAGTTGGGACAGCGATACGGTGAATGCATTGCTGGATGAACTGATTGCGCGCCTGCCAGTCGATGCCGATCGCATTTACTTGACTGGCTTGAGCCTGGGCGGCTATGGCACGTGGAACATCGCTGCCGATCATCCGGAACGCTTTGCTGCGATAGCCCCGATCTGCGGGGCGGGCGAGACCGACAACGCCTGCCGCCTGAAGAATGTGCCCGTCTGGGCCTTCCACGGGGGCAGCGACTCGGTCGTTCCCCTCAAGGACGACCAGGACATGGTTGACGCCGTCAAGGCCTGCGGCGGCGATGTGCAATTCACCGTGTATCCGGGCGTGGACCACGATTCCTGGACCCGGACCTACGCCAATCCCGCGCTATACGAGTGGTTCTTGCAGCATAAGCGTGTCAGCACAAAGCCTTGAACGTGAGTGAACACCAACGTTACGCCTGCTTCGGCGCGCAATCACACTCCAACGAGTTGAGTGAAGCGCACCAACATTGAGGTTGGGGCACTCCCGCCACCACAATCGACCTGCTGTCTTCAACAGTCAGCCATTTCGAATGAGTCGCTGCTGGCTTGCCTTGCATCGGCAAGAATGTGGCACATACCCATGAAATTCGAATACAATGTATTTGATTTTCATGGTGATGAATGCTAGTATGACGGTATGTTCAACCGCCCGCAGCTTGAAACGTCCATCAAAAAGGCGCTGACTCGCTCGCGTGGCGTGGTGCTCAGCGGCCCACGCCAGTCTGGCAAGAGCACACTGGCCGAAAAGTTCCTGAGTCGCCAGTCGCTCAACTACTTTGACCTCGAATACCCGCCGCACGCTGGGCGGCTCGAGCAGGCAGTGCATACCCTGGAGAATTTAAACGGGCTGGTCGTCATTGACGAGGTGCAGCTCAAGCCGGACTTGTTTCCACTGCTTAGGGTTTTGATGGATCGCAGCAATGCGCCGGGGCAGTTTTTGCTCCTTGGCAGTGCTTCACCGGCTTTGTTGCGGCAGGCCGGCGAGTCATTGCTGGGCCGGGTTGAGACGGTCGAAGTGGCTGGTTTTGACCTTCTGGAGATCAACCCCGAGCCTGGCACCTACAGCGATGAGGCTGCGTTGCGACTGTGGTTGCGCGGCGGTTTTCCGCGCTCTTATCTGGCAGCGTCGGATGATGACAGCATGGTGTGGCGCCAGCAGGCCATTGCCAGCCATGTGCGCTTCGATTTGCCACAGTTCGGCATCAATATCGCCGCGCCCGCCATGTTGCGTTTCTGGACCATGCTGGCGCACTACCACGGTCAAATCTGGTCAGCGGCACCACCGGCACAGTCCATGGGGGTGGCCGAACCCACCATTCGCCGCTATCTCGACAGCCTGACGCAAACCTTGATGGTCCGCCAGTTGCAGCCGTGGCATCAGAACCTGGGCAAGCGGCAAGTTAAAGCGCCCAAGATTTATTTTCGCGACTCGGGTTTTTTGCACGCCTTGATGAGCGTGCAAACATTACCAGCCTTGTTGACGCACCCACAGTGTGGTGCCAGTTGGGAGGGTTTTGCGTTGGAGCAGGTGCTGCGCATCGCGCAACCTGATCAGGCCTATTTTTGGGCAACGCATCAGGGCGCAGAGCTCGACTTGCTGCTGTTCAAGGGCAATCAGCGCATCGGTGTGGAATTCAAACGCGCCGATGCACCCCGCATCACGCCGAGCATGCGCATTGCCATCGACAACCTGAAACTCGACGCCCTGTATGTGGTCTATCCTGGCCTGCACCGCTATGCGCTGATGTCGGGCATTGAGGTTGTACCCTTATGGACCTTGCTACCCGGCGTCCCGCTTAACTAATCTACACTTCGCAGGCTTGTGTCGTCATCTTTTTTTCACCGTCATCAACCAGGAGTCATCATGTCGAAGCTTTCTTTTAGTCGCCGTCAGGCACTTGTTTTGGTCGCCGCAGCGGCAAGCCTGAGCACAGGTCTGGCAATGGCCCAGGCCAAGCCCAAGGTCGCCGGCATTTACACCGTACCTTTCGAGCAGCAGTGGGCGGGCCGCCTGCACCAGGCCTTGAAGGCGGCCGAGGCGCGTGGTGACATTGAATACAAAGCCAGCGAGAACGTGTCCAACGCCGATTACGAGCGCGTCATGCGTGAGTACGCCACTGGCGGCAGTGTCCTGATCGTCGGCGAAGCCTTTGCGGTTGAAGCAGCGGCACGCAAGGTAGCCAAGGACTTCCCCAAGGTTTCGTTCCTGATGGGTTCATCCGGCAAGCCGCAGGCACCGAACTTCAGCGTCTTCGACAACTACATTCAGGAGCCGGCTTTTCTTTCCGGCATGGTCGCTGGCGGCATGACCAAGAGCAACAAGATTGGCATGGTCGGCGGCTTCCCCATCCCGGAAGTGAATCGCCTGATGAATGCCTTTATGGCCGGCGCTAAAGAGGTCAACCCCAAGGTTGAATTCAGCGTCAGCTTCATCAACAGCTGGTTCGATCCACCCAAAGCCAAGGAAGCCGCCTTTGCCATGATCGACAAGGGCGCCGACGTGATGTACGCAGAACGTTTTGGTGTCAGTGATGCAGCCAAGGAAAAAGGCAAGCTGGCCATTGGCAACGTCATCAACACACAGGACAAATATCCTGACACCGTGGTTGCTTCAGCGCTCTGGCACATGGAGCCCAGCATCGACCGCGCTATCAAGCTGGTGAAAGACGGCAAGTTCAGCGCCGAAGACTACGGCCCCTACTCGATGATGAAGCACAAAGGCTCGTCGCTGGCACCGTTGGGCACTTTCGAAAAGAAGATTCCGGCCGATGTGGTGACCAAGGTGCGTGCAAAAGAAAAAGCCATTCTGGACGGCAAGTTCAGCGTCAAGGTAGACGACAGCCAGCCCAAGTCAACGGCTAAATGACAGACTTGTCATTGCGGCACACGAGGCTGTCGTTGCGGGCTTGACCCGCAATCCATGGATGCCGGATCATGTCCGGCATGACAACTTACCCCGGATGACAACTTCTGGTTGTTTTGGCATCCCCATGTCTGACGCCGTTCTTCAGCTCTCCCACATCAGCAAGCGCTTTGGCGCGCTGGTGGCCAATGACGACATCTCGCTGCAGCTCCATCGCGGCGAGGTGCTGGCACTGTTGGGTGAGAACGGTGCCGGCAAATCTACGTTGGTCTCCATTCTGTTTGGGCACTACACCGCCGATACCGGCACGATTGAAGTCTTTGGGCAAGCGCTGCCCGGCGGCGACCCCAAAGCGGCGCTGGCTGCGGGCATCGGCATGGTGCACCAGCACTTCACGCTGGCTGACAACTTGAGCGTGCTGGACAACGTGATGATGGGGTCGGAACTGCTTTGGCAGCCGTTTACACGTCACACGCAAGCGCGCGACAAACTGATGCAGGTGGCGCAGCGCTTTGGTTTGACGGTCAACCCCAAAGCCCGGGTCGGCAGTCTGTCGGTCGGCGAACGCCAGCGTGTCGAAATTCTGAAGGCCCTGTACCGCGGCGCCCGCATACTGATTCTGGACGAACCAACGGCAGTGCTGACGCCGCAGGAAAGCGAGGCGCTGTTCAAGGTCCTGGCGCAGATGGTGGCGCAGGGCTTGTCCATCATCTTCATCAGCCACAAACTTGGCGAAGTGCTGCGGGTATCGGACCGGGTCGCCGTGCTGCGCCATGGCAAGCTGGTGAGTGAGGCCAAGGCCGCAGGCACCAGCCAGGCGCAACTGGCGCAATGGATGGTGGGCCATGCAATAGAGGCGCCGCAGCGGCGCCCGGCCACGCGGGTGGGAAATGCAGTGTGTGTGCTGCATCAGGTCAGCGCTGGCGTCGGGCGTGAGCGCCTGGACCAAGTGTCGCTGACGCTTAATAGCGGTGAAATTGTGGCCATCGCCGGGGTCTCGGGCAATGGCCAGGTAGCGCTGGCCGAATTGCTGTGCGGCACCCGGGCGTTAACGGCAGGTCACGTTGAATTCTTGGGCAAGCCGATGCCTGCGCATCCGGCCCGATTGGTCGAGTTGGGGGTTGCCAGAATCCCGGAAGATCGCCACGCCGTGGGCGTGGTGGGAGATTTGCCGATGTGGGAAAACGCCGTTTCCGAGCGGCTGCGCAGCCCAGCGTTTTCACGCTTTGGCTGGGTCCGCCGTGCTGTGGCGCGGCTTTATGCACAACGCGTCATCGCGGCCTTTGACGTGCGCGGTGGCGGAGCCAACACGACGGCGCGTTCACTGTCAGGCGGCAACATGCAAAAGCTGATACTCGGGCGCGCCCTGCTGCATCCGGGTAACACATCCGACAGCAAAGCCGTGACGAGTCCGAAGCTGATCGTTGCGCACCAGCCGACCTGGGGTCTGGACATTGGTGCGGTGGCCTACGTGCAGGCACAGCTGATCGCAGCGCGCGACGCCGGTGGGGCTGTGTTGTTGATCTCGGATGATCTCGACGAAGTGCTGACGCTGGGCGACCGCGTGGCGGCAATGCACGGTGGGCACCTGAGCGAGGCGCGCAACGCACTGGATTGGAGCCGTGAGGCGATTGGCTTGGCCATGGCCGGCTCAGCACACAGCGACAGTTCAAACACCACCGGGCACGGAGCCAGCGCATGAGATTGGAAAAGCGCAACGAGACATCACGACTGGCCCTGGTGCTAGCGCCGCTGGGGGCCGTTGCCACCACCCTGGTGATCAGCGCTCTGCTGGTACTGTGGGCTGGTGCCCCGGTCGGACAAACCTATGGTCTTTTGTTCAAGGGCGGCTTTGGCTCGGTCTTTGCGCTGAGTGAGACCCTGACCCGCGCCATTCCGCTGATGCTCACTGGCCTTGCTGCCACGGTCGCCTTCAAGGCGCGCCTGTTCAATATTGGTGCCGAGGGTCAACTCTACGTTGGCGCGCTGGCCGCCGTGGCGGTCGGCGGACTGCACGACGGTACCGGGTTTGCACTGCCGTCGGCGCTGCTGTTTGTGCTGATGATGCTGGCCGCCGCGCTGGCCGGTGCGCTGTTGCTATTGGGGCCGGCGCTGATGAAGGCCAAGCTGGGTGTTGATGAAGTGGTCACCACGCTGCTGCTCAACTTCATTGTGCTGCTGCTGGTGTCGCTGATGCTCGACGGCCCCATGAAAGACCCGACCGCCATGGGCTGGCCGCAAAGCGTCGCCTTGATGGGCGAGCTGGAGCTCTCCAAATTGATTCCCCAAACACGCGTGCATACCGGTCTCATCTGGGGTTGCGTCTTGTCAGTCGGTTTGTGGGTACTGATGAAATACACCGTGCTGGGTTTTGACATTCGCGCTGTCGGTGCCAACGCGCGCGCGGCCGCCTTTGCCGGTGTCTCAGTCACCCGCACCATGATCATTGTGGCCATGCTGTCGGGCGCCCTGGCTGGCCTGGCCGGTGCCATTGAGGTGGCCGGGCGCACCGGTTATCTGACGCTGGACATGTCGCCCGGTTACGGCTATTCCGGCATCGTGATTGCCATGTTGGCGGCCTTGCACCCGCTGGGCGTGGTGGCTGCCAGTGTGTTTGTGGCCGGTGTGCTGGTAGGAGCCGACAGCATGAGCCGCGCGGTCGGTGTGCCGACCTATATCGCTGATGTGATCGTCGCTGCGTCCTTGATTTCGGTGCTGGTGGCCACGCTGCTGACGCAGTACAAAGTGCGGTGGAAATAGTGGAACTATTCGACGTCCTCGCCAACCAGTCTTTCTGGGTCGCTGTACTGCGCATTGCGACGCCGCTGATTCTGGGCACGCTGGGTGTGTTGCTGTGCGAGCGCGCCGGCGTCTTGAACCTGGGTATTGAGGGCATCATGGTGGCCGGCGCCTTCACTGGCTGGCTGGCGGTCTATGTCGGCGCTCCGCTTTGGCTGGGCGTGCTGGTGGCAGCGATCACTGGCGCAGTGTTTGGCTTGCTGCACGCCTTTTTGACGGTGGCACTGGCCTTGTCGCAACACGTGTCGGGTCTGGGCATCACGCTGCTTGCCACGTCGCTCAGCTATTACGGCTACCGCGTGAGCTTCCCCAAAGTCACAACGCCGCCGACCATCACCCCGTTGCATGAGATGGACTGGCTGGGCCTGCCGATACTGGCGCAACAAACCCCACTGACGCTGCTGGCACTGATCGCTGTGCCGCTGATTGCCTATACGCTGTACCGGACACCGATCGGTCTGGCGCTGCGCATGGTCGGCGAAAATCCGCAGGCTGCTGAAGGGCAGGGGGTGTCAGTCGCTGCGGTGCGCACCGGTGCCATTGTGGCCGGCTCGGCGCTGATGGGTGTGGCCGGTTCGTTCCTGACGCTGTCGGCCTTCAATGCCTTCTTTTTCAACATGGTCAACGGACGTGGCTGGATCTGCGTGGCGCTGGTGGTGTTTGCCTCGTGGCGCCCCGGCAAGGCTTTGCTGGGAGCCTTGTTATTCGCATTTTTTGACGCCCTGCAACTGCGCCTGCAACAATCAGGCGGTGCCATCCTGCCTTACCAGATGTACCTGATGCTGCCCTACGTGCTGTCAATCGCGGCCTTGATTTTGGTGGCCCGCAAAGCGAGCTACCCACAGGCACTGATGAAACCCTACCGTAAAGGTGAACGCTAGATGCTTGATCTACTGCTGAAAGATGCCACGCTACCGGATGGACGCAACGGCATGTCGATCGCGGTTCGTGCCGGAAAAATTGTCGAGGTTGCAGCTGGTCTGGATGCCCAGGCGCAGGAAGTGGTTGACGCGCAGGGTTTGCTGCTCAGTCCGCCGTTTGTTGACGCCCATTTCCACATGGACGCAACGCTCAGCTACGGTTTGCCGCGCGTCAACCAGTCCGGCACGCTGCTGGAGGGCATTGCCATTTGGGGCGAACTCAAGCCGCTGCTGACCCAGCAGGCATTGATTGAACGAGCGCTAACGTACTGCGACTGGGCGGTGGCCAAAGGGCTGCTGGCAATCCGCAGTCACGTTGATGTTTGCGACCCACGGCTGTTGGCGGTTGAAGCGCTGCTGGAAGTCAAGCGCCGAGTCGCACCCTATCTGGATTTGCAACTGGTGGCCTTTCCGCAGGACGGCCTGCTGCGCGGCCCACAAGGCCCTGAGCAGCACCTGAGCAATCTGAAGCGCGCCCTCGCTATGGGCGTGGACGTGGTTGGCGGCATTCCGCATTTCGAACGAACCATGGCGGATGGCGCACTGAGCGTCAAGCTGCTGTGTGAACTGGCCGCCGAGCGCGGCCTGATGGTGGATATGCACTGCGACGAATCGGACGACCCGCTGTCGCGCCATGTCGAAACACTGGCGTTTGAAACCCGACGTTTGGGACTGCAAGGCCGCGTCACCGGCTCGCACCTGACCTCCATGCACAGCATGGACAACTACTATGTGTCAAAACTGCTGTCCCTGATGGCAGAGGCGCAATTGCAGGTGGTGGCCAATCCGCTGATTAACATCACCCTGCAAGGTCGACACGACACGTACCCGAGGCGCCGCGGCATGACGCGCGTACCCGAGCTGCTGGCGGCCGGCATCAACGTCGCCTTTGGTCACGACTGCGTGATGGACCCCTGGTACAGTCTTGGCTCTGGCGATATGCTGGAAGTGGCGCACATGGGTTTGCACGTGGCGCAGATGACAAGTCAGGCCGCTATGCGCCAGTGCTTTGAAGCCGTGACTGTCAGTGCGGCACGAATTTTGAACCTGCAAGACTATGGTCTGGAAGTCGGCTGCAATGCTGACTTCTGTTTGTTGCAGGCACGCAATCCGGTGGAAGCCATCCGCCTGCGCGCCCCGCGCCTAAAGGTGTTCCGACGCGGCCAGTTGGTGGCCGAGACGCCAGCGGCCACCAGCCAGTTGCTGTTGTCCGGGCGACCGGCGCAAACCTCGCTGATGTTGCCTTTGAGTTGATGGCAGTTGGCTTCGATCTGATTCGATCCGAGTCCACTTCAGTCCTCGCCTTTGACCAGATTTACCTGGGGCGGCAGGGCATTTAAATTCACTCAGGCGCCATGCTGTCCCAGGCACTGAGAGCTTCGGCCGCGTACATCAGCGCCGGACCACCTCCCATGTAGACGCACACGCCCAGCATCTCTTCCATTTCCGCGCGCGTGCACTGAAGTCTGTGCAATGCCTTGACATGAAATCCGATGCAGCCTGAGCAATGTTGCGTGACACCAATGGCCAGCGCAATCAATTCCTTTGTCTTGGCGCTAATGGCTCCCTCGGCCATGGCGGCACGAGCCAGTTGCCCAAAACCCTGCATCGCTTCAGACTGCGATTTTCGAAATGGAGCGAGGTTCTGATTGATATCCTGAATCAGTCCAATATGGTCAAAGGTACTCATATGAAATTTGATGCGTCCGATGCGCTAAAAATAATTTGGTTCAAAAGGATTGCCCTGAATGAGCCCATCCCGCTCTATCGACATTCCTGCTTGGGGCAGCCATCCGGCCGCTCATGGGCTGGCAGTGGGCAACGGTTGACCTCAAATGGTGACATCGACAGCAGCGTGGTCAGCGCGCTGCACACGCTGGTGACGCCCCAGAAGACAAAAAAAGTCATGGTGTAGACGCTCTGGCGCGACCACTCCACAGGATGGCCGAACCACTGCAGGTCTTGGGGGTCGACCATGCCAAACACCAGCACTTCAAGCACGCCGGCCATCAAAAAAGCCGGCCAGGCGATCCACATCAATCGTTGTGACAACATGTTGGTCTGTCCTTTAAATGAGCGAACGGTTTTGCACTGCGATTCCTTACTGCGGAACCAAGAAAACTGACTTTTCTGACAAGTGACCGGTCGTATCCAGCGCATCGATCTCAAAGCGAATCGGGTGCACACCTGGCGCCGCCGTATCAGCAGGCGCCTGCACCCGCACTGCCACCCAGCGCGCCTGGGTCGAGTCCACCAGCACCACATTGTCGGAGCTGATCTGCAGTCCTGGCAAGCCGTTGACGGTTATCTGGTAATGCTGCGGTGATTCTGTGGCGTTCATGAGTTGCAGCCGGTAGACGTTCTCGATTCTGCCATCGGCCACAATGCGCGCGGTAACGCCGCGGTCGCGCACGACGTCGACCTTGAAGGGTGTGCGCAGCGTCAGGCTGACCAGCATGGCGACGACGATAGCGCCCAATATGGTGGAGTAGATCAGCACGCGCGGGCGCAGCACATGGCGCAGCGTCTGTGACTGGCTCCAATGCTGCTTGATGGCGTTGTCGGTGGAGTATTTGACCAAGCCACGCGCATACCCTATTTTGTCCATCACAGTGTCGCAGACGTCGACACAGGCGCCACAGCCTATGCATTCATATTGCAGGCCTTGGCGGATGTCAATGCCGGTGGGGCAGACCTGCACACACAGGCTGCAGTCGACACAGGCGCCCAGCTTGAGTGCCTGGTAGTCGGCCTTGCGGCTTCTGGCGCCGCGCGGTTCACCGCGTTCAGTGTCGTAAGTCACGATCAAAGTGTCTTTGTCAAACATGGCACTCTGGAAGCGCGCATACGGGCACATGTGTTTGCAGACCTGCTCGCGCATGAAGCCGGCGTTGCCGTAAGTTGCAAAACCGTAGAAGAAGACCCAGAAGATCTCCCAGGGACCCAGGTCGAACTGCACAAACTCAACGCCGAGTTCCTTGATCGGGGTGAAGTAGCCGACGAAGGTGAAGCCGGTCCACAGAGCTAGCGCCAACCACAGGAAGTGCTTGGTCACTTTGCGTGCGGCCTTGGGCGTCGCCCAGGGCTGGGCGTCTCGGCGCATACGGGCCGAGCGGTTGCCTTCGACCTTTCTCTCTATCCAAAGGAAGATTTCGGTGTACACCGTTTGCGGGCAGGCAAAGCCGCACCACAGGCGTCCGGCGACCGCGGTGAAGAGAAACAGTGACAGTGCGCTAATGACCATCAAGCCGGTGAGGTAGATGAAGTCCTGCGGATACAAGACCAATCCAAAGACATAGAAGCGCCGGGCTCCCAGGTCAAACAGGACCGCCTGGCGTTGGCCCCACTGCAGCCAGGGCAGACCGTAGAAGATGATCTGGGTTAGCCACACCATGCCCCAGCGCCAGTTGGAGAACAATCCCGAGACGCTGCGCGGGTAGATCTTCTGGTGCGAGGCGTACAGGGAAAAGGCCTCCTCGGGCGCCTCCTGTGCAATGATCGGGATGACTTTTCTGGGCTCGGGTAGCGGGCTGTTCAAACCTTATCCTTTACTTTTCAGGTGCATCGATCTAAAAGTCACAGACCGGCGCTCTTGGCATCTTCGGCCATTTTTCTTTTGAAAAAAGCCCAGAACCAGACTCCCATGCCCAACATGAACGAGATCCCTACAACGCTCATCAAACCGTAATCCGTAGTGAACAAATCAGTAAGCATTTTCATGTGACTTTCCTCTCAGAGTTTAAATGGGGATGCCAGCCATACAAGCCGCAAGCGATACCATACCCCTACGGGTATAAATTGTTCTGATGTGCATCAACTTATCTCGATAGAAATTTGCTGGTTGAAGTAAAGCTCGACGAACGACCGGGCGAGCACTTGTCAACCCCCAAATCCGTCCGGCATCTGCAATGCCACCACCTCACCGCGCGCTGTGACCACATCATCGGCCAGAACAGTGCTTTCAACAATCACTTTGCGACCCTTGATTTCCTTCACGCGACCTCGGATTTCCAGCGCGCCCGCGATTGGTGTGGGTTTGAGAAAGTCCACATGCAATGAACCGGTGACAAATCGAAAGGGTGGCAGCGTGTCCATTTCACGACCTTCGGCACGGTACATTGCAGCGGCGGCAGTTCCGGTGCTGTGGCAATCAATCAGTGACGCAATCAGGCCGCCATAAGCAAAGCCGGGAATCGCCGTGTGGTAAGGCTCCGGAGTAAACCAGGTAACTGTTTCCTCACCGTCCCAGAAGGTCTTGATCCGGTGCCCGTGCTGATTTTGCGAGCCGCAGCCGTAGCAATGGGATACGTTTTCGGGATAGTAGTCCTGGAATGCTTTCATGGCGATTTCTCAAACGGATAACAAGTGACATTTATCGATCCGTATGCTACGCCGAACTTCAATTGTTCGGCCCAGGACCATACGAAGTCCCAATTTGATTTGTTTTAATCATTATATAAGCATACAATTATTTAATGGGTTGGCCGAAGACGGTTATCACAACTCAAACGTGAAGCTGCGATGCGAACAGTGTTACTGCCAATGAAGGAGGTTGAACCATGAATGCAGGTCTGATGATTCGTCTGGTCACTGTTCTTGCCGTGACTCTGTCAGGTCTATTGGCTCTGCCGGTGTGCGCGCAGGATGAGGCTGCAGATGCCTTGATCAAACGTCTCTCCACCGAGGTACTTGACAACATAAAGGCTGATCCATCGCTCCGGGGTGGTGATATGTCCCGGATCATTTCGCTGGTGGATACCAAGGTCATGCCAAACGTCAATTTCAGGCGCATGACCGCTTCGGCAGTAGGACCAGCCTGGCGGCAGATCAGCCCCGAACAACAAAGTCGTTTGCAGCAGGAGTTCAAGATTCTACTGGTACGCACCTACGCTGGCGCGGTAGCGCAGGCCAATGACCTCAGCTTCACGGTCAAGCCGCTGCGCGCCTCAACCGACGACAGGGAGGTGGTGGTTCGCACCGAAGTGAAAGGCCGAGGGGAACCCATTACGCTCGACTACCGGTTGGAAAAATCACCGGGTGAAGGTGCTGGCTGGAAAATCTACAACCTCAATGTGATGGGTGTCTGGTTGGTGGAAACCTACCGCAGTCAATTCGCACAAGAAATAGGTGCCAAGGGCATTGATGGTTTGATCGAGAAATTGGCGGATCGCAATAAAAGCAATGCCAAAAGAAGCTGAATCAGCGATCCATCCGCTCACGCGCTAATTTGTCACCCAACCCACTGCCCTTGCCAACATCAGCAGCGCAATCAACATACAAAACCAGGCGAATGCCTGTTGCAAACACCTAGCGTTCAGTTTCTTGGCAACTTGCTGCCCGGCCAGCAAGGACAACACGGCGCCGGCTGAAAACGGCAGGGCTACAGCCCAGAGCACAGGAGCGTGCAGGGCAGCGGCCGTGATCCCGCTCATGGAAACGAGGGCAATGACGGCCAGCGAGGTGGCCTGGATGCTGCGGATATCGAGATCAGTGTGGCGCTTGAGCGCCGGGATGATGACAAAACCGCCGCCGACGCCGAGTAGGCCACTGAGCATGCCGGCGATCAAGCCCGTGCCGGCCAGTGCCTGGGCGCAGGGCCGGGTCCAGGTGAGACGCTGGTCGGTTGGGTTGACGCGGCACAGCACGGCCGCTGGCAACTGGGTTGCCTGACCGGCTTGCCTGAGCATGCGCCAGGCGGTATAAATCAGCACCAGAGCGAAAGCGCCCAGCAGCGGGCGATTCGGTAACCGCTGTGCCAAGTAGACGCCCAGCGGCGCCACCAGCATACCGATGGCGCCAATCATGGCGGCGGCGCGGTAGCGCACGATGCCCTGGCGCAGGCCCAGCCCAGCACCCAGCACGGCGGCCAAGCCGACTGCCACCAGGCTTACCGGCGCGGCCTGTTGCACGTTCAGGTGCAGGCCAAACACCAGTAGCGGGATTGCCAGCACACCGCCGCCCGCACCTGTGAGTGCCATCACCAGGCCGATGATGGAGCCCAGGGTGAGGGCGAGAGCGGGAATGGTTGATTCCATCAGGCTTGTTTAAAGCAAGTTGATCGGAATCTTCAGATAGCTGACGCCGTTATCTTCAGGTGAGGGAAGTTTGCCGGCCCGGATATTGACCTGCACGGCCGGCAGGATCAGGACTGGCATGGCCAGAGTATGGTCGCGCGCCTCGCGCATGCCAACAAACCCGGCTTCGTCAATACCGTCGTGGACATGAATGTTCTTCTCGCGCTGCTCGGCCACGCTCGTGACCCAGGCCGGTTCGCGCCCGGCTGGCGGGTAGTCGTGGCACAAATGCAGACGCGTGCTTGCTGGCAGCGCCAGAATTTTGCGGATCGACCGGTACAGGGTGGCGGCGTCGCCGCCGGGAAAGTCGCAACGTGCCGAGCCATAGTCCGGCATAAACAGAGTGTCGCCAATGAAGGCATCCTCGCCGATGAGAAACGTCAGGCAGGCCGGTGTATGGCCCGGTGTCTGCATGACAAGGACTTCAAGGTTGCCGATGCGCAGCAGTTCGCCGTCGTCAAGCAGATAATCGAAATCCATCCCCGTGCAGTCTTGCGCGCTGGCGTTAAAGATCTTCCTGAAGGCAGTCTGTACTTCACAGATCGGACGCCCGATGGCAACCTTACCGCCGAGCTTTTCCTTCAGGTAAGCCGACGCCGAAAGATGGTCGGCGTGGGCATGCGTTTCGAGCAGCCAATCGGGCTGCAGGCCCTGCGCCGTCATATAGTCGATCAGCCGATCTGCACTGGCATGCGATGTACGACCCGATTTCGGGTCGTAGTCCAGCACGCTGTCGATGACCGCTGCCCGTGAGGTCACGCGGTCTGAGACGACGTGGCTGACGGTAAAGGTCGCGGGGTCGAAAAATGACTGAATGGTCGGCGTCGGCACCGTAATCATCTCGGACAAGCCGGCTTATTCGAAGGCGGGCAGACTGGGTTTAACGACCGGTTTTCCGGCAGCGACCCAGGCATCAAAACCGCCGCTGATCGATTTGACATGCAGGTAACCCATGTCGTGCAGGGCGCAGGCCGCCAGCGCGGCGCGACCGCTGGTCTTGCAATAGAGCACAACCTTAAGGTCGCGCGAACTGAGTTCCGGAGTGCTGCTGAGCTTGAATTCCAACAAGCCGCGTGATGCATGGATAGCACCCGGCAAATGACCTGCCGCATATTCGTCTGCCTCACGAACATCGAGTAAAACATCGGCCTCACGTATGACCTGCTCTGCATCCTCCAGGGGAACTTCCTGGATACGGGACTTGGCGATACCGACGAGGTCGTGTGCTGTCTTCATAAGATTTGTCCAGAGTTCAAGCCAGAGTAAAGATACATCGGTATGCTACGCTAAAGCCTCACTGCGCAACCCGGCCTTACTGATAAGTTTCATGAACACGTCGCTGATAAATGAAGAATTAGAGTTGCTGCAATCGCTTGTCGAGCTGAAGCAGCAGAGACGGATTGTCGAGTTGGGCTGCGGTGCTGCGGACCTGTCACGCAAGCTGCTTGCGCGATATTCAGACTGCGAAGTAACCGGGCTCGAAGTGGACGAGATGCAGCACGCCAAGAACCTGCTCAACCCAGTGCAGCGGCTTCAATTCGTGCAGGCAGGCGCACAGTCCATCCCCTTTCCAGCGGAAGCTTTTAACCTGGCGTTGATGCTGAAGTCATTGCACCATGTGCCACTCGATCAAATGGACAGTGCGCTGCTGGAGGTGCATCGCGTACTGCATCCCAAGGGACTGCTTTATGTGTCGGAACCGGTGTTTGCCGGGGACCTGAATGAAGTGATTCGATTGTTCCATGATGAGGAGGTGGTGCGCACCGCCGCCCAGCGTGCGCTAAAGGCTGCGGTGTCCTTGGGAGTCTGGGAGCAGGTGGACGAGATCCGGTTTGAAACACCTGTCTACTTCCGCGACTTTGCCGAATTTGAAAAGCGGCTGATCGGTATTACCTATCTCGATCATCGACTTGATGCCGCGACCCTCGCGTTGGTACGCTCACGCTTTGAAACTCACATGGGCGCCGACGGCGCACACTTTGTACGACCGATGCATGTCAACCTACTGCGCAAGTATTGAGATATTTTTGGACAAACACCAATGAACTGCTTGACGAAGGCCTGGACAGCTCATGAGACCGAACTGAGAGTCTGGCTGCGCCACCGCATGAACAGCCCGGCCGAGGCCGATGACCTGCTGCAAGACCTGTTTTTGAAGGCCTTGCGCCAAGGTGAACGCTTTTGTTCCATACAAAACGCCCAGGCCTGGCTATTTGAGGTGGCGCGCAACACGCTGGCTGATCACCTGCGGGTGGCGCGCAAAACGGTCGGGTTACCCGACGACCTGGTTGCGCCGACCGATGAGATAGACACCGTTGACACGCTCACCGCTTGCTTGCCGCGCGTGCTGTCAGAGCTGAGTTTCGATGACCGCGAAGTCATTGCGCTGTGTGATCTGCAGGGCATGGCTCAAGCCGACTATGCCCGCCAGAAAGATTTGACTCTTAGTGCGGTCAAATCTCGCATTCAGCGTGCTCGACAGCGCTTACGCGACCGCATGACGACCGCCTGCCAGGTGCAGATCGACGTTACGGGCCGGGTCAGCGATTTCGTGCCACGTCCGAGCATGGCTTAGCAACAACTGGTTTTACTGGCGGATTCGCCAACGTGGCCGCAACAGCACGATACGGTCGAAGTGCCCGCATCCGTGGCGAGTTGCCCTGTGACCGGGAATCCTTTTTTCACCCACTTGGCGAGGCCACCCGCCATGTTGCTGACATTGGTATAGCCGTGGTACTGCAAAAAATAGGTTGCCTTGAGACTGCGCTCACCAACATGGCAAACGAGAACAACTTCTCGATCCTTTGGCACTTCGCTCCAGCGTTGCTCAAGTTCCGTCAAGGGGATGTTCACGATGGCGGGAACATCAAATGCACAACTCGTCAGTTCCTCAGGTTCACGCACATCCACCAACAGAGCGCCGCCAGTGATCAAGCGGCGGGTAGAGGTGGGACAAACTTCTCTGGCTTCTTGAAGCATGACGGGTAGTTCCTTTAATGAAGTGGGGATGGAGGACGAGGTGCGGATCGGAGGCGGGTTAGGCGGGCGTAACACCCAGGACTTTGCCTGTGATCTTGCGCGCAATCGGGGCCAGAAAAAATATCACCGGAACACCGACGACATAAGCGATGCAGAAGGCTCTCAGCCACGAGCCCAGGAATTGATCGGACCAGCCAATATTGACGAGCGTGATGACAAAAGTCATGATGGAAATCATCATCGCGCCCATCAGCAGGGAAAAGACCAGATGGAATTTTTTCATTGGATTCATGAAGTTGTTACCCCGTCAGGTCAAGCCGCTGTCAGCCATTTTTCGATCTTGTCACGGCTGGGCACGCCGCCGGCATGCACTACCTTGCCGTTGATGACCACGCCGGGGGTGCTCATGACGCCGTAGCCCATGATGTCGCGCACCTCTTCCACCTTCTCTAACTTGACAGTTACGCCCTTTGCCTTTGCGACTTGATCAATCAACGCGATCGTGTTCTTGCAGTTGGCACATCCTGTGCCGAGTACCTTGATGTCCATGAGGATTCCTTAAAGGTTGACGTTGAAGTAAAGACCTGCGGCTTAAAGCACGGCGTTAAAGACATAGCCCACCAGCAGGATGCCGGTGGCTACGACACCGACGAACGTAGCAATCAGGCGAATTTTCAGAACTTTGCGCAGGATGATCATTTCGGGCAAAGACAGTGCGATCACACTCATCATGAATGCCAGCACCGTACCCAGTGCCGCACCTTTGGCCAGCAGCGCTTGCACGATGGGGATGACGCCTGCGGCGTTTGAATAAAGTGGCACGCCTATGATGACTGCCAGTGGCACCGACCACCAAGCCTCCCGGCCCATGAAACTGGCCATGTAATCTTCGGGTACGTAGCTGTGAATGCCAGCACCGACGGCGATGCCGACCAGAATGTAGGGCCAGACCTTGCCCACGATCTCGCGGACTGACGAAAAGCCACCTTGAATGCGGTCTGCCAGGGTCATGCCAGTCGCTTCAAACTGCGCAGCCATCCTGGGCATGTCCCGCACCCAGTCTTCCAGATAGGCCTCCATCTTCAGGCGCCCGATCACCCAGCCGGCAACGATGGCCACCGACAGACCCAGGCCCATGTACAGCAGGGCCACCTTCCAGCCGAACATGCCGAACAACAGCGTCAACGCCACTTCGTTGACCATGGGCGCTGAAATCAGGAACGAGAAGGTCACGCCCAGCGGTACCCCCGCCTGCACAAAGCCGATGAACAGCGGCACAGCAGAGCAAGAACAAAACGGTGTGACGATGCCCAGGCTCGCTGCCATGACATTGGCGACGCCCTCAGTGCGTCCGGCCAGCATCGCGCGGGTGCGCTCCGGGGTGAAGTAGCTGTTGATCATGCCCATGACGAACACCACACCGGTCAATAGCATCAGCACCTTGGGCGTATCGTAGAAGAAGAACTGCAAAGCGCCACCAAGGTGGCTGGCCCGGTCAACCGGCAGTGATGCCACCAGGGCTTCGGCGACAGGATCCAGCGTCTGGTACAGAGCCAACCAGATGATGGCAGCAAGAACCAGAAAAACGACCGGCTGGCGAGTGTGCCAGCGCATCTTGGGAGAAATCAATGCAGTCATGGTAGTGAAGACGGAGCGATGCGACAAAAGATGCAGCGTTCTACGAAATTATTGAAAATAAACTTCTCGCCTACCCAAGCAAGCATTTGGCACGGACATCTCCGAAATATTGTTCATTCCAGCATCCGTCCTTCGCCAGCCTCCTCGACCGTCCGCCCATCCCGGATGTGATAAATCCGTTTGAAGGTCGGAATTATTTTTTCGTCGTGAGTGACCACGATGATGGCAGCCTGCGACTGCTGCGCCATCTGATTCAGAATTCGCATCACGCCCAGGGCGCGTTCGCTGTCGAGCGGCGCGGTTGGCTCATCGGCCAGGATCACCGGGGGACGATTGGCCAACGCCCGCGCAATGGATACGCGCTGCTGCTCACCGCCTGAGAGTTGCGATGGCTGCGCGCGGGCCCGGTGAGCTACGTCAAGGGCGCTCAAAAGCTCCAGTGCCCGTGACCGGGATTTTGCGTTGGACAGACCGGCCAGCATTGGAAGCAAGGCGACGTTGTCGGTGACATCCAGAAATGGAATCAGATAGGGGGCCTGGAACACAAAACCGATGCTGTCACGTCGAAGAGTGCGCAAATCCGGAATTTTCCAGACGTTGTCATAGATCACTTTTCCTCCCAGTACCATGCGCCCGGCTGTCGGTTCGATGATGGCACCCAGGCATTTGAGAAGCGTGCTCTTGCCGGAACCGGATGGCCCGACCAGACCGACCACCTCGCCCGGGCCGACACGCATGTTGACGTCCTTGAGCGCTTCCACCGCGGTGTCACCCTGGCCATAGACCTTGCGCAGACCTTCGATGACGATGCCGCCCTGGGTCGAGGGCGATGATTGCAGGTTTGCAGGACTTTTCATCATCGCGTTAACCACCAATGGCCTCGGCCGGATCGACCTTCAACGCCACCCGGATAGCCAGCGTGCTGGCCAGGGCACAGATCAGCATGGTGACGACAAATCCGGTGACTGCATCAGCTTGCTCCAGCAGCACAAATTTTGGAAATATCGGTGCCCAGAAAGTGGCCGCCACCTTGCCCACGATGAACCCGATCAGTCCCAGGCCCAGCGCCTGCTGCAGGATCATGGCGGCAATGGTCAGGTTGCGGGTTCCGATCAGCTTGAGCACTGCGATCTCGCGAATCTTGCCCAGAGTCATGGTGTAGATGATGAAGGCCACGATCGCTGCACTGACAATCGCCAGGATCACCAGAAACATGCCTATCTGCTTGGCCGATGTGGCAATCAACTTGGCCACCAGAATTTCTTCCATGCCGTCACGTGTAAACACCTGCAAGTGCTTCCAGCGGCGAATCGGTTCAGCCACCTGTTCAGCTACCAGCCCATCCTGAATTTGCACCAGGACGGCGTTGACGCTGTGACTGCTGGTCTGAGTAGACTGTACCGCTTCGAGCAGACCGGGCAGACCTGGACGATTGAACGCCTGATTGGCAGCCGTGCGGGCACGGTCATTCAGGACGGCGTCGTTGTCTTTCAGAAACTGGGCGTCCTGCGCGTCTTTGAGCGGGATGAAAACCATCGGATCACCCCCAGACGACACCATGCGCTGAGTCAGTCCTACTACGGCGTAGTCATGGCGGCGGATGCGGATGAGATCGCCCAGCGCAAATCCAGTCTTGACGTCGGCAACAGCCTCGTAGTGGCTGCGCGTGATGTGGCGTCCGGCCACCAGATAGCCCGGACTGCCGGGCTGACCCGGTTCCATGCCCACCACCATGGCCCGCACCTCGGTGCTACCTTGTTGCACCTGCATGGTGAAGTAAGTTACGTTGGCGGCGCGCGCCACACCTTGCATACCCAGAACACCGCGTACCAGGTCGTCCTTGATGCTGGAAGATTCAGCGTACGGGCCCTGTGTGTCTTTTTGCACCACCCACAAATCTGCGCCACTGTTGGTGAGCAGGGCGCGTGCATCGTCAACCATGCCGCGGTAGACGCCGGCCATGCTCAGAGTCACGCCGATCAACAAGCCAAGTCCGAGGCCGGTAAAGACAAATTTCTGCCACGCATGAAGAATGTCACGCCCGGCCAGACTGATCATGGTGCAGCGCCGACGCCCGCCGGCTTGACCAGTGCGTCAACCACCTGCACCCGGCTGTCGCTGCTGAGCGCCTTCTGGCTGTACACCACCACCTCGTCGCCCACCTTCAAACCTTCGAGCACCTGCACCTGCCCCTCCAGGCTGCTGGCACCCAGGCGCAGCGTCGTGAACACCGGCTTGCCCGATTCGATCCGCCAGACACCCGTTGCGCCACCCTGGCGCTGGATGCTGGCACTGGGAACCAGAACGGCCTTGCTGGTAGCGGGCAATTGCAGCGTGACTTCTGCCATTTCACCCACGGATACGGTGGACGGCATCTGCTCAAACGCGATCTGCGCGATTTTCTCTTCGGTAACACTGTCGCTCAGCATTTCGACCCGGGCCACATTACCCGCCACGGAAGTTTGCGACTGCGATCGCAGCACGATGTTGGCCTTCAGACCCGCCAGCAGGCCCGCTGATCGACCTTGATCGATGCGCAGCTTGATCCACAAACTGCCGGGGTCGATCAGACGCAGCACCGCCTGACCCGCAACGACGGTAGAACCCGCCTCCGCGTCGCGACTGCTCACAACGCCATCTGCTGGAGCCCGCAGGCGCACGTTCAAGCGCTGCTGTAACAAGCCAGCACGGTCTGCTTTGAGTCGCGTCAAATCCTGCCCCGCTCCAAGCACACCGGCCTGCGTCGCTTGCAGGGCTGCGTCGGCCGAGACCTTCTCCTGTACGCGCGCTTCAAGCGCGCCGGCACTGATAAAGTTTTTGTCAGCCAGATCCTGATTGCGCCGGAAATTGACAACGGCCAGTTCACGCCGTGCCGCTGCGTCGAGTTGCTGCGCCGCCGCAGCCGCCTGGGCACTGACAGCGCGCGTGATGGACGCATCGAGCGAAGCCAGTCGCTGTTCCAGGTCCACCGGATCCATTTCGGCCAGCAACTGGCCTGCCTTCACGCTGTCACCGACGTCCACCCTGACGCTGAGCACGCGGCCCGCTACCGTCGGACCTATCATCCAGTTGCGCCGTGCCTCCACCGTACCAATACCGAACAGGGCGGGGTTGAATGTGCCCTCCTTGACCTGATTGACCGTCACCCGCGTGGGTGCCAGAGGGCCAGAGCGCAGCATGACAAAGGCGAGCGCTGCCAGCAGCAGGACAGCCAGTGCGGCCAGAGGTAAACGGCGCTTGAGTTGGGCAGGGATATTCATTCACTCTCACTGACAGTTGTTGTGTTGCTTCCATTTTTCCTCATGCCCCATGACCTTGGCAAACTCGGGCACCTTGCAGCGCTCTTCTTCTGCCGGGTCGCGCGCGCCACTGGCAGACGGTGCAGTCGCAGAGGGCGTCGAGCGCATCGGCGGCGACCCAGTGCCATAGACCCATTGTGCAGTGAAAGCGATCAAGGCGGCGAACAGCAGCAGAACCACTACTTGAACAAGACTGAGCCCGCGGCGATCGGCTTTCGGAACATCGCATACTCCACCGGGGCAGAGCTGCGCCTGTTCCTTGTTCAACAAGTTGTAAACCTTGCAGCCAATGCAGATGCCAAACGCCGCCTCAAAGAAAAGCAGCAACAAACAGACCGAGCAAACGATCATGTTGATCGGACCAATCACGTTGTTGAGCACCATCAGGCACAGCATGGCCAGGGCCAGCACAAAACCGATGACCCAGGCAAAGCGCTTTTGCGGCGCACCGACGTACTCTGCCTGCTGCTTGCGCACGACCCACTGGCCGACGATCAGGCTCGGGGCATAGCGCGGATTGATGAAGATCCGGATCGTGAAGTCCACCAGGAAAACCACCACAAACAACCGCGTTGGTTGAAAGTTGCCCAGCAAAAATGCATTCATGAAGGAGATGAAGGCAAAGAAGAACAGAATGCCGGCGCTGGCCCGAACTGCTCGCTCGTTGAGCACGGGAACCGCAAATTCTGGACGTCGTTCGCCGAACTGGAAAGTGGAGTGGGTCATAAAGTTCTGCCAAATCTGCAATGGCCGTAGTATTGATGCACGCGCTCTCTGTCAGACAATTACTTTGTGAGGCCGGGAGGTGACGGAACGCTTGCCACAATGGCGAAACGCTTAAGAAATGCAATTACCCGGACCGGACCGTAATCCTCGTCAGCCTCGTTTTCTGTTTCAGTTTCGAGCCCTCCAACGCCCTGGGCGTGAAGCAATTTCCCATCCGGTTCCAGCACCAGCAGGTACGGGAAACCTCTGACCTTGGGCCACCTGGAGAGCACAGCGGCGTTCCTGTTTTTGGCTGAGTAGTTGACTTTAAGCCAAACGTAGTGGCTAGCAATCAAGGTCTTGACTTGCGGCTGTGAGGCAATAAACCGGTCGAGCTTGCGGCACCAGCCGCACCACTGTCCGCCGACGTCGACCAATACGCGCCTGCCCGTGACCTTCGCCAGGGACTGGGCTGTCATCACGTCCCTGGCAGCATCCCGCTGCGGATCAAATCCAGCCGGAAGATCCTGCGATGCCAGGACCGGTGGCAGCAGTAAGAACAGCAGACAAAACAGAGAACGACACAGCATATGCAAACAGCCGCGCGCCAGACTACTCCTTCATCGTGAACTTGTCACCAGGGCCGAACTCCACATTGGCCCTGAGGTAGCGGACCTTGATTCCTTTTTCCTTCAGTACGTCAAAAGCCAGTTCAGCCCGGGTCCCCGAGGAACAGTGAAACAGCACCGGCTTGCCGGCAGGAATCTCCGAAGAGCGGTTGGCCATCTCTTCAGCCGGAATGTTCAGAGCACCGGCGATATGCCCCTTGGCAAATTCTTCGGCTGTTCTGACATCGATCACCAGATGGGACTTGACTTTGACCGCTTCGTCGAAGTCCTTGATCGACACCTCGCCTTCGGCCAACTTGCGGACATAGCTGATCTTTGTTGGCGCCGCACCCGTCACCAACTGATTGCCGGCGGCAAGCCATGCCTTGGCACCACCAGGAAAGACGGTCGCATTCGTGTACTCCCACTCCCGTGTCCACTCAAGCGCCTCGTTCGCCTCTTCGTCCTTGTCCGAATAGAAGACGATGACCGCGCCATGAAATTCAGGGAATTGCTTCTCGGCGTTTCTCAGATCGGCAGCTGGAATATTGACGGCGCGAGGAATATAGCCACTTGCTGCTTTCTCTGCGGGCCGCAAGTCAAGCAGAACAATGTTGCCGCTCTTGATGAAGGACACACTGGACTCTGTGACGTAATCCATCTTCTTCCAGCCGGGCTCGCCCTCGGGATACATCCGTACATCCTTGAATCCGAGCTTCACGGCAATGGTCGCCGATTTCGGACTGAGCATGCAGGACAGGCCACCGCAATAGAAGACCAGGGTTTTGGCGCGGTCCGTCGGCAGGAGCTTTTCACCTTCCTTCTCAAGTTCGTTGAAGGGGACAGACACAGCCCCAGGCAAATGCCCTTGAATGTAGCGACCGACCGGACGCGAGTCGATCAGTACAAAACTCTCGCCGCCCTTCTTCACCAGCTGCAGCAGTTCTGCCACGGCAATTCGGGTCACACCGGCAGGCAAGGGTGCAATCACCTTGGTTATGGTCTTTGCCAGGTTCTCTGCCCCGACCCGCGAGTAATCGACAGTTAGCACCTCATCGGCGACGATGTCGTTGGCCGAGCTGGCATTTTTGAACTGAGTTGCAGCGTCAAACTTGAACACCAGCACGCCCTTGTTGGCTACTTCGAGCGCCACTGAACGAGACGTATTGGTCACGGATTTGACGCTGCCGGTCACCGCCTCGGCGAACGACGCCGAGGTGCAACCAAAACTTAGCGCAAGGGCCATGGCAAGGGGTAAAAGGGTTGAGTTTTTCATGATTAACCAGCTCTCCAAATTGAAATTTCTAAAGTGACCAATGCCGATCATTGTTCACGCTTGGTACGACGGATGACTTGGCCAGAAACATAGGCATATCCCTTGCTTTGCCATTGGGTGATCGCCGTCATGGCAGCAGGAACGACAGAAACCAGATCGTAGAAGTCGCCCGGTTGATAGCCTCTGAATTTGGCCGCATTGCGGCACACTTGAAGCGTCACGCCCTGATCAGTCAGCGATTGCAGTTCGTCGTAGATTTCCGGGTAGGCAGCTCGATTGAGACGAGACAACATGTGCAATTCGTTGCCATGCGCAACGATCACCAGATGCGATTGGCTCAGGACGCCGAATTCCTTCAATGCCTTGAGGTGATTGTTGATGTAGCCCAGCCCCTGCAACATGTCCTCAGGCTTTTCGTAGTTGAATTGGTAGACCGCCCGTTGCGCTCCCAACGCACCGGCATCGAACTTTGAAGGGTCGTTCGGGCCAGCGAATACTGCTGTGGCAATCCACATCAGAAGATAAGGCAACTGGCGCATACAGGTCTCGCTCTCTGGTAGGTCGTCATTGACAGTCGGCCTCGATCATGATCGAAGCTGACCGTCATGCTGTCTAGACAGGTGGTGCTGAGTTCCCAATCAGCAGCCAGCCGTCTTCTTGAATGACTTGGCCGTGTTCTTGCCGTCCTTGTCGAAACGGGCCCGGATTTCATCCCCTTCGACGATGCGCTTGTCCTTGAACTTGTCGAGCGTCAGATCATCGGTAACAGTGATCGTGACGAGTTCAGCGCTCTTGGCATCTTTCAGGATGGCAGTGGCTGATTTGCCATCTGGCGCGAGCTTGATCTTTGTGACCGGGCCGACCATCTTGCCTTCGTCAGCGAAAGCGTTGCCGGTGAAGGCCGCTCCCGATAAGGCCAGTGCGGCGGTCAGGATGAGTGTTGAGAATTTCGATTTCATTTTGCTCTCCTTGAAAAATGTTTAGAACTTCACTTCGAAAGTGGCGTAGACGTTGGTTGCGTTTTCCAGCGGCGTCATGGTCATCATCTGGCCGTTGACGCTGTTGATGTCGACCGGTGCGCCAACCCAGTTGTTGCTGCCGGTGTAGTTGAACTGGTAGCGCTGCACACCCAGACGGAAGAAGGTGCGGCTGAAGAAGGACGAGATCGGCGCCTTGTCGAGTTCCTGGATCAGGTAGGCTTCAACCACGTCGCCGCGCGTGCCAACCTTGGACGTCCACATGTCGTCGGCTGCCGGTGCGAAGGTGATCCAGTCCTTGGAGCCGTGGTTGTATTCGAAGCCGAGCTTGGTCTTCGATGGCAGGTCATAGCGCACACCCAGCGCGTACGCGGTGCCGGTCTTGCTGGTCGGCGCTTCGGGGCTAAAGAAGCCACCCGTCATCAAGCCCTGGAAGCCGAACTGCGCCGAAACGTTGTTGTTCGGATGCGTGACACTCATGCCCACGTCGCCAAACACCTGCAGGTCGCCCGGGCCGACCTTCTTGAAGGTGCTCATGAAGCCGATGCCGTACCAGTCGATGTCGCCCAGATTGGTCTTGGCGCCGGTGTTGCCGAAGTAGGTGTTGCTCATGGTTGGCGCATCAAAGATGTTGATGCCGCGGTTCCATTGCATCCAGACACGCAGCGGGTCGGTGTCGATCGGGATCACTGCGATGCCCACCATGTCGGTATCGGCCAGCGAGTTGCCCAAAGGATTGGTATAGCCACTCTCAAAGCCGCGGCCATAGCAGATCTTGGCGTAGGCGCCGGGCAGGGCGTCGATGTCGGGCGCATAGCCCACGGTCATGCCGTCAAAGGCGTAATCAACCAGCAGCGACGGTGTGCCGCCATTGCCGGGGCGCGGGTTGTTCAGACGCAGATTGCTGGGTGCCCCGGCGGTCGAGGGCCGACGCCCAACCGAGAACCAGATTTCCTTGTCGGCGATATTGCTCCAGGTGGCGTAGACGCGGTCAACGTTGAGGTAGCTGTTCGATGGCACACGGCTGAGCGTGCCGTCGAAGACGCCAACGCGGTCGGCAAAGAACGGCGCGCTGCCGGCATTGGTGATAGCGCCTTCATCCTGCGCGCCAAACACCTTGTACATCGCCAGGTGCGCGTTGACGCTGACGTCCTGCGTTGCCTTGGCGCCCAGGTCCAGGCCGAAGCGGTTGCTGTAAAGGCTGTTGTTTTTCGGCTTGTAGGCCGGCACGGTGGCGGCAAATGCACTCATGGCGCCGGCCATGGCGGCGTTAGCGCCGAGGAAGGCGTTGGCCTGGTCGAAGGTCCCCACGCGGCCCATGGCGTGCGAGAAGCCCATCAGACCTGACAAAGCCTGCCCAGTGGTCCAACCCGGATTGAGCGATGAGGGCGCTGCCGGATTGGCAAAGAAGTCAGCCTGCAGCTTTTGCTGCACGTTGGCAAAGGTAGCGCTGACGTCGGTGAAGGTTTTGCTTTGTCCTTCCAGGTAGTCATAACGGAAACGGTAGTCGCCGCCCACCGTCAGCCACTTGCCCAGCGACTTGCCCTCTAACTTCGTGACCTGCGCCTTCAGATCATCGAGCGCAGCGGCATCGGACTTGCCAGCAACGGCCTTGACCTGTTCTGCGGTTTGCGCGGCCTTTATCTCGTTGGCCTTGACCTGATTCTTCAAGGCTTCAAGTTCGCGCGACATTGACTCGATTTTGTTCATCAAGTCGGCATCCGCGGCGTTCGCCACAAGGGGCAGCACCATGCTGGCGATCAGGGCAACCAGCAATTTTTTCTTAAACATTTTGTCCATCAACTTCTCCTAGGTAGTTCAACATTGAAAACTTGGTTGCAGCGCTAGCTGTGCTTGCCCGGCGCGGTTTCGTCACCGAGGTCTTCCCAGCCGGTGATCATGGCTTTGACCTGCGATGTCAGCTTGTGACCGGTAGTGGCGAGATAGAGGTGCGAGATGAGAAACGCCAGCATCAGAAAGGCGCCCAGCGTGTGCGCAGTGGCGACCCATTCCAGCGGCAATTTGCTCAACCCCCAGGCCGACCAGTTGGCGTAAAAGAGGTACAACCAGCCGGTAAACCAGAGCAGCGGACTGAGCAGCGTCAGCACCGCCAGGTAGGTCAGCCGTTGCAAGGGGTTGTGCTTATTGCTCAGACTGGGACGAAACGGATGAGGTTCGTCCTTGAAGATCCCGGACGAGTAGTACTTGGCAATCGCAACGACGTTGTGCGTCGTCGGAATGTAATGGCGCCATTCGCCGGTGGTGAGATGCCAGAAAGCGGCAAAGATCCAGAGTCCCACCAGCGTCCACGCCGCAATGGTGTGAAAGCCCACTGCCTTTTCGAAACCGAAGACGGAGTAGGTACCGTGGACCTCGAAACCGGTCAGCAGCATGAAGATGATCAGTGCCGCCTGGCACCAGTGCCAGAAGCGCTCGAAGGGCTTGAAAAGATAGACGCGTGACATGAGAGTTCTCCGGTTAGCTGTTGCGTTTGCGGGCGATGACGCGGCCGAATCCGTGGCCGAGGACACCGAGCAGGGTCAATAGAGCGATGGCCCAGCCACCGATCTCGAGCCACCTTGCGTGATCTCGACTGCGCCCCGGCATATAGACACCGTCGATCTTGTCCAGACGACCGACCTTGGCGTGGCACTCAACGCAGCCCAGCGCTTTTTCTTTTGGCGCCACCATGTGATTGATCGCCCACATGCTCTCGGTCTCGATGAATTCCACCTTGCCAGAGAACTTGACACCGCCTTTAGCCATGCCCTCGGTGACGGCCTTTACCCAGTCCAGGTTCTTCCAGAATGCGGTGTCGTCATTGCCCGCCAGGTGGGTGATGACCAGCGACTTGTTGATCGGGTCATATTGCTGCTTGCCACGAAATAGCTTGATCGGCCAGATCATCGACTTGCCATCCGTGGCGCTGCCTTCAAAATGGTTGATTTGGACCGGCTTGTCACCTTTCTCAAGCTTGTCGCTGATCAGCGTGTATTTGTTGGTACCGTTGAACCAGACGTAGTCGGGTTTGACGTTCTCCGCCCACTTGAAGTCGCCCTTGATCGTCATGTAGGTGTCGTAATCGTTTTCATCGCGCAGGGTCTGAAACTTGCCGTCCTTGTCCAGCTTGCCGGCCGTGGACCAGTCCCACGACATCTTGGTCGGATTGCCTCCGCGCGCGAAGGCCGGGATATGGCAGGTCTGGCAGGCAATCTTTGCCGTGTGTTCATTCAGTCTGACTATCTGGTGCGGTGTTTGTCCGTGGCAGGCCTGGCAGGTGTCTGGGTTGGTCTTGTCAGCCTCACCGCGCATATGCGCTGGTGCCTTGTCTTTGGCGGTGGGAGCGTAGCGACTGCCCGACACCTTGTGATCATCTGTCTTGTGGCAGGTGGCGCAAGAGAAGTTCAATCCCTTGGCGTCCATGTGAACGTCCAGCGCCCTGTCGGGTGCTTCGAGCGAGCTGTCGAGATCGCCGTGCTTGACACCATCACCGCCGCCGCCCTTAAAGTGGCAGGCGCCGCAGGTGCTGCGCGTTGTGGGGCCTACTTTCTGGGCAATTTCCTTGAGGTTGATGCCCTTGATGATTTTGCCTGAGCCAGCCGGAAACTCGGTGTCCTTGGCGACCGGCAGACCGGCAAAACCGCTGGGCTTGCTGTACTTGCCGGTATGGTCATGGCAGACCAGGCAGTCGACATTTTCTTCTACGGTGAAATCAAACTTGTCGTCCTTCCAGCCATAGCCTATGTGGCAACTGTTGCAGGCCGCTTCATTCGACCTGACAGAAGTGCAGAAATTGTTGACGATGTGCTTCTTGCCCAGCACTTGCTTAGTATCTGGATTGATGTACTCCCAGTTCCAGTGCTCGGTTTTTTGCACCTGTTTGGCGGCTTCTGTGTGGCAACTCAGGCACGCCTTGGTCACCTCCGGGCCTGAAGCAAATTCCCGGTCCAGCTCTTTGAACTTGCTGTGATCTGCGGTCGATTTGAGCAACTTGACCGGTGCCGTGGTTACGGCTGCCGGAGCCGTCGCAACCAAAAAAATGGCCGCCATAGCGGCAGCCATCAGATATCGAATACGCATCACAATTTCCTTCGCTAAACAAGCCGGTACACCTGAGCGCTGAAGCAGTTTTCAGCGCTACGGGTTTATCCTATTGCGAGTTCAGAAGGTTTGTGTTGTTTTATATCAATGCATACTTACATATTTACATGTTTATAAACGAATTAGAGAAGTCTCACCAATCCCTGCAAACGCATCAGTGAGTTGGTCTACGGTTTCCCCTTGGTCTCCACCTGTGTACATACCGCCCGACAAAGGGCCGCCACCCGGTCGTCAATGATCCGGTAAAGGATTTGTACACCGTCGCGGCGCTTGCCAAGCACCCCGGCTTTGTAAAGCGTATTCAGGTGCTGTGACATATTCGGTTGGGTGGTATCGATTTTGCTGAGCATGAAGCTCACGTTTTGCTCACCATCACGCAGGCAACTGATGATTTTCAATCGCATGGGCGCAGACAAAACACTGAACAACTCTGAAGCCATATCAAATACGGCATCAGGCCTGTCCAATTCGGATCGCGGCTTTTTATCTGAAAGCTTTGTCATGGATAGTTGCTTGTTTGCATGAAGCCGGCTGGTACTTCAAAGTTTAAAGGAGACGTTATTGTGCACTCTGAAAGGCCACCCCTGCGCTCGACGTCAAAGAACAGTTAATCATCCCGCTCCCTAGTTCGAATCTTAGCCACCAGAGCCACTACAGATGGATCCAACAACGCTGCTGCCGAAGTATTGTGCATCTGCGATCGGATCAGGCGCTCCAGCGTTTCAAACTGTGGCGTCAGCGGACCAAAAAAATGTGGCTCGCTGCCTACGGCCAACAGTAGCGTGGGAAAGTCTTCCACATCCAGCGGGTCGAGCAGGTCAGCCTCGTCTTCTACATCGATCCATAGAAATTGCACCAGCGGAAAGTTCGACTGCGCCTGCAAAAAACGGCTTCGGTAATCGCGACAGACGCCACACCACTCGGCACACAGGCAGACTACGAGAACACGGGCTGGCGACGCTGGGTTTTTAAAACTCATGGACCGATGATTGCAAAAGTCATTATTTGCATTTTGCAATAAAGAAATTGGCGATCCTAGGGAATCCTCCAGGCATCCTGCTTTGACCCGTTAAAGAGTCTGAAAGTGTGTTGTCAGGCTTTACACCACTTACTGGTGTCTGCGGGGATGAAACACCAGTACTTGCGAGGCTACTTGCGACACTTCGGCGCCGCCGCTTGCTCGGTCAACCTTGGCTGTCGCATGGTCACAGCCGCTGCATTGGCAGCCAGTGGAGGCGCTTACCGCTTTTCGCAAAGTGAACGCCAGTTGCTGGGGCAACGGCAGGCGTAGCAGACCGTTGGCCAGGGCACGCCGGGCGACTTGCGGCATCAGGCTCCAGGCCGCATACACAAAGCAGCAACTTACCACAACAAAGACGGCCAGAGATTGCACGTCCATGTGGCTCAGGCCGCCAACATCAAAGTAATGCGGTAAGTTGCAAACGCGGCCAAATAAGCCAGCGCAAACAGGTACAGCCCCATGAAAAGCGGGTAGCGCCAGGAGTTGGTCTCGCGCCTTACCACGGCCAGCGTCGACAGGCATTGCGGCGCAAAAACAAACCAGGCCAGCAAAGCATAGGCGGTGGCCAAGGACCAACCCTGTGCGATCACTGGCGACAAGGCATCAGCGACCGATTTGTCAACGGCGGACAGGGAGTAAACCGTCCCCAACGCACCCACCACCACCTCGCGTGCCGCCATGCCTGGTACCAGTGCGATGGAGATTTGCCAGTTGAAGCCGATCGGCGCAAACAACCATTGCAACGCGTGGCCTAACACCCCCGCGATGCTGTACTGGATAGCGGGCCCCTGGCTCACGTCCCAGCCCGCCGGTGGCGCTGGATAGGTAGACAAGAACCATAACACCACCATCAAAGCAAAGATGATGCCTCCAACCCGACGTATGAAAATCCGGGCGCGTTCCCACAGGCCCAGGCCAAGATTGCGCAGACTGGGCACTCGGTACGGCGGCAACTCCAGCATCAGGGGCTGGTAGCCGCTTTTCATCCAGACCCGCTTGAAAACCCAGGCCACGCCCATGGCGGAAACCACGCCGACCACATACAGGCCGAACAAGGTGAGGCCACGCAGGCTCAACCAGCCAACATCACGCTGCGGCACAAAAGCGCCAATCAGCAAGGCATACACCGGCAGGCGGGCCGAGCACGTCATAAGCGGTGCCACCATGATGGTGGCCAGCCGGTCTTTCCAGTTGGCAATAGTGCGCGTCGCCATGATGCCCGGAATGGCGCAAGCAAAGCTGGATAGCAGCGGAATGAAAGCTCGACCCGAAAGACCCACTTTACCCATGATGTTGTCCAGCAGAAAAGCGGCACGTGGCAGATAGCCCGAGTCTTCCAGCAGCAAGATGAAGAAGAACAGAATCAGAATTTGCGGCAAAAAAACCAGCACTCCGCCAACACCGGCAAGAACACCGTCCACCAGCAAGCTGCGTAAGGGCCCTGCAGTCATGTGGGCGATAGTCCAGTCGCCCAGCGCCGCCATCGCGCCCTTGATAGCGTCCATGGGTAAATTCGCCCACGAAAAAACCGCCTGGAAAATCAGGAACAACACTGCTGCAAGGAGCACCAGCCCCCACACCGGATGCATGACTACGGCGTCCAGCCGGTGCTGAAAACGAGCCACGGTGGGCGCATTGGGTGCTACCAAAGTCAGTATACGACGCACTTCGCGCTGCAAATCAGTCGACGTGACCGGCACCAGATCGGCGGCGGCACGCAACTGCGTCAAACCGGGGTTCGCAAAATGCCTTTCGAGTTGCGCCAACAACTGCGCATGGCCCTCGTGCTTAACCGCAACCGTTTCCACCACCGGACAGCCCAACTCCCGTGCCAAACAGACCAAATCAAGCTTCAGCCCCTGCGTGCGCGCCACATCCGCCATGTTTAGCGCCACCAGCAATGGTTTACCGCTGCGCTTGAGCTCCAGTACCAGCCGCAGGTTCATGCGCAAATTGGTCGCGTCCACCACCGCCACAATCAGATCGGGTGCGTCTTCGCCGGCACGCCGACCCTGCAGCACCTCCAGCATCACCTGTTCGTCCGGCGTGGCCGGTGTCAAGCTGTAGGCGCCCGGCAAATCGACCACTGACACCAACTGGCCATTGCGCAGACGCGCCATACCGACCTTGCGCTCAACGGTAACGCCAGCGTAATTGGCAACTTTCTGGCGCGCACCCGTCAGCAGGTTAAACAACGCGGTTTTTCCGCAATTGGGGTTTCCTACCAGCGCAATGCTTCTGACGTCGACGATAGAACTGGCACTTGATGCGGTGGACATGAGGACTTTGAGCAGCTCAGGCTTAGATACACCGAACCTGAACGCACTGCGCTTCCAGCAAGCGAAGTGCAAACAGCGTCTCACCCACTTGCACGGCCAGTGGCTCACGCCCGCCGGGGCCGCGTCGCAGCATTCGAACCGGCTCACCGGCAATAAAACCTAACTCGCCCAGGCGGCGCAAAGTGGCAACGCTAACCTCGGCAGAACCAGACACCAAACGCTCAACCAAAGCGTGCGAGCCTTTCGGGAGTTGCGACAAAAGCATGAAATCAGCCTTGAAAAGTAACGAAAACGATCAGACAATCAAATTCTAAATGAGATTCTATCGCATTTAGAATACTTGACTAACGCTCTGGCGAAGGTAATTTCACCCGCAGCGCTAGCGCCGCAGGACACGCGGGACTGAGATTGCGCCGATTAGCCGGTCACTTTTCGCAGCAAGGCGCGGCTCACGGCGCGCGCCTTCTGGGTCAGGGTAAACCGCTGGAAGTTTGTTTTCATCGCGCCGTCGGTGAATGCGGTGTGTTTGCTGTAATCAATGTTGACTTCGACGATCGCGGGCTGACCGGTCTTCGCAACGGCGTTAGCGGCGGCGATTCTCTGGTCAAGTTCAGCGTCGCGATCAATCCTGAAATAAGCCGCCCCAACGGCTCTTGCAACGCCGTCAAGCAGTACCGGCGCCAGCACCGTGCAAGGCTTGCGGTTGTAGGGAACCTGCTGCACCTGGGCAATTTGCGACAGTTCGCCGTCGCAAAACACGTAATACACCACGCCTAGCCGGTACTGCGTAGCGGTGATAATTTCCATGCAGGTCATGCGAAAGCAGCCGTCGCCCACGATGCAATTCACCGGCACGTCGGGGCGCGCCAGTTTGGCGCCAATCGCCGCCGGAACTGAATAACCCATGGCATTGAAGTCGGTCGGGACGATGGCCGACTTGGCGCTCAGGATTGGCATCAACTCGGCGGTCAGGTAAGTGTGATTGCCGTCATCCACCACCGTCACTGCCTCGGCTGGATTGGCGGCGCGCAGTGCGTCAAAAAAGCGCGCCGGATTGACGCGGCCCTTGCTGTTATGTGAGTACCAGCTCTCACGATAGGCCTTTTTATCAAAGACTATTTTTTCCTGCAACACGGTATTCACTGCCTGCGCAGGCCCAGCTTTGCGCAGCGCTGCCAGCAATTGCGGCAGCACCACACGGGCATCACCCGCAATGGCCACCTGCGCCGGGTAATTGGCGTTCAGCGCCTGCGGATTGATGTCGATGTGAATCAGCTGGGTCGGCACCGTAACACCAAAACTACCGGTGGCGATTTCACCAAAGCGGGTGCCAATGGCCAGCATCACTTCACAATCGGCAAACGCGTTGCGCGCTGCCGGTACTGCCGCCGGGCCAAAGCCAAAACCAACGTGCAGCGGGTGACTGGCTGGGAACATCGAAAAACCTTGCAGCGTGGTGGAGACCGGCGCCTGCACATGCTCCGCCAGCGCGGTGACGTCCGCCAGGCAATCGCGCGCACCCCAGCCGATAAAGAATCCGGGATGTTTAGCGCCTTTGAGCAACGCCACCGCAGCATCAATCTGGCTAATGTCGGCAGGCGCGGGCAAAGCAGGCGGCACCCAAAGCGGCAAATCGCCCACCTCTTCGGGAAACAACTGCAGGTTGGCCGGCAGCTCGATGAACACCGGCCCGGGCTCACCGGTGGTGGCAGTGCGATAGGCGTCAAACAGCGTCGGAACGATATCAACATGGCGTTCGATCAGGTAAGTGGCCTTGGTGATACCGCTCATGAACTTGTGCAGATCCATCTGGTGCAGCTGGAACTTCCATGGAATATCGGTGCGCACACCGCCGCAAATCACCAGCATCGGCACGCCGTCCAGAAACGCTTCGCCAATGCCGCTGGCGGCGTGGGTCAGTCCGGCGGCTGGCACTACCACCAACGTGCCGACGGTGTCGGACAGGCGGCTCAAACCGTCGGCCATGAAGGCGCCACCGCCCTCGTGACTGACCAGCATGGGCGTGATCGGCTTGGAATTGTTGAGCTCGTCGTACAGCTCGGTGTTTTGTACCCCGGGAATGCCAAAGGTGTAGCGAATACCCAGTTGCTCTAGGGCGTAGCGGGCCAGCCAGGCGCCAGTTTTTTTCATGATGTCTGTCTCCTCAAATTTCGCAATCAGATGTCCAGCAGGGAGCGCCCAGCGACGGATGCCGCCGCAGCGCGCGCCGTCAACACACAGCCGCCCAGGAATGTGCCTTCCAGTGCGCGCAGACCATGCACACCGCCACCGCCAAAGCCAGCCGCCTCGCCAATGGCATATAAGCCAGGAATGGGCTGCCCAGCGGCGTCCAGCGCACGGCTTTGCAGATCGGTTTGGATGCCACCCAAGCTCTTGCGGCTAATCACAAACTCACGAATGGCAATCAGCGGCATCGCCTTGGCATCCAGAATGGGCTGGCTGGCGCAGGTCCGAATCTTGTCACCCGAATAGCCTCGGGTGTACGCGATGCGGCGTAGTTGTTCGTCATTGCGAAACTTGGGCTTCAGCCGCACCTGAGCATCGAAGCGCGACACAGCCTGCTCCAGTGTGGCCAGTTGCACCGCGTTGTCACCCTGAAGGGCGTTCATCTTGTCGACCAGTTCGGGCAGACTTTGCGCCACACAGAAATCTTTGCAGTTG
>SESE01000021.1_pt1 | contig 70314 bp, 73 predicted proteins | sample 3171371 | NCBI WGS metagenome assembly SESE01 (sample SAMN06051881, study PRJNA518727) | freshwater metagenome | biome: subpolar coniferous forest; feature: holomictic lake; material: water; isolation source: holomictic Lake 442, 13 m depth | place: Canada: near Kenora, Ontario | collected... | reverse complement strand
CTTGCCGGTGGAACCGGAGGTGTAAAGCAGGAACAGCGGATGCTCGGCGCCGACCCACTCCGGTTCGCACACGTCGGGCTGACCGGCGACGGCGTCCTGCCACCATATGTCGCGGCCGGCCACCATGTTGCAGGGGCCGCCGGTACGCTTGAAGACGACGACCGTCTTGATCGACTCGCAACCGCCCATGGCGATGCCGTCGTCGACAGCCGGCTTCAAGGGAATGTTCTTGCCGCCGCGGCACTGCTCGTCGGAGGTGATGACCGCGATCGCGCCGGCATCCTGGATGCGTTCCTGCACGCTCTTGGCGGAGAAGCCGCCGAACACCACCGAATGAACGGCGCCGATGCGGGCGCAGGCCTGCATCGCAATCACGCCCTCGACCGACATCGGCATATAGATCAGGACGCGGTCGCCCTTCTTGATGCCTTGCGCCTTCAAGGCGTTGGCGAACTGGGCAACACGGGCCAGCAGTTCCTTGTAGGTCACCTTGCTGACCTGACCGCCGTCGGCTTCGAAAATTATGGCGACCTTGTCGCCGAGGCCGGCTTCGATGTTGCGGTCAAGGCAGTTGTAGGAGACGTTCAGCGTGCCATCGGCAAACCATTGATAGAAAGGGGCCTTGGAGTCGTCCAGCGACTTGGTGAATACCTGCTTCCAACTGACATGTTCCCTGGCCAGCCGCGCCCAGTAGCCGGAATAATCCTGATCGGCTTCCTTGCACAGCGCCTCGTAGGCGGCCATTCCGGAAATGGTCGCTTTCTTGACCACGGCGTCGGACGGGGGAAATACACGACTTTCCGTGACGTTTGATTCGATGCTGGACATTGATACCTCTCCTCTCGCATGTAACCGGATGAAATCCGGACGACTTTAAGCTTCTGCCGCATTGGCCGGGCGTAGCCTTTTGCTGCCTGGACAAGAAATCACTGCCGGCAATGGCTGCGCTTGCCAGTTCCGCCGATTTTAGGTGGTTCCGGATTAAAGCGAAAGAGCCTTACATGCGACTTACGCTGCCGGCGGACATCAGCCCCCGGCTCCTGGGTTAAGATTGCTGCTCCGCACCACTCAAGCACCTGCCCGCCATGAACAAACTGATCAAACCGATGGAGATTTTCATCTTCTGGAGTCGCTGGCTGCAGGCCCCGCTCTACCTCGGCCTGATCGTCGCCCAGGGCGTCTATGTGTACCAGTTCATGCTGGAACTGGCCCATCTGGTGAGCAAGGCCGGGACGCTGACCGATTCGGAAGTCATGCTCATCGTGCTGGGACTGATCGACGTGGTGATGATCGCCAATCTGCTGATCATGGTCATCATCGGCGGCTATGAGACCTTCGTTTCGCGTCTGGACCTGGAGGAGCATCCGGACCAGCCGGAGTGGCTCTCGCACGTCAATGCCGGCGTGCTCAAGGTCAAACTGGCAGTCGCGCTGATAAGCATTTCCTCTATCCACCTGCTGCGCACTTTCATCAATGCCCCGCATGTCGAAGACCGCGTCATCATCGCCCAGGTCGCGATCCACATCGCCTTCCTGTTTTCAGCCATCGCCATCGCCTACACGGACAAGATCATGATGCAGACTCTTGTCGCCGGAAAACACTAAACCACCATCGGAGCTTTCATGACCACCATCCGCCAGGACGACCTGATCCAGTCCATCGCCGACGCCTTCCAGTTCATCAGCTACTACCATCCGCTCGATTACATCCAGGCCCTCGGCGCTGCCTATGATCGCGAAGAATCGCCGGCAGCGAAGGACGCCATCGCCCAGATCCTGACCAACAGCCGCATGTCGGCGGAAGGCCACCGCCCCATCTGTCAGGACACCGGCATTGCGTTGGTATTCCTCAAGGTCGGCATGCAGGTGCAGTGGGATGCCACGCTCTCGGTGCAGGAAATGGTCGATGAGGGTGTGCGCCGCGCCTACGGCAATGCCGACAATCCGCTGCGCGCCTCGGTGCTCGCCGACCCCGCCGGAACACGCAAGAACACCAAAGACAACACGCCGGCGGTGGTGCATTACGAAATCGTGCCCGGCCATCACGTCGAAGTCATCTGCGCCGCCAAGGGCGGCGGCTCGGAGGCCAAGGCCAAGTTCGCCATGCTGAACCCCTCCGACGACCTGGTCGACTGGATCCTCAAGACGGTGCCGACCATGGGCGCCGGCTGGTGCCCGCCCGGCATCCTCGGCGTCGGCATCGGCGGCACTCCGGAAAAGGCCATGCTGCTGGCCAAGGAAGCCATCATGGCACCGGTGGACATCCAGCAACTGAAGGCACGCGGGGCGAAGAACCGGGCCGAGGAACTGCGCCTTGAACTTTACGAAAAGATCAATGCGCTTGGCATCGGCGCGCAGGGCCTCGGCGGCCTGACCACCGTGCTCGATGTCAAGGTGCTCGACTACCCCTGCCACGCCGCCAACCTGCCGGTGGCGCTGATCCCCAACTGCGCCGCGACGCGCCACATCCATTTCCACCTGGACGGCTCCGGCCCGGCGAAACTCGAGCCGCCCAGTCTCGAAGACTGGCCCAAGGTGACCTGGCAGGCCGATGCCGCCACGGCTACGCGGGTGGACCTGAACAGCCTGAGCAAGACGCAGGTCGCAGCCTGGACACCGGGCCAGAAACTGCTTCTGAACGGCAGGATGCTGACCGGCCGCGATGCCGCCCACAAGCGCATTGCCGACATGCTGGCGAAGGGCGAGAAACTCCCCGTCGATTTCACCAATCGCGTCATCTACTATGTCGGCCCGGTCGATCCGGTGCGCGATGAAGTGATGGGCCCCGCCGGCCCCACCACGGCGACGCGGATGGACAAGTTCACGCGCATGATGCTGGAGCAGACCGGACTGATTTCGATGATCGGCAAGTCCGAGCGCGGCGCGGTCGCGATCGAGGCAATCAAGGACAACAAGTCGGCCTACCTGATGGCCGTCGGCGGCGCCGCCTACCTGGTCGCCAAGGCGATCAAGTCAGCCAAAGTGGTGGGCTTTGCCGACCTCGGCATGGAAGCCATCTACGAGTTCGAGGTGAAGGACATGCCGGTCACCGTCGCCGTCGACGCCCTCGGCACCTCGGTGCACATCACGGGTCCCGCGGAATGGAAGGCAAGGATAGGCGGGATTCCGGTCAAGCAGGCCTGAGCGTACTAAAAGTCGGAAGGCAATCTTCGCTCGGTCGCCCGGGCGAAGCCTCCTGCGGCGCCGGGCGTATCGGCTTCCGTTCCGTCCTGGTCGCTGCTTGATCGATCCGGCTACCTGCCCTTGCTGCCGGGCGGCGACAGGCGCAGCACGGCAACAATGGCGGCGACGCGCTGACCTTGTTCGACGCTGCGGCGCGCGCCGCCGAAAACCGCGGCGCTCAGTGTGTCGATGTCCGCCGCCGGCGGACTGGCCGGCCGCCTTCCTTCCATCGCATTTTTCATCGCCAGCAACTTGAGCGAACGTCTTGCCGCCTGAAATGCCGCGGGCGAGGGCATATCGAGGGCGGATTCCAGTTGCAGCAGGAGATCATCCAGCGCCCCGCCGCAGGCAGCGGTTTCGCCGCCCTGCGCCGCCCTGCCGCCGCCTGCCTGGTCAACGGCGGACTTGAATCGCGCTTGCAGCGCCGGCTCCCAGCGCGACGGCAGGGCAGGCAGCGCTGCCCAACGGGCTTCGATGGCGGAAACGTCGGCGGGCGCGGAGGGAACAAGTGCCTCTGTCTCGTCGCAAAGCGCCAGCTTGGCAACGAGGGTATCGCACGTGCCATGCCAAAGCCTCTGCGCGCTGCCCGCCACATATTGCAGCGCTCTGTCGCGCCCGTCGCGAAACAACGAGTCCAGCCTGGCCGCCTGGTTGCCGGGCACCTCACCCGCCTTTTGCCATTCCGCTTCAAGCACCGCCAGGCTGCGCCTGGTCTCTGCCGCCGGTTCATCCTGCCCCAGTTGACGCAGGCGCTCAAGCAAGGCCTCGCGCGTCTTGCGATTGACATCTGACTGAACATTGCGGGCCTTTAGCGCCTCCTCGCGGCGACTCATGACGGCTCCGGTCGCCGCCTTGAATTCCGCCCACAACGCATTTTCCACCCTGTGCGGCAGCGGCCTCGACCTGGCATGCTGCTGCCATGACATCTGCAACTCGCGGACCTTGGCCACCGCATCGCGATTCTGCGCGTTCTCGCTCAATTGCCTGGCGCGAACGATCAACTGCTCGCGCTCGGCCTGCGCACCGCGCTGCAGTTCGTGTAACGGTTCCTCCAGGCGCGCCACACTCGCTTTCATGCGCTCCATCAAGGCCGTCCGCTTCTTGTGCGGCACGGTATGTTCCAGCGGTCCGAGCTTGCGCCACTCCGATTGAAAGTGGGCCAGCACCCGCGCCACTTCCTTCCAGTCGGGCACCGTGCCGGACTCGTCGCCGCCGGCGTATTGTGCATCCAGTGTGTCGAGCAGAGCCTTGCGCAGGGTGAGATTCGCCAGCCTCGCCTCATTCAAGCGGTTCAGGTGCTCCGCCACCGGAACATGGGCGGCTTTCAGTGCGCTGTCGAAGCGTTGCCATATCGCCTTGCTGGTTGCTCCGCCCAGGCGATCCAGTTCCTTCCAGCTGGCGCGCAAGCGCTCGATGTTTTTCTCCAGCTGTCCGACCGGCAGCTTGGCCGGACGCGCTCCCTCGACGACGGCGACGGAACGGGCGAGCGCCTCGGCTTCCTCGACGAGATCGTGCCTGACCTGTCCGCCACCCCAGTGCTGCCAGCCCTTGAGGCGGGCGACTTCGGCCTGAGCAGCATCGATGCGGGCTTGCAGTGCAGCGCCGGCCTCGCCATTGCCGGGCGTGGCCTGCAGGATCGACAGATGTTTCACGGCCTCGCCCAGGTGGCCACCGGCGAGCGCTTCCTCAGCGGCACTCACCACCTTGGCCAGGGCCTGAACGCGCTCCTGATGCACCTCCCTGCCCTTTGCATCGGCGCGTTGCTGCCTGTCGCTCTGACTTTTCCGCTGCGCCTTGTCCTGAATGCTCTGCCATTCTCCAAAGCGGGCGTTAAGCGCGTTCTCGATGCCCTGATCGGCAATGACCGCCGACGCCTGCCAGCGCTGCACCGGCGATTCTGCAAGCGGTGCGGTCGCCGCTGCGCCGTCCGGCACATCCGTCTGCTGCGGCGCCGTGCCCCGCTGCAGATCATCGAGAATCATCAACCGGCGCCCGATCAGTTCCGACTGCTGCAAGGCCGCCCGCAGTGCCTGATCCAGCGCAGCAAGGGCATCGGCATCGGCTATCGCTGCTCCTTCCGGCGCCGGAACCGCCGCCAGCGTTGCCTCTGCTTGCCGGTTCGCCGCGGCGAACGCGGCGACCAGTTCGCCCGGCTCAAGGGCGGCGTTCGCTACCCCGGCGCAGCCGGCGTCGAAACGGGTCAGCACCTGCCTCGCATCTGCCGACCAGCGGCTTACCGAGCGCTTGTGTTCGCTGTGTTCGCGCAGCCGTTTTGCCAGGCCTGCCTGCAGATCGAGAAATCTTGTCTTTTGCGCCTCTTCGAGCAAGCCGGAGTCGAGCGCGCGCCAGGCATGATCAAGTTCGACCAGGTGGTTGGCCGGAACCGTCGCCTCGGCGGCAAGGGACGCCGCAGTGCGGATCAGATCTTCGGCGCGAACGCTCATTTCGCGGCGCCCGACCTGAGTCTCATAACGCTGCTTGACGGCTCGATGAACACGCCGGTCGTGCGTGCGAAACTCCCGTTCGGCCTGGCGCAGCGCATCCTCACCCGTCAGCGCCAGCACCGCAGAGAGCTTGATGTCGATCGACGGCGCGTCTTTCGCTACTGCCAGCAGATCCGTGTCGTTACCCATTGCCGCCTGCAGCCGTTCTTCCCATACCGGCTCGGCAACGGCTGCCGGTGAACTTGCGGCGGCGGCTTCTGCGGAACGATTGTTTGCCCTGATGAACTTGCTGAACATGGTTTCACGATACGGAAGGTTGCCAATCGCGTATTGTGCCAGTTAGTTGTTCAAATATTCTTCCCGCAAGCACCGCATGAACAAGAGCTTTCCCGGCTCAAGCGCTGCGCTCACGAGCTAAACTGCGACACTCTCAACCTTCCGCGCGCCCGCCTCTCCAACCGATGACTGCCGCCGTGTCACGATTACCCGCATCGCCTTGCGCAACCAAGCCATGATCGGCGTTTTCGACTCCGGCCTGGGCGGCCTCTCGGTGCTCGCGGCACTGGCCGATGCGCTGCCGCATGCCGACTTCTGCTACTACGCCGACACCGCCCACGTCCCCTACGGCAACAAGACCGAGGCGCAGATTCAGGGGCGCGTGACGGCCATCGGCGAACACCTCACCCGCCTCGGCTGCGGCCTGCTGGTCGTGGCCTGCAACACCGCCACGGCAACCGCGGTAGAGGCGCTGCGCGCTGCGCATCCGGGCATCCCCGTAGTGGGCGTCGAACCCGGCATCAAGCCGGCCGCGCAGGAGACTAAAAGCGGCCGCATCGCCGTGCTGACGACCGAAGCCACCGCCAACAGCCTGCGCCTCAAGCAACTGATCCGCGACCACGCCGGCCGCGTCGAGGTCTTCGTCGAGCCCTGCCCGGGATGGGCGACCCATGTCGAAATGCTGCAGTTGGACGATCCGGCACTGGCGGCCGACGTCCGCGCCCGCATCGAACCGCTGCTGGACAAGGGCGTCGACCGCATCGTGCTGGGCTGCACGCACTACAGTTTTCTGGCGCCGCTGCTGAACGAAGTATTAGGCCAGCGTGCGCAACTGGTGGATGTCGCCGCCGCCGTAGCGCGCCAGACGCAGCGCCTGGCCGGCGCTCTCGCCCGGCGCGGCGGCAAACTTCAGCTGCACGCCTCGGCCCATCCTGAACGCCTGCGCGCCGCCCTGCCGCGCCTGCATCTCGGCCGCCTTGCCGCGCGGCCGGTCTAGCGCCGCTGCGCGCTAACCACGCCCGGCACTTCGCGCAGCAAAACCAGGGCCTTCTGCAAGGCCGCCGTACCTGACAGCTCGACGGTAAAGCTCATGTGTGCGATGCCGGCCCGGGTCTGCGTCCTGACCGCCGTGACGTTGATCTTCTCGCGCGTCAGGATGTCGGATATGTCGCGCAGCAGTCCTTGCCGGTCGCCGGCGTCGACCAGCAGGTCCACCGAATAGACCGCGCCCGACTGGGCGGCCCACTGCTCGCCCCATTCGGTGCCGATGACCCGCTCGGGATTGCGCGCCGCCATGTTGCGGAAGTTGCTGCAATCCACCCGGTGGATCGAGATGCCCTTGCCGCGCGTGACAAAGCCGGTGATGGCGTCAGGCGGAATCGGCTTGCAGCAGAGGCCGACCTGCGTCAGCAGCTTGTCCACGCCGACAACAAGAATGCGGCTGTCGCCGGCGCGGCTTTTGCGTGTATGGATCTCAGGTTCGGGCTCCAGGGCCGCCGTGCTGCCGCGCAAGGCCACGTCCAGCGCCCGCATGCCGACTTCACCGCGCGCCACGGCGAGAAACAGAGCCTCGGCGCTCTTCAGTCCGAGCTTGGCCGCCAACTCGTCGAGATTGGCCTGACTCTGGCTTTCGCGCTGCAACTCGCGCGTGACCAGACTGCGTCCCTGCGCCAGCAGTTCCGCATCGTCGAGTGCGGCAAACCATTGCTTGACCTTGGAGCGCGCGCGCGGCGAAGCGAGATAGGCCTGCGTCGGGTTCAGCCAGTCGCGCGACGGCCCGCCGCTCTTGACGGTGACCACCTCGATGCGCTGCCCGGTTTTCAGCGGCGTGTTGAGCGGCACCATGTGGCCGTCGATCTTGGCACCGCGACAGCGGTGACCCAGATCGGTATGCAAGCGGTAGGCAAAGTCCAGCGCCGTGGCGCCGCGCGGCAGGTCGATGACCTTGTCCTGCGGCGTCAGCACGTAAATCGTGTCATCCAGCGCGGCGCGCTTGAACTGTTCCACCCACTCGGCGGAATCGGCGATTTCGTCGCGCCAGGACAACAGCTGCCGCAGCCAGGAGATCTTGTCTTCATAGGCGCCACCGGCCTTCACCGAACTGCCTGACTCCTTGTAGCGCCAGTGGGCGGCAACGCCGAGTTCGGCATGCTCGTGCATCTCGCGGGTGCGGATCTGCACCTCCAGCGAGCGCCCATCCTCCACTTCCACGGCGGTATGCAGCGAACGGTAGAAATTTCCCTTGGGATGCGAAATGTAGTCGTCGAATTCGCCGTGGATCGGCTGCCACAAGTGATGGACAATGCCCAGTGCCGTGTAGCAATCCTTGATTTCGTCCACGATGATGCGGACCGCGCGCACGTCGTAGACGTTGGCAAAGTCGATATCCTTGCCGCGCATCTTGTTCCAGATGCTGAAGATGTGCTTCGGCCTGCCATAGATTTCGGCGCGAACGCCGACCGCCGCTACCTCGGCCTGCAGCCGGGCTACCGCGTCGTCGATGAAGCTGGCACGCTCGGAGCGCTTTTCGTCCAGCATCTTCGCAATTCGCTTGTAGGTTTCCGGCTCCAGGTAACGGAAGGACAGGTCTTCGAGTTCCCACTTCACATGCCAGATGCCGAGCCGGTTGGCCAGCGGCGCGTAGATCAGCAGGCTTTCCTGCGCCATTTGCAGGCGCTGTTCGCCCGGCTGGCTGTTGAGGAAACGCAGCGTCTGCACGCGGCTGGCGAGCCGCAGCAGCACAACGCGGATGTCATCGACCATGGCCAGCAGCATCTTGCGCAGAATCTCGGCCTGGGGCTTCACCTCGGCCCGCAAGTCGGCGGCGCCCTGCCCGGCCACGGTACCCGCACCCGCTGCGGCCCGCGTCAGCGGGCGCAGACTGCCGAGCCGGTGCAGGCCCGCCACCAGTCCGGCCACCGTATCGCCATAGCCGGCTTTCAGGCGTTCGTTGCCGTCCTTGACATGATCGGTGGCGGCAAACAACAGGGCGGCGATGCGCGCATCAACGTCGAGATCGAGCGAGGCCACAATCAAGGCCATGCCCAGAGCGTGCTGCAGGATGGATTCGCCGGTGCCGAGGAGCTTCCCGCCATAGGCCTCGCGCGCCAAAGTCAGCGCCTCGACGGCACCGGCCGCGCCATCTGCGGAAAGTCCAAGACAAAGTTTGGTCAGAGTCTCGGCTTCGCCGCTCGACTGCTGGAGGGAATGCACTACGGAAACCATGCTTCAATTATCCCATGGGGCGTATATTCCGCGGTCGATGAAGAAACTGCCGCATATCTCCCCCTACCTCCTGCTGACCCTGGCCAACCTGTTGTGGGCCGGCAACTGGATCATCGGCCGGGCCTTTCGCGGCGAATTGCCGCCGATCGCGCTGTCATTCTGGCGCTGGGCGGTCGCTGTGGTCTGTCTGCTGCCGCTGTCCCTGCCGCAGCTGCGCCGCGACTGGCCGCAGCTGCGCGCGGCCTGGCCCTGGCTGCTGCTCTTCGGTGCGCTCGGCACCGGCGGCTACAACGCGCTGGCCTACCTCGGCCTGCAATACACCACAGCCATCAACGGCTCACTGCTGAATTCCTTCGTGCCCATCATGATCGTGCTGATCTCCTGGCTGCTGCAGGGCAGGCGCCTGCACGGCCGCGACGCGGCAGGCATTCTGGTCTCGTTCGTCGGCGTCGTCGCCATCGTCGCCCGCGGCGAACTGCAGCACCTGCGCGAACTTGCGCTGAACGTCGGCGACCTGTGGATTCTGGCATCGGTGCTGGCCTGGTCGGCCTATACCCTGCTGCTGTCGCGCCGGCCGCTGGTGCATCCGCTGGCGTTTCTCACCGCCATCAGCATCACCGGCCTGATCTTCCTGTTTCCCCTGTATCTCTGGGAAATGGCCCAGGGACGCCATATCACGCCCACTCCGGCAGCGATAGCCGGCATCGTCTACACCGGCGTCGGTCCCGCCTTCCTCGGCTACATCCTGTGGAATCGCGGCGTCGCCGAAGTCGGCGCGGCGCGTGCGGGGCTGTTCATGCACCTGGTGCCGGCCTTCGGCATCGTCCTGGCGATGATCTTCCTCGACGAGAAACCGGCCCCCTACCATGCTGCCGGCATCGGCCTGATCTTCGCCGGCATCTGGCTCAACACCCGCCGCCTGAAATGATCGGCAAGCTGTCCGCATGGTGGCGGCAGCACCGGGCCAACACGCTCGATATCCCGGACGCATTGTGGCATGACGTCGAAGGCGACCTGCCGTTTCTCGGCCACCTGACGCCGGACGAACGCGCCCGGCTGCGCCGGCTGGCGCGCGAATTCATCGCCACGAAGCAATGGAGCGGCGCGCAGGGGCTGCAACTGACGCCGCACATCCAGCTCGCCATTGCCCTGCAGGCCTGCCTGCCCATCCTGCATCTGGGGCTGGCCTGGTATGCCGGCTGGGTCGGCATCGTGGTCTATCCGGGCGACTTCCTCATTCCGCGGCAGATGATGGACGAGGACGGCGTGGTGCACGAGTTCGACGACGAAGTCATGGGCGAAGCCTGGCACGGCGGCCCGGTGCTGATCTCCTGGTTCGAACATGCGGAAGACGCCGAAGGCATCAATGTCGTACTCCACGAGTTCGCCCACAAGCTGGACATGAAGAGCGGCGAAGCCGACGGCACGCCGCCGATGCACGAGGGCATGTCGCGACAACTCTGGATCGAGGTCATGAGCACGGCCTTCGGCGACTTTCAGCAGCGCGTCGATAGCGGCGAGGAAACGCCGCTCGATCCCTATGGCGCCGAATGGCCCGCCGAGTTCTTCGCCGTCGCCAGCGAAGCCTTCTTCGAGCATCCCGGGTTGCTCAGGGGCGAATACCCGGAGGTCTATGAGCAGTTCAGGCTGTTCTACCGGCAGGATCCGTCGGTAGCCGCGTAGCGCGCCTGCTCACGCCCTGCTGAGGTCGTGGTGCGTGAGCGGCAGCGAGCGGATGCGCTTGCCGGTGGCGGCGAAGATGGCGTTGCACACGGCCGGCGTCAGCGGCAGGATGGCCGGTTCGCCGTGCCCGCCCCAGAAGCCCCCGCTCGGCACCAGCAAGGTTTCAACCCTGGGCATCTCGGACATCTGCGGCAGCCGGAAATCATGGAAGTTCGATTCCGTGATGCGCCCGTCCTTCACCGTGTTCTCCTGGTAGAGGATGCTGCCGAGGCCGAAGACGACGTTGCTCTCGGCCTGGGCGCGACAGGTATCGGGATTGACGACGTAGCCGGAGTCGATGGCGACGACAATGCGCCGCACCTTCACCTCGCCCCTGGCGCTGACCGAGACTTCGGCCACCATGGCGGCGAAACTGCCGAAGCCGTCGGCCACCGCCAGACCGCGATGGACGCCCGCCGGCAGGGGCGTGCCCCAACCCGCCGCCTTGGCCGCAGCTTCGAGAACGAGACGGTTCTTGTCGCCGGGCTTCAGCATCGCCAGCCGGTACTCCAGCGGATCCCGGCCGGCAGCGATGGCCAGTTCGTCGATGAAGCATTCCCGGTAGAAGGCGTTCTGCTGGCCCGGCGCGCGCCAGAAGCCGACCGGGACATGGCCGTTGCGCATGGCATAGTCGACCTGCTGGTGCGGCACCGTGTAAGGCATGTCGCTGAAGGTGCGTACCGCCGAAAAGTCGATGCCCTCCTTGTTCAGCGCATCCGGCATCAGGACCTTGAGGATGGAGGGACAGGCGATGCGCGTCTGCAGCGCGACGAGATTGCCCGCGGCATCGACACCGGCCTTCATCCGCACCACGCTCGCCGGGCGGTAGAAGCCATGCTGCATGTCCTCGGCACGCGACCACATCATCTTCACCGGCGTTCCCGGCATGGCCTTCGCAATCATGACGCCCTGCCTGACGAAATCCTGCGGCCCGCCGCGTCGGCCAAAGCCGCCGCCGAGCATCATCTTGTGCACCTCGACCTTTTCCGGCGGCAGGCCGGCGGTCTCGGCGGCGGCGGCCAGCGAGGCTTCGCCGTTCTGCGTCGCGGTCCACACCTCGAGGAAACCTTCCGGCTTCAGCCACGCCGTGCAGGTTTGCGGCTCCATGGTGGCGTGGTTGAGGTAAGGCGAGGAGTATTCGGCCTCGATCACCTTCGCCGCAGCGGCCAGCGCCGCACCGGCATCGCCAAGCTTGCGCGCCTGCGGCAGCTTGGGATCGGCCAGGCCGTCGCGCAGCATGGCCATGATGCTGGCGGTGGACGCGCCGCCGTTGGCACCGGCATCCCATTCGATCTTGAGTGCCTTCAGCGCCTGGTCGGCACGCCACCAGCTGTCGGCTATGACGGCGACGAAATCGGCCTCGCGCACCACTTTCTTCACGCCGCGCATCTTCTCCGCCGTCGCGGCATCGACGCTCTTCAGCCTGCCGCCGAACACCGGGCACTGTGCCAGCGATGCGTGCAGCATGCCGGGCAAGACCACGTCGACGGCGAACACCGGCTTGCCCATGACCTTGTCCGGGATGTCGAAGCGATGCATCGGCTTGCCGGCGATTTTCCAGTCCTTCGGGTCGCGCAGGACGACGTCCTTGGGCGGTTCGAGTTTCGCCGCCTCGGCGGCCACTTCACCGTAGCGCAGGCGACGCCTGCTCGGCCCGTGGCTGATGACGCCGCGCTCTGCCGCGCACTCGGCGGCCGGTACTTTCCAGCGTGCAGCGGCGGCGTTGATCAGCATCACCCGCGCTGCGGCACCGGCCCTGCGCACGTAGTCCTGGGAACTGCGCACACCCTGGCTGCCCCCGGTAGACATCGAGCCCCAGATGCGCTTCCTGCGGATGTGTTCATTCGGCGAAGCGAACTCGGAACTGACCCTGGCCCAGTCGCAATCCAGTTCTTCCGCCACCAGTTGCGCCAGAGCGGTGTAGGTTCCCTGCCCCATTTCCGAACGGGCGATGCGCACCACGACCCGGTCATCGGGGTGGATCACCACCCAGGCATTGACTTCGACGGGCGGCAGGCCCGCGCCTGCCCGGGCAGCCAGGGGAAAAGAAAATTCGAGCGCAAGTCCGCCGCCCAGCGCGACGGATGCCTTGAGGAATTCGCGACGACCGATTTTCATGGCGCTCAGCCTTTCTTCGCCGCGTCCGCCGACGGCGGCTGGCCGGCGACGGCATGGATCGCTTCGCGCACCCGGCTGTAGCTGCCGCAACGACACAGGTTGCTCAGCGCCTGGTCGATCTCGGCATCCGTCGGATCGGGTTTCTTTTCCAGCAGCGCTGCCGCCGACATGATCATGCCGGTCTGGCAATAGCCGCACTGCGGCACTTCATGCTCTATCCAGGCCTGCTGCAGGCGATGCACGCCACCCTTGCCCAAACCCTCGATGGTCACCACCTTCCTGCCGGCGGCGGCGGACGCCGGCATGGCGCAGGAGCGCACTGCCGCACCGTCGACCTGAACCGTACAGGATCCGCAGACGCCGACGCCGCAACCGTACTTGGTGCCGGGCAGGCCAAGGTGGTCGCGCAAGACCCACAGCAGCGGCATGTCCGGCTCGACATCGACCTGATGAAGCTTGCCATTCACGTTCAGCGTAAGCATGTAGCCTCCTTGAAAGAACGGGAGCCTGCTGGAGCGGGATTCGCGCTGCGCGCCTGCGTCCGGGGGAAGGCTCTAGGTCCCCAGTGACTGCTCCAGCAACTCGTGATAGACGAAGGCCAGCAGCGGAATCGATTCCTCGGCGCCGACGTCCATGAACTGGATGCCAAGCTGATGGGGCGTATCGGTCTCGCCGGAGCGGTCGACGTTGATGGCGCGAATGATTCCCTGCACTTCCAACAAGGCCTCGATGCCGTTGACCACCACCTTGAACTTGATCACCAGCCGCTGACCCTTCTCGCCGAGCGGCTGCTTCAGCACCATCTGCGCGCCGCCGATGCTGAGATTGACGATGGTGCCGGGAATCTGCATCGGCTCGCCTTCGCAAGAACTGATTACGCAGATCACCCGGACCGCGGCGCGGGCGCCCTTGCGCACCACCAGCGACCTGACCTCGCGGGGATAGGCCAGGTGCAGATAGGGATAGGGCGTATTGACACTCTTGAGTATCTGCGTCGAAAACGCATAGGCATTCTTGCCCGAAAAAGCCCTCAGGATGAATCCCTGGCCCTCGCGCATCAGCAAGTATTTGCCGTCGATCATCGGCGACGTGACGAGCACGCTGCGCCCCTTGGACATCCCGATCAGCCGGACCGAATAGCGCTCGACAGCGTCACCGCTCTGGCCCTGCAGATTCACCATGTCCCCGATCAGGAGGCGCGCCTCCTCCAGCAGAATCTGCTTCTCGGTGGCGACCTCGCCGGCCTGTTCCTGAGTATCGGCCATTCAGCTTTTCCTTGCTGAACTGGCGGCTACTAATCTGCAAAAGTGTGCATCGATCGTGTTCATGGTCATGCCGGAGAATGATAGGACACCGAGACGGCGCCCCGAAGTATCCCCGACCTCTTGACGCCGGTCAATTGACATTGAATGGGAAAATTCCCCCGTCAGCAGGCCAGGCGCCGATCTCATGCCGGCTTCGGACCGCATCCTATCCTGCAGCCTGATGCGCGAACTCAATCCCGGCTCCTGACCTGCAGCGGCAGAAAGCCGGCCACCGCCACCGCCACGGCAGCAGCCAGCACCAGGAAAGCGGCAGAATAGCTGCCGGTGACGTCGAACAGGAATCCGGTCATGGGCATTGCCAGCATCACCATGACGATAGTGACCGGCTGCATGCGCCCCATCACACGGCCGAACACCAGGGGGCCATAAATCCTGGCGAGGATCGCGCCCCAGGCCGGCAGGAAGGCACCGGAAGCCATACCCACGGAAAGGGCGGCCAGCACCATGACCCAGAATACGGGCGACTGGGTCAGCACCAACAAGGGCGCACCCACCATCACCAGCGCTCCCAGAATCGCGGTTTTCAAATTGATCCGGTCGGCAAAAACGCTGAACAGCAGTTTGCCGCTGACGCCGGCGACGGAAATCACCGATATCAGCAAGGCTGCCTGCTTGGGTGCCACACCATGCCCCACGGCAAATGGCACCAGATTCGCCAGCACTGCGGTAAAAGCCGCCATCAATACGCCGACAGCCAGCGAAATGCGCCAGAAAGCCGCATCCCGCAGCAGGTCCGGCATCTCGGCATTCGTCGCCGCGGCAGCCGCTCCCTGAGCATCAACGGCCGCCACAGCACCGTCGGGCAGCAATCCCAGATCAGCCGGGCGGCTTCTCACAAGCAGCAGGATGGGCGGCAGCAGAAGCAACAGAACGACGCCCGCCATCGAGAGACACGCCGTCCGCCAGCCGTAGGCATCGATCAAGGTCTGCAACATCAAGGGCACCAGCAAGCCGCCGAGGGACGTGCCGATCGCAGTCACGCCCAAAGCCCGCCCCCGCTGCCGGGAGAACCAGCGTGCCACCAGGGTATTGGCCCCCAGGGGGCCCAGCAGCGTGTTCGACACCGACATCACCACGCCGAAGACGAGGATGAATTCCCATACGTTGCGGGCAAGCGAAATCAGCACCAGGGCCGCAGAGAGAAACAAGGCCCCGATGGTGAACAGCACGCGGGCGGAACGCTTGTCCATCAAGGTGCCGGCTGCAGGAGAAATCAGGATCGAGGTCAGCGCCCCCGCCGTCATTGCCCACATCATCTCCATCCGCGAAGCACCGAACTCCGTGCCTATGGGCAATACCAGCAGACCAAAAGAATAACTGGTCAAGCCGTTGCTCAGCCCCAGCCCCAGCATCGCCACGGCAACAATCCGCCATCCGTAATACATCAAGTTCTCCTTGGTCTGATCATGTTGCCGGATGACTCCGTCACCTTGCGCAGGACACCATTCCAGCTCAGCGGCGGCGCCGCTGGCGACCACCGGCGCCGCCGCCTGACCTGTTCGGCCATCAGCAAATTTATTGGCCTGCTGCTGACGCAGCAGCAGCACCCATGATAGCGTTACTGTTTTGCAGATTCGACGGAAGCCTTGCAGAAATGGATTTCGCGGATCGCCGGGGAGGAACGATGGAGTCGAACAAGATCAGCGTCATCGTGCTGTCGGACAAGCGCGAGCAGTTGCAAATGGCCGCCATGATCGCTTCGGTAGGTGCGGTAAGCGGCAACGAGGTACTGGTATTTCTATCCATGAACGCCATGCGCTACTTCGTCAAGGGCGCCGATGAACAGGCTCCCTGCGAGGGGCCGGTAGGCAAACTGATGGAGCAGAAGAATGTTCCCCCGTTCAAGATCCTGTTCGAGCAGGCCGTGACGCTGGGCGACGCAAAAATCTACCCCTGTTCCATGGCCATGGACGTGCTCGGTGTGGAGCATGGAGGACTTGAGGACTATATTGGCGAACCGATGGGGCTGACCATGTTCCTCGATGAATGCAAGGGCGGGCAGGTCTGGTCTTTCTAACAAAAGAGGAAATCATTCATGGCGGAAAAAAAGATTGTTGATGCCCGCGGCAGTTTCTGTCCCGGTCCCCTCATGGAACTGATCGCTGCCATCAAGATGGTCGAGATCGGCGACGAGATAGAGGTATTGTCCACCGACAAGGGCTCGGCGGCCGAGATTCCCCAGTGGCTGAAGAAGGTCGGCCACGAACATCTGGGCAGCCGGGAGGAAGCGGGCGTCTGGCACGTCGATATACGCAGGACCAAGTAGCAAGGGCAGTGCTGCAGGAACGGTGCCGCGAGACGCCGGACATAATCAAAAAACAGAGGAGACAGACATGAAGATACTGGTCATCGGCGGCGGCATGGGTGGAACCATACTCGCCAACAATGTAGCGCGCACTCTCAAGGACGAGTTGAAATCGGGCAAGGTGCAGATCACCATGCTCTCCGCATCGGACAAGCACATGTACCAGCCGGGCCTGCTGTATGTGGCGGTCGGGCGCATGACGCCGAACGAGCTCTACCGCGACCAGGCCAGCCTGCTCGAACCGGGCATCCAGTTCCATGTCGATCCGGTCGAGCATTTCATGCTCGACGCCAATCAGGTAAAAACCCGCAGCGGCAAGGTCCATGGCTACGACATCATGGTCATCGCCACCGGCTCGCGCATGTTCCCGGACTCGATCCCGGGCCTCAAGGAAAATGCCGAGTTCTTCTACACCGAGGAAACGGCGGTAAAGCTTTTCCATCGCCTGCGCGAATTCGAGGGCGGCAAAATCGTCATCGCCATGGGTGTGCCGCACAAGTGCCCGATGGCGCCGCTCGAAATCACCTTCATGCTCAACGAGTACTTCATCGAGCGCGGCATCCGCGACAAGGTGCAGATCCACTACACCTATCCGATCGGTCGCGTGCATACCCTGGAGAACGTCGCCAAGTGGGCGCAGCCGGAGATGGACCGGGTCGGCATCACCTACGAGACCCTCTTCAACCTGAAATCGGTGGACGGTGAAAAGCGCGTCCTGCACAGCGAAGAAGGCACCGAGATCGGCTACGACATGCTGATCTCGATCCCGGCGCACAAGGGCATGGAGGTGATCGAAACCAACAAGCTGGGGCAGAACGGCTGGATCCCCACCGACCGCTACAACCTCAACATGGAAGGCCGCAGCAACGTCTTCATCCTCGGCGACACCACCAACATCCCCATCAGCAAGGCCGGTTCCACGGCCCATTTCGAGGCGGAAACGATAGGCGCCAACATCGCCGCCCTGGTCCGTTTCGGCGTGCCTGTGCGCAAGTACGACGGCAAGGTCTTCTGCTTCATCCAGACCGGCTCGGAAAAAGCCACCTACGCCATGTTCAACTACCTCCAGCCGCCCGATCCCAAGGCACCGACCCGCGCCATCCACTGGTTCAAGCTTGCCTACAACAAGCTGTACTGGATTTCGGCGCGCGGCTTGCTGTAGGGGGCGGACATGAGCGACAACACCAGCCCCGCCGGCACCCTGCCGGAGATCGAGCGCGTGCTGCAGGCGGCGCAGGACTCGGTCACCGACGACATGGTGTCACGCCTGGCCGAGAACGGCGCCCAGGCGCTGGATCTGCTCGACAAGGTCAATCGCAGCGGCCTCGACAAGGCGCTGCCGGCCATCGCCGAGATGGTCAAGAACGGCGACCTCGACCGCCTCTGCTCCCTGGCCCGCGTCTATGGCGCTGCCGAGGATGCGGCCACCGACGACATGATCGGACGCCTCACCGATACCGTCGGCACCAGCATGGATCTGCTCGACCGCCTCAACCGCAGCGGTTTCGAGCGCGCCCTGCCCGTGCTCTCCCGCCTGCTGGACAACGGCGACCTGCAGCGCATCGTCGATGTCGCCCGCATGGTGGCGGCGGCCGAGGACGCGATGAACGACGACATGGTCGGGCGCGTGGCGCAGATGGCGGCCGAGGCCCTCAGCGTCATCGACCGCCTCAACCGCAGCGGCGTCGAACGCCTGATCGACATTCTCGACCGCCTGAACAACTCCGGCTCACTGGATATCCTCGCCGCCAAGTTGCCCAGCATGATCGAGCACATCGAGATGGTTGACCGCCTGGCCGGCTGCATCAACGCCGGCGCCGAGGACGCCAAGCAACTGCCGCCGCCTGCCGGCGGCGTGATGGCCATGGTGCGCCTCATGGCTGATGCCGAAAATCAGGCAGCTCTGCAGTTCGTCATGTCGGTAGGCAAGCGCATGCGCAGCAGTTGGAGCCAGGGCAAGCGCTAGCGCTGCCGGCCTTCCCGCCGGGACCTTGTCCTGGCGGGAAGTTCGCGGCCGGTCGCGCAGGCGGCCAGGCACTCTTTCCTGTTGATGCGATGCCTCCGGTGCGGGGCAGGTGGATGTTGATATGATTACGGCGACTGGCCCGACGCCGGCAAGAAACATCCACTCAACAAATCGCCTCGCCGCCATGAGACCTTATCCGGAGACTTTGCCATGACAGTACTGCTATCGCGTTTCTGCATCATGATGTTCATCGCAGGCGTATCGACAACCGCACTTGCCGATCCGATGTCGCCGGTCGGCACATGGAACACTATCGACGACGAAACCAAAAAGCCCAAGTCACTGGTCCGCATCGTTGAAAAAGATGGCGTGATTTCCGGAACAGTCGAGAAGATCGTAGATCCCGCCAAGCAGGACTCGAAATGCGACGAGTGCGCCGGCGACGACCCGCGCAAGGGACAAGCGGTAATCGGCATGACCATCCTGACCGGTTTGAAGAAGGAAGGCGACAACGTCTATGGCGGCGGCAAGATTCTTGATCCCAACAACGGCAAGACCTACAACGCCAAGGTGACCGTCATCGACGGCGGCAAGAAACTCGAAATGCGCGGCTCGATCCTGTTCCTCGGCCGCACGCAGACCTGGATCCGGGTGGACTGAGGACCAGACGCGACTCTTTCACGCTGCCGCGAGCATTCGCGGCCGCCGGTGAAAACTCACAGTTTCTTGTGGGCCCCGTCGCACAAGGCGCCGTTGCCGCCGTGCTTGCAGCCGCAGAAATACACGGTTCCAGTCTTGTCGGCGGTGTATTCCAGCGGGGCGAACGCGCTGCCCTTGTGTGCGCCGTCGCAAAACGGCTGGGTCTGGCTCTTGCCGCACGCACACCACCAGTATTTTTTTCCAGCTTCCACTTCGACGGCATACGGTGACTTGCGGGGGATTGCGGGGGTCTTGTCGCTCATGATTCGGATCCTCTGCCGGGTTGGTTTAAAACGGCTGCGGTATGGCCCCGCCTGCTCAGGACTCGCCGGCAGCGGGGTCCTTGCTGCCGGATTCCGAGTCCGGGCGCCTTCGATCATCGCGGCGGATACGTATCCAGAAGGCCAGCATGGAAATGGAAAACGCCAGGGCGAGAATGCCTACCAACCAGGGGTGTGCCACGATTTTTGCAATGCTGCCTTGCACTTGGGTTCCTCCATGCGTCCGTGCCTGCGAGACGATCCTTTGCTACACGATTCCCGCTTCACGCTGCACTGCGATGTAGCATTCAGAATGGTGTAGCTGCACAGCCGTCAGTATAGGTGATGTGTCAGCCGCAGAGCCACCGCCGGCGCGCCACAAAACCCGCGATTGACGGCAACTACCAGGGTCGGGGATACTCCCCCGCGATCCCGCCCAGTCTCCCGCTCCCCATGCCGCGCCTCATCCGCCAGTTTGCCCTGCTCCTTGTCACCGGTCTGCTCCTGCAGGGCTGCAGCGGCGTGCGTCTCGGCTATGGCAATGCCGACAGCCTGGCCCGCTGGTGGATCGACCAGTATCTCGACCTCGCACCCGAGCAGGATGCGCTGGCTCGCGAGCGCCTCGCCCGGCTTCATGCCTGGCATCGCAACAGCCAGTTGCCGGATTACGTCGCGCTGCTGCGCCAGGGCAAGCAGTTGGTCGCCGGCCAGCCGACCGCCGCAGACGCGCTGGCACTCGGCGAAGGCATCATCCGCCGCGGCCGCAGCCTGGCCGAACAGGCAACGCCGGACGTCGCCGATTTCCTGCCGACCGTCACCCCTGAGCAGATCGAGCGCATGGCCCGGCGCCTGGCGGAAAAGAATGCCGACTACGCCAGGGAAGCGCATCTCGCCGATGGCGAAGAGGGGCAGCGCAAGGCACGCTACAAGCGCCTGCTGGAACGTGCCGAGTACTGGTTCGACGACTTCAGCGACGGGCAGAAGGCGGCCCTGCGGCAATTGGTCGACAGCCAGAGTTCCGGCAGCCGGTTCTGGTACGAGGAACGGCTGCGACGCCAGCGCGACTGGCTCGACCTGATGCGCCGGGTCTTGCGCGAACCAGCGCCGCGCGAACGGATCATGCAGTGGCTGCGCGACTACGCGGCCGGCTTCGACATGCCCGCCGATCCGGCGCGACTGGCGCAGGCGCAGGCCCTGCGGCACGCCTCGGCGGAAGTGGCGGTGGCCATCCAGGCCATGACCACGCCGGCACAGCAAGCCCATGCCCGGCACAAGCTGGACGAACTGATTCGCGACTTCACCCTGTTGTCACAATAAAGAGGCAATCCCATGCAAACAGAAAGCTTCATTCCGGGCAAGGATGCCTCGCTCGAATCCTCCATTGCCTCCATGCAGGGCAAGCTCGCCGCGCTCGACTTCCATGTCGAGGAACGCTCCTGGCTGAATCCCGTCGATGGCGTCTGGTCGGTACATGTGCGCGACCGCGACTGCGCGCTGCTGTTCACCAACGGCAAGGGCGCCTCCCGCCTGGCCGCGCTGGCAAGCGCCCTCGGCGAGTTCTTCGAGCGCCTGTCCTGCAATTACTTCTGGACTCACTACTGGCTGGGGGACCAATTTGCCCGGCGCGACTTTGCCCATTACCCGCGTGAAAAATGGTTTCAGCCCGGTGACAACGGCGAGTGGCCCGGGGAACTGCTGACACCGGCACTGCGCGCGCTGTACAACCCCGACGATTCGATCGACGCCAACGCCCTGGTCGATCTGAATTCGGGCGACGCCGGGCGCGGCATCTGCGCCCTGCCCTATGTGCGCCAGCGTGACGGCGCCACGGTCTGGTTCCCGGTCAATATCATCGGCAACCTGTATGTCAGCAACGGCATGTCGGCCGGCAACAGCGAGATGGAAGCGCGCACCCAGGCCCTGTCCGAGATTCTCGAGCGCCACATCAAGTTTCGCATCATCAGCGAAGGCCTCTGCCTGCCCGATGTGCCGGAGCAGGTCATCGCCCGCTATCCCCGCATCGCCGCCGGCATCCGCGACCTGCGCGCGGCGGGATTCGGCATTCTGGTCAAGGATGCATCGCTCGGCGGCGAGTACCCGGTGATGAACGTCACCCTGCTCCATCCCGAGGACCAGGGCTGCTTCTCCAGTTTCGGCGCCCATCCGCGTTTCGAGATCGCCCTCGAGCGCGCCCTGACCGAACTGCTGCAGGGCCGCGGCCTCGACGCCCTGGCCGGATTTCCCGCGCCCGGCTTCGACCTCGACGAAATCGCCGCCTCGCCCAACATCGAGATCCACTTCGTCGATTCCAGCGGCATCATCAGCTGGAACTTCCTCGGCGATACGCCCGACTTCGAATTCTGCGACTGGAATTTCAGCGACACCACCGCCGCCGACTACCGCTGGCTGATCGAGCGCATCCACCGTTCCGGCCACGACATCTACATCGCCGACTTCCAGCACCTCGGCGTCTATGCCTGCCGCATACTGGTGCCGGGCATGTCGGAGATCTACCCGCTCGATGATCTGGAATGGGAGAACAACAGCGTCGGCAATACCATCCGCGAAGCCATCCTGCACCTGCCGCAACTGGACGACGAGGAATGCGCCGACCTGCTCGATACCCTGAACGAACTCGACCTGCAGGACCAGCGCCCGGTTGCCGCACTGATCGGCCTGGCGGCGGACGAGGGTTCGCTCTGGAGCGACCTGCGCGTCGGCGAGTTGAAGGCCCTGCTGGCGCTGGCCATCGGCGACGAGGAAGCAATCCGCGACGCCTGCGAATGGGTGCGCCACTTCGAACAGATCGATCCTGACCGGCGTCGCGTCTATCGCTGCATCGAGACCCTGCTCGACCTGGGCAGCGCCGACGGCCACCGCGGCGCGCTGCAACACCTGTATGGCAGCGCCACCGTGGCCACCGCCGAGGCCATGCTGCAACAGCAGCAGCGCTTCTTCGGCATCGAGACGCCGGGCATGGGCCTCAAGGGCTGCGACCTGCACCAGCGGCTGCTGTCGGCCTACGCCAAGTTGCGGCACCAAGTCTCCGCCGGCGCCAACTGACCGGACGCGAAAATCACGAATCGCTGACGCGGCCGCGCAGGGCTTTCACTTTTCCGCGCAGGGTCTTGCTGTCGACCCGGCGTTTCTGCGAACTGCGCGTCGGCTTGGTGGCCCGTCGCTGACGCGGGATGAAGGCGGCCGCGGCAATCAGCTCGCGCAGTCGCTCCATGGCGGCAAAGCTGTTGCGTTCCAGGCTGCGGTACTGCTGAGCCTTGATCACCACGACGCCGTCGGCGCTGATGCGCTGGTCCCTGAACTGCAGCAGGCGCGCCTTGATCTCCTCAGGCAGCGAGGAAGCCCGGATGTCGAAACGCAGATGAACGGCGTTGGAGACCTTGTTGACGTTCTGCCCGCCGGCGCCCTGGGCGCGAATGGCGGTGATCTCGACCTCGTCTTCGCGCAGCAGCGCCAGGGGTTCGGCGGCAGGCACGGCGCCGCCTATGATCCGGGCTGCGCCGGCGGGTCGACGCCAAGCGCCTGCCAGCCTTCAAGCCCCAGCGCACGCAGGGTTTCGATGTTGCGCAGATAGATGTCGGAGGCATCGGGAAAGGCCGCCGTGGCGCGCGCCAGGCTGGCTTCGCGGATCAGGTGAAGCGTCGGGTAGGGCGCGCGATTGGTGTAGTTGGCGATGTCATCAGCATCCTCGCCGGCAAACACATAGTCCGGATGGAAACTCGCCACCTGCAGAACGCCGACCATGCCGTAGTTGCGCAACACGACCTCGACCAGATCGAGGAAGTCGGTGAAATCATCGAAGCCGGTAAGGACGTCCGGCGTCATCAGCAGGGTCATGTCGACCTCGTCGGGCGGCACGTCGATAAGGAATTTCAGCTCGCGTTCGAGATCGTCGAGCAGGGCGTCGGTGCTCTGCGCCCGGCTGACGACATAGCGCACCAGTTCCTTGACATGCACGCTCCTGGCAAACGGACAGAGATTGAGGCCGATCACGGCGCGCTCCAGCCACTTGCGCGTGGCGGCAACGATGGCCTCGTCACCGGCAGTCGGGGTAATCGCAGGGGTGGTCATTGGCTTTACCCGGCCCGGTACAGTTGCCGGCGCTCCTCGTCGAGCAGCACCTCCTTGACCACTTCCAGCACCGCGGCGACATCGGCGCTGCGATGCTCGACCTCGATGCGGCCGGTCAGTTCGCTCTCCGGCGTCAGGCTGCCGGCCTGATACAGGCGCCAGATTTCCTTGCCGTATTCACTGCCGGCCAGTTCCGGCGCGAAACGGCCGAAGTAGCTCGCCAGGTTGGCCACGTCGCGCTCCAGCATGGCCTCCGCGCTGACGTTGCCGGCGGCATCGACGGCCTGCGGCAGGTCGATGATGACCGGGCCGTCGCTGCCGACCAGGATGTTGTATTCCGACAGGTCGCCGTGGATGATGCCGGCGCACAGCATGCGGACCACCTCGTTGAGCAGGCGGGCATGGAACTCCAGCGCCAGTTCCGGCGACAGCTCGACGTCATTGAGACGCGGCGCCGGCTGGCCGTCGGCATCGGTCACCAGATCCATCAGCAGCACGCCCTCGTGGCAGATGTAGGGCCGCGGCACGCGCACCCCGGCGGCGGCGAGGCGATACAGCGCATCGACCTCGGCGCTTTGCCAGGCTTCCTCCTGCATTTCCCGGCCGTAGCGCGAACCCTTTGCCATCGCCCGCGCCTGGCGGCTGTTCTTGGTCTTGCGGCCTTCCTGGTAGGACACGCTCTTGCGAAAGCTGCGCTGCGTGGCGTCCTTGTAAGCCTTGGCACAGCGGATGTCCTCGCCGCAGCGCACGATGTAAACGGTGGCCTCCTTGCCGCTCATCAACTGACGCAGCACCTCGTCGATCAGGCCCTCGGCCACCAGCGGCTGGAGTCGCTTCGGCGTCTTCATCAGCCCGCCGTCTCCTGCAGCAGATGGACCTTGACCCGCTTGCCCTTGAGCGTGCCGGCCGAGAGCTTGCGCAGCGCCTCGCGCGCGATGCCGCGCTGGACGGCAACATAGGTGCTGGTATCGGTGACGTTGATCTTGCCCACCTGCTCCTTGCTGAAGCCGGCTTCCCCGGTCAGCGCGCCGAGGACGTCTCCGGGACGGATCTTTTCCTTGCGGCCGCCGAGGATCTGCAGCGTGACCATCGGCGGCAGCGGCGGTTTTCCGGCCGCCTCGCGCGATGCCTGCAACTCGCTCAGCAAGTGCCATTCGATCTCGTGGCCGAGGGCCTTTTCGATATTGTCGACGCGCGCCATCTGGTTGCCGCTGACCAGGCTGAAAGCCCACCCCGCCTGGTCGACGCGGCCGGTGCGACCGATGCGATGGACATGTACCTCGGTGTCCGGCGTAACGTCGACGTTGATCACGGCTTCCAGTTGCTCGATGTCGAGGCCGCGCGCGGCGACGTCGGTGGCGACCAGCACCGAACAGCTGCGGTTGGCGAACTGCACCAACACCTGGTCGCGTTCGCGCTGCTCCAGTTCCCCGTGCAAGGCCAGGGCGACGAAGCCTTCGGCGCGCAGCAGTTGCAGCAGGTCGCGGCACTGCTGCCGCGTGTTGCAGAAGGCCAGGGTGCTGACCGGCCGGTAGTGCCTGAGCAGCAACGCCACGGCAGCCAGCCGCTGGTCGGGGGCGACCTCGTAGAAGCGCTGGCGGATCTTGCCGGCGTCGTGCTGTTCCAGCAGCGTGACGCGCTGCGGCTGGCGCATGAACTGCCGGCTCAGGCTGGCGATGCCTTCGGGATAGGTGGCGGAAAACAGCAGCGTCTGCCGCTCCTTCGGGCAGGCTTTGGCGACGACTACGATGTCGTCGAAGAAGCCCATGTCCAGCATGCGGTCGGCCTCGTCCAGCACCAGGGTATTGAGTGCCGCCAGGTCGAGGCTGGCACGCTGCAGGTGGTCCATGATGCGACCCGGCGTACCGACCACCACATGGGCGCCGTGTTCCAGGCTGGACATCTGCGGCCGCATGGTGCTGCCACCGCACAGGGTCAGCACCTTGATATTGTCCTCGCCGCGGGCCAGGCGGCGGATTTCCTGGCTCACCTGGTCGGCCAGTTCCCGCGTCGGGCACAGCACCAGCGCCTGCACCGCGAAACGGCGCGGGTTGAGTTTCGCCAGCAGACTCAGCGCAAACGCCGCCGTCTTGCCGCTGCCGGTCTTGGCCTGCACGATCAGGTCGTGGCCGGCCAGCGCCAGCGGCAGGCTCGCGGCCTGGACCGGCGTCATCTGGCGGTAACCCAGGTGCTCGAGGTTCGCCAGCGCGGCGGGAGCCAGCGGCAACTGATCGAAAGACAGATTGGGGGCGGTATCGGTGTCCGGAGGCGCAATGACCGGCGCGTCTTCGACGGTGTCGGGGGAAGGATTCATGCGCAATTATATGTCCTCGGGCACTTGGCCCGAGGACGGTATCCACCCGGATATGTCCTCGGGCACTTGGCCCGGGGACGGTATCCACCCGGATAGTCCCTGGCCGCCCTGCCCCGCCTAAGGCTAGGCGGCGCGATCAATCGTCTGCGTGAAGACGTCCTCCAGCATGGCGCGCGCCTTGCCGAAATCCAGCACGGCGTCCTCGTAGGCCTCGCGCGCCAGCGTGTAGGCTTCCACCAGTTCGCTATTGATGCCTTCGCCATGCACGCGCCGGTATAGTTCCCGGCATTCGTCGAACAACCGGTCCGCCAACAGGCGACGGCGCATGTAGATGCGCGCGCCCTGCTGCGGCCACGGGCTCATCTCGGCGTAAGCGGGGACGCGGGTGCGCTGCAACGTGGCGAAATCCCCCTGCAGCAGTTGCCACATGCCGGCCCAGTCGGGCGCCGCATCGCCCACGGGGGCATAGCCGAAGCGCCCGAGCCCGGCAACCTCGCCCTCAAGCAGGCTTTCAGGTGAGGCCGGCATATCAGGCCGACGTCATCGCTTCGGCTTCGTAGCCCATGCGCATGTCGTAGTCGGCTTCGACGCCGGCGGGCACGACGAGGCCGACTTCCTTGAGCCGGGAGTCGAGCAGTTCCATGTATTCGGCCTGCAGTTCCTCCGGCTTCTTCACCTTGATGCCGTACTCGTAATAGATGTCGAACATCTGCGATTTGCTGTCGCCGGCCGACGGCCGGCCGTAGAAGCCGAGTCCCATCTTCATGAACTTGGGAATGCGCTCCTGCATGAATTCGCGCGTCTTCTCGCCGCCGAACTCGATGCAGCGCTTGGAGGCCCAGACACCGAAAGCCAGGTGGCCGAACTCCTCCTTGTGGATGCGCACATTGACCCGCGCCCAGGGCAGGTAGGAGCATTCGCGGTACTGACCGAGGAAAGCCACGGCCGCCGGCGTCACCACCGTCGAAAACAGGGCCACATCCTCCCAGCAGTCGAAGAACTTCGACCAGTTCTCCTTGCGGAAGCCGTTGATGACGTTGACCTTCTTCGGATCCGGATTGTCCGGATTGTGCGAAAGCTCGTGGAGCCGGGCATCGACGTCGACACCCAGATCCTGCAGCAGGTTCCAGACATAGAACGCGTGCCCCATCTCCTCGAACACCTTCTTCGACAGGCGATAGGCTTCTTCCGGACGCGTGGCGTAGCGATGATTCTCGGCCACGCGCTGACCGCCGGCGTACTCCGAATCGGCCTGGAAGCACATCAGGTTGATCAGGGCCTTCCTGTAGTCCTCGGGCAGGACATCACCCTTGTCGTAAGTCTTGAACGTGCTCATTGCGGCTCTCCGGAATAGGTCGGCCAAGGCTTGCCGGCCAGGCCATGATGCGATACATTTGTATCAATAATATTCAATGCTAGTGTATCATTTAAACCCTGTCAATTCAAATCAGGATATTTCGATAACCATGTTTCCGCTCAGGTATCCGGCAAACGATCGCGCCCGCAGGTGCGGCAAGCAGTGAGCGCGCCCTTGCATATCGCCATCGTCGGCGCCGGCCCTTCCGGTTGCTACGTCGCCGATGCCCTCGGACGCAAGCTGCCCGGCGCCCGCATCGACGTTTTCGACCGCCTGCCGACACCCTTCGGCCTGGTGCGCGGCGGCGTCGCGCCGGACCATCAGGGCACCAAGAACATCGCGCGCCAGTTCGAACGCATCCTGGGCAAGGAAGGCGTGCGCTTCCTCGGCAACATCGCCATCGGTCGCGACCTTGCCTACGCCGAACTCAAGGAGGCCTACGACGTGCTGGTCATCGCCACCGGCGCGCTGCAGGACCGCCGGCTCGGCATCCCCGGCGAAGACCTCGACGCCGTCTATGGTTCGGGCCGGTTCGTGGCCTGGTACAACGGCATCCCCGATGGCCGCGACCTTGATCCCAGGCTCGACGGCAAGTCGCTCGCCATCGTCGGCAACGGCAATGTGGCGCTCGACATTGCCCGCCTGCTGGCAAAGACGACAGAGGAACTGGCGGACTCGGACCTCTGCGCCCATGCGCGCGCCGCCTTCGAAGCCGCCGCCATCGAGGACATCTGGCTGATCGGCCGGCGCGGACCGCTCGAGGCCAGCTTTACGGCCGTTGAACTGGCCGAACTCGGCAACTTGTCGCGCGCTGCCATCCTGGTGGACGCCGGCCAGTTGCCGCCGGCACTGCCCGGGGAGTCGCAGGACAGCCAGGGAAAGCTGGTCGAACTGCTGCGAGACTTCGCCGGGCATGGCGAGCAACGCGAAAAGGCCCTGCGTATTCACTTTGCATTCAACGCGGCACCGCTGGCCATCCGCGGCGAAGGCCGTGCGCGCGAACTGGTACTGGCAAGGACGCGCAGCGAAAACGGCCAGGCGATAGCCGGCGGCGAAACCTTCAGCATCGCGGCCGACACCGTCATCAGCGCCATCGGCTACCGCAGCACGTCTTTCCCCGGCCTGCCCTTCGACGCCGTGCGCGGCGTGGTCGCCAATGACCGGGGACGCGTCGAACCCGGTGTCTACACCGCCGGCTGGTGCAAGCGCGGTCCGCAGGGCGTGGTGCCCGCCAACCGCGCCGATGCGCTGGCGGTGGCCGACCTGATCCTGGCCGACCTCGCCGGCCGCGAGCCCTCGGCCAAGACAGGCGGTGCGCTGATCGATGCCTTGCTTGCCGGACGCGGCGCGTGCCGCGTCGACCTCGGCGGCTGGCAGAAGATCAATGCCGCGGAAGTCGCCGCAGGACAAGGACGCCCGCGCGAGAAGCTGGTGCGCCTTGAAGACCTGCTGATTGCCGCCGGGAGCTGACGCCGGCCACTCGTTTCAGTCGCGGGAATCTGGTATGGTTTTTCTTTCAAGCCGGCTCCCCGTCGATGAAGATTGCCGTTCTCTCGGACATTCACAGCAATCTCGAAGCATTACTGGCCTGCCTTGCCCATGCCGGACGCGAGGGTGCCGCTCTGCATGTCTTTCTCGGCGACCTGGTCGGCTATGGCGCCGATCCCGTCGCCTGTCTCGACCTGTTGGCGGATCTTGCGGACAAGGGCGCCCTGCTGGTCAGGGGCAATCATGACGAGGCGGCGCTGGGCGGTTTGTGCGCCGACATGAATCCCGCCGCCCGCGAAGCGACCTACTGGACGCGCGCCCGGTTGCACCCGGCGCAACGCCGGTTCCTTGAGGCGCTGCCACTCACCCGGCGTCGCGCCGATCTATTTTTCGTTCATGCCAGCGCCGCTGCGCCGGCCAACTGGGATTACGTCACCAGCCCCGTGCAGGCCGCGCACTGCATGGACGCGTCCGCGGCGGCAGTGACATTCGCCGGGCATGTGCACCAGCAGTCGCTGTTCTTCTCCGCCGCAGGCAGCGTGCGTGCATTCCACCCGGTACCGGGCGTGCCCATCCCGCTGTCCGGGCGCCGGCGCTGGCTGGCAATTGCCGGATCCGTCGGCCAGCCGCGCGACGGCAACAGCGCCGCAGCCTATGCGCTTTACGATGAAGAAGAGCGCGAACTGACCTTTTTCCGCGTACCCTACGACCACGCCACGGCGGCGCGCAAGATCCTCGCCGCCGGCCTGCCCGGGCGGCTGGCATGGCGCCTGCAACGGGGGGAATGAATGGATAGCGCAGGCCATCTCAAGCCGGGCGCGGAGATCGCCGGTTACCGCGTGCAGCAGAAGGCGCACGAGGGCGGCATGGCCGTGCTCTACCGCGTCGAACCGGCAAACGGCGGCGAAGCCTGCCTGCTGAAGATGCCGAAGCTGGGTTTCGGCAGCCACCCGGCTTGCTATGCCGGCTTTGATGTCGAGCAGATGATACTGGGGCGGGTTGCCGGGCCTCATGTGCCGCGGCTGCTGGCCAAGGGCGAGGGTGATTTCGGGCCGTACCTGATCATCGAAAGCATTGCCGGCACGCCGCTGGCGGAGTATGCCCGCCGCGCGCCGCTGCCGGCCGGCGAAGTCGCCCGTCTCGGCGCGGCACTGGCGTCGGCGCTGCACGATCTGCACCGCCAGGACGTGGTGCACCACGACCTCAAACCGGCGCATGTGATCCTGCGGCCGGGCGGCGAGGCGGTGCTCATCGATTTCGGGCTGGGCTTTCACGGCCACCTGCCCGATCTGGTGGAAGCCGAATCCGACCGGCCGCTGGGCACCCCGGCCTACATTTCGCCGGAACAGCTGGCCGGCCTGCGCGGCGATCCGCGCAGCGATGTGTTCTCGCTCGGCGTGATGCTCTACCTGCTGGCGACGGGCCGGCTGCCTTTCGGCGAACCGGCGAGCGCGGCCGGCATGCGCCGGCGCCTCTACCTTGACGCGGTGCCGCCGCGCCGCATCCGCGACGACCTGCCGCAGTGGCTGCAGGAAATCATCCTGCACTGCCTCGAAGTGCGGGCAGAGGCGCGTTACGCGACGGCGGCGCAGGTGGCGCACGATCTGCGGCATCCGGACCAGATCGCCCTGACCGAACGCAGCCGTCGTCTGACGCGGTCAGGGCCGCTGAAGGCGGCAAAGCGCTGGCTGGCGGCGCTGGCCGCGCCGCCTCTGCTGCGCAAGCCGCCGGGCGCGCATCTGGCGCAGGCGCCGCATGTTCTTGTCGCGGTGGATACCGGCTGCAACAGCGAACCCCTGTTCCAGGCCCTGCGCGACGCAGTGCAGCGGATCATCGGCGGCGGACCCGACTGGCGCGTCAGTTGCGTCAGCGTCCTGGAACCGTCGCTGCTCACCGAACAGGAGGAAGCGGCCGAGATCATGCGTTCGCTGCGCTTGCAGCGGCTGATCGAACTGCACCACTGGGCGCAGCCCCTCGGCCTGCAGCAGGAACGCCTGCGTTTTCATGTTCTGGAAGGCGGCGATGCGGCGACCCGGCTGCTCGAGCACGCCCGCAGCAGCCATGCCGATCACGTCGTGATGGGCGCGCGCGGCAGTTCAGGCCTGCGGCGATTTCTCGGCAGCGTGTCCTCGCGCGTCGCAGCGGAGGCATCGTGCTCGGTCACCGTGGTGCGCGTTTGACGAAGAAGCCGACGCCGCCTGCCCGATATTCCCAAGAACTTCAATTCCTGAATTACACTGGCCGCGGCAAGGTCATTTCACGTTGCGTACTCGTCGTACCCTACAAAGGAGACTTCAAGATGAATGCACTCAAGCACCTGTTGCTCGCCATCACCGGCTGCGGCCTGATGTCTTTCGCCGGCGGCGTATTGGCGCAGGAAACACCGGCGGCAGCGCCGGCCGGCGTCAAGCTGGTCGAGGCCAAGGCGGTCCAGGACCTGCAGGCCAAGGGCGCCCTGATCGTAGACACCCGCAAAGCCGGCGAATTCGCCGAAGGCACCATCAAGGGGGCGATCTCGGTGCCCTACGATCCGGAGAAGAGCGCCAAGGACGTCAGCTTCGATGCCAGTCAGGACAAGTTCGACATGAGCAAGCTGGCGGACAAGAGCAAGGACATCGTCGTCTTCTGCAATTCCGGCACCTGCTGGAAATCCTACAAAGCCGCCATCACTCTGGCCAAGAACGGCTACAAGAATTTGCACTGGTACCGCAACGGCTTCCCTGACTGGAAGGCACGCAAACTGCCCACGGAATAACTGCACGCGGCGATCTGCCCGTAACACCCGCGCCGCCAGCCGGCGCGTTTGTTTTGTTTACATGCGGCAAGGGGAGGAGACAGAATCATGATCTATACAAAAAAATCGCCCGCACTGCTGATCATCGGCACTTTGATGCTGCTGTGGGGCTGGCTCAACGCCGGCGGCAACGTGGATGGCGTGCAGGCCTGGCTGCAGAAAAGCGCCTACTCGGATCACATGAAGGTGAAGGAGAAGTTCGACGCCGAACAGCGCGTCGCCGGCGAAATCGCCGCAGCGGAGAACAAGCCGGCAGCGGTAGTCAAAATGCCGGCATCACGCTTCGACAAGATGAAGGACAGTCAGACCCAATTGTCCTACATCATCGGCGGCACCTTCGCGGTACTGGGCCTGCTGATTCTGCTGTGGACGCCGAAGCAGGGCAGTCTCGATTACTACCTGGGGGTCGCCCCCGGCATGGCCTTCATCGTCGGCATCGCCTTCGCCGTGCGCTGGGGCCTCGATCCGGTGTTCGCCAACTGGGGCAAGGCAGTCAAGGATGCCGGCATACTTTCCTGGGATTTCGCCCACATCTTCAACCTCAACTACGTGGTGCTCGGCATCGTCCTCGGCATCATCATCGTCAATGTCTTCAACATCCCGGACTGGGCAGCCAACGGGGTTCGTACCGCGCGATTCTTTCTCAAGACCGGCGTCATCCTGCTCGGCGTGCTCTACAGCGCGGCGGAACTGGCCCAACTGGGAGGGCTGTCGGTGATCATGATCGGCGTCTTCGTGCTCGGTTCGGTGGGGGTCGTGCTGTTCATGGGCCGGCGCATGAACGCCGGCAACTCGATGACCGGCATCCTCGCCGCCGGCGTCGGCGTCTGCGGCGTTTCCGCCTCGGTGGCTGCGGCACCCGTGGTGCAGGCGAAGGCGGTGGAGATCGCCTATACCATCGGCACCATTCTGGTATGGGGCGTCGGCTGCATGTTCATCTTCCCGACCATAGGCCATCTGCTCAACATGGGACCGGTGCAGTTCGGTGCCTGGGCCGGCACCGGCATCCTCAACTCGGCGCAGGTGGCGGGCGCGGCACTGGCCTTCGACCCGAACGGGATCGAAACACTGAAGGTGGCGGAAATCTTCAACATAACGCGCGTGCTGTTCCTGCCCATCATCGTGGTCTGGCTCGCCGCCTGGTACGTCAAGCACGAGGAAGGCGCGGAGAGGGTGGACCTGAAGCAGGTGCTGTTCGCCAAGTTCCCTGTCTTCGTGCTCGGCTTCCTCGGCCTCTTCATCCTCAGTTCGCTGGGCCTGTTCGCCCCCGCCGGCCACTATCAGGGCAAGTACTTCGGCCCCGGCGAGGTGAAGGAAGACCAGTTCCTCAAGGGCAAGGAAACCCGCGCCCTCGAAGCGGAACTGCCCAAGGCGCGCAATCCCGCAGAAACGCTGGCGCTGCAGGACCTCATCGCCAACCGCAAGCTGAGCAACCGCGAGCAGGACAACACCCTCAAAGGCGTCGCCACAATCAAGGATCTTGACCCGCTGGCCAAGAGCGCCATCGAGAAGGCAAGCAAGGCCGCCTGGCATACGTCGAAGATCATCAGCGCCTTCCGCGACTGGATCGCCTGGCTCTTCGCCATCGGTCTCACCGGCCTCGGCATGCAGATCACGGTCAAGGCGCTGAAACAGGCCGGCGGCAAGCCGCTCATCATCGGCGGCATTGTCGGCACCATCAAGGCGCTCGGCTCGCTCGCCGTCGTACTCTTGTTCGTCCGCGAATTCGTCTAAGGGGAACCAGCATGGAACAGAAACAGTTTGAACGCGGCACCAGTCTGTCCATCTTTGTCAGCGACCGGCGCGAGGATATCGGCGCGCTGATCGCCGCCCTGACCATCGCACTGGGCGTGCTGTACTTCATCGGCAAGTAAGCCGCGGCATCCATGCAGGCGCCCTCGGTTCTGCTGCTGTGCCATCACGGCACCGGGGGCGCGGCACTGGCTGAACAACTGGCCTATGCTGTAGCCGAACCCGGGCAAACCACCATTGTCCATTGCCTGGTCGTTCCTGAACTGTGGGCCGGCATGCAAGGCGATGACTGGCTGAACAATGCCTCGACGCGCGACTCCTTCGCGCACTATGTCGAACAACTCCTCGAGAAGGACGCCAAGCTCGAACTCGCCGCGATGGCTGCGCGCTGCAGCGGGCGCGGCCTGGCCTGCAGGCAGGTGGTGCGTTTCGGCGATCCGGCCGATTGTGCGGTCGCCATCGCCGCCGAAGAAAAGGCCGGACTGGTCGTCATCGGCCCGCCGCGGCCAAAGGGACTGCCGGGCTTGCGTTCCCGCATGGATCTGGAGCGGCTGGTGCGCGGTCTCGCCTGTCCGCTGCTGGTCGCCAGCGGGAAATGAACCCCGGCGGCACACCCGCCGGCGGCGCATCGAACACCACGCAACACTCCGGCGCGCAGGATGCGGCCTGGGCCAGGGCCGACATCCCGCTCTCAGCGCAAGAGACCTTCGCCTTCCTTGCCGACATTGAGCGCCTGTTCCGACTCAATCCCCTTCTCGAAATTTCCTCCTGGCAGCAGCAGGCCGGGATCAACGGCGCCTGCCGGCTCGAGGCCCTGAACGAAAGCAACGGCTGCGCTTACGCAGTGGGAATAGCCATAACCGGAGTCATTCACGACCAGGCCATCACCCTGCTCTATGACCGGGGCATCAAGGCATCAACCGAACTGCGGATCGAACCGGCCGGCGAAGGATCGTCGCTCACCATCACCGAGCATTACCATCCGCTCGAGAATCAGGATGACCAGCGCTTCAAGGAAGTGGATCGCAGCCTGGTGCCGTGGCTTGCGGCAATCCGCGGGCATATTGCGGGACTTGCCCGCTACGGCTGGCTGCCCGGCTACCGCTGGTGGGTCGGGCGCTTCATGCCGGGAATGCCGCCGCGCCAGCGCCGCATGGTGCGCATGATGGTATGGATCAGCCTTCTCGAATTCATCGTATTTCTCTGTGTCGCCACCATCTTCTGGCTGGAGCGGCAGGGCAGCTGAGTTGCGCGACAGGGGCCGGCGCCCGCAGGCTACAGAACCAGTTCCAGTCCTTCGCGGGAAAGAAGAATCTCGGGTTCGCCCGGGCGCCCCGGGGCATACTCCGCCGCCTCCAGCGCCGCGGCAAAGGCGCGTTCAAGATCGTCATCCGAACGCGTCGGCTCATGGTGGGTGCAAATCAGCTTTTTGACACCGAGGCGGCGTGCCCAGGCAATGTTGCCTTCCAGCGTACCGTGCCCCCAACCCACCTTGGTCGCATACTCGGCCGCCGTGTAGGAACTGTCGGCAATCAGCACGTCCAGCCCGGCCAGCGCCTGGTCGAGTTGCCCCTGCTGCGCGTCGATCATCTGCTGATATTCGGCGTAACCCTCGTCCTGCGGGGCGTACATGTTCGTCCACGCCTCGTGGTCGCCGGTAAAAAACACCGACTTGCCGTTGCAGGCAACACGATAGCCGAAGTTAACCACCGGGTGATTGAGCAGTAGCGGCGTCACCGTGGCGTCACCGACAGTCACCGGTTCGCCGATGGAGAGCGTCTCGTATTCGATCCTCGCCATCATCTCCACTTCCCGCACCGGGAAATAGCTGTATTGCAACTGCACTTCCATGATCTGGTCGATGCCCCTGCCGGCAACGACGTCGTAGCCGCCGTGGATGCGCACCGTATTGCCGGGGATATAAAGCTGAGTGAAGAACGGCAGACCCTGGATGTGGTCCCAATGCGTATGGGTGATGAACACCTGGGCCTGCACCGGCATCTGCTTCAGCAAGGCCTGCGCCAGCGGGAATATGCCGGTACCCGCATCGAGAATGATGAGCGAACCATCGTCGCTGCGCACTTCGATGCAGGTCGTGTTGCCGCCATAGCGGAAAGTATGCGGGCCGGGCGATGGAATCGAGCCGCGCACCCCCCAGAAATGTATCTTCATTCCTCTTTGCCCACCTGAGCGAACATCATGGCGTCCTCGACAATCTTGTCCAGCGAACCGATTTTCGCCGCCAGCGCTTCGATGTCGTCGCCGAAGCGCTCCGCAGCGGCGCAGGCTTCCGTTGCGCGCCAGGGATTGCCGCTGTCGCCGATTTCGCGCAAGCGCACCACCTGATCGGCGACCCGCAGGCAGTCCATCATGACAGACGGTTCGGCCAGCGGATTGTGGTGATCGCGAATGCAATCGACGAGATGCACGGGAAACGCCCAGCGCTTGGCCAGCAGCGCCCCGACCAGGCCGTGATCGACACCGATCACGGTCTTTTCGGCCTCGTGCAGGGGCACCGAATGCTCGGCTGAATGCGTCAGCGCATCGCGAAATTCCGCCGCCAGAAACTGGGCAAACACCACCTTGCCGAAATCGTGCAGCAGGCCGGCGATGTAACAGTCGCCCGAGTCCGCCTCGCCTTTGGCGAACTGGGTCGCCAACTGACGGGCGACACCGCCGACCACCAGCGAATGCAACAGGTAGCGCTGGACGTCGAAACCCGCCGCATTCATGCGCGGCAGTATGCCCACGGCGGCGAAACCCAGCGCCAGGTTCTTGATGGTGTTGATGCCGAGATAGACCACCGACTGGCCGACCGAGGTGATCTTGGATGGCAGGCTGTAGTATGCCGAATTGATGACCTTGAGAATCTTGACGGTCATCACCGGGTCCTTTTCGATGACGGCGACCAGTTCCTTGGGAAGACAGTTTATGTTGCGCGTCAACTCGAGAACCCGCTGCACACTGCGCGGGAACGCCGGCATGCGCTCGACGGCGGTACCCAGCTTGCGTTCGAGTTCGGGAGTCATTGCGCTCAATTCAATCTCCTCCTCAGGAGATTCCGATTATAGCGAGCGATTCAAGCGGCGGCTTGCTCAGGCAGACTCAGGCCAAACGGCAACTCTTTCGTGGTAACGCGCCCGGTACAACAGGCGCCGGCGCGGCGGTGCGTCGGCGAAGCCGGAGCGGTCATGCAGCACGTTGTTGCAGACCAGTCCCATGCCCGGCTCCAGGCGTCCGTGCAACTTCCAGGGCAACGGCGCCGCGAGCAGGCGGCTCAGTGCCGCAACGGCAGCCTGCGTAGCGGCATCGCCGCGCCATTCGATGCTGATGCTGCGCGCCGTGTAGCGCAGGTGCAGGAAGCCGGCGCCATCGACCGAGAATACCGGTCCGGCCTGAGCGGCACGCGCCACGCCGTTCTCGTCGCTGCGCGGCGGTATGGTCATGGCATCGTCGCGAGAGAGCGCGCGGACATGATCGGGATTCTCGTCGCGCAGCAGAATGTAGGCGATCTCGTGGTCGAGCAACTGGTTCTCGCCGCCGCTCTCGGCGCTCTGCACACAGTGCAGCAACAAGCCGCGCACAGTGTTCTGCGGCACGTTGTAGTAGCCGTCGGTGTGCCACTTGATCGGCTTGTCGGTGTAGGGGATGAATTCCCTGCGTTCGCCCCGCTCCTCGGCGCCGCGCACCGAAATCGGCGAGATGGCGTCGCTGTCTGTCAGCCAGTGGCTGTCGAGGCGGTGCAGGCCGAGTTGCGCGCCGAGGCGGCGCGGAATCTCCTTGTCCTCGGCACCGACGGTGTTGCTGGTGTAGATCGCCATGTTGGCGGTGGCGCAACGCTGCAGCAAGGCAGCGCGCTCCGCTGCGGCGAGGGCCCGCGGATCATCGAGCGCCACCAGGATGTCCTCGATGCGGCGCGGCGCGCTGTCGAGCTTGCGCTCGCGCCAGCGGTGATAGGCGGCAAGGTCTGCGGGATCGAAGGGGCCGGGCATGGCTAATCCGCCACCACGGGACTGCCGCGGCGCGCGCGCGGGGTCGCGGCTTGCGGATGAAACAGGCCGGCAAGAGTCTTCTCCAGCGCCTTGACGGCTTCGGGGGATTCGATTTCCATGACCTGATCGACCGCCCACAGGCGATCCTTTTCCGGCAGCACCTCCTGCAGACAGGCGGCGAAGCAGCGACGGAAACCGAAATCGGGACCGTCCGCGGCATAGCCGTGATCGGCATATTCCGCACCGCGCCGGTTGAACAGGTCGAGGAAGTGACGCCGGCACTGCCCCGGCGTCACGTCGACCAGCAGCATGTCGCGATTGTCCTCGATCGCCGCCGCCATGCGCTGCGCCAGGGCTGTGGTGAATTCGCCGCGCTGTTCCGCCACCAGTTCGCGATAGGCGACGCGATCCGCCGCATGCGCAAGGAAAACCATGAACTCGCAGACGAAGTCGAAATAGGCGCTGCCCAGATCGATGTCATATTCCGCCTCGCGCATGCGCTTGATCGAATCGATCGCCAGCTTCCATGCCAGCAAAGCAATGACACCGGCAAGCTCCGCCATCGAGCGCGCGCGACCGTCGTGAAAAGTGGAGCGGATCCTGATGGCCATATGTCTTACCTGTCGAGCGCAGCGAGCTAACTGGTTACCCCCGCCCCGGGGCGGGGGCCGGGGGGTGGGGGGTGAATATTCCCCCTCGGGGAGGCGCAGCCTACCCCCGCCCCGGGGCGGGGGCCGGGGGGTGGGGCGTTATTGGGGCAACGCCGAAGGGGGAAGCCGGCTATTTTCAATAGCCGCCTTTTCCCTTCGGCTGCGGCAATCCGCCCACCTTGCAGCCCTCCTTGGCGGCGCCGCCATCGGGGAACAGTTCGAACAGCAGCGCGCTGTCGGCTTCGGGCATGTCGCCTTCATCCTGCAGGCCCTTGATCAGGTTGCGCATGTTCGGCGTGTGGCCGTCCTCGCGATACTTGGTGCGGAGGAAGTTGATAACCTTCCAGTGCTGCCCGGTGAGCGTGATGCCGCAGGCCGCGGCGATGACCTGCACCGCCTCCTCGCTGAAGTCCGGCTCCAGCAGATAGCCGTAGTCGTCAGCTTCCTTTTCAACGCCGTTGATGGTGTAGCTCATGGGTGATCTCCTCTAACTAGTCGTCCCTTCCTGCAGGGAAGGGGTTGGGGGAAGGGTCGATAAAAACCGGATGCAGGACGCCTTCAGGCCTTCTTCAAATAGAACTCGTGAATGCCGCGTCCGGACTCATGCGAAAACAGCAGATCGGCGGCACCTGCCCGGGCCCAGGACGCAATATCGTCCGCCGATCCCGGGCAATCGCTGACAAGTTGCAGCACCTCGCCCGACTTCATGCCCTCCAGCAGTTTCCTGGCCTGCACGATGGGACCGGGGCAGGACACGCCGCGCATGTCGAGGGTGACATGGGCGACGGGCGTGGTGCTGGCGCCGCCGGCGCGCTGAATCAGGTAGGCGCTCTTGCCGTCCGCCAGCCTCTCGCTGCCGAGCACGGCGTTGCCGGTGACTTTTGCCCATGAGAAGAGGTCGTCTGCCGTGCCGGGACAGTCGGAAATCAGCCGCAGGGTCTGACCGGGCTGCAGGTCGTCGACAAGTTTTTTGGCGCCCAGCAGAGGCGCCGGACAAGGCAGGCCGCTTACATCAAGGGTCAAGGTGGCAAGGTCGGACATGAGGAATCTCCTCGATTGGTAGTGTGGTGGTCAGTCGCCGACAGCGGCGACCGATTTATGAGGAACGAAAATGCCGCAGCCCAGCGTACGATGCGCGCCCAGGCCGGCTTCCTGTACAGACAGAGATTCGGCACGCGCCAAACCGTGCAACATCAAGCTGAAACCGCGTACCACGCCGTCGGCCGCGCGCAGTTCGCGTGCCTTGCCGCTGATCAGTTGCGGCGTAAGGCCGCGCGCCGCCAATTGGGAGCGGCAACGCTCAAGAAACTCGATCTCGTCCGCGGCGTCCACGCTGACGAAATGCGAATAGACAACACCACGGGCGGGCAGCAGCGGCCGCACGCTGCAGGCCCCGACTTTCAGCAAAATGCCATCCAGATCGAGCCTGGCACCCGCCAACGCGCCGGCGCTGACACTGCGGTGCAACGGCAGGCGCAGAGCCAGGCGGCTGCGGCGGCCGACAAAGCGCATGCCCTCGCCGCGCGCCAGGCCTGACAGCGGCAGGATGCCGGCCTCGGGCTCTTCATCAAACCAGGGCAAGGCACGGCGCACCGCCTGCGCCAAGGCACAGGCGTGATCGTCGCCCAGCGTGCCGTCTTCGAGCGCAAACACGACATCGGCCATCAGCGCTGAGGCCTCCTCAGACAAGCGATTCAAACGGCCTCCCCGTCCCGCCCGGGCATGCCGGGCTGCGCCGCGGCCCACTCGCACAGCACCTTGCCCCAGCGCGCCGCGGTGACCGGATCGATGTCAAAAATGGTGAAGCGGCTCGCCTCGCGAATGCGCGTGCGCAGCAGCGGCATGCCGCCGGCCTCGAAGACGAACTGCTGCAGTTCGATCTCCTGGTTGCCGAGAGGCACGCGAAACTTGTCGAGCGAGGTAACGGTATCCAAGAATTCCCCTCTATGTGGAAGCGGACTATGGCACCAGCGACGGGTATCCGGCCATCACCGGATGGGAGTGCAAGCATATAACTCTTTCGGGTAGGTCGAATTACCTTACAGGAGTATGGTTTGTGCACCGCACAGACTCCTACCATCGTGCCATCAAGTTACCCCCGACAACGAGGAGAAACCCCATGGCCAAGCCCATGCACCCAACACCGAACCTGGACCAACTGGAGAGCGGCCCCTGGCCCAGTTTCGTTACCGGCCTCAAGCGTCTGGCCAAGGACAAGGACTACGTGGTCGATGTACTCGGCCACCTCGAGCACTCCTACCAGACCCGCAAGGGCTACTGGAAGGGCGGCACGGTCGGCGTGCGCGGCTACGGCGGCGGGGTCATTCCACGCTTCACCGAAATCAAGGACGACGCCGGCCAGCCGGTGTTCAAGGATGCGGCCGAGTTCCACACCATCCGCATCATGCCGCCGCCCGGCATGCACTATGACACCGCCACCCTGCGCCAGATGTGCGATGTCTGGGAAAAGTACGGTTCCGGCCTGATCGCCTTGCACGGCCAGACCGGGGACATCATGTTCCAGGGCTGCACCACCGAGAACGTGCAGCCGGCCTGGGACGAATTCAACAAGATGGGCTTCGACATGGGTGGCGCCGGCCCGTCGGTACGCACCGGCATGTCCTGCGTCGGCGCCGCGCGCTGCGAACAGTCCTGCTACGACGAAGCCAAGGCACACACCATGGTCGTCAACCGCTTCCTCGACGACATCCATCGTCCGGCCCTGCCCTACAAGTTCAAGTTCAAGTTCTCCGGTTGCCCCAACGATTGCATGAACTCGATCCAGCGCTCGGATATGGCCATCATCGGCACCTGGCGCGACAACATGCGCACCGATGAGGCCCTGGCGAAGAAGTGGTTTGCCAAACACGGCATGAACGAACTGGTCAACGATGTCGTCTCGCGCTGCCCGACCAAGGCGATCCAGATCAAGGAAATCAAGGACGTCAGGAAGACCGGCAGCATCAGCAGCGTGGCACTGAACGATACCCAGGCGCTGGAAATCGACAACAAGGACTGCGTCCGCTGCATGCACTGCATCAACGTCATGACAGGCGCCCTGGCGACCGGCGTGGACAAGGGCGCAACGATTCTCATCGGCGGCAAGCGTACGCTGAAGATCGGCGACCTGATGGGCACTGTCGCGGTTCCCTTCTTCAAACTGCAAAACGACGAAGACTACGAGAACCTGGTCGAACTCGGTCAAACCATCATCGACTTCTTCGCCGAAAACGCTCTGGAGCACGAACGCACCGGCGAGATGATCGAGCGTATCGGTCTGGTCAACTTCCTCGAGGGCATCGGCCTCGAGATCGATGCCAACATGGTCAACAGCCCGCGCATGAATCCCTACGTCAATACCCTCGGCTGGGACGAAGAAGTGGCCAAGATCAATGCCAAGAAGGCCGCCGCCTGAGCTTGCGGCGCCGACAACCGAATAGCGAAATCCGGAGATAAACACAATGTCTCAGCCCACCACGTCCCAGCCCCAAATGCGCAAGCCGGTCGAGGGTTTTCTCGACAACAAGAAGTTCCTGCATCCGAAATTCGTCGCCAACTACGGCAACTGGAAGTATCACGACCGTCCGCGTCCCGGCGTCCTGCACCATGTCTCCCACAGCGGCGATCAGGTTTGGACCGTGCGCGCCGGCACCCAGCGCCAGATGGACCACTACACCATCCGCCGGCTCTGCGACATCGCCGACAATTTCGCCGAAGGCTTCGTGCACTTCACGATCCGCTCGAATATCGAGTTCATGGTCTCTGCGGAACAGAAGGTCGCCCCGCTGATCGCCGAACTTGAAAAGAACGGCTTTCCCGTCGGCGGCACCGGCAACTCGGTGTCGATGGTGTCCCACACCCAGGGCTGGCTGCACTGCGATATCCCCGGCACCGACGCCTCGGGCGTGGTCAAGTCGATGATGGACGGGCTCTACGACGAGTTCAAGGCCGAGGAGATGCCCAACCGCGTGCATCTGTCCACCTCCTGCTGCGAGATCAATTGCGGCGGACAGGCCGACATCGCCGTCATCATTCAGCACACCAAGCCGCCGCGGATCAATCACGAGATGGTCGCCAATGTCTGCGAGCGTCCGACTGTGGTCGCCCGTTGTCCGGTGGCCGCGATCCGTCCGGCGCTGGTGAACGGCAAGCCCTCGCTCGAAGTTGATGAAAAGAAGTGCATCTGCTGCGGCGCCTGCTATCCGCCCTGCCCGCCGATGCAGATCAACGACCCCGAATATTCGAAGCTGGCGATCTGGGTCGGCGGCAAGAACTCCAACGCCCGCGGCAAGCCCACTTTCATGAAAATGGTCGCCTCCGGCCTGCCCAACAATGCGCCGCGCTGGCCGGAAGTCAACGCCGTAGTCGGCAACATCCTGCGTACCTACAAGGCCGACGCCCGTCCATGGGAACGCCTCTCCGACTGGATCGACCGCATCGGCTGGCCACGCTTCTTCGAAAAGACCGGCCTGCCCTTCACCAAGTACCTGATCGACGACTGGCGCGGTTCGCGCGCCAACCTCAACGCCTCGACCCACATCAGATTCTAAATGCATGAAGGCGACGACCTATCCCCCATCCCCTTTCCCGCGGCAAGGGGCGACCACGGTTCCGCCGCTGCGCGGCGTCCGGGTTGAACTAACTGTAGCGCGGCCAATGTCCCGCGGAGACGCCCTATGAAATTTGCAGTCACCATCAACGAAGGTCCCTACCAGCACCAGGCCAGCGACTCGGCTTACCTGTTCTGCAAAGCCGTGCTGGAGAAGGGCCACGAGATCCGTCGCGTGTTCTTCTACAACGACGGCGTGAACAATGCGTCTTCACTGACCGAGCCGCCGCTGGACGATCGCAACATCGTCTCGCGCTGGTCCAAGCTTGCCGCAGAACACGGCGTCGACCTCGTGGTCTGCGTTGCCGCCGCTCTGCGTCGGGGCATCCGCGACGAGAACCTGGCTGCCGGCTTCCGCATCTCGGGACTCGGCCAACTGGTCGAAGCCGGCATCGAGGCCGACCGCCTCGTTACCTTTGGCGATTAGTCCATGAGCAAAGTTCGCAAAACCTCACCGCAGAGGCGCAGAGGCGCAGAGAAAATCAATCTTGCGCATACGTCTTTGCCTTTCTCTGCGTTACCTCTGCGCCTCTGCGCCTCTGCGGTAGACGCGTTGTTGTTGCCGGTCTGGGGAGAAAAAAGTGTCTGAAGGCACCGTCAAGAAGTTCATGTTCGTCAATCGCAAGGCCCCCTACGGCACCGTCTATGCACTCGAGTCGCTGGAAGTGGTGCTGATCACGGCAGCCTTCGACCAGGACGTCAGCCTCGTCTTCATGGACGACGGCGTATTCCAGTTGAAGAAGGGACAGCAGACCAAGGGCATCGAGAACAAGAACTTCTCGCCCACCTACCGCGCCCTGGATGGTTACGACATCGAGAAACTGTACGTTGAAGAGGAATCGCTGGCAGCCCGCGGCCTCACCGAAGACGACCTGCTGGTCGATGTCACGGTAATGTCGCGCGCCGAACTCGGCAAGCTCATGGAAGAGCAGGACGTGGTCCTCAGCTTCTAAGGAAAAAGGAATTCACATGCTGCATATCGTCAATAAATCACCGGCCGAACGCAATGCACTGGAGTCCTGCCTGCGCGTGGCGCAGGACGGCGGTGCCATCCTGCTGATCGAGGATGCCGTGTATGCCGCCACCCGCGGCAATGCCGCGGAAAATCATCTGCGCGATGCGATGTCGCGCTTCAAGGTCTATGCACTCGCGCCGGATCTCGAAGCGCGCGGCATGCATGAGCGCGTCATGGAAGGCGTCACCACCGTCGATTACGGCGGCTTCGTCGACCTCGTCGCCCAGCACAAGAACTGCCAGTCGTGGCTCTGACGCGTCATTCCCGCAAGACATCCTATTACCCCGTTCATCACCAAGGAGACACACATGGCTAGCATCGAAGTCAACGGCAAGTCCTACGAAACCGACGAAGAAGGCTATCTGATCAACCTCGCCGACTGGACCGAGGAAGTGGGCAACTATCTCGCCCAGACGGAAAGCGTCGTCATGACCGAAGCGCACTGGGAAGTGATCAACTTCCTGCGCGACTACTACAACGAATTCCAGATCGCCCCGGCCGTGCGTGTGCTGACCAAGGCCATCGGCAAGAAGCTCGGTCCGGACAAAGGCACCAGCCAGTACCTCTACGAACTGTTCCCCTACGGCCCCGCCAAGCAGGCCTGCAAGATCGCCGGACTTGCCAAGCCGACCGGCTGCGTCTGATTCCGGTGCGTAATCGGGCCGATGGCTTTGTCGACTGCGTCTGCCGCGCCTCGCCGTGCCTGGGGCACTGTCTCGTTGCGGCCTTCCTTGTCTTCGCGCCCTCGACCCGATTGCTTTCCGGAATCCCCGTTCTTGCGCCTCAATAGCGAACGTCCATGAACCTCCTCTTCGCGATCCTGTTCTACGCCGCCACGCTGGTCCTGGTGGGCGGTGTCGCCTACCGGGTGTATGACTATGCGCGCACCCCGGCGCCGCTGAGCATTCCCACCACGCCCGCACCGACAACGGGAAGCGGAGTGGCCTTGCGCCTGTTTCGCGAAGTGGTGTTCTTTGAAAGCCTGTTCAAGTCCAACCTGTGGATCTGGGCACTGGGCTGGCTGTTCCATGTCGGACTGGCACTGGTGCTGCTGCGCCATCTGCGCTACTTCACCGAACCGGTCAATTTCGTCATCGCCTTCATCCAGCCTTTCGGCATGTATGCCGGCTTTGCCATGGCCGCCGGCCTGGCCGGGCTCTGGGCAAGGCGCTTTCTGGTCGAACGCATCCGCTACATCTCGACGCCGTCCGATCACCTGATGCTGGCCCTGCTGCTCGGCATCGCCGCGACCGGCCTGCTGATGAAGTTCGTCATGCACACCGACATCGTTGCCGTGAAGATGTTTTTCCTCGGCCTGATGTCATTCGAGGTCAATCCGCTGCCGGCGCACCCCGGCCTCTATCTGCACCTGCTGATGGTCGCACTGCTGATGATCATCTTCCCGGTCAGCAAGCTGCTGCATGCCCCCGGCGTGTTCTTCTCGCCGACCCGCAACCAGGTCGATAACCCGCGCGAAACGCGCCGTCTGGCTCCCTGGGCTGCAGCACTGGAGAGGAAGGCATGAAGACCCTTGGCCACAGAGGACACAGAGATCACAGAGAAAACCTCTTGTCGCGTGAGGCACCTGCTTCTTTCTCTGTGGCCTCTGTGCCCTCCGTGCCCTCTGTGGCTAAAAGATTTTGCCTAAGGGTTCCCAACCATGGCTGATACCCCTGTCGCAGCAGCACCGGCTCCTGCCGCTGCTGCAAAGCCCGCCGAAAAGGCCAAGATCGAAGCTCCCGCCTACCGCGAGATGCCAGGCATTCCGGCATTGCAGCCGGGATCCATGGCGCTAAGCCGGCCCTACGTCGCCAACGAGAAGATCCAGGAAGCCCTCGGCTTTCACGCCAAGCTCGACGACGACTGGCAGGTGACGCATGACCTGGCCATCGCCAGGATGGGCGAACTGCTGGGCAAGAGCCGGGCGCTCAAGGTGTTCATGGACTCCTGCGTGCACTGCGGCGCCTGCACCGACAAGTGCCACTACTTCCTCGGCACCGCCGATCCGAAGAACATGCCGGTGGCGCGCCAGGAACTGATGCGCAGCGTCTATCGCCGCTACTTCACCCTGCCCGGCAAGCTGTTCCCCGGCCTGGTGGGCGCCAAGGACCTGACGCGGGAAGTGCTCGACGACTGGTACACCTATTTCTGGCAGTGCTCGCAGTGCCGGCGCTGCTCGCTGTACTGCCCCTATGGCATCGACACCGCCGAAGTGACCATGGCGGCGCACTCGATTCTCGACTCCGCCGGCTACGGACAGAAATACTCGAACGAGATCATCGGCAAGGTGCACCGGATCGGCAACAACCTCGGCCTGCCCGGCCCGGCGCTGATCAATACTCTGGAGGGCGTCGAGGAAGACGTCAAGGAGGACACCGGCGTCGACGTCAGGTATCCGCTCGACGTGCATGGTGCCGAAGTACTGCTGGTGACGCCTTCCGCCGACTTCTTCGCCGAACCCCATATCGAGAGCCTGATAGGCTACGGCAAGGTTTTCCATGCCGCAGGCATCTCCTGGACGCTATCGTCGAAGGCCTCCGAAGCCGGCAACTTCGGCATGTTCATCGGCAACTACGAACAGCTGCGCAAGATCGCCCTGCGCGTGCGCGAAGCCGCGCTGGAACTCGGCGTCAAGCGCATCGTGGTCGGCGAATGCGGCCACGCCTGGCGTGTCGCCTATGCCTTCTGGAACACCCTGACCGGCATCGGCGCCGGTGCCAACGATCCGTTCGCCATCCAGCTGCAGAAGCAGCTCGACCCGAACTACCGGCAGCCCTCGCATATCTGCGAGCTAACCTGGGACCTGATCCAGCAGGGCCGCCTCAAGTTCGACAAGTCGGCCAACGACCATCGCATCATCACCTTCCACGACTCCTGCAACGTCGCCCGCGCCTCACGCATGGGCGACATGCCCGGCGGCCAGTTCGACATTCCGCGCAACATCATCCGCGCCGTCGCCAACCACTACGTCGAAATGGCGCCCGACACCATCCGCGAGAAAACCTTCTGCTGCGGCGGCGGCGGCGGCGTCCTCACCGACGAACTGATCGATCTGCGCCTCAAGGGCGCCCTGCCACGCATGGAAGCCATCAAGGAAGTGGCGGATCGCGACAAGGTCAATTTCGTGGCGATGATCTGCGCCATCTGCAAGGCCCAATTCACCAAGATATTGCCCTACTACGGCTACAAGATGGGCATGGCCGGCGGCGTACACCAGCTGGTCAGCACCGCGATCGTTTTAGGCCAGGAACAATGAACCACAGAGACACAGAGACACAGAGGAAGAGCCACGAGAAATTGCCCTTGCATTTCTCTCTGTGTCTCTGTGTCTCTGTGGTGAAGGCATTTCAAGAACGTATCAATGGAGACGACCATGTCCGCCACGACTGAAACCCAGCCCGAGAAACTCAACTTCCGCCGCTACACCGAGGGCGAGACCGGGTTCAAGCGCCGGCAACAACAGATATTTCAGGCCAGCCATTCCTACAAGTGCCCGACCTACGTCCAGTCGACGCCGCCCTGCCAGGGGTCCTGTCCGGCCGGCGAAGACATCCGCGGCTATCTCAACATCGTGCGCGGCATCGAAAAGCCGCCTCTGGGAGCCGACGGCAAGCCCGTCATGAGCTGGCAGGAATATGCCTGGCGGCGTCTCACCGAAGCCAATCCGCTGCCCTCGGTGATGGGCCGTGTCTGCCCGGCGCCTTGCGAGTCCGGTTGCAACCGCAATGAAGTCGAGGATCATGTCGGCATCAACTCTGTCGAACACTATCTGGGCGACTGGGCCATCCAGCACGGCCTCAAGTTCACGGCGCCGCAAGTCAAGACCGGCAAGAAGGTCGCCGTCGTCGGCGGCGGACCCGCCGGCCTCTCCGTCGCCTACCAGCTGGCGCTCAAGGGACACAGCATCACGATTTTCGACGAGCATGAATTCCTCGGCGGCATGATGCGCTACGGCATCCCCGGCTACCGCACGCCGCGCGAGACCCTCGACGCCGAAATCGAGCGCATCCTCGATCTCGGCGTTGCCGTGCGTCTCAAGACGCGCATCGGCACCGACGTCACTCTGGAAGAATTGCGCAGCGGTTTTGACGCCATCTTCCTCGGCCTCGGCGCCCAGGCCGGTCGCGCCCTTCCCATCGAAGGCGATGCCGCGGCCAATGCCGCGCCGAATATCGTTACCGCCACGGCCTTCCTCAAGGCCTTCAACGACGGCCGTCTGCAGCACGTCGGCAAGCGCGTGGTGGTGGTCGGCGGCGGCGACACGTCGATCGACGTTGCCACCGTGGCACGGCGTCTCGGCCATATCCAGAAGACCAACCCCTCCGACATCGAAGGCGCCATCGCCGGCCGCCTGGCGCAGGACGTCGCCGATGTCTCGCTGCGTCAAGGCGCCGAAGTCACGCTGACCTCGGTGTTCACGGTTGACAAGATGATGGCCAGCAAGCCTGAAATCGATCATGCCGAGGCCGAAGGCATCGCCCTCATGGGCGGTTGGATGCCGATCGGTGTCGTCAAGGGTGCCGACGGCCGCGCCACCGCGCTGCGCGTGATGCAGTGCGAAGCCAAAATGATCTCGGGCCGTCTCGACATCAAGAGAATCGAAGGTACGGAAAAGGATCTGCCGGCCGACCTGATCGTATCGGCCATCGGCCAGGCGGTGGATTTCACCGGCATCGAGGAATTCAACTCGGGCAAGGGCACCGTCGCTGCCGACAAGAATTACCAGGTCAACGGCAAGCCGGGCGTATTTGCCGGCGGCGATGTCATCCGCCCCCACCTGCTGACTACCGCCGTCGGCCACGGCGCCATTGCGGCCGACGGCATCGACCGCTTCCTCGGCAATCTCGAGGCGCAGCGGCGGCCCAAGATCGATGTGCATTCCTTTGACCTGATGCGCAAGTACCATGAAAAGAACATCCAGCTGGGTACGGTCGAGGGCGCCTTGCGCGGCACCGACCAGAGCAAGGCGGTAGTGCACAACTACGAGAATCGCTCCGACCGCTACGTGATCCCGCACGACCAGCTGTTCCTCGGCCATTTCCTGTACACGCCCCGCAACAGGCGCCACATCACGCATCTGAACAAGGATTCGGCACTGGGCAATTTTGCCGAGCGCATCGATCCGCTGACCGAAGCGCAGGTCATTGCCGAGGCCAAGCGCTGCATGAGTTGCGGCCAGTGCTTCGAGTGCGACAGCTGCGTCATGTATTGCCCGCAGACCGCTGTGTACAAGGTCAAGAAGACTGAGTCCATGACCGGCCGCTATGTCGCCACCGACTACGACAAATGCATCGGCTGCCACATCTGCGCCGACGTATGTCCGACGGGCTACATCCAGATGGGGCTGGGCGAGTGAACCTGAAAGCCTTACCGCAGAGGCGCAGAGGCGCAGAGGATGCGCAGAGAAATGCCAAGACCCTTGCTTTTCCTCTGCGTTGCCTTTCTCTGCGCCTGTGCGCCTCTGCGGTGAGATTTTTCCTTTTGGCCTTCGCCGCATTCGCCATATCGTCGGCACCGACTCTCGCCGACGAAGGCGGTCGCACGGCCAGGCCGGCCATCGACATCGCCAACCCCGGGAAGTGCGTAGCGCCAGCGGAAGAAATGCGCCGCAACCACATGGAGATGCTCAAGCACCAGCGCGACCGCACCCTGCGCCAGGGAGTCCGCGGCGAGGCGGCCTCGCTCAATGCCTGCATCGAATGCCACGCCAGCAAGCAGACCGGTTCGGTGCTGGGCAGCAACGATAATTTCTGCCAGGGCTGCCACGCCTATGCCGCGGTGAAACTCGACTGCTTCGAGTGCCACCAGCCCAAGGCCGGGTTCAAGGCAGCGGGAGTAAAGCCATGAGCAGCCAAGACAAGAACCCGCGCCGCGCCTTCCTTGCCGCCGCCGGTACCGGTGTTGCCGGCCTCGGCTTCACCGTCATTGCGCCGGGCCTGCACCTGATGGCCGTCGCCGGCAACGCCGATGCGGCCAATGCCGCCGATGCGCGCAAGCCAGGCAGCGCGGCCTCGCCCGCGGTGCGCTGGGGCCTGCTGATCGACGCCAACAAATGCGCGCCCGGTTGCCGCAAGTGCATCGACGCCTGCCACAGCGAAAACGGCGTCACCGAAAAGCTTCCCGATCCGCGGCAGAACTCGCAGTGGATACGCAAGATCGAACTGGTCGATCGCCGCACCGGCCACAGCACGCAACTGCCCATGATGTGCCAGCACTGCGCCAAGCCCCCCTGCGTCGACGTCTGTCCCACCGGCGCATCGATGAAGCGCGCCGACGGCATCGTGCTGGTCGACCGCCACATCTGCATCGGTTGCCGCTACTGCATGATGGCCTGCCCCTACAAGGCACGCTCCTTCGTCCATACCCCCTTGCATGAGCAGAATCCCGAAGTGCCGCGCGGCCAGGGCTGCGTCGAGGGCTGCACGCTGTGCGTGCATCGCGTGGACAAGGGCCTGCAGCCGGCCTGCGTCGAATCTTGCCCCGAAGGCGCAATGAGCTTCGGCGACCTCAACGATGCGTCCAGCGCCATCGCCAAACAAATCGCCAGCGTACCGACCACCCAGGTCCGCGCCGATCTGCGCCTCGATCCCGGCGTGCGCTACCAGGGAATCTGACCATGTCAAAATTGACCTTACCCCCAACCCCTTTCCCGAGGAAAGGGGTGACCACGGTTCAGCCGCCATGCGGCTTCCGTTTTGTTGACTTCATGGCGCCTTGGGGCGGCCCGGCGACGCCATGATGAAACCCGATCCCCGCAACAAGGAAAGCCTGTTCTACCTGACTGCCGCCATCGGCGCTCTGGTTTCGGCGACCGGCGTCGCCGCCGCGCTCTACATGGAACATCAGGGCCACGTCGTGACCGGCATGAACAACCAGATTGTCTGGGGTCTGCCGCTCATCGTCGCCATCTTCCTCATTGTTTCCGCGTCCGGCGTGCTCAACATCGGCTCCATGGCATCGGTCTTCGGCCGGGAGCTCTACAAGTCGCGGGCGCCGCTGGCCGGCCTGCTCGCCGTGGCAATGCTGACCGGAGGACTGGCGGCGATCATGCTCGACCTCGGCCGCGCCGACCGCATCATGGTGGCGGCAACGCATGTCAACCTGACCTCGGTCTTCGGCTGGAACATGATTCTCTATCCGGTGTTCTATTCACTGGTCGCCGTCTATCTGTGGACCATGATGGAACGCCGCATGAACCCGTGGTCAAAGGTGGTCGGTTTCGCCACCTTCATCTGGCGCGTGGTAATGACCACCGGCACCGGCTGCATCTTCGTCTTCCTCGTCGCGCGCCAGGCCTACGGCACGGCACTGCTGGCACCGATGTTCATCATCATGTCCTTCGCCTGGGGCCTGGCCATCCATATCCTGACGCAGGCGGCGATGTACGCCGCGAACGGAACGCAACTGCCGGCGCTGGTCCTGCAGCGCACCAAGAACCTGCTGGGGAGCTTTGTTGCCGCCACGCTCTACTTCACCGCCGTCATGCATCTGGCCAACATCTATTTCGCCAAGAACACCGCCTTCGAATATTTCATCCTGATGAACAGCGAATTCACTTCCCTGTTCTGGGTCGGCCAAGTCCTGCTCGGCAGCCTGCTGCCCCTGGCGCTGCTCTACCATCCGGCCACCGCGGCGCGCGGCGCCTGGGTCAACCTCGCATCCCTGCTGGTCATCCTCGGCGGATTGATCCAGCTTTATGTCTTCATCATCGGCGGTCAGGCTTTCCCGCTCGACATCTTCCCCGGCTATGAGGTCAAGAGCAGCTTCTTCGATGCTGAGGTCGATCATTACGCGGCCAGCCTGCCCGAGATGCTGCTGGCGCTGGGCGGGATCGGCATCGCCTTCACCATCACCCTCATCGGCGTGCGCGTGCTGGATTTCATGCCCCACGACGACCCCGCCCAACTCGAAGCGGCCGGCAGCAAGACCGACTGAACTGCAGTCCGGCCCCGGCAGCATGCATCGCTTCCTGATTTCTGCCGCGCACAAGTCCTCGGGCAAGACCACCATCAGCATCGGGCTGGCGGCGGCTCTCAGTTCGGGGGAGCATGGCCAGCGCCAGCGCTCGGTGCAGACCTTCAAGAAAGGACCGGACTATATCGATCCGCTGTGGCTTTCGGTCGCCTCCGGCCGCCCCTGCTACAACCTGGATTTTTTCCTCTCGCCCGATACCGAATTGCTCAGCCAGTTCGCCCGCCATGGCCATGACGCCGAGGTCTGCCTGGTCGAGGGCAACAAGGGGCTGTATGACGGGCTCGACCTCGAAGGTTGCAACAGTAACGCCGCCCTGGCGCGCCTGCTTGATCTGCCGGTGGTGCTGGTGCTCGATGCCCGCGGCATGACGCGCGGCATCGCGCCGCTGATCCTCGGCTACCAGGCGTTTGACCCGAAGATCCGCATTGCCGGCGTCATCCTCAACCGCCTTGGCGGCCGCCGCCACGAAGCCAAGCTGCGCGCCGTGATCGAGCATTACACCGACGTGCCGGTGATCGGCGCGGTGCAGGAAGATGCCGAACTGGCGCTGGTCGAACGCCATCTCGGCTTGATGCCGGCCAACGAAACGGCCGAGGCCGGGCGACACGTCGCCGCCATCGGCGCACGCATCGCGGCGCAGGTCGACCTGAATCGCCTGCTGGCCATCAGCCAGACCGACATTCCCTTGCCACCGCCGCTGCCGCAGTGGCGCAGCGACGAACAGCCGGTACGCATTGCCGTCGCCCGCGACGCCGCCTTCGGTTTTTACTACGCCGATGACCTCGAGGCGCTCACCGCCGCCGGCGCGCAGACCGTATTCTTCGACACCCTGCGCGATTCCCGCCTGCCGCCCTGCGACGGCTTGCTGATCGGCGGCGGCTTTCCCGAGTGCTTTCTCGAGCAACTGGAAGGCAACACCGGCCTGCGTGCCGACCTTCGGCGCGCCATCGAAGCCGGCCTGCCCACCTATGCCGAATGCGGCGGCCTGATGTATCTCGCCCGCAGCATTCAATGGCAGGGCCGCAGCGCCGCAATGGTCGGCGTGATTCCCGGCGACATCCGCATGCACGACAAGCCGGTCGGTCGCGGCTACGTCATACTCGAAGCCAACGCCGGCCATCCGTGGCGCACAGCCGGCAAGCCCGCCGGCGACGCAGCGCTGCACGGCCACGAGTTCCATTACTCGAGCCTCGGCGATCTGCCGGCCGACACCCGCTATGCCTATGCGGTCCGTCGCGGACACGGCATTGACGGTCAGCGCGACGGCGTCCTGCTGTACCGGCTGCTGGCTTCCTACACGCACCTGCGTGCCTCCGGCGACTGCGACTGGCCGGCGAAATTTGTCCAATACGTCCGCGCCTGCCGGACTGCCGATCTCAAGGAAACCATGCCATGTTCGCACTGACCACTGCCGCCGCCGAGCAGATCATCCGCGCTGCTGCCGAGCAGCCCGGCAGCCCGTCCCGGCCCATGCTGCGCGTGGCCGTCAAGCACGACGAGAAGGACGGCGAACTGGTCTATGGCATGGGCTTCGACGAGGAACGCGAAGACGACCTGATAGTCGACAGCGTCGGCGTCGCGATCCTGATTTCGCCACTCAGCCAGCCCCTGCTGGAGAACACCACGCTGGATTTCACCGAAGTCGAACCCGGTGAGTTCCAGTTCATCTTTCGCGGCGGCTGTACCGCGCCGCCCGCCGCCGGGAATTCCGGGAAGTGCGGCGGCAGTTGCAGTGGCGGTTGTTCCTGAGCAACCGGAGCGACCCGGCTACGGTTGCATTCGCCTCCATGAAACCCATTTCAGCTCAACCCGGCTGGGTCTATCTGGTCGGCGCCGGACCGGGCGACCCGGAATTGCTCACCCTCAAGGCCGCGCGCCTGATCGGCGAAGCCGACGTCCTGGTCTACGACAACCTCGTTTCGCAAGCCGTGCTCGAGTTCGCCCGCCCTGATGCCGAACGCATCTATGCCGGCAAGGAGCGCGGCAACCACTCCCTGCCGCAGGAACAGATCAATGCGCTGCTGGTGCGCCTGGCCCGCAGCGGCAAACGCGTGGTGCGCCTTAAGGGTGGCGACCCTTACATCTTCGGCCGTGGCGGCGAGGAAGTCGAAACCCTGCACGCCGACGGCATCAACTTCGAGGTGGTGCCCGGCATCACCGCCGCCGCCGGTGTCGCCGCCTATGCCGGCATACCGCTGACCCATCGCGACCACGCCCAGGCCTGCGTCTTCGTCACCGGCCACCTGCGCGACGGCAGCATGAACCTGGATTGGCCGGGACTTGCCCGCCGCCGCCAGACCGTGGTGATCTACATGGGCCTGTCAGGCCTGTCCTACCTCTGTGCCAGACTGATGGAACACGGACTGCCCGCCGACTGGCCGGCGACGATCGTGCAGCACGGCACCCAACCCAGTCAGCGTTCGCTCACCGCTACGCTGTCGACCCTGCCGGGTCTGGCCGCCGCTGCCAAGCTGCAAGCGCCGACTCTTATCATCGTCGGCGAGGTGGTGACGCTGCGCGAGAAGCTGCGCTGGTTTGCCGAAGGCGGTGACCCGGGGAACAAGACATTACCCTGACCAGGGAGAGCCTCGCCAGCAGCGTTCGCTAGACCTATATACCGGTTTCCCGGTAGTGCGAATAAGGTCATCACGGTATATCTCTCACCTCCGTCTCGGCATATCTTTCGACATACGGGAACGCAAATTTGCGGGACAGCAATCTGGTCCCATGTCGGATCCATGCCAGTTCCGCATCGTAGCCGGAAGCACTGTGCTTCCTCGGTCACCAGAGACAGCGGACAGATGGGAAAGAGTGATGTTTTCTAGAAAATCAGAGCGGAACAGGCCTTACTCGCCGCCGCGGTGGAAGCTGATCCTGATCCTGTTGTTGGCCATCGGCAACACGGCCGCCCTTGCCGCCGATGATCTCCGCCTGAGCGGTTTCGGCACGATCCGCTACGGCTCCGCCAACCGCTCCGACATTGTCCCGGCCCTTGATGTCGGCGAAAGCTCCAACACCCAAGCCACCCGGCGGTGGAGCTCCAGCCTCGGCCTGCAGCTTGAATATGCCATCAATCCGACAGTCGATCTGGTCGGCCAGATCGTTTTCAAGGATCACACCAACACCGACCTGAACAGTTCGACCGAGTTGGCCTATGTCGCCATCAGGCCGACATCGCAAGTCGATCTCCGTCTGGGGCGCCTCAACTACGACGCGTTCCTGATGTCGGACTACCGCAAGGTCGGTTATGCGTATTCCTGGGCCCGCGCACCGGTGGAGTTGTATGGCTGGATCCCGATTGCCGCGGTGGATGGCGTCGATGCCGCCTACAACATTTACACCGACGATGCCCGTTGGCGGATCAAGGTCCAGGCGGCGAACAGCAAGACTTCACCGATATCCTTGGGCGCCAGTTACGACTTCAAGGCCGAGAAAATGCTGGGCTTGTCCGTCTCCCGACAATCGGAGTTGTGGCGCGCCAAGGCCGCTTACTCGCAATTCACCGTCGCCAACGAGATAGCCGTGTCAGCCTCCCTGCTTCAGGCTCTCGACGGGATAGCAAGTCCAAACATCTTCGTCAGCAGCGCGGTCAGCGCGGAGGCCGCCGATCTGCGCAATAACATTACGTTCAAGGGCGCCAAAGTAACCTATGCCACGATCGGCGCCACCTACGATGATGGCATATGGCTGGCGCAATCCGAGCTGGTGCATAGCAGCACGACGGTAGCTACAGTGCCGAATGGCCACAACGGCTACCTCAGCGTCGGCCGGCGCTTCGGCGACTGGACCCACTATGTGGTGGCGAGCGCTTATCGTCCCGACACCAGCATGCGTACCGCCGCCAACGTTTGGCCACCCCTGATTGCCCCCCTGCTCCACACTGCCATCTCGGCGGTAAACCTCACCCGTATAGAGCAGGACACCCTGTCCCTCGGCACGCGATGGGATTTCAACCACCAGGCGGCACTCAAGCTGCAGTGGATCAGAACATTCATCAAGCCCAACGGTTATGGGCTGTGGTATGGACAGCAGTTGCATCCCGGCACCCTTGAAGCTCAGGCCACTCGCATCAACCAGGTTTCCGCAACGCTGGACTTCGCCTTCTGACCATGGGCAAGCTCTTCAAGCGCAAAATTTTTGTCTGCCTGCTCTGCCTGGCCTCGCCGCTGGCGGCGTGTGCCGATGTCGCGGTCATCGTTCATCCCGACAACCCGGTGCACGCCATGACGCAACGGCAAGTCTCCGATCTTTATCTTGGCCGCAGCCGCAGCTTCGACGCCGGCGGGCTGAAAACTCCGTTGCCGGCTTCAATCTATGAGCAAGCGCTTGACAGCCCCTTGCGCGAAGCATTCTTTCGCGCCTTGAACGGCATGCCGGTCAAGCAGCTGAATGCCTACTGGGCGCGCTTGCGCTTCAGCGGCGAAGTGCTGCCGCCGGTCGCTCTGGCGGACAGCCGCTCGGTCCTTGATGCAGTAAGCCGCAACCGCAACGCGATCGGCTACGTTGATGCTGAGGCGGTCAAGGGTTCGGTGAAAGTGGTTCTGCGTCTGAAGGAATGAAGCGCGAATGAGAAATCCGCTATTCAAGCGCCTCGATACGCGGCTGGTCTTTTCCGTCGGCATCGGCTTGGCCGTGTTCGCGCTCATATCCGGAGTTTTCACCTACAGCTATTCCTACCGGCACGAGCTCGGCTCGGCGGAATCATTGCAGCAGCAACTGGTCCGCACCGTGCAAGTCCAGGCCGAAGTCGCGGCTTATGCGGCCAATAATGAAATCGCCAAGGAAGTACTCGCGGGCTTGACGGCCAACCCCATCATCCTGGCGGCGCGCATCGAATCGATGGAAGGTTTCAAGAGCGAACAGGGCTTTCGCCAAAAAATCGGCATCGGTACCGAAAGAATTTACCCGCTGATCTCCCCTGTGGATCGCATAGAACGCATCGGCGCGCTGGTGGTGATTCAAAATGACAACGAAGTCGACAGCAGGGCTACGCGAGCCGCGCTGCTGCAAACCCTGTTGATGCTGGTCCAGGTTGTGATGGCCGTGCTCATTCTGGCCGCTGTCTTGCGCGTCATGATCATCAATCCCATTACCGGTCTGGCACAGAGCATGACCTCGATCCAGCCCGGCAGTTCAACTCGCATCGAGATCGCAGCGAAACACGCGACGGATGAAATCGGGATGTTGTCGAAGAGCGCCAATGCAATGCTTGATGCGGCGGAAACCGCCCTCGACAATGTAAAGGCGCAACGCAACGAACTGGAAAGACTGGCCACCCACGATCATCTCACCGGCCTGCCGACGCTGCGACTCGCCGACGACCGGCTGCACGTGGCCTGCAGCAAGGCGCGCCGCTCAAATGAGAAAGTCGCGCTGCTGTTCATTGACCTCGACGGATTCAAGGCGGTAAATGACACCTATGGCCACGATGCAGGAGACGAGGTACTGAAGGAAGTGTCCAGGCGGCTGCGCGCCAGCCTTCGCGAGGAAGACACTGCAGCGCGCATAGGCGGCGACGAGTTCCTGGTTATCCTCGGCGACATTGGCGATGTGGATGCATCGGCGATGGTGGCTGAAAACATCGTGACTGCCGTTTCCCGTCCGGTCGAGTTCGCCGGGCATCCCTTGCAGTTGGGAGCGAGCATAGGCATTGCGATCTTCCCCGATCACACCGGCGATGTGCAAACCTTGATCCGCGCTGCCGATCAGGCAATGTACCGGGTGAAGAAGTCGAAGAAAGGCACGTTTGCCTTCGCCGTCCCGGAGACGGCACCGTAGACTTCAGGCCGGCGAGCAGCATACGCTTGCCGGCGGGGGCGTCACACTTGAACAGCGGCGTCAGCGCCGGCACCGGACGCTTGCGGGTCAGCGCAGTGCGCCAGCACCCAGTCCAGAAGTTCCGCCGCCACCGCCTCGCGATCAAGATCATTCAGCGTCTCATGACGGCTGCCCGGCCACAGGCGCAGTGTGCGGTCCGCTCCGCCCCATAGTTCGTATATCGCCCGGCTGCCGGCCGGATCGGTAAGCCGGTCGGCATCGCCATGAAACAGGTAGAGGGGCAGGCCAAGCCCCGGCGCCGCGGCACAATTGAGTTCCATGACCCGCAGCAGGCCGGCGCCGGTGCGGGCCGGCGCCGCCAGTTGGGTCACCAACGGATCGGCGAGATAGGCGGCAACGGCGGCCGGATCGCGACTGATCACTTCGGCTTGCAAGCGCGTGCCGCGCAGGTGCGGCAGCCAGCGCGACAGGAACGGAGCCAGCCAGACCAGCAGGCGCGGCACGTCGCCGCCGATCCTGAGCGCGGCAGAAGACAGCACCAACCCCGCCAGCGACTGCCCGCGCTGCGCCACCCAGCGCAAGGCGATGGCGCCGCCCATGCTGTGGCCCATCAGCACCAGCGGACGCCCGGCGGCCAGTTGGCGGGCCTTTGCCAGCAGCGCATCGACATCGAACAGGTAATCGTCGAAGCGCTCGACATAGGAACGTTCGCCCGGCGAGCGCCCGTGGCCTCGCAAGTCGACCGACACCACGCCCAGGCCAAGCTGATTGGCCCGTTCGGCGATGAAACCATAACGCCCGGAATGCTCGTTGATGCCATGCACTATGGCAATGATGGCGCGAGGAAGCGGCGGCAGCCAGGCCTGACCGGCCAGGCCCACGCCGTCCGCCGTGCGCAGTTCGTAGTCAATGTGGCCAATGGTCATTGCTGTCACCTCCGTTGCGGATGGCGGTAGATGTGAAACGGACTTCCGGCGAACTCGATCTCCCTCTCCAGAGTTGCCCCAACCGCCAGGGCCAGCCTGATTGAAGCCGCGTTCCGGCAATCGATCAGGCTGATCAGCGACAGGTCCGGCAGACATTCCTGCACCATGCTCTGCACGGCCCGCACCGCCTCGCTGGCGTAGCCCTTGCCCTGGTGCCGGCGGGCCAGCGCCCACTTGATTTCCGGCTCCGGCCATTCCAGCGGATACCAGAGCCCGACGGTGCCCAGCACCGACTGGGTCGACTTTTCCTCGACGGCATAGGGACCGTAACCGCGCAACAACCACTGCCCTGCCATGCTCGCCATGGCGCGCCAGGTGCCGGCTTCGGTCAAGGCGCGACGAAAGGTGAAGCGCGTGCACTCGGCGTCGGCATAGTGCTCGTGCAGCGCACGCCAGTCGTCATCGACGAACATCCGCAACACCAGGCGCCTGGTCTCCAGTCGTTGCGGAATCAGGAAATCATCAGGCCGGAACATGATTGAACAGTCGCTGATAGCTTGCGCAGCAGCGCTCAGTGCGGCTTGACGAGGATGTAGCCACGGTTCTCCACGGTATCGAAAGTACGCATTGCGCTGACCAGTGCCGGGATCGGCATCCAGACCCAGCCCGCACTGGCGGGATTGACGTCCAGCACCAGGACCGAATCCGACTCGGCATCGTAGGCGCCCAGCGGCGAGATGTGCGCACCGCCGCGCTGGCCGACCGCATCGCGCCGGTAATTGACCACCACGTAGTCTCCGGCGCGCTTGAGGTTGTCCGCCAGGTCGCTGCGAATCTCCGCCTCGGACTTCGCTTCATCCACGACGACCAGCCGCGTGACGAGATCGTGCGCCCTGAGCAGTTCATCGAACTGGCGCAACTGATAGCCGCCATCCCTGAACTGCCGGCCATCGACCGTGACCGGCTCGCCGAGCACCTGGGCGCGGGTCTTGCGCCCCTTCTTGATGACATTGTCCTGAGTGTAGCGCGGCAGCGCAAGGTCGAATCCGGCCGGGACATGGCGCAAATCTTCGGCACGCAGGCGGCTGCGGTCACGGGGCAGATTGCGGTCCCCGGCATGCACCGCGTTCAAGACGATGGCGGCCGTGGTCGGACCGCAGAAGGCACCGTTCGACTGCGCCTCGAACTGGTTGGCCAGGGCAGCAAAATCCGCCTTCGCCGGGGCGCGGACGAAGCGTGCCATGCCTTCTTCCGAGCCAAACGCCAGCAGACCCTGCGCACGCCCCGGTGCCGCCTCGTCGCCGGCCGCTACCGGGCAGACAAGCGTGACAACCAGCAAGACAGCGAAGCCGACGCGAGCCAGCAGTGGCATATTTTTCACCTGGTGTTTGCCGAGATATTCGAGTCCGGAGTGTATCAGCAGCCTCGCCGCCGCTCTGCTTGAACCGGACGGGCTGATAGACTTGCGCATGATTTTCTGATGGAGCCCTGAACCATGAAATACATCGACCACAGCGCCGGCGGCGATGCCGGCTGCATGACGCTGGCCGAAGGCCCGGCGCCGCAGCCAGGCCCCGGTCAGATCCTGATCGACGTGGTCTGCGCCGGCGTGAACCGGCCCGACGTGCTGCAACGCGCGGGACGCTACCCGCCGCCGCCGGATGCCTCGCCGCTGCTGGGACTGGAAGTCGCCGGGCGCGTAGCCGCGCTGGGTGACGGCGTCACCGGCTGGAAAGTCGGCGACAACGTCACGGCGCTGACGCCGGGCGGGGGTTATGCCGAATGCTGCGTGGCGGCGGCCAGCCACGCCTTGCCGATCCCGGCCGGAATGGACTTCGCCAGCGCCGCGGCGCTGCCCGAGACGTGGTTCACGGTGTGGGCCAACCTGGTCGACCTGGGACGTCTCAAGCGCGGCGAGCGGCTGTTGGTGCATGGCGGCTCCAGCGGCATCGGGCTGGTAGCCATCCAGTTGGCGAAGCATCTCGGCGTCGAGTGCATCGTCACCGTCGGCAACGAGGAGAAGGCGGCCTTCTGCCTCAACTCGGGCGCGGCGCATGCGATCAACTACCGCACGGCCGACTTTGCCGCGGAGGTGAAACGGATCACCGCAGGTGGCGGCGTAGATGTGATTCTCGACATGGTCGGTGCGCCCTACCTGCAGCGCAACCTCGCCGCGCTGCGCCGCGACGGACGGCTGGTGTATGTCGCCTTCCTCGAAGGCAGCAAGGGCGAGGCCGACCTGATGCCGGTCATGATCAAGCGCCTGACCGTCACCGGCTCGACCATGCGGCCACGCACACCGGCCGAAAAGACCGCGATCCGCGATGCGCTGGCCGCCAACATCTGGCCGGAACTGGCGGCAGGCCGCCTGCTGCCGCACCTGTTCGCCCGCTTTCCGCTGGCGCAGGCGGCCGAGGCGCACCGGCTGATGGAATCCAGCCGCCATATCGGCAAGATCGTGCTCGAGGTCGGCGCGCCATGACCGCATTGAGCATCGATGTCGTCTCCGACCTGGTGTGCCCGTGGTGCTTCATCGGCAAGCGCCATCTTGATCGCGCGCTTGAACTCTGGCGCGAGGAACAGCCGGACTGCGCGGTGACCCTGCGCTGGCATCCGTTCTTTCTCAACCCGGATACGCCGGAGTGCGGCGAAGCTTACCGGCCGTTTCTGGAAAAGAAATTCGGCGGCCCGGAGAAACTGGCGGAAATCTGGCAGCGGGTGAGCGCGGCAGGACGCACTGCCGGCATCGGGTTCGCCTTCGACAAGATAGAACTGCGCGCCAACACCCTGAACGCACACCGCCTGATCCATTACGCCCAGAAAGGCGCGCCGGAGGCGACAGCAGTCAACACGCTGATCGAAGGCCTGTTCGCCGCGCAGTTCCTCGAAGGCCGCCATCTCGGCGACCGCACCGTCCTGGCGGCCGTGGCGGGTGGCTGCGGCATGGAGCGCAACGACGTGCAGCGCTATCTGGACTCGACGGAAGACGCTGATCAGGTTGCCGCCGCTGCGGCAGAGATGTCGCGCCAGGGTATCAGCGGCGTGCCCTTCTTCATCTTCGGCAAACGACTGGCCGCTTCCGGGGCGCAACCGCCCGAGGCCTTGCTGCAGGCCATGCGCGATGCGGCGGGCGCCTCCACCGCCGCCGGCTACGAGGTGCGCCGGCCCTGATCGGCGGCCTTCTGCTCGACGGCAAAAACCGCGGCCTCGACACGCGAACTCAGGTTGAGCTTGGCCAGAATGTGCTTGACGTGGAGCTTGACGGTGTCATGACTGATGTCGAGCACGCGGGCGATGGCCTTGTTCGACAGGCCCTTCGACAGATGCTGCAGGATCTCGCGCTCGCGGGCCGTCAACAGCTTCATGGTGTCGGCCTTGGTCGCGGCGGCATTGCCGCCTTGCAGCAGGTTGACCAGTTTCAGCGTCATCGCCGGCGCTATCACGGTTTCGCCGCGCACCGCGCGCTGCACCGCATCGACCACGTCTTCCGGCTCCATGTCCTTCAGCAGATAGCCCTTGGCGCCGGCCTGCAGGGCAGCCGCGAGGTCTTCCTCGGCATCGCTGACGGTGAGAATCAGCACCGGGCCGCTCCAGCCATCGGCCCGCAACTGGCGCAGCAGGCTCAGGCCGCCGTTGGGCGGCATGTTGAGGTCGGTAATGATGACGTCCGGCTTCGATTCGGCGAGGATGCGGCAGGCATCGTCGGCGTTGCCGGCGATGCCTGCCACGGCAATGGTGCCGCGCTGCTCCAGCAGTTCGGCCAGGCCCCGGCGAAACAGGGTGTGATCGTCGACCAGCAGAACGCGGATCGGGCCGGCATCGGACGGTGTGCTCATGCCGAGACGCCCCCCCCGGGCGGAAAGCTGAGCCGGGCGCGGAAACCGCCCTGCGGCAGGTTGACCACTTCCAGTCGCCCGCCGATCTTCCGCGCCCGTTCGCGCATGATGGTCAGGCCGAAGTGATCGCGCAGCCCGGGATGCTCGTCGAAACCGCCAACGCGATTGGCAATGGCGAAAAATCCCTGACCGCCCCGGCCGTTGTCCTCGACCGTCGCGGTGTAATAGTCGCCGGCCGCTTCCAGCGTCAGGCTCGCCTCGGTGGCGCCGGAATGGCGGGCAACATTGGCCAGCGCTTCCTGCACGATGTGAAACACCTGGCTCTCCTGCTCCGGTGCCAGGCGCAAATCGGTGAGCTGGTTGTCGTAGCGCAGCGGAATGCCGGTACGCTCCTGAAAGCCGCAGGCCAGCCCGTGCAAGGCATGTTCCAGGCCCATCGGGTCCATACGGCTGCGAAACTGCACCAGCAACTCGCGCAAGTGGCCATAGGCGTCGTCCAGCGCCTGGCCGACATCGCCGGCATACTTTGCGGTGCGCTCCAGCGACTGCTCGGCAATGGCATCGTTGAGCATCGCCATGCGCATTTTCATGTAGGCCAGTGTCTGCGCCAGTGAATCATGAATTTCGGCCGCCATCATCTGCCGTTCGCTGGTCAGTACAACGCGCAAATTCTCGCGCTTGAGGCGTGCGTTCTCCAGCGCCATGCCGAGATGCTCGCCTATCGCGCGGAACAGCAGCGCGACTTCTTCGGGCAACTCGAAGGCTTCGGGCAGGAACAAATTGTAGGTGCCGAGCAGTCGCCCGGCGTTTTGCAGCGGCACCACCACCATGGCCTGGCAGCCGACGCTGAAATAATCGCTGCCGGTGCGCTCGGCACAAGCCGTCAGGTCGATCTCGAAACAGGGCCGGTTCTGTCCGATGGCAATGCCGCACTGGCCGCAATCGCGCGAGACCAGGCGTTCCTTTTCGACCACCTCGGGCGGCAACCCGCGCGAGGCGACCATGCGCAAGTGCTGGCCGTCGCTGGTCAGCACCCGCACCACTCCGGCGTCAGCCTTGGCCAGGCGGATCATGGTGCCGAGAAAGCGTCCCAGCAACTCGTCGAGATCATCCTCGTCGGCAAGATTGCTTGAAATCTCGGTCAGGACATGGAGCGCTTCCAGCGTATGACCACCGGATGGATCCAGGTCCAGTTCCTGGTGAGCTTGGGCGCTGCCGGGATTTTTCATCGCTCAGTCGGGAAGCGGCCAGGCACCGGAATCGATCTTGTCCGCCCACATCAGAGCGGAGATGCTCTTGCCGTCGGTAATCTCGCCATCGCGCACGGCCAGTACAGCCTCGGCCACGCTCATTTCGATGACTTCGAGAAACTCGCCCTGATCGCGCTGATGGCCGACGTAGATCAGACCGCGCGCCCAGAAGATTTCAATCCGCTCGTCGGAATAGCCGATGCAGGGATGCATCGTCGCCAGATGCCGCCAGGTCTTCGCCTGGTGGCCGGTCTCCTCGCGCAGTTCGCGCTTTGCCGTATCCAGCGGATGTTCGCCGGGATCGATCTTGCCGGCGGGAAGTTCGAGAAATATGCGCTGCAGCGGATAGCGGAACTGGCGTTCGAAAAGCAGCTTGCCATTGTCCAGCGCCGCCAGCACCACGACCGCGCCGGGATGGCTGATCCACTCGCGGATGGTTTCGTCACCGTTGGGCAGGCGCACGGTGTCGCGCCGCACACGCAGCAACTTGCCATCGAAAACCGCTTCGCTGGCTACGGCGTGTTCAATCAGATCGGCATCGTCCATGTTCGCATCAGAGTATTGATCGGCATCACAGCGCGCTATCTTATCTCAGCCACGTGCCGGAACCATGCCGGGGCGGATCCCGCGAGGGGATGCCGTCCGCCCGGGAAACGCATACAAAAAAGCCGCCATGCGCTTCCCGCATGACGGCTGTTCGGTTCCGGCTCGGCTGCGCAGGCTAGAGCGAGCGCGTCAGCGTGGTGGTACAGATCATCATCACCGCATCGGGGAACAATCCGAATGCCGCAACTGCAAGGCCGTTGAGCGACAACAGCACGCGAAAATCGAGACCGGCGGTAATCGGTGCGGAATCGACCGGGTTGTCGAAGTACATGAGCTTGACCACGCGCAGGTAGAAGAAGGCGCCTACCAGCGAGAACATCACTGCGACCACGGCGACCGCCGTGTACCCCGCCTTGATGGCGGCCAGCAGCACCGCGAACTTGGCGAAGAAGCCGATGAAGAAGGGTATGCCGGCCATGGAGAACATGATGATCAGCATCATCGCGGCAAACCACGGACTGCGCTTGTTGAGACCCTTGAAGTCGTCGAGGTTCTCGGCTTCGTAGCCGGCACGCGACAGCAGCAGCACCATGCCGAAGGCGCCCAGAGACATCAGTACGTAGGCCACGGTGTAGTACAGCGATGAACTGTAGGCGTTGACCGCGGTGAATGCATCCACCTGGCCGCCGACCACGCCCGACATCAGGCCGAGAACCATGTAGCCCATGTGCGAAATCGCCGAATACGCCAGCATGCGCTTGATATTGGTTTGTGCGATAGCCGCCAGATTGCCGAGACCGATGGAGAGCACGGCCATGATCAGCAGCATCTTCTGCCAGTCGGCCGCCAGACCCAACAGGGCATATACCAGCAGGCGCAGGGCCATGGCGAAAGCGGCAAGCTTCGGCGCGGAGCCGATGAACATGGTCACGGCCGTCGGCGCACCGTGATAGACGTCGGGAATCCACATATGGAAGGGCACCAGGCCCAGCTTGAAGGCGACGCCGGCGAGAAGGAACACCAGACCAAACACCAGCACCGGCCTTTCCGCCTGGCCCTCATACAGCACCTGCGCCACACCGCCGATTTCGAGAGTGCCGGTGGCGCCATAGATCATCGACATGCCATACAGCAGCAGACCCGAGGCCAACGCACCCAGGACGAAATACTTCATCGCTGCCTCGGTGCCGCGCGTCGAGTCGCGATCGATCGCGACCAGGCCGTAGAGCGAGAGCGACATCAGTTCAAGACCGAGATACATGGTCAGGAAGTTCGCCGCCGAAATCATCACCATCATGCCCATCGTGGCGTAAAGCACCAGGACGTAGAACTCGCCCTTGTCCAGGCCGCGGTCGGCCATGTACTGCCGGCTGTAGATCAGCATCATGATCACCGCGAGGTACGTCATGAGCTTGAGGAAGTCCGACAGCAGGTCGTCGACGAACATGTTGCTGAAGGTCAGCGTGGTCTGGCCGTCCGAGGTGACCAGCGTGATCGCGGCACAGCCGATCAGGGTGATCACGGTCAGCATGGCCGCCATCCAGCGCCGGGTAGCGCCGAAGAGCAGGTCGACAAACAGCACCACAAAGGACATCAGCAGGAGAAAGATCTCCGGTGCTGCCGGGTACAGGTCGGGCACAACGAAATTATTCAGCATCGCTTGTCTCGTTTTGCCTGCCCGCAAAGCGGAGTTCCAGGCACGCAAAGCGCCTGCCCGCAAAGCGGAATTCCAGACACGCAGAGCGCGTGCAGCTGGCGGATGTAAAGGTTCATCACAGTTTACTCACCGCAACATGCTTGAGCAGGTTATCCACCGAGGCATGCATCACTTCGGTGAACGGGAAGGGGTAAAGGCCCATGGCCAGAACACAGACGGCCAGCAGGCCGAGTATCAGGAGCTCGCGGCCACCGATGTCTGTCAGCTTGGCGACATGATCGTTGGCAACTTCGCCGAAGACCACGCGCTTGACCATCCACAGGGTATAGGCGGCACCGAGAATCAGCGTGGTGGCAGCGGCAAAGCCGACCCAGAAATTGAACTTGATGGCACCCAGTATCACCATGAACTCGCCGACGAAGCCGGAAGTAGCGGGTAGTCCGGAGTTGGCCATGGCGAAGAAGACGAACAGCGCTGCGAACTTCGGCATGGTATTCACCACGCCGCCGTAGTCGGCGATCATGCGCGAATGCATACGGTCGTACATGACGCCGACGCAGAGGAACATCGCCGCCGAGACGAAGCCATGCGAGATCATCTGCACCAGCGCGCCCTCGACGCCGATCTGGTTAAAGATGAAGAAGCCGAGGGTGACGAAGCCCATGTGCGAGATCGAGGAGTAGGCGATCAGCTTCTTCATGTCGGTCTGCACCAGCGCGACGAAGCCGATGTAGATGACTCCGATCAGCGACAGCGCGATGATGAAGGGTGCGAGCTGATGGCTGGCATCGGGCACGATGGGCAGGGAAAACCGCACGAAGCCGTAGGCACCGAGCTTCAAGGCGATCGCGGCCAGCACAACGGAGCCGCCGGTGGGCGCCTCGACGTGGGCGTCGGGCAACCAGGTATGTACCGGCCACATCGGCACCTTGACCGCAAATGACACCAGGAAGGCGATGAAGATGAGGATCTGCGGCGCGATGCCGATGCGCAGTTGGTGCCAGTCGAGGATATTGAAGCTGCCGTTCGACTCGAGGAACAGCCAGATCAGCGCAACCAGCATCAGCAGCGAGCCGAGCAGGGTGTAGAGGAAGAACTTGAACGCCGCATAGACGCGGTTCGGCCCGCCCCAGGCGCCGATGATGATGTACATCGGGATCAGCGAGGCCTCGAAGAAGACGTAGAAGAGTACGCCATCGAGCGCGCTGAAGATGCCGTTCATGAGGCCGGACATGATGAGGAAGGCACCCATGTACTGGGCCTGCTTGTCCTCGATGACTTCCCAGCCCGCCAGCACCACCAGCACCGTGACCAGGCTGTTGAGCAGGATGAATGGCATCGAAATTCCGTCAACTCCGAGCAGATACTGGACATTGAAGCGCGTGATCCAGGGCGCCTGTTCGACGAACTGCATGCCGGCCTGGGTGACGTCAAAACCGCTGTAGAGCGGAAGGGTGACCAGGAAACCGGCGACGGCGACAGCCAGCGACAGCCAGCGCACCAACGTGCGGCGCTCGGAACCGATCCAGAACACCGGTACGGCACCGAGGATGGGAACCCAGATTGCAAGACTAAGAAGTTGCGAATTCATCGGATTAATATTCCATCAGGCCTGTATGCATGAGCGCGCACGTGCATCAGGCCCTGTTGAACCAAAGCGTCAGCAGCGCAAAGACGCCGAAGATCATGCCGAAGGCGTACTGGTAGATGCGGCCGCTCTGGAACAGGCGGACCAGCCCGGATATCCATCCGACGACGCTGGCCGAGCCATTCACCATCACGCCGTCGATCAGCGCCTGGTCGCCACCCTTCCACAGCCCGCGGCCGATCAGGCGCGCGCCGCCGGCAAAGAACCACTCGTTGAACCTGTCGAAGCCGTACTTCTCTTCGAGTATCGTCGCCAGCACACCCGACTTCTTCTTGATCACTGCCGGCAGGTCCGGGCGCACGATGTAGAGGAACCACGCCGTCGCCGCGCCGGAAATCGCCAGCCAGAAGGGCAGAGTCGTGACGCTGTGCATCACCATGCCGGCCACGCCGTGGAACTCCTCGGCCATCTTCTCCACGCCCTTGTGGCTCTCGGCGATGTAGATCGCGTCGCCGAACCACTTGCCGTAGAGGACCGTGCCGATCAACCAACCCGAAGCGATCGCCGGAATGGACAGCAGGATCAACGGTACGGTGACGACCTTGGGCGATTCATGCGGTTCGGCTGCATGGTGGCCATGGCCGTGCGCGTCGTGCCCATGAGCGTCATGCGCAGCCTCGCGGAAACGCTCCTTGCCATGAAAGGTAAAGAAGATCAGGCGGAACGAGTACAGACCGCCGACGAAGACCGCAGCGAGGGCGCAGAAATAGGCGAAGCCGGCGCCCGGCACCTGGGCGAAATGCACGGCTTCGATGATCGAATCCTTGGAGAAGAAGCCGGCGAAAGGCGGCAGGCCGGCATTGGCGATGGCGGCGATGAACATCGTCAGGTAGGTAACCGGCATGTACTTGCGCAGGCCGCCCATGCGTCGCATGTCCTGCTCGTGGTGCATGGCAATGATCACCGAGCCGGCACCGAGGAACAGTACCGCCTTGAAGAAGGCATGCGTCATGAGGTGGAAGATCGCCACCGAATAGGCGGAAGCGCCCAGCGCCATTGTCATGTAGCCGAGTTGCGACAGCGTCGAGTAGGCGACGACGCGCTTGATGTCGGTCTGCACGATGGCGATCAGCGCCATGAACAGGGTGGTGATGGCGCCGATGACGATGACGAAGGACAGCGCGGTGTCGGACAATTCGAACAGCGGCGACATGCGCGAAACCATGAAGATACCGGCGGTGACCATGGTCGCGGCATGGATCAGCGCGGAGATAGGCGTCGGACCTTCCATCGAATCGGGCAGCCACACATGCAACGGGAACTGTGCCGACTTGCCCATGGCGCCGATGAACAGGCAGATGCAGATGGCGGTGATCAGCGGCCAGCCGGTCACCAGTTCGGTGATTGCGGCCAATTGTTCGCGCTTGGCAAAAACTTCAGCGTAGTCCAGGCTGCCGGCGTAGGCGGCGATCAGGCCAATGCCGAGCAGGAAGCCGAAGTCGCCGACGCGGTTGACCAGAAAAGCCTTGAGGTTGGCGTAGATCGCCGTCGGACGGGTGTACCAGAAACCAATCAGCAGATAGGAGACCAGGCCCACCGCCTCCCAGCCGAAGAACAGCTGGACGAAGTTGTTCGACATCACCAGCATCAGCATGGAGAAGGTGAACAGCGAGATGTAGCTGAAGAAGCGCTGATAGCCGGGATCTTCGGCCATGTAGCCGATGGTGTACACATGCACCATGAGCGAGACGAAGGTGACCACCATCATCATCAGCACCGTCAGGGGATCGATCAGGAAGCCGACCTGAAGCTTGAGGCCGCCCGATTCCATCCATGTATAGACGGCGCCGTTGAACACATTGCCCGCCTGCACGTCCTGATAGATCAGCACCGAAAGCACGAAGGAAATCGTGACGCCCAGGATGGTCACAACATGCGATCCGGTACGTCCGAGGATCTTGCCGAAGAAGCCGGCCAGAATGGCGCCGGCCAATGGGGCCAGAGGAACGAGAAGATAGAGAGATTTCATGCTCATGGTCCCGTTAGCCTTTCAGTGTGTCGAGGTCTTCGACATCGATGGAAGACAGATTGCGGAACAGCACCACAAGGATGGCGAGGCCGATAGCCGATTCCGCGGCAGCAACCACGAGGATGAAAAAGACGAAGAGTTGGCCGGAAAGATCATTCAGATAGTGCGAGAAGGCGACGAAATTGATATTGACCGCCAGCAGCATGAGTTCGATGGCCATCAGCAGCACGATCAGGTTCTTGCGGTTGAGGAAGATACCGACCATGCCTATGGCGAACAGGATGGCGGCCAGGATCAGGTAGTGTGAAAGCGAGACCATGCCTTACTCCCCTTCCTTGGGCGCCGGGATGTTCATTTCCACCTCGGGCGCCATCTTGACCAGCCGCATACGATCCTTGGCCTTGACGGCAATCTGATCGGAGGCGTGCATGGCTTTGTTGTCCTTGCGCCGGCGCAGCGTCAGCATCACAGCGGCGATGATGCCCACCAGCAGGATCACCGAGGCGATTTCGAACGGATAGGCGTAGTCGGTATAGAGCAGACGCGCCAGTTCCTTCGTGTTGCTGTAATTCGCCGGAAGATTCTGCGGCGGCAGATTGGCCAGACCGAAGTAGCGTCCGGAAAGCACTACGGCCATTTCCCCGATCATCAGCAGGCCGACCAAGGCGCCGACCGGCAGGTTGCTCCAGAATCCCTGGCGCATGCGCTCGATGTTGATGTCGAGCATCATCACCACGAACAGGAACAGCACCATCACAGCACCGACATAAACCATGATCAGGGCGAGGGCGAGAAACTCGGCTTGCAGCAGCATCCACAGCGCCGCAACGTTGAAGAAGGCCAGCACCAGGAACAGCGCCGCATGCACCGGATTGCGCGCGGTGATCACGCGCAGCGCCGCTGCCACCGTAATGGTGGAGAAGATATAGAAAAGTATGGTCTTGAATTCCATGGCCGGGTCAGCGATAAGGAGCATCCTGCGCACGATCGGCGGCGATCTGCGCTTCGTTGCGCTCGCCCACGGCCAGTAGCATCTGCTTGGTGTAGTAGAGGTCACCGCGCGTTTCGCCGTGATACTCGAAAATACGGGTCTGGACGATGGCGTCGACCGGACAGGCCTCTTCGCAGAAGCCGCAGAAAATGCACTT
>SESE01000019.1_pt1 | contig 71663 bp, 75 predicted proteins | sample 3171371 | NCBI WGS metagenome assembly SESE01 (sample SAMN06051881, study PRJNA518727) | freshwater metagenome | biome: subpolar coniferous forest; feature: holomictic lake; material: water; isolation source: holomictic Lake 442, 13 m depth | place: Canada: near Kenora, Ontario | collected... | reverse complement strand
TGCTCTCGAAATTGCTCATCATCATCACGTTTTCAATCGTGACCTTTTCACCCTTTTTCACCTTGGCCGTGCTCACCGCCGCCCACATTTCGCCGTCCGCCGTCTTCAGCCGCAGGTAGGTATAGCCCTCGACGTCCTTGACCTCGAGAATCTCCCCCTTGAGCACCGTAGTCGCAGCAGGGGCCGCCTTTGCGGCCGGCAGCGGGGCCGCCTTTTCGGCGCTCCAGGCTACGCTGCTGCAAATCATCACGAAAACAGCAATAAGCAATTTCATAAAAACCCGTCCCTTCAATAAGAAAACACATCAAGCGGCCTGCAGACCCAGGCCATGGAAATTCGTCCGGATGCTGACGCTACCTACTGCCCCATTTTACCTGCCCTGAGCTCCGCGCCGAAAGGCCGGCAGCGAATTGCCGCCGGCACCGGGGCAAGACAATCAAGACTCGCCAAACTGCAGAATGCCCGGCCGGTCCCGTCAAGTCTCGGTTTCGATGGTGTTGCGAATCACGCCCACGCCGGTGATCTCGGTTTCCATGATATCGCCCGGCATGAGAAATTCCGGCGGCTTGCGGCTGTAGCCGACGCCGGGAGGCGTTCCCGTGGCGATGATGTCGCCCGGTTCCAGGGTAAGGCCGCGCGACAGTTCGGCGATGATGCGGGGAATCTTGAAATACATCTGCTTGTAGCTGGCGTTCTGCTTCTCGACACCGTTCACCCGGCAGATGATGCGCACATCGTCGAGCGTGACGCCGGCGGCGGTGACTATCCATGGTCCCATGGGCCCGTAACCGTCCAGGCTCTTGCCCTTGAACCATTGACCGCCATGGCGCTTTTGCTGCACCTCGCGCACGGTGGTGTCGTTGAAGGCGGCATAGCCGAAGACGTAGTCCATGGCGTTCTCTTCGGTGATGTTGCGGCCCCGTCTGCCGATCACGACCGCCAGTTCGGCCTCCCAGTCGGCCGTCGCGGTAAAGGACGGATCGTAGGGAATGGCGGCGAAGGGACCGTTCATCGTATGCGTTGCCTTGGTAAAGAACACCGGGTTGTCAGGCAGTTTGGAAACCCCCTTGTCGGCGCGTGCATCCCTCCCCTCTTCGAAGTGCTCCAGATAATTCCATCCCACGCAGTAGATGTTGCGCTCGGGCTTCGGCACGGGCGACAGCAGTTTCACCTGACTTACCGTCATCAGCCGGGATTTCCTGGCAACGGCCTTGTCTGCCAGGGCTTTCGCCTGTGCCAGCCCCTTGTCGCCGCAGGCCAAGAGCGAGATCATCGAATCCGCCGCGAATGCCAGGGACACGCCCTGGCGCTTTGCTTCCGCCTCGACATCAATCACCCTGCCATCGTCCAGCACGATGCCGATCCGGGCCGCGGCATTCTCCTTGAACTGGCAGGTGGCGAAGCGGAGTCCGACCTTGCCGGCCAGAGGCGCTACCGCTTTGACATGCTCCGTCGCCACGGCCCTGGTGCCTTGCGCGGCGGCATCGAATTGCACGCCCATCAAGGCGCCGCCCATAGCGCTGGCACCCATCTTCAACAAATCCCGACGACTCTGATCCATTCCTGGCTCCTGAAAAGCTGTGTTGGTGAAATGTGGCAGACGACCCTGCCTCCCTATCCGCGCAAGCCGGACGACGATACTACCAACACTTGCGCGGATATTGATGGCGGCCTGCCGCGAACTGCCCGTGCCCCCGGCCTGCCTCCGCTGCAAGCGGTTCCAGCAAAGATTGCTGTACAGGTCAAAGCCGGTATTGTCTCCATGAGGCGACCGGCCTATAGTGCCGAACCAGATGAAAACTACCGGCCGCATTATCCCTATTGCCAGTGCGCCCAAGCTGCTGGCGGCGCATGACGGAGACTTGGCTGCTGCGCTAGGCGGCAGCCTGCACGACATGCGCAACCGGCGTGTGCGTGACTTGCGCATCTCGGTCACTGATCGCTGCAATTTCCGCTGCGTATATTGCATGCCGAAATCGGTGTTCGGCCATGACTACGATTTCCTGCCGCGTACCGATCTGCTCTCCTTCGAGGAGATCGGCCGCATCGCCCGCCTTTTCGTCGATCAGGGCGTGGAGAAGATTCGCATCACCGGCGGCGAACCGCTGCTGAGGCGGCATATCGAGAACCTGATCGGGCAGTTGGCGAAGCTGCCGGTCGAACTGACGCTGACCACCAACGGCTCGCTGCTGGCGAAAAAGGCGCGGGCGCTCAAGGATGCTGGCCTGAAGCGCGTCACGGTCAGTCTCGACGGCATCGACGATGCCGTCTTCAAGCGCATGAACGATGTCGATTACGCCGTCGGCGACGTGCTCGACGGCATCGCCGCCGCAGCCGCTGCAGGCCTGGCGCCGGTCAAGGTGAATTGCGTGGTCAAGCGCGGCAGCAACGACGACCAGATCCTGCCGCTGGCGCGCCACTTCCGCCACAGCGGCCACATCCTGCGTTTCATCGAATTCATGGACGTCGGCAGTTCCAACGGCTGGCGCATGGACGAAGTGCTGCCGTCCGCCGACGTGCTGGCCGTCATCAACGCCGAATTCCCGCTTGAAGCCATAGATGCCAACTACCCCGGTGAAGTGGCCGGGCGCTGGCGCTACCGCGACGGTGCCGGCGAGATCGGTGTCATCTCCTCCGTAACCCGGGCGTTCTGTGCCAGTTGCAGCCGCATCCGCTTATCCACCGAGGGCCAGCTCTACACCTGCCTCTTTGCCCGGAGCGGCCACGACCTGCGCGCCCTGCTGCGCCAGGGTGCCGGAGACGAACAGTTGCAGCGCGCCATTGCCGCCGTCTGGCGCGACCGCGACGACCGCTACTCCGAAATCCGCAGCGCCGCCACCACCCTGCCGGCCGGCTCCGGAAAAATTGAAATGTCCTATATCGGCGGCTGATCTGCGCCCCGCACCATGCCATGACCTCCATCCTCCAGACCCTTTCCTGCGCCGACAACTACGACCCGGAATCGCTGCATGTCGATCGTGCGCGCGAACTGATCCTCGATCTGCTGTCTCCCGTCGCCGGCCATGAGCAGGTTTTCGTGCGCCAGGCGCTGGACCGCGTGCTGGCCGGGGACGTCATCTCGCCCATCGACGTGCCGAGCCACGACAATTCGGCCATGGACGGCTGGGCCTTGCGCTGCGGCGATCTCGCCGCCACCGGCGAGACGCGCCTGAAGAACATCGGCACCGCTTTCGCCGGACGCGCCTTCGACGGCGCCATGAATGCCGGCGAAGCGGTGAGAATCATGACCGGCGCCGTCCTGCCGCCGGAAGCCGACTGCGTTGTGGTGCAGGAGGTCGCGCGCGTCGAGGGCGATGCCGTCATCATCCCGCCGGGCCAGCGCAGCGGGCAGAACCTGCGCCGCGCCGGCGAGGACCTGCAGGCCGGGCGCGCCGCCATCACCGCCGGCAAAAAGCTGCGTCCGGCCGAGATCGGCATCATCGCCTCGCTCGGCGTGGCGGAACTCGCGGTGCGCCGCCGCGTCCGCGTCGCGCTGTTTTCCACCGGCGACGAACTGTGCTCGATCGGCACGCCGCTGGCACCCGGTGCGGTCTACGACAGCAACCGCTACACGCTGTGGGGCATGCTGACGCGCCTGGGCTGCGACGTCATCGACATGGGCGTGATCAGGGACGAACCGGCCGCACTCGAAGCGGCGTTCCGCGAAGCCGCCGCTTGCGCCGACGCCATCATCACCAGCGGCGGCGTCTCGGTCGGCGAAGCCGACTTCATCAAGCAGTTGATGACCCGGCTCGGCGAAGTCGCCTTCTGGAAGATCGCCATGAAGCCCGGCCGTCCCATGGCCTTCGGCCGCATCCAGCCGGACGGCGCAGACCGCCCCGGCGCCTGGCTGTTCGGCCTGCCTGGCAATCCGGTGGCGGTGATGGTCACCTTCTACCAGTTCGTGCGACCGGCCATTCTCAAGCTGGCCGGCGTCGATCCGGTGCCGCCCTTTCCCGACTTTCCCGCGCGCTGCGTCGAAGCCATGAAGAAGGGCCGCGGACGCACCGAATTCCAGCGCGGCATCCTGTTCCGGGAAAACGCCGAGTGGTGCGTGCGCCCCACCGGTGCCCAGGGTTCCGGCGTGCTGCGCTCGATGTCCGAAGCCGACTGTTTCATCGTCCTCGAAGCCGGGCGCGACAACGTGAGCGCGGGCGATACGGTGAGAGTGCAGCTCATGAACGGACTGGTGTAGCGCCACCGGCATTCAGCCGCGCGGATCCGGCACAAACCCCGCGCCTGCGGGAAATGGTCTGGGATCGGCGAGACGCGGTCCGGCAATGATGCCGCGGGCAACCAGATTGGCGCGCGAATCATAGTAGATGGTGATGATCTCGTCGGGCGAATCGCTGTTGCGCACGAACTCGGTATGGCGCGTCGGCGAATACTCGCGTTCGCCATGCCCGGTGCCGAGTTTGAGCGACTTCAGTTCGGATTCCGCACGCAAGGCGGCACGCGATTCAGCCTTGTCGGCAAGCATTCCGGCGACACCGTTGGCGGAGTCGCTGCCCCCCTTTCCGACCGGCGCGGGAGCAGCCGACGGAGCCGCAGCGCGTCCAAGCTCGTCCTTCGCCATCGCACGCGATTCGCCGCGTCGGGGTTCCGCCGGCAGCGAGTACGGCGCCATGACATCGGCCTGGGACGGCAGTGCCTTCTCGCGATAGACCGCGACGCCGATCACGCCGACATTGCCCGGCCGGCCGGTGCGCGCCGCATAGCTGTCGGGCAGCGCGGTAAACACGAACTGGGCGACATCGTCCATGCTCTTGCGCCAGCCGTTGATGCCGTAGCTTTGCCAGCCGTTGAGCACATAGCCGGACTGCAGGGTAGCGGCGGTCTGGCCGGTGAGCACATTGACGCCGTCCACCGACAACACGGCAAGCAAGCGCTCGCCCTGCCGGCTCCTGAGTTCGACGCCGTAGCGGTCGCCGGGCGTGCCGGCGACATACAGCCTGCCGTCGTGCCGGTACGGCTGCAGCCGCTCGCCGGTGGTCCGGTCGACGATCGAAACATCGACCAGACGCGCCGCCAGCGCAGGCTGGGTACAGCCCAGCAGGGCGAGGAAACTCGCTGTGCCGAGAATGCAGGATGCAAGGGTAGGTTTCTTCATGATGTCCTCCGTGATTGATGGTTTGCGATGTCCGCAAGCCTGTAAACGGAGGACGTCAGAAAAAAGGGTTGGCGCTGTCCGGCCTATTTCAGATTGAGCAGATCGTCCGGCAGCACGAAGTCCGGGTAGCGCAGGCGAAAACGGGCAAGGCTTTGCGCCGCTTCCGCGCTGCGCCCCGCGGCGCGCAGCTCGCGGACGTGCTTGAGCCAGGCCTCGGGCGTGGCGGCATCGACGGCAGCGGGTGCGATCGAGTCGGCCGCGCCCGCACCGCTCGCCGCAGGGCCTGGAGACCGGGCTTCAAGCTTCATCAGCGCCCGCGCCGGGGCGGGACTCGCCGCCGGAGCGGCCACGGCAGGCGCATCGCGCCTCTCCCGCAACTCGTCCGGGCCGGCACGCAGTCCCTTCTCCATCGCCTTGTCTGGCATCGGTGCCGGCTCGGCCGGGGCCGTGGCCGTGGCAGCCGGCGGTGCGGCGGGCCCGGCAAGGCGGCGCGGCGCATCCTTGGCCGCGTCCGATTCCACGCGCCGACTTGTCTCCCCGACCGGCGCCACGGCGCTGATCGAGGACCCGGCCTCGGTGGAGCGCGGTGCCGGCGGGGCGCGCAAGGTTTCTCCTGCCGCCTCGGCCGCTTTCATTTCCTCGCGCAGATGGCGCTCCTGTTCGTCCATGACGCGCCAGGTCACCGACAGCCCGACAAGGGCCATGGCAAGCGCCGATGTCAGGGGCAGCCAGCGCTTCCACCACGGCGCCGGCTTGCGTGCCTTGGCGGCGCGGCCGGCGTTCAGTTCGGCCCGTGCGGCAGCCAGGATGCTGCGGTCGAGGCCCGGGCCCGGTTCGGCACTGGCCGCTTCGCGGTACAGCGCATGAAGTGCGGCCAGGGTCGATTCCGGCACCTCGGGACCCGACGGCAGGGTGGAGCGGGTCATTGCAGATCCCCCAGTTCGCTGCGCAGTCGCGCATAGGCATAGCGCAAGCGGCTTTTCGCAGTCTCGAAGCCGGTGCCGGTGGCCTGGCCGATTTCCTCCACCGTCAGGCCGCCCTCGGTCGCCAGCAGGAAGGCTTCGCGCTGCACCGCCGGCAGAACCTCGATGGCGGCCAGCAGCCGGCCGGCCAGTTGCGCGCGCTCCAGCAGGCGCTCCGGCTGGACCCCGGCTGGCGCGGGGTAATCGGGCGGATCGCCGTCGGCGTCGGCGGCATCGACCTCGAATTCAGCCAGCCGGCCGCGCGCACGAAAGCCGTCGATCAGGCGATTGTGCGCGATGCGGTAGAGCCAGGTGGTGAATCTGGCTGACACCTCGTAGCCGCTGCGGGCGCGAATCACCGACATCCATACCTCCTGAAACATTTCATCCGCCTGCTCGCGCCGGCCACACTGGTGCAACAGATAACGGAACAGGCGAGCGCGATGACGACTGTAGAGCGCCTCGAACGCCGCCGCCTCGCCGTCGCGATAGGCCAGCATGAGGGTCTCGTCAGTGCGCGGTTCATCCACGCCTGAAGTGTAAACGAGGGAGCCGGGATTTCGGGGTCAGGCTGAAACCGGCAGCCAGGCCAACATCACATTATTCACGCGTCACGTTACCGCGAAAAATTGTCACGGGCTGCGCGGACAGATGCGTTACGACACCGGGCGTGGCAAGGTCATTTCGCCGGCTAATTGGACCCCTTCGGGGTTACGCCTGCTTCAGTTTTCTCCAATTGAGCGATGGGTAAAAGCACCTGGCATGTCACCCCCCCCTCCGGATTGTTGATTATTGAAATCGCGCCTTCATGACGCGCGACGATACAACGGCTGAGCGGCAGTCCAAGCCCTGTGCCGCCAGCCGGGTTGGCTGTGCGGGTGCTTTCATAGAAAGGCTCGAATACGGCATTGATTTCCTTTTCGGGAATGCCGCAACCCTGGTCAATCACTTGAAATGAGATAGCAGGAATCCCTGCCGGCGACTGGGTCCTGTTCAGCAGGGTGTCGGTCACCCGCAGAATGGTGGTCGCTCCCGCCGGCGAGTAGCGTACGGCATTCGCCATCAGGTTTTCAAAAACCTGGCGCAGCCGGATCGGGTCTCCCCGGAAACAGGGTACTTTCGCCCGCAAGTCCATGACCAGTTGTTGGCCGGCCTTCTTCGCCATGAGCTCCATGACGGTGCTGATCGCGAGCGCAAACGGTGCGACATCGATCTCTTGCATCGGGTCTTGCGCATGCCCCGCATGTTCATTCCATTCCTGATCTGCGATGGAAAGCAGGGACTCCACAAGGCCGCTCAGCTGGATACCGGATGCATAGATATTGTCGAAGTAGCCCGCCAGTGCCTCCCGCTTTGCATCTTCCAGTGTGACCTGGCCCAGTTCTGAATAGCCGATAATGCTTTGCAAAGGTGTGCGCATTTCATGGCTTACATTCGTCATGAAGCGGGTTTTGACCGCGTTGGCGCTTTCAGCCTCGGCACGTGCCGTTGCCAATTCCAGAGTTCTGCTGAGAACCCGGGCCTCCAGCTGTTCGCGGTGCTTCGCCAGTTTTCTGCTGTAGATAAGGAGCAGGCAGAGTAGAGCCAGCGTAACGAAAGCCAAAAAAACGGCAATCCGGTAATAGTTGAATTTCTCCCTTGTCACATGGACCACTTCCTTGTTGCTCCATCGATCCTGAATCAATTGCCTGGTGCCATCCTCGTCGATCAGTCGCAACCCGGCGTTTATCTTTTCCAGCAATGCCTGATTGCCCTTGCGCACGGCAATGTAAGAAGTGCTGGCCTCGACAGCCTGCTTGACAGCGACAATCCCGGGGACGCCGCTTTTCGCCAATTCGAACTCGCCGGCCCAGCGCTCGGTTATCAGGGCATCAAGCTGATCCCGTTCAAGCATCCGGAATCCTTCACGCAGGTCAGAAACCGTCTGCAGACGGATCAGGGGGAATTTCTGCATCAGGGAAGTGGTGTAGCCCCCCTTTTCCGCTCCAACGGTCCTGCCCTCAAGGGATCCGGTATCACTGATATCAACACGGGACGATTTTCGGAAAATCACGAACTCTGATTTGAGCAGTGGTTCGGAAAAGTCGTACAGTTTTTCCCGCTCGGGGTTCTTGTTGATCAGTACCAATGCGTCGGCTTTGTCGCCGCGCACCTGTTCCTGAGCTTGAGCCCAGTCCATCGCTATAAATTGCGCGTTGATCTGACCTTTCTGGATGATTGCCTTTGCAATGTCTACGACCACACCAACGGTCGCGGTTTGCTCCAGATAGATGAACGGCGGGTAATTCGCATTACCCAGGAAAATATATGAGGATCGGCCGGAAATCGCTTCCGGTTCAACTGCGAACGCGGAAGGAGAGAAAGTCAGGCACGACAAAAAAAGAATCAGAATCTTGCGAATTAAGGACATGCCGCCAAACTCCAGCGTATTTATCTTGCACTGATTATGCGCTCTTGTCCCATCCCTGCGTCGTCGCCAACCGGCGCAAGCACTCCAGCGTCGCGGCAAAGTCCATCCCTTGCAGCAGACGCCCCGCTGCGTCGATCTCCGCCGCCAGGGCGCTGCCCGCCACGGCCTCCTGCAGGGCCTTGAAGCGACCCAGCGCGTCGAACTTGTTTGCCCCCAGCAGCGGCAGCAGTTCCGCCACCAGCGCGGCAACGCGCGTCATGTCCAGGGGTTTGTCCGCCACCGCCGGGGTGTCGGCTGCATTCATGCTGCCCGCATCCGCCGCCGGCAGCCACTTGGCGAGTTCCGCCTTGAGTGCATCGAACATGATCGGCTTATTCAGAACATCGTCCATGCCCGCCGCCAGACAGCGCCGCCGGTCCTCCGCGAATGCATTCGCAGTCAGGGCGATGATCGGGCGCCGCGGCTGCCCCGTTTCCTTCTCCCTCCGCCGCAGGGCCTCGGTGGTGGCATAGCCGTCCACGCGCGGCATCTGCACGTCCATCAGAATCAGGTCGGCTGCTTCGCCCCCGGCCAGGGCATCGAGCGCCTGTTGCCCGTCCTCCGCCATCACCGTGTCGAGGCCGAGCTTGTGCAGCAGGATCTGGATCACCTTGCGGTTGTCCGGGTCATCCTCGACCACCAGCACCCGGCCGGAAAGGTGCGCAGCGGTGCTTGAGCGCGCGCCGGCGCCGGAGACCGGTTTTGCCTCACCAGCGTCAAGACTCGCCGCGCTCCGTCCGGCGCGGATGCGGAACCAGAAGCGCGAGCCATGCCCGACTTCGCTGTCGACGCCGGCCTCGCCGCCCATCAGGCCCGCCAGTTGGGCAACCAGGGACAGCCCCAGGCCGCTGCCGCCGTAGCGCCGCGTGATACTGCTGTCGGCCTGCGAAAAGGCCTGGAACAACCGCGCCTGATCGCCTTCGGTGATGCCGATGCCGCTGTCGCTGACGCTGAATTCGAGCAGCGCCGTCTGGCTGTCGCCGCCGACTTCGCGGCCTTCGATGCGGATCTTCCCCTGCGCCGTGAATTTGACGGCGTTGCTTACCAGGTTGCCGAGCATCTGCCGCAGGCGGTGCGCGTCGCCGAGATACTGCTGCGGTGCACCGCTCCACCCAGCCTCGATGCGCAAGCCCTTGCTGCGGGCGGTCTGGGCGAACAGCGCCTGCGCTTCGCCGATCACCTGTGCCGGATCGAGGGCGACGGCTTCGAGTTCGACCATGCCCGTCTCGACCTTGGACAGGTCAAGGATGTCGTTCAGCAGCGCCAACAGGATCTCCCCGGAACCGACGATGGTGCGCGCGTAATCCTGCCGCTCGGCCTCGCTGACGTCGGGCATCAGCAGCACTTGCGCCATGCCCAGGATGCCGTTCATCGGGGTGCGGATCTCGTGGCTCATCGCCGCCAGGAAGCGGCTCTTGGCAACATTCGCCACCTCTGACTCGATCTTGGCTTGGCGCAAGGCTTCCTCTTGTTCCACCGCCTTGCTCACATCGATCAAGTACCGCAGCGACTCACCTGTTGCCGGGTCCAGAACCGAGCCGCTGGCATCGACCCAAAAGAGGCTCCCGTCCTTGCGCTTGAGCTGAAACCGGCTGCGGAAGACCTCGCCCTTGCTGAGCGCCGCCTGAGCCAACGCGCCCATACGTTCGTAGGACTCCTGGTCCGGGTAGAGGTCCTTCATCGGCATATCGACCAACTCGCCGCGACCGAAGCCGCCCATGCGTTCTGCTGCCGGATTGGCCCAGGTGATCTTGCGCTCGCGGATGGTAACGATGCCGACCAGATCGGTCTCAAGTATCTTGGTCTTCTCCACCAGCAAGCGGGCCACACGTACCTCGGAGTCCTTTCTCTCCGCGATCTCGTCCTTGAGTGCTGTATTGACTACATGTAACTCACCAAGTGAACTGGTCAGACGATGCAGCAGGCGCCAGACGATACGCGTAGTAATTCCGCCATAACCGGCGATGGACACAATAATTGCCACCCAGTTGTACGGACTGTGTGCATACACCGGGTAATCGAGGGAAAATTCCAGTGCGCCACTGATTGCGCCCCAGGCGATGAGGAGTAGTCCGCCGAGCACGCTTAACCCGACGACCAATGCAACGCGACCACTGGTGAAGGTTACCGCAATGAGCAGGGTAAAGCCCAGTTGTGCGCCGGAAACCGACGCCGGGCCGAGCTGACTTAATCCGCTCAAACCGGAAATACACTGCAATAGCAGAACGATTCTTACGCGCCAGACGTAGCTGATCCGATGGCGCTGCAATACGGCCAGCCAGAGTATGGAAATCAGAACTATTTGAATGCCGAATAGTAGCGTGAAGCCCATGGATGGAACGCGGGCAAGCAAGACCGCCAGCATTGGCACCGTCAGGACACCAATCCAAAGCATGGATTCGTTAAGGAGATCGCTGCGAAAGCGATCCATATCGTGTTCCGCCATGATTGGGCTACCTCTGCCTCAAAACCAAGGATATCGAATGAATCGGCCTGGCTCTTCGCTGCCGTCGCAACGAGGCAAGACGGAGGTGCGAATTCGGGAATGATTTTTCATGGCCAGGGGCTGATTTTTGTTTTTGTATCAATATTTGAGATAGGCCACTGTATAACTATGGTCATAACTACACAGCCTGTCAATGCGCCGGCAAGTCTGGTCTGCCGGCAGCCAGCAGCGGGAGCAGACATTAACGCCACTATTCCGTGCGCAGGGCCTCTACCGGATCCAGTCGCGCCGCCCGCCTTGCCGGCAGCACGCCGGCGGCAAGACCGATGACCGAGGCCAGCGCCTCCGCCAGCAGCACGAAGGACAAGGGTGTGTGCACCGGCAGCGCCGGCACGAAAAAGCCGATCAGTTGCGCCAGGCCCATGCCGAGTATCAGGCCGACCAGACCGCCGATCGCCGCCAGCGCCACGGCTTCGCCGAGAAAGATGCCGAGGATGGTCTGCCGCCGCGCGCCGAGCGCCACCAGCAGGCCGATCTCGTTGGTGCGTTCGGTGACGGCGATGGTCATGATGGTGACGATGCCGACGCCGCCGACCAGCAGCGAGATGCCGCCCAGGGCGCCGACGGCCATGGTCAGCACGTCGAGAATGCCGCCCAGCGTGGCCAGCATTTCCTCCTGGCTGATGATGGTGACGTCCTCGCGGCCGTGGCGCGCCTTCATCACATCCTTGATGTTGGCGACAACGCCGGCGGCGGGCACGCCCTCGGCGATTGAAATGCTGATCTCATTGAGGCCTTCGCGATTGAACAGTTCCATCGCGCGTGCCGCGGGGACATACGCCGTGTCGTCGAGATCGATGCCGAGGAACTGCCCCTTGGCCTCCATGACGCCGATCACGCGGAACTGCAGACCGCCGATGCGCACCTTGGCGCCCAGCGCGTTCTCGGCGCCGAACAACTCGTTCTTCAGTTTGGGCCCGAGCACTACCTGGGCGCGCGCGGCTGCGGCCTCCTCTTCCGGCAGGAACTGGCCGCTGCGCACCTTGGCGCGGAACACAACCAGCAGGCCGGTGCCGACGCCATAGACCGAGACGCGCCGCACGCGGCCGTTGCCATTGACCTCGGCATTGCCGAAAACGCTGGGGGTGACGGCAACCACGTTGGGCAGGCGCTTCATCGCCTCGACGTCTTCCAGCGTCAGCGGCCGCGCGCTGCTGGGCAAACCGACGGTACCGCCGGTCTTGGTGCGACCCGGATGGATGCCGACGACATTGGTGCCGAACTGGGTGAACTCGACCAGCACGTAACGATGGATGCCCTCGCCGATGGAGGTCAGCAGGATCACGGCGGCGATGCCGACGGCGATGCCGAGCAGGGTCAGGAAACTGCGCAGGCGCTGCGAACTGATGGCGCGGATGGCCAGCGTCAGGGAGTCGGAAAAAAGCATCTCAGTGCTTCATGAGGGCCTGCACCGGGTCCAGTCGCGCCGCCCGGCGCGCCGGCATGATGCCGAACACCAGGCCGGTGGACAAGGACGTCAGCAGTGCCGCAATCACCGCCCAGTCCGGCGGATAGGCGGGAAACACCGGATACATCTGGCGCAGGACGAAGGCGCCGAACAGGCCGAGGCCGTAACCGGTGAAGGCGCCGACCAGCGACAGCATCGCTGCCTCGGCCATGAATGCGTCCCGTATGGTCGCACCGCGCGCGCCGAGAGCCTTGAGCAGGCCGATTTCCGCGGTGCGCTGGGTCACGGCGACCAGCATCACGTTCATCACCAGGATGCCGGCCACCGCCAGGCTGATCGCGGCGATGCCCGCCACGGCGGCGGTCAATGCGCGCAGCAGCTTGTCGAAGGTGGCCAGCACGGCGTCCTGGGTGATCACCGTCACGTCCTCCTCGCCGCCATGACGCGCCTTGAGCGCAGTGGTCACCTCGCGCTTGACGGCCTCGATCTCGTCGCGGCCGCGCGCCTCGATCAGGATGCGGAACAGGGTGTGGGTGTTGAACAGGCTCTGGGCCACGCCGGCCGGCACGAACACCAGTTCATCGGTGTTCATGCCGAGGCCCTGCCCGGTCGACTTGAGTACGCCGACCACGCGCAGGCGCCGGTCGCCGAGGCGCACGAGCTCACCGACGGCAGGATTGCCGCCGAATATTTCCTCCTTGATCTTGGAGCCGATCACGACCACCGGAGCGCCGCGGTTCCAGTCACCCTCGGGCAGGAAACTGCCCGCCGCCATCTTGAAATTGCGGATGTCGGTATACGTCGACGTGGTGCCCGCCACCACCACCTCGCGCAGCCGGCCGTTGGCGTTGATCTCCGAATTGCCGACCGTAAGCGGCGCCACGCGGCGCACCAGGGGCAGGCGGGTCAGCGCAAACGCATCGTCGATGGTGAGGTCGTGCGGCGTCGTCGTCAGGGCATTGGCCGGGCTGAAGCCGCCCGTCGCCGAGCGCCCCGGCAGGACGATGACGAGGTTGCTGCCGAGCGCCGAAAACTGATCCACCACGTAGCGCCGGGCGCCGTCGCCCAAGGCCGTCAGCACCACCACCGCCGCCACGCCGATGGCCATCGCCAGCACCGACAGCGAGGTACGCAGCGGATAGGCCGTCGCCGCATCGCGGGCAAAGCGCAGGACATCGGCCTTACGCATGACGCCCGCAAGCCTGTTGGCCGGAAGACGAGACCTTACGCCTCTTACCCACGTCCGCTATCGCTTTTCAGCAATCCGTCTTCCATCATCAGTTGCCGCTTTGCCCGGGCGCCGATTTTCGCATCGTGGGTGACGACGATCAGGGTCATGCCGCGCTGGTTGAGGGCTTCCAGCAGGTTGATGACGTCGTCGCCGGTGGCGCGGTCGAGGTTGCCGGTCGGCTCGTCGGCGAGCAGCACGGCGGGCTGCATGATGGTGGCGCGGGCAATCGCCACGCGCTGCCGCTGGCCGCCGGACAACTGGTCGGGACGGTGCCCGGCACGCTGATCGAGGCCGAAATCCTTGAGCGCCTGCGTCACCCGCTGCGCCCGCTCCGCCGCCGGGATGCCGGCCAGCATCATGGGCAGGGCGATGTTTTCCGCTGCGGTGAGGCGCGGCACCAGGTGGAAGCTCTGGAACACGAAGCCGATGCGCCGGCTGCGCACGGCGGCCTGCTCGTCCGGCGACAGCGTGGTGACGTCGCGCCCCTCGAGGCGGTAGGAGCCGGCATCGGGCCGGTCGAGCAGGCCGAGCAGATTGAGCAGGGTGGACTTGCCGGAACCCGACGGCCCCATGATCGCCACGTATTCGCCGGGCTCGATGCTGACATCGAGCCGGTCCAGCGCATGCACCACGCTGTCGCCGAGGTGGAAGACGCGGGCGATGCCGGCGAGCTCGATTACGGCCATCCTATTTCGATTTTTCGTCCGGCGTGGCGCTGGCGCCGACTTTCACGCCTTCGCGTTCCAGCGAAATGACGATGCGCTCGCCCTCGGTCAGACCTTCGACGATTTCCGTAAATTCCCAGTTGGCGATCCCGGCCTTGACCTTGCGTTCTTCGAGTTTGCCGCTGTCGGCATTGAGTACCATCACCTTGCCGCCTTCGATCAGCGCCGCGGTCGGCACGCGCAGCACGTTGGCACGGTTGCTCAACACGATCTCGACGTCGGCGCTGTAACCTACCAGCAGCTTGCCGCTGGCCGGCATTTCGAAATCGATTTCGACATCGACGGTGCGCGACTGCTTTTCGACCGCCAGCACGTAGGGCGCCACGCGCCGCACCTTGCCTTTCAGCGGCTGCTTCGGCAGGGCGTCGAGCGAGACGCGCACCGGCAGGCCGAGCTTGATCTTGGGCGCATCGATCTCGTCCATCGGCGCCGTGATGTAAAGGCAGCTATCGTCGATGAGGTCGATCGCCGGCGGCGTCGGCACTCCCGGCGGCGAAGGCGTCGAATACTCGCCGAGTTCGCCGACGATCTTGGCGACGATGCCGTCAAACGGCGCATACAGCGCGGTGCGCCCCTGCTCCACTTTGGTCGCATGAACTTTCGCCTCGGCCTGGCCGACATCGGCCCGGGCGGCATCGCAGGAAGCCTTGCGCACCTCGGCCTCGGTGCGCGCCGTGTCTTCGCCGGCCTCGGAAATGAAACCCCGGGTGCGCAGGTTGCCCTGACGTGTCGCATCACGGGCGGCGCGCGAAGCTGCGGCGCAGATCTCGTTGAGGTGCTGCCGGGTCGAGGCCAGGCCGGCTTCGGCGAGCCTCTGCTGGGCCTTCTGATCGTCGTTCCACAACTTCATCAGCAGCTGGCCCTTCTTGACGTGGTCGCCCTGCTTCACCGCCATGACTTCGATGCGACCGCCGAGGATGGTCGACAGCTTGGTGCGCTGGCACGCATCGACCGTGCCGGCGCGGGTATTGACCACGGTTGCTTCGACAATACCCCGATCGACGGTCTTCAGCACCACCGCCACCGGCTTGGGGCGCGTGGTCCAGTACAAGGCGCCGCCGGCAATGGCGACAATGATTGCCGCCGGCAGGATGCGGCGCATAAGGATGGATGTGTTCATGGGCGGCGATTATGCCGCGTTTGCTATGATTCGGCACCATTCTCGGGATTCCGCTGCAGGCGCTGAAATGATAAAAATATACGGCATCAAGAATTGCGACACCATGAAGAAAGCCTTTGCCTGGTGCGATTCCAATGGCATCAGCTACGAATTCCACGACTACAAAAAACAAGGGGTGCCGCGCGAGCGGCTGGTGCACTGGTGCCGCACGCTGGGCTGGCAGGCCCTGATGAACACCAAAGGACCCACCTGGCGCAAGCTGACGCCCGAGCAGCAGGCCATCACCACGCAGGGACAGGCGGTGGCGCTGATGATGGAACACTCCAGCGTGATCCGCCGCCCGGTGGTGGAAAACGACGGCGGGCAAATCCTGACGGGCTTCGATCCGACCGTGTTCGACAGCTTTGTCAGATGATGGATTCCGTCCATCGCTTCCTGCTCGAAGACCTCGACATCCGCGGCGCCCTGGTGCAACTCGGCCCGTCCTGGGCGGCGATGACCAGCCGCCGCAACTACGCGGCGCCGGTACGCGAACTGCTGGGCGAACTGGCTGCGGTGACCGCGTTGATCGGCAGCAACCTGAAGACGCCGGGGCGCCTGAGCTTCCAGTTGCAGGGCCACGGCCCGGTGTCGATGCTGGTGATGGACTGCAACGAGCAACTGCATCTGCGCGGCATGGCCAGGACGGCCCTGGCCGCGGAAGCCGACACCGCGATAGCCGGCATCGACGGCCTGCTCGGCGACGGGCAACTGGTGCTGACGCTGCAACCCGAGTCAGCGGAAACACCCTACCAGAGCGTGGTGCCGCTGGTCGGTAGCACCCTGGCGGCGATCTTCGAGCATTACCTGGAACAGTCCGAACAGCAGGCGGCGCGTCTGTGGCTGGCCGCAACGGCCGACACCGCCTGCGGCCTGTTCCTGCAAAAACTGCCGCAAGCCGATGCGCTTGACCCGGATGGCTGGAACCGCATCGTGCAACTCGCCGCCACGGTCAGGCCGGAGGAACTTGCGCTGGCCCCGGAAACCCTGCTGACGCGGCTTTTCGGCGAAGAGGAGGTGCGCCTGTTCGCGCCGCGGCAAGCCATCTGGCACTGCCCGCGCGACGAAGAAAAGGTGCGCAACATGCTGCTCTCGCTGGGCCGCGAAGAAGTCGAAAGCATGATCGCCGATGCCGCGATGATCGCCATCGAAGACGAGATCTGCGGCCACGAATACCGCTTCGGTCCCGAAATCGTCGACGAACTGTTTCCGCCCGACGGGCGGCTTCTACATTGAGCATCGACATCAGCGAAGAAGCCGGCGTGCGCTATCTGCACTTCGGCTCGGACTGGGTGCAGGGCGCGATGCGCATCGCGCGGCCGTTTGCCCTTGAACTGGACTACACCCGCGAGATGATGATGCCGCTGCTGCTGCACGGCGATGACTGGCCGCGCAAGGTGCTGCAGGTCGGGCTCGGCGCCGGCTCGCTGACCAAGTTCCTCTATCGCTGGCGGCCGCAGGCGAAGCTCACCGTGATTGAAATCGAGCCGCGCGTGGAAGCCGTGGCACGGCAGTATTTCAAGTTGCCGGACGACCCCGTGCGCATCGACATCCGCCACGGCGACGGCGCCGACTTCATGATCAGTTCGAAGCAGCGCTACGACCTGATCATGATCGATGGCTTCGATGCCGACGCCCGCGCCGGCCGGCTCGACACCCTGCCCTTCTATCTCGACTGCCGCGCCCGGCTGGCAAAGGACGGGCTGCTGTGCGTCAACCTGCTGTCGCGGCGCAAGGATTTCAGCAAGAGCGTGACGCGCCTGCAGGAGGCATTCGGGGGCCGCGCCATCGCCTTTCCCTCGTGCGACAGCGGCAACGCCATCGCGCTGGGCACCGCCGGCGCCGCGCCGGCCCTGACCATGGATGAACTCAAGACAGCGGCGCAACGCCTGAAGCAGAGCAGCAGCCTGAATCTGCTGCCGGCGCTGACCCGGCTGGCAAAGTCGCGGCATCTCGCCGGCGGCGTCCTCAGCTTCTGACCGGCATGAATCCGTCACGCCGCGATCACCGCCGCGGCAGCCTCTACATGCTGCTGGTCATCGCCATCTGGGGCGGTTTTCTGCCGGCCGGCAAATCGGCGCTGGAACTGGTCGATCCCTATTGGCTCACGGCGATGCGTTTCGGCGTCGCGGCCTGCGTATTCGTCGGCCTGCTGCTGGCGCGGGAAGGACGCCAAGCGCTGAACACCGATGGCCATCTGGCAAAAACGGCCCTGTTCGGTGCCTGCGGCTTCGCCGGTTTCGGCCTTTGCGTGTTCGAAGGCGTGCGCCTGACACGGCCCGAGGTGGGAGCCATGATCCTCGCCCTGACGCCGATACAGGTGGCCCTGTTTCAGTGGTGGCGCACGCGCCGCCGGCCCGACCGGCTGACGCTCGCGGCGATTGTCCTGGCGCTGGCGGGCGAGTTGCTCGTCGTCACCGCCGGCGACATCTCGCGTCTCGGCGGCGGTGATGCGCTGGGCAACGGCCTGGTTTTTCTCGCCTCGCTGTTCTGGACCACCTACACGCTGGGCGGACAGCAGTTTCCCGGCTGGTCGCCGGTGCGCTACACGGCACTTTCCTGCTCGCTGGGTTGGGTCGCCATCGTGGCGGTGCTTGCCGTTTCCTCCCTCGCCGGCCACAGCCGGCCGCCGCAGGCGCAACAACTGATCGAAGTCTGGCCGCAACTGGCGTTCATCGTCTTCTGCGTCTCGATATTCGGCATACTCTTCTGGAATATGGCGGTGGCAAAGATCGGCCCGCTGAGCGCAGGCCTGTTCGCCAATTTCGCCCCGGTCATCACCTACCTGATCGCCCTCATTCAGGGCCGCCGTCCGGCGATGCTTGAACTGCTCGGCGCCGCCATCGTGCTGATCGCCCTGGTCGCCAACAACCGGCACCAGAACAGCAAAATAGCCGGCTAGGCCGCAACAGACTCCACCGCCGCCCGGCCGGCGGCCTGGCGCGCTGCATCCACCCGCCAGGCCGTGGCGGGCGCCAGCCGCGCCAGTCTTGCCGCGCGAACCGGGTCGTGCGCCGGCTGCCAGTTCGCCAGCAGGTCGGCCACGGAATCGGGCGCATTGCACACCAGCAGCACATCGCAGCCGGCGCTCCAGGCGGCTTCTGCGCGCTGCACGATGCCGCCGGCGACACTCGCGCCCTGCATCGACAGATCGTCGCTGAAAATGACGCCGTCAAACGCCAGATCGCGGCGCAGGATGTCTATCCACACCGGTGAAAATCCCGCCGGTCGCGAATCGACCTGCGGATAGATGACGTGCGCCGGCATCACGGCATCGAGCTTGAGGTGCCGGTAAGGCGCCATGTCGGGCGCCATTTCGGCCAGGCTGCGCTCGTCGACCGGTATCGCCACATGGGAATCCGCCGCGACCCAGCCGTGTCCCGGGAAGTGCTTGCCGCAGCAGCCCATGCCGGCAGCGCGCAGGCCCTCGATCAGGGCTGCAGCCAGTTCGCCGACGACGGCCGGGTCGCGATGAAAGGCACGATCGCCGATGACGCCGCTGGGTCCCCAGTCAAGATCCAGCACCGGAGTGAAGGAGAAATCGACGCCGCAGGCGCGCAGTTCGGCGGCCAGCAGATAGCCGATGTCGGCCGCGGCTGCACGCGCCGCCGCCGCGTCGCGATCCCACAGCTCGCCCAGCCGGCGCATCGGCGGAAGATGAGTGAAGCCCTCGCGACAGCGCTGTACGCGTCCGCCTTCGTGGTCGATGGCGATCGGCAGCGGCGGCGAGCGCAGGGCATGAATCGCCGCACACAAGGCGCTGAGCTGCTGCGGGTCGCGGTAGTTGCGGGCGAACAGGATGACGCCGCCCACCTGCGGATGTGCCAGGCGCTCGCGGTCAAGGTCGGACAACTCCTGACCGGCAATGTCTATCATCAGCGGCCCGAGAGGATTCGTGTTCATGGTTTTTCCAGAATGACGAAGGCGACGGCGTAGTCCTGCTCGTCGCTGATGGAAAGATGGGCGACCAGTCCGCGCCCGGCAAAATGGCCGGCCAGTGCCGTACCGAAGACGAACGCCGGCTTGCCGAGTTCGTCGTGGCTGACGGCGATCTCCGGCAGCAGCAGCGGCGCGCGGATACCGGTGCCGAAGGCCTTGCCCAGCGCCTCCTTGGCGGCGAAGCGCTTGGCCAGAAAGCGCGCCGGATCCTTGCTGCAACGACAGGCCTCGCGCTCGTCCGGTGCCAGCATCTTCTCCAGGCCGCGCTCACCGTGACGCTGCCAGAACTCCGCCATGCGCGCCACGGCGACGATGTCGGTGCCGATGCCGAAGATCATAAAAAGACCCGGTTAGCCACAGAGGACACAGAGGTCACAGAGAAGACCAAAACCAACAAATGGAATTGTCCTCCGGATCGATGCCCTCAAGGCAACGGTGGGCGGGAGGTGTTTTCCTCTGTGATCTCTGTGCCCTCTGTGGCTTGAATCTCGGTTTTCCATCGTCACCTGCACTGCGCTTCCCGCATCAGGCGCTTCATCTCGGCCACCGCTGCGCGCATACCGGTGAATATCGCGCGGCTGACGATGGCGTGGCCGATGTGGAGTTCCCTTATGCCCGGCATGGCCGCCACCGGCTGCACGTTGTAGTAGTTGAGCGCATGGCCGGCGTTGAAGCGCATGCCGGCGGCGCGTATGGCCTCGCCGGCGCGCCGGATCTTGTCCAGTTCGGCCAGCACCGGCGCACTGCCGGCATCGCGGCCGCGACTGTGGAAGGCATGGGCATAGGGCCCGGTATGGATTTCGCATACGCTGACGCCGATGCGGGCGGCGGCCTCGACCTGCGGCAATTCGGCATCGATGAAGACGCTGGTAACGATGCCGGCACCGGCCAGCCGCGCCACCACCTGGCGCAGGCGCGCCTCCTGCCCCGCCACGTCCAGCCCGCCTTCGGTGGTGATCTCGTGCCGTCCTTCGGGCACCAGCATGGCCATTTCCGGCTTGATGGCGCAGGCGATGGCGACCATCTCGTCGGTGGCGGCCATTTCCAGGTTGAGCTTGATGTGGGTCAGTTCGCGCAGCCGCCGCACGTCGTGGTCATGAATGTGACGACGGTCTTCGCGCAAATGCACGGTGATGCCGTCGGCGCCGCCGAGTTGCGCCTCGACCGCCGCCCATACCGGATCGGGCTCGTGGGTCTTCCTGGCTTCACGGACTGTCGCCACGTGGTCTATGTTTACGCCTAGTTCGATCATGCTTCCTCCACAAGGCCGCCGCCGGCGACTCGAATCATCATAGTTCCTGCAACTCCATGAACACCCGCCGCGATTGCAGGGGCTTGCCTCCCAGGTGGTGCGCGATCAACTGCCGCATCAGCTGCCTGCTTTCGAGCCGCGTGCGCGGATCGGAATAATCATCCGCCGCCATGTCGAGCAGCGTCTTGCCGCTCAAGCCGGGCGCCGCGCCGCCATCCTGCAGCGAATCACCGGCAACGTGGTCTCTCGCCACCGGGCCGCGTTCCAGCAGATAGCTATATTCCCTGTCGGCGACCACCGCGCGACCCGTCTCCAGTTCCACATCGAGGGTCAGGCCGTAGCCCAGTTCTTTCAATAAAGTCTTCTCGAAGCGGCGCAGTTCCGGTGCGTCCGCACCGCCGCCGGCGAGTGCCCGCAAGGCCTCGGCGTAGGCGTCGAACAGCGCGCTGTGGGCGTCCTCGCGCGGCAGCATTTTCAGCAGCAGCTCGTTGAGATAATAGCCCAGCAACAGGCAACGGCCGCCCAGCAGAGGCATGCCGCCGAGCCATTCGGCCTTGGCCAGAGTCTTGACCTCGCCGCCGCCGAACCAGCCCAGTTCCAGCGGCTGGAATGACATGAGCAAGCCGCGCATGGCCGAACGCGGCCGCCTGGCACCGCGCGCCAGGAGCGGAAGGCGGCCGTGCTCGCGGGTGAAGACATCGACCACCAGACTGGTCTCGCTGAAGGGATGCAGATGCAGGACGTAGGCCGCCTGGCCGTCGACGCGCTTGCTCACGATTTTCCGCCGAAAGATCGTGCAGAAACTTTACCGCAGAGGCGCAGAGGCGCAGAGAAAAACAGCGCAGAGGAATGCAACAGGTTTTGAGCCTTTCTCTGCGTTCCCTCTGCGCCTCTGCGCCTCTGCGGTGAAAGATTTCCCATCACGGACTTGACCGGTTCCGCAGTTCCGAATCAGCCGTAGCCCAGGCTCTTCAGGGCACGCTCGTCGTCGGCCCAGCCGCCCTTGACCTTGACCCAGGTCTCGAGCCAGACCTTGCCGCCGAACAGGGTCTCCATTTCCTTGCGCGCATCGGTCGAGATGCGTTTCAGCCGCTCACCGGCCTTGCCGATGACGATGGCCCTGTGGCCCTCCTTGTCAACGATGACCGCGGCATGGATGCGGCGCAAGTCGCCTTCCTGTTCGAACTTCTCGATCTCCACGGCGATGCCGTACGGCAGTTCCTCGCCCAGGTTGCGGAACAGCTTTTCGCGCAGGATCTCGGAAGCCATGAAGCGCTCGGAGCGATCGGTGATGTCGTCGGCATCGAATACCGGCTCCGCTTCCGGCAGGTAGTTCGAAACAGCGCTCAGCAAGCCCTCCGTACCCAGCCCCTTCTCCGCCGAAACCGGCACCAGTTCGGCAAACGGGTGCAGCGCCGACACCTTGGCGATGAAGGGCAGCAACTCGGCCTTGTCGGCCAGCCGGTCGATCTTGTTGATCACCAGCACCACCGGAATGTCGTCCGGCAGCATCTTCGCGATCTCGGTTTCGGCCGCGCCCCAGCGCCCCGCCTCGACCACCAGCAAAATCACATCGACATCGGCAAAGGTCGAGGTCACGCTGCGGTTCATCAGCCGGTTGAGCGCATTCTTGTGCGTCATCTGAAAGCCCGGCGTATCGACGAAAATGAATTGGGCCGCGTCCGTCGTCAGCACGCCGTGGATGCGATGGCGCGTGGTCTGCGCCTTCTTCGAGGTAATGCTGACCTTGGCGCCGACCAGACGGTTGGTCAGTGTCGACTTGCCGACATTGGGACGACCGATGACCGCCAGGTAGCCGGTACGGAATGCTGGATTCATGGCTTGATCTCGGTAATGGCCCGCTGCGCTGCCTGCTGCTCGGCGCTGCGCCGGCTGGCGCCGCTGCCCGTGCTGCGGATGCCCAGGTCGGGAATGACACATTCAACTTCGAACTCCTGTGCATGCGCCTCGCCATGGGTGGCAAGCAGGCCGTAACGCGGCAGCGGCAGGCGCCGCCCCTGCAGGATTTCCTGCAAGGCGGTTTTCGGATCCTTGCCGGCACCACCGGGATCAATGCCGCTCGTGGCTTCCGCATACAGATGATCGATCACGGCGCGTGCCGCATCGAAGCCGGCATCGACATAAATCGCGCCGACAATCGCTTCCAGCGCGTCGGCCAGAATCGAGGGGCGCCGGCTGCCGCCGCTCTTCAACTCGCCCTCGCCGAGACGGAGGAAGTCGCCGAGGGCGAGGCGCTGCGCGATATCGGCCAGCGCTTCCTGCCGCACCAGGCTTGCGCGCAGGCGGGAGAGTTCGCCTTCCTTCAGTTCGGCAAAGCGCTCATGCAGGTAGGCGGCGACGGCGCAGTTGAGCACCGAGTCGCCGAGAAACTCGAGACGTTCATTATGGGGAGAACCGAAACTGCGATGGGTGAGCGCCTGGCCCAGCAATTCCGGCCGGGCGAAGCGGTGCCCCAGCGCTGCTTCCAGGCGCTGCGCCTTCATTGCTTGGCTGCGCTGCTGCCCTCGAAATCAAAGACCAGGCTGACGTTGCTGAACAGCGGCACCTTCTTCGCGTAGGAAACGGCAACCACCAGTTCGCCGCCTTCCTTGGTGATGTCCAGGTCCTGCGGCGTGACACTCTTGATTTCGTCGATCTCGGCGCGCCGGGCATAAGCGGCGCGCACCTGCGCCACCGAAGCGTCCTTGAGACTGGTGTCGGCGGCGGTGGCCTTGAGCACCTTGACCAGCTTGCCATATTCAATCCAGTCCGGCAGCACCTTCATCGCCAACAGAGCGGACAGGGCAACAACCACGCCACCGATCATGATTGTGTTCAGACCGAAGCCACGTTGAAGTTTCATGCTACCCCCTAGTGAAACGAGCCGATCCGGTTCAGATTGCTGAAATTGAACCAGATGAAGATTGCCTTGCCGACCAGGTTTTCGTCGGGAACGAAGCCCCAGAAACGGCTGTCCTGCGAATTGTCGCGGTTGTCGCCCATCATGAAATAGTGCCCGGCGGGAACCTCGCAACTCACCCCCTCGCTATTGTAGTGACATTTATCGCCATACGGAAAACGGACGATCTGCTGCACAAACGGCGGCGCGTCGGGCTCAACCAGGATGTCGTGCTCGACGCTGCCCAGGGTTTCCGTGAAACGCGGCGTGTAGAACAGGCGATCGCGGTCCAGGTAATCCTCGACCTTCTTCTGCGCGATCTCCTTGCCGTTGATGGTCAGCGTCTTGTTGCGATAAACAATCTTGTCGCCGGGCAGACCCACCACGCGCTTGATGTAGTCGAGCGAAGGATCCGGCGGATAACGGAACACCACCACGTCACCGCGTTGCGGCGAGTTCAGTTCGACGATCTTCTTGTTGATCACCGGCAGGCGCACGCCGTAGGTGTACTTGTTGACCAGAATGAAGTCGCCCACCAGCAGGGTCGGGATCATCGAGCCCGAGGGAATCTTGAAGGGTTCGACGAGGAAGGAGCGCAGCAGGAAGACGGCAAGGATCACCGGGAAAAAGCTGCCGCCATACTCCACCCACCAGGGATCCCTGGCGCCGGCGGGCCGCTTCTTCCTCGCCCAGAAATGGTTGAAGCACCAGACAACACCGGTGGCGACAACGAGTATGAAGAGGATCAGAGCAAAGTTCATTTTTCACCCACGCGCAATACGGCAAGAAACGCTTCCTGCGGAATTTCCACCCGGCCGACCTGCTTCATGCGCTTCTTGCCGGCCTTCTGCTTTTCCAGCAGCTTCTTCTTGCGCGTGATGTCGCCGCCATAGCACTTGGCCAGCACGTCCTTGCGCATGGCCTTGACGTTCTCGCGCGAAATGATGGTCGAGCCGATCGCGGCCTGGATGGCGACATCGTACATCTGGCGCGGAATCAGCTGACGCATCTTGGCCGCCAGTTCGCGGCCGCGATACGCGGCATTGGCACGATGCACGATGACCGACAGGGCATCGACCTTCTCGCCGTTGATCAGGATGTCGAGCTTGACCACATCGGCCGCGCGGTACTCCTTGAAGTCGTAATCGAGCGAAGCGTAGCCGCGCGACACCGATTTCAGCTTGTCGAAGAAATCCATCACCACTTCAGCCATCGGCATCTCGTAGGTGAGCTGCACCTGGCGGCCGTGGTAGGCCAGATTCACCTGCGAGCCGCGCTTGCTCTCGCACAGGGTGATGACCGCGCCGAGATATTCCTGCGGCACGAAGATCTTGGTGGTGATGATCGGTTCGCGAATCTCTTCCATCTTCTGCGGCTCAGGCAGCTTGGCCGGGTTCTCCACCTGGATCAGCGTACCGTCCCGCATCATCACCTCATACACCACCGTCGGTGCGGTAGTGATCAGGTCCTGGTCGAATTCGCGCTCGAGCCGCTCCTGGACGATTTCCATGTGCAGCAGGCCGAGAAAGCCGCAGCGGAAACCGAAACCGAGCGCCTGTGAAACTTCCGGCTCGTAATGCAGCGAAGCATCGTTCAGATGCAGCTTTTCCAGCGAATCGCGCAGGGAATCGTACTGGTTGGATTCAATCGGATAGAGACCGGCAAACACCTGCGGCTTGATTTCCTTGAAGCCCTCCAGCGGCGCCGTGGCGCGGCGCTCGACCGTGGTCACGGTGTCGCCGACCTTGGCCGCATCGAGTTCCTTGATGCCGGAAATGATGAAGCCGACCTCGCCGGCGCGCAATTCGCTGCGCGTCAGCGCCTTGGGCGTGAATACCCCGACCTGTTCGCACAGATGCTGGGAACCTTCCGCCATCAGCAACAGCTTGTCCTTGGCGCGCACGGTACCGTCGATCACCCGCACCAGCATCACCACGCCGACGTAGTTGTCGAACCAGGAGTCGATGATCAGCGCCTTCAGCGGCGCTGCGGGATCGCCCTTCGGTGCCGGAATGCGCGTGATGACGGCTTCCAGCACGTCATCCACGCCGAGCCCGGTTTTCGCCGAGCAGAGGATCGCCTCCGTCGCATCGATGCCGATGACATCCTCGATTTCCTGGCGGGCATTGTCGGGATCGGCCGCCGGCAGATCGATCTTGTTCAGCACCGGAACCACATCGACGCCCAGTTCTATGGCGGTGTAGCAGTTCGCCACGGTCTGCGCCTCGACGCCCTGCGAGGCGTCAACCACCAGCAACGCCCCTTCGCAGGCGGAGAGCGAACGACTCACCTCGTAGGAAAAGTCCACGTGCCCCGGGGTGTCGATCAGGTTCAGGTTATAGGTCTTGCCGTCGCGCGCCTTGTAGCTGAGCGCCGCGGTCTGCGCCTTGATGGTGATGCCGCGCTCGCGCTCGATATCCATCGAGTCGAGCACCTGTGCCTCCATCTCGCGGTCGGAGAGGCCTCCGCAGCGCTGGATGATGCGATCAGCCAGGGTCGATTTGCCGTGATCGATATGGGCAATGATGGAGAAGTTGCGTATGTGATCCAAGGCTTATGTGCTCGCAGAAGGGGGCGGATTGTACCGTGAAGTAGCCCCCGCAGGCGGCAAATACCGGCGCTGCGGACAAATGCGGCGTGTAGCGCCGGCGCTTACCTGGCCGGCGGAGTGTCGCGCTTGCAACTGTCGAGGCAGGCCAGTCGCTCATCCCACGACTTGATGTTCGCAAAACAGTCGGTCACCGCCGCGGCATTGCTGCAGGCCGGCAGGTAGCTACGATAGCTCGCTTCACAGCTTGCGGCGAACGAGTCCCTCTTTTCAACGGCCGCCAGCGGCACAAGATGCTGGCAGATCTTCTTGTAATCCGGCTGCATCGCCCCGCTTTGACTTGGTGCGGAAGCCGCCTCCGGCGACGATTTTGAACATGCCGCCAGAAAACCGATGGCGACCGCCATGAGAAATAATGCTTTTGTCTTCATCTGAACCCTGCTCAAGCTTGGTGTAGGTTGCAAAAGTCGGTTGCTACGGTGGCGTATTTTACGACGCGAGGAGGCGGCTCCCAATGCGCTCCAAGATCCGCCGGCAAAGAAGCTCTGCCTGAGAACTATTTCTGTATCGCGGCCGGGGCGCCTGTCTTTGCGGCCTTTTTCGGATTCCCTGCAATGATCAGATGCTTGATCGCCACATAGGGGCCCTCGCCGATGATGTTCTTGGTCACCAGCCAGGCCTTGCTCTGATAAGGGCGGCCGGCGATGATCTTGTCCGCATCCGCGGCGGAGATGTAGGGCAGCTTCTGCAACTGCTCGGCACTGGCATTATTGATGTCGACCGGCTTGATCCTGGCCGCTGCCTCGCGGCGGGCGGCGATCCTGGCCTTGATGGCAGCCTCCCTCTTGGACAGGTCGAGGACCTTGCTCGCGGCCTCGGGTGCGATTTGCGGCGCGCCCTCGGCTGCCGCTGAAAGGCTCGGGCCGAGCGACAGCACGGCAATGGTCAGGCTGGCTATAACGAATAGCTTGTTCATCGGATTCCTCTCGAATGCCTTGCCGGAACAATGCCCGGCGGGCAGTCGCCACCAAAGAAAGACCCGGATGCGTTGCCGCATCCGGGTCACATTTACCAAGACCGGACTTCGATCTTTACTTCGAATGCATCGCCTTGATGTCCGCCGTGCCGCCGGTGCTGTGGCAGACGAAGCACTGCTCGACCGAGGTCGCGGGCAGGTTGGCAACATTAGGCATGGCAGTCAAGGTTGCGCCGCCATTGAACACGGTTTCACGCTTCTGGAACAGTGAGCCGCCGTTGGCCTTGATGTGGGCCCAGGTTGCAGTCTTCAGGTGGCAGGAAACGCACACCGTCGCCAGCGGCGAATTCACCAACGTCTTGCCATAAGACGAGAAGGAAGCCGCATCGTTCGGATACGTTTGCGCCGAGGTATTCAACGTTGCCGTCGTTGCTCCCGCAATCGTCGCCATGGCAAGCGTTGCCTTGGAGCCGGCCGCATCGAGGTTGCAGACTGTCGAAGCAGCAGTGCCGCTGGCATTGAAGCTGAACACCTGGCCGTAGAACGTGGCATTGTCCTTGGTGACATAGGGCGACAATGAATACACGCCCAGCGCCGTCTGAGCCGCCGTCGCTGCAGCACAGGTGGAGCCGCTGAAGCTCTTGGTCACCTGGCCCGGCGTGCCGCTGTAATAGCCGGTTGCCGTGGTGCGGAACAGCTTGCTCGCCGCTTGCGTCTTGTTGGTGGTGTTGCTGAAGTCATACGAACCCGGCACGTGGCAGGCCTCGCAGTTCTTCAACACGCCCGGATAGCCGACCTCGGAGAAGTCTTCAATCTTGGCGTAGATCTTGTTGCTGGTCGGATCCGAATAGAGCTTCCCGTCCGTGCTATAGACGTTGCCGTCTGGTGCCGGTGTCGGCCCTGCCGGATCGGCGACTGCAGCGGCATGCCACGTGAACCGACCGTTGCCTGCGACATCGTAGGTGCTCAATGGCGCGTCGAGGACTCGTCTGGAGTTGCCATGGATGGCATGGACGAAGTCGGTGGAATCCACATACCAGCCGGAACTGGTCCGGTTCGCAGTGTGACACCATGCACACGTCGTACCGTCGTTGCGCTGGCCGGCATGGAACGACGCATCATTGAATACGCCGAGTTCCGCATGGCAACTGTTGCAGCGGGCGTCTTCGACGATGACGCGGCGGGCGGTGTAGCCGGTGCCAACCTTCTGCGCGTCGGGTGCGATGACGATCAGGCCGCCGGTCTTGTTGGAGTAGTCGGCGTCGAGACCCGTTGCCGTTGCCGTCGCCACCGGATATCCAACCACATTTGTCTGCGTCAGCGGTTGTGCTGTCGTGTTGGTGTAGGTGTAGCCCAGTCCGCCGGTCAGCATCACTGCATTGTCCGGAATGATGGTTCCCTTCATGGTCACGACATAATAGCCGGCGTCAGCACCGGTACCTGCCGCCAACGTGGCGACGGTTGCCGCAATCTTGCCGTTCCAGATGGAACGGAGGTAGGCGCTGGCCGAGGCGTTGAAGTCCGTCGGTGCGGCGATGCCATCCTGCGGTACCGAATACACGAAGTAGGCGCTTGGCGCACCGATGAAGTTGGTCCACATTTCCTGACTACCCCGCGTCAGCGGCGTCGTTACGTTGTAGGTATTGAAGGCTACAGCGGTGCCGTTTTGCAGCATGCGGAAGGTTATCGTCGGATTCTTGTTGGAATCACGCGATACGCTCTTGATGTCGTAGGTCACCTTGATCGCGCCCACCGGCAGGTTGTTGCTGTTGCCGGCAATCCATGCAGCGTTGGTATTGGTGTTGGTGCCGCCGAGGAGCAGTGCATTGGCGGAATTGGGCGGTGAAACCGGGATATGCACCGTGTTGATGGCTGCAGCGCTATGGCAGGTGACGCAATTGGCATCGCTGGCTTGTGCGCCGCCGAGGCCGGTGCTCTTGCCATGCCCCGTGGTCGAACCATCTACGTTTGTTCCAGTTCCCGTGGCAAAGTTGATGCCGATGTGGCAACCGCCGCAAGCCAGCCGGCTGGGCACGTTCTTCCAGTTGTCGCCCAACGGGGTGCTGTAGGCGACACCCGTCGGAGTGGCTGCCGTGGATGTGCCGTCGTGACACTTGGTGCAGTTCGTGATCATTTGCGGATACTTGATCTCGTTGGCGTTTACAGCCGGATTGACACCGGTCAGAACGTGGCGGTCGCCCATGTGCAGCATATGGATGAACGTGGGCAGGTTGAACGCGCTCCTGTCATAGAGCCGCTGAACGGTGCCGCTGAATCCGGTAGCCGTGCGGGTCGCTTCCGTGCGGCCGAACTTGCGCTGGTCGCTATGGCAGACCACGCACATCCTGGTGTCCTGACGCGAACCGCCGTAGCCGGCGAGCGTATCAACACCGCTGGGGCCATGGAACTGGAACTTGTTGTGGCAGGACATGCAGGCCGCGACCTTGACGATGTCGCGCGGGTTCGCAGCGGGGGTCGAAGTGCCGTCGGCATTGACCTTGAAATCATAGATGATGTCGACCGGGGTCTTCATGTAGGCTCCGGGAGCAACGGTAACGCCGTCCGCGGTATTGTTACCCGTGCCGCGCGCGGGACCGGAAATCTGCACAGCGACGCGATAGGTCGTCGTCCCGTCCTTGGCGAAGCTCAGGTCGTCAAGATCGGCCTTCTTGTTGGTGGTCGTATCCGTAGTCGACGCCGCATAGGCGGCAACCTTGGTGATGTCACGCCGGAAGGTGTATTTGTAGGTACCGGGACTGCCGGCAACGGCTTCGAGCAGGCCGGTGCTGTCAGTTGTCGGGCGGGTCAGCGCCGTCGGCGTCTCATTGCCGGTCGGCGTCACGCCCACCCCGGTTCCGGTGCTCGGCATCGTCGTGACGATATAGCTGACCCAGCGGCCGGGGCTGCCGTTGCTGCCGGGGACAAACTTGGCGATCGAAAGCGCGACATTGCGATAGGTCCTCACCGTATCGCCGACCGCAGCTGTCGACCAGTTGTTCTCCAGGCCGGTGATGCCATTGCCGGAGCCGTCCTTGACCGTAAACGTGACAGCCGGAGGACTGTTGATGGTGACCCCGGTTACGACACTGTTGTCGGTACTGACCGCGAGATTCTGGAAGTCCGTGGTGCTCAACGCGGCTACGCTGGTTCCACCGCCCGCAGCACCCGGAGTGCCGGTAGGTCCGACGACCGTGGCGCCGGGGGCGCCGTCACTGCCACCACCGCCACCGCAACCCGCAATGGCAGCCGCTACCATCGCCATGAGGCCGAGGTTGCGGAGTTTCACAAGCGTATGTTTCATTTTCTTTCCTCGCTTTAAGAATTGCACTGCGGAATGGAGAAGCACGGAGCAGGCTGCATCGCCTCCACCAAGTCCCACCCGACCAAAAGTTGCTGCTGCTCTACTACCATCTCGATTTGCTTACTTGAACTTGTAGATGTACCGGGCGCCCAGGAAGGTGACATTCTGGTTGGGCTGCATCGATACGGTGCTGTTGTCGCTGTAGGCGAAGGGCACGCCGTTGGCGCCCCAGGTCCAGTCGTTGTAGCGCGCCTGCTGATGCACCAGATCGACACGCACGTCGGCGGTCTTGTCGAGGGCATAGTTGGCGAAGAGCTTCAGGCTGATCAGGCGGTAGGTCGCCTCGGGCAGGCCATTGACGATGGCCGCGCCGGTCGACATGTTCTGATCGACGCGATTGCGGTCGTTCAAGTAGCTCAGGTCGCCACCGACGTCGAGCTTGCCATCCACCTTGCCCTTGACGCCGACTCCGAAGGTGGTGCTGAGATCCTTCAAGGCCGCCAGGTAGCCGATTGCCTGATTGACGTGCTGCGTCTGGGTGCTCTGGTTGGCGTAGGCGCTCATCTTCCAGTCGTCGGACAGTTTCAGGGCGGCATCGACGCCGTAGGAGTTCATCCCCGAGCTGCGCAGGCCGGCATGGCTGAAATCGGCGTAGGAGTCGCGGCCGTCTTCGGCCATGAACTGCAGCGACAGGTCGCTGGTTGCCTGCCAGTCCGCCATCAGCTTGATCTTGTCGCGCTCGCGGTTGAGCATGGTCATGGGCAGGGTCGAGCTCGCCAGATAGACGGCGTCATAGCGGACAAACGGGTAGCCGCTCGTCAGCCCGGTCCAGCGGTAGCCGTCGCGCTTGCTGTGCGATATCAGTACGCCGCCGTTGAGTTCTTCGGACATGGTGCGCCGTACTTCGGCGCGCAGGGTGCCTTCGCCGGTGGTCTCGCGCAGCGAGGTGATGGAGGTGGCCGGGATCCAGGTGGTGTCGACCGGGCGGTCACGCTTGACGAAGTCCCAGTCGCCGCCGACGATGGCGCGATAGTTCTGCGGCAGCTGAATGGTGGCGTCGACCTTGGTGTTGACCCGCGTCAGGGAGTTGCGCGCGTTGGTCGAGGTGCCGGTGGCGCTGGCGTAGCTGCCGATGTTGTATGCGGCCAGCGGGGTCTTGTCGTCGACGCGTTCGTATCGGGTGTTGGCGGCCAGGGTGATGTCCTTGGTGGCGCGTGTGGTCACGCCCAACTGGGCAAACGCCCGATCGACTTCGCCGGCCAGGCTGCCGGGCAGGCCGGCGACGGCGCTGACGAAGCCGTCGTTCTGCGTGGAGTGGGTATAGGAGGTGCTGAAGTTGGCGCGCGTGTCTTTGTCGAAGCGGTAGTTGCCGGACAGGCTCAGCTGGTGCGATTCGTTGTCCGGCGGCAGGGCCAGCGGCCGCTGCAGGTTGGCCACCAGGGCGGCGGTCGGGTTGGTGGCGAAGACGCCGGCGATGCCGGGTGTCAGTGCGCTGTTGGCGTTGTTGTAGAAGGAGCCGTAATAGGCGCCGTTGAGGCTCAGCTTGTCGTCAAAGTAGTTGAGCCGGGCTTCGAACTGCCGCGTGGTGGAGTTGATCGGTTCGGGCAGCAGGAGCAGGGCGCTGGCGAGTCCGCCGGGGCAGTATGGTCCGGCGATGACGTTGGAGCAGTAGCTGCCGATGCCGGAGAGGCGCGCGCCGTCCTTTTCTTCATTCTTGAAGCTGACTTCGAGCGACAGGTTGGGCGTCAGCCATTTCTCGCCGGCCAGCGTAAGACCCTTGCGCTTGAGTTCGAGGTTGAGGGTCGAGCCGGCGCCGATGGCGGGAGGGGTGGCGGCGGTCTGCGGCGTGGTGCTGCCGGCGCCGTTCAGGCTGGTGTTGATGGTGCGCGGGTCATGGCGCACGAGTTCGCTGTATTCGGCGGAGTATTTCCAGTCGCCCTGCTTCTGTTGGGAGAAGCGCAGTTCGCGGTTGTCGAGTCCGAGGTTGCGGCCTTCGAAGTTGGTCCAGAGTCCGGCGGCGTCGTCGCGCTGGATCATGTCGAAGTCGAGCAGCAGTCCGGCGCCGTCCTTGCGCCAGCCGTTGTACTGGCCGAACAGCGAACGCTCCTGACTGTAGCTGCTGCCGCCGCTGGTGAGGCCGAGGCCGAGGCTGATGATGGTGCTGTCGGGCTTGGTCAGTTGTGCAAGCTCGTTGTCCGCCGCCTGCGCCGGGCCGATGGCGGCCAGCAGCGCTACGACCAGGAGTTTCTGACTGAAGCCAAAGTGCTGTTTAGGTGTGTTCATGATCATTCCATCATCTCAACGGAAGAGGCGCTGCGGCGTCGGTTCGGCGCTGCTCGGATTGTTGCTGCCGTGTATCTGCGTGTGGCAGTTCAGGCATGACCGGCCTTGCGTGTTGGTGGAGCCGTTCCACCAGCCCGGCGTGCCGCTGGTGCTGGTCGCGACGGAGGGCTGGAAGCTGCCGTGCGGGGTGGCGTGGCAGGAGTGGCAGAGGAAGGGCGCCCGCGTCTTCAGCAGGTTCTCCGCGGTGGTGCCGTGCGGGTTGTGGCAGATGGTGCAGTCTTCCTGCACCGGCTGGTGGTTATGCACGAAGGGGCCGCGCTTCTCCATGTGGCAGGTGTAGCAGGTGGCATTGACGCTTTCCCGCTTCATCAGTTTCGGTCCGGTCGAGCCGTGCGTGTTGTGGCAGTCGGAGCAGACGACTTTGCCTTCCATGATCGGGTGGTGCGACGGCTTGTTGACCTGGGCACGCTTGTCCTTGTGGCAGGTGAAGCAGACGTCGGGCTGGGTGCGCTTGTCGCGTACGAGGTCCTTGGCAACGTGGACCTGGTGGCAGGAGCTGCAGGCGACGTCTTTGGTGTCGTGGGTGCTGCCTACCCAGTGCGAACGCTTGGCGTCCTTCTGGTGGCAGGTGAGGCAGGCATCGCTGCGCTCGCCGGCGGTGTTCGGGCTGCTCTTGCCGAAGGTGCGGTCGGGTTTCGGCGGCTTGTCGCTGCCTTTGTGGCCGAGGTGCTTTTCGCTGGTGCCGTGACAGCTGGTGCAGCTCGGCGTGCGGCTGTCCGCCCGCGTGCCGTGCTTGGTCTTGCCTATCGCCAGCAGTGCCGGTCCGTCCGCTTCATCATGGCAGCGCGTGCACTGCGCATCGCCCTGCAGCACGATATCCTTGTCGCTGGCCGCCGGTTTAGGCAACGCCTGCGCCTGCACCGATGTCGCCAACAGGCCAAACCCCACGCTTGCTGCACATACAGCAATAATTCGTTGCCACGGCTTCATGAGTTAGCTTCCCGAAAATTACACAATTTGAAGGCTTTCTTAGGAAAATCTTAGGGCGCGAAGATGCCCGACAAAGGACCTAAGGTCAATATGGCGATAATTGCCCGCCAACTGAACTTTACATATACTTACCTGCCGGCTGCGACTCGACGGGGAGTAAAGCGGGTGACATGGGTTGGCCGCTTTTCCGCGGCCGATAGAAGCTGATTTACAAATCACTTATAACCATATGTTAAATATGGAATAGACATATTACTCGATCATTTCCATCGGGAATTTTCGGCCAGAAATACCGGCTCGCGGCAAAGCTTCAAGCCTGAACTTTGTACTTTTCGCAGCCACTTAATGTAAAATTTTGCAAGTTGCGGTGGCGCAACAGGGCGGGGCGGCTGCCTTGATCGGCGGCACACCGGAATTTGTCAGAGAATGCGCTTTGAGCGTTCGGGAGGGAAGTTCGATTGGAGTCCGCACCACAGTTGTTGCTGGTCGACGACGATCCTGTGCTGTGCCGGATTCTGGCCGAATACCTCGGGGATCACGGCTTCGGCGTTACGGTTGCACACGATGGCGAAAAGGGCTTGCAGCATGTTGCGGAGGGTTCCTGCGATATCGCCATACTGAATGTACAGCTACCGGGATTGCGGGGGATTGAAGTGCTGCGGCGGATTCGCATGCAGGGCGATTTGCCGGTAGTGATGCTGGCCGCCGAGAGCGACGAAGTCGATCGCATCATCGGCCTGGAGCTCGGCGCTGACGAGTATCTGTCCAAGTCATGCAATCTGCGCGAGTTGCTGGCACGTTTGAACTCCCTGCTGCGCCGTGCCCGGCAAAAGACTGCGCGGGAGTGGGGTCCGGGCAGCAGGTGGGATCTGAACCTGTTCGCCGCGGAACGCATCGCGACATGGAAGGGCCAACCGCTGCCGCTGACCGGCACCGAATTCAATCTGCTGGAAGTGCTGTTCAACAACCCCGGCCGCGTGGTGCGCAAGGCAGAGCTTGCCATGAGCGCACTGGGGCGCGAGATGGGCCAATACGACCGCAGCCTGGACATGCACATCAGCAACATGAGAAAGAAACTGGGCAGGCTTGCCGACGGCCGTTCCCCCATCCAGACGGTCAGCGGCGCCGGCTATCAGCTGCTGCGAAAATAGACTGCGAACGGCAACCCGGCTGAAGAAAGCCCCGCTGCAACTGCTGCAGCGCGGATCACGGCTGAGCTCAGCCGGCGGCCGGCAGGCCGCACTGATGTACACAGCCGGATCTCCCGCCGGAAGTTCATATCCGCTTGATTAAAAAACATATTGCCTGAGGTTGCGGATGGCGGTGCATACATCCGATGTACTTCGAGCGGCGGCTGCGCCGCCTGTCAGGCACCGGCCGGCCGGCGATAGAGCGACATAAGCGATTGATCCCATTCGAAATAATTTCTGCCACGGATGATTGGTACGGGGCTTGCTCGATCAAAGTCAGGCAGGGCAACACTCAGAGGTGGCGACGTGAAGGCAAAAGCGAAAATCCTGGTGGTCGATGATGAAGAAGTGGTGCGGCGTTGCTTCGTCAGAACCTTGTCGGACCAGCAGTGCAATGTCGAAGTCGCCTGGAACGGTCCGGACGCCTTGCTGGCAATGGAGCAGCAGCCCTTCGATGTCGTCTTGCTCGATCAGCGCATGCCGGGCATGGACGGCATGGATGTACTCGAGACCATCAAGCAGAAGTGGCCCGAGAGCGAGGTGATCATGATCACCGGCTATCCGGCAGTGGAGTCCGCCAAGCGGGCGGTGACGCTGGGTGCCTATGACTATCTGGCCAAGCCGGTGGGTCCGGACGAAGTCATCAACGCGGCAAACGGCGCCATGATGCACAAGCGCTGGGCATTGCGTTGCGAGCCGCCGGTTGGCCGCGCCGGCGCCCGGTAGGCCGGAACAGCAGGGAATCAAGTTTGGGTGGGCTGGCAATCTCGCCGAACACGCCCGGGTCATTTAGGAGAAATATGATGAGTGCATTGCATAAAGTGCTGGTCGTTGATGACGACCCGGTGGTGGGCAAGAGTTTCAGTCGCGTTCTTGGCCAGAAGGGTTACGTTGTGGTCACCGCCGGCAATGCCCGGGAGGCGCTGAGCAAGGTGCAGGAGGGCGAATACGACGTCGTCTTTACGGATATCAAAATGCCCGGCATGAGCGGCATTGAACTCGCCGAGCGGCTCAAGATCGAGCGCCCGTGGACGCCGGTGGTCATCGTCACCGGCTTCGGCTCGACGGCGAATCAGGAGCGCGCCAGGGCCGCAGGCGTATCGTCCTTCCTGGAAAAACCCCTGTCGCCGGAAATGATCGAGTACAGCGTATTGAAGGCGCTGCTTGACGCGGTGCCGGCCGTCCTTCCGGGTCTGGCTGAAGCGGTGAATCCGGAACCGGTGGAACAGCAAAACAGCGTGAATCCGGAGCCGGCGAAACAGCAAAGCAATTTGAAGAAAGTCATGCTCTTCGCGGCCGCCCCCTTCATCGGCCTGGCCTTCATCATCACCCTTCCCTTCGTCGGGTTGGCTACCCTGGTCTGGCTTGGAACGCAGTCACTGTTCGGCAAGGCCTCGACCAAATAGGACTGCGGCCACGCGACTCACGTAACCGCAAGAGCGCCTGCTAGAATGATGCGAACACCATTGGGGGAGGCATCCCGCGATGGTGTTTGTTTGCACATTTCAGTCCCGGCAGTCGAAGAAGCGCAGCCAATGCTCCGCGGCTTGAGCGGGGTGATTTATTTTGGGGAAATCCGATGAGAAGCTCGTGGATCATGGGCAGGTTGATTGGGCGCCTGTGCAGGAAGGGTCTGGGCCTGGCAAGCATGGTCGCCCTGGTGCTGTTGCTGCCGGCAGTGGCCGCCAACGCCGAAGAGAACACCTTGTCCAAAGAGACCACGGCGTGCCTGAAGTGTCACGACAAGGAGGACCTGACAAAGACGCTTGAAAACAAGGAAACGCTTTCCCTGCATGTGTCCACCAGCGCCTTTATCGAGTCGATGCACGGCAAGACCGATTGCGAGGACTGCCACTCGGGTCTGGACGCCAAGACCCACGGCAAGGAAAAAGCCTCGATCGCCAGCAAGCGCGAGTATTCCCTGAGCCTGCAGGGGAGTTGCCGCGATTGCCACAAGAAGGATTTTGCCAAGTACGAAGACAGTCTGCATGCCGCACTGGTCAAGGAAGGCAGCAAGGAAGGCAGGAAGGACGCACCGCTGTGCGCCGATTGCCACAATCAGCACACGCTGCGTTCGGTAAAGATCCTCGGCCCCATTGCGGCGACGCCTTGCGCCAAGTGCCACGAAGAAATATTCAAGGCCTATTCCAAGGACGTGCATGGTCTGGAACGGGTGGCCAAAGGAAAGTCCGCTCCGATCTGCGCCAACTGTCACCAGACGCATGACGTCAAGGCGGCTTCGCTCGGCGACGGCATCAAGGAAGCCTGCCTGGGGTGCCACAAGGAAGCTGTCAAGGAACACAAGGACTGGCTGCCCAACGCCGCCCTGCACTTCGAGGCGATCTCCTGCCCGGTCTGCCACGCTCCCGGCGCGCAGCGCCGGGTCAATCTCAGGCTGTATGACGAAGTGAGCAAGCGGCAGATTTCGGAAAAAGCCGGGGATCCGCTGTTCAAGAAGCGGACCGACGCCGCCGACCTGAAAGAGACGGGGCTGAACGAGTTGGCGCTGTACAACCTGCTCAAGGAATTCAACAAGGACGGTCAGGGCCATGTCGTCCTGCGCGGCCGGCTGGAGGTGAGTTCCGGCGTCGAAGCGCACCAGTTGGCCGACAAGTCCAAGGCGATCAAGGACTGCAACGTCTGTCACCAGGCCGGTGCGCAACCCTTCCAGAGCGTGGTGCTGACCATCGCCAGCCCGGACGGCAGGCCGCTGCGCCATGCGGTGCAGAAGGACATCCTCAATTCCATGCTGGCAACGCAGTCGGTGAAAGGTTTCTACGCCGTCGGCAGCACGCGCATCGGGCTGCTGGACAACCTGCTGATCGTGGTCTTCCTCGCCGGAGTCGGCGGGCCGCTGGTGCATATCGTCATCAAGTGGCTGTTCCGGAAGGAGCGGCGAAAGAACGGTGCCGCTGCGCACGCCGACAGTCAAGCCCAGCCCGGGGATCGTCGCGCTGACGACGCCTCGAAATAGCCGGAGATAGCCATGGACAAGATTTACATCAACCCGCTGCCGGTCAGGATCTGGCACTGGACCAATGCCTTCGGTTTCATCCTGCTGATCGCCACCGGCCTGCAGCTCAGGTATCTCGACGTGATCCAGGTGATGCCGTTCCAGACGGCGGTGCAGGCCCACAACTTTGTCGGCTTCGTGCTGATCGCCAATTTCTTCCTGTGGCTGGGCTTTTATCTATTCACGGACAAGATCAAGGTCTATCACCCCGAGTTGAGCCCGGCCAAGTATTTCATGGCAAGCTTCCGTCAGGCGCGTTTTTACGGCTACGGCATCTTCAAGGGCGAGCCCAATCCGCACCACGCCAGCGCCTATCGCAAGTTCAACGCGCTGCAGAGCATGACCTACCAGATCATCATGATGCTGGTGGTGCCCATCCAGTTCTTCACCGGCCTGCTGCTGTGGGATGTGGCGCGCTTTTCGTCCATGGTGGAAATGTTCGGCGGTGTGCGCGTGGTGGATACCGTGCATGTGATCTTCTTCATCTTCTTCACCGGATTCATTTTCATCCACCCCTACCTGGCCAGCCTCAGCCACACGCCATGGGCGCACTTCAAGGCGATGATCACCGGCTACGAGGAAGTGGAAGACGAGTAGCCGCGGAAGATCCGGCCGGCCGGGCGCCCTGCGCCTCGCCGGTCGATGCCGCCCGCTTCAGGTCGGCTCGCCGGAATCGCTTGCGGTATCGCGCACCCGGATGTTGTACTTCTTCATCAGCGCCTGAAAGTTGGAGCGCTGCATGCCGGTTTCCTCGGCGCTGCGGGTGACATTCGAGTCGTTGCGCCTGAGCGTCTCCTGGACAAACAGCTTCTCGACGTCTTCAACCGATTTCTCCCTGGCGATTTTCTTGATCCGCTTGAGATCCTCGCCGGTTCTCGGCACTTCGAGACCCAGCCGCGGCGCGGCATCGATGATGCTTGCCAGGTGGGCCTGATGGATGAACTTGCCGGAGGCGAGGATCACCGCCCGATGCATGGTGTTTTCGAGTTCGCGGACGTTGCCCGGCCAGTCATGGTTCACCAGCAGGCTCATCGCCGCATCCGAAATCTCCGGCAGCGGCTTTTCCAGTTCGTCGCAAAAAATTCTGAGGAAGTGAAAGGCCAGCGCCGGGATATCGTCGCGGCGCTCTCTCAACCCCGGCGAATGGATGGGGAAGACATTGATGCGGTAATACAGGTCCTCGCGGAACGCCCCCTGGGCGACCAGCGCCTTGAGGTCCTTGTTGGTGGCGGTGACCAGCCTGACATTGGTTTTCTGCGTGCCGGTGCTGCCGACCGCCCTGAATTCACGTTCCTGGATGACGCGCAGCAATTTGGCCTGGGTCGACAGCGGGATATTGCCGAACTCGTCAAGGAACAGCGTGCCGTTGTTGGCGATCTCGAACATTCCGCGCTTGTTGGCCACTGCACCGGTAAATGAGCCCTTGACGTGGCCGAACAGTTCGCTCTCGAGCAGGTTCTCGCTGAGGGTATTGCAGTCGACCGTGACAAACGGCTGATCCTTGCGCAGGCTGTTGTAATGGATGGCGCGGGCGATCATTTCCTTGCCGGTGCCGCTCTCCCCGGTGATCATGACCGTGCTGTTGGTCGGTGCGCACTTGGCGATCAGGCGGAAGACGTTCTGCATCGGCGGGCTTGAGCCGATGATGTTCTCGAATCGATAGCGGGAACTGAGCTCGCTCTTGAGATTTCGGTTCTCATCCAGCAAACGCCGCCTCTCCAGCGCACGATCCACCACGTGCTTGAGCTCGTCGGGATCGAAGGGTTTCGACAGGTAATCAAAGGCGCCGAGTTTCATTGCCTTGACCGCGGTGTCGACCTGGGACAAGCCGGTGACCATGATGACATCGACGTCAGGATGCCTTTCCTTGACGTGCTGCAAGACCTCGAGGCCGTCGATCTTGGGCATCATGATGTCGAGAACAATCACGTCGTAGGGGCTCTCGTCGACCTTGCGCAGCGCTTCCCAGCCGTCCTGCGCGGAATCGACGATGTAGTCGCCGCCGCCGAGAATACGCCGACAACTGCGGATGACGATTTCCTCGTCGTCTACGATCAGTATCCTGGCACTCATCAGGTGGTGTCGCCTTCCTTGCGCTCGGTGTCGTTAAACGGCGAGCTTATCGGCAGCAGAACGTGAAACGCGCTTCCTTCGCCGACGATGCTCTCGACATGAATCCTACCGCCGTGAGCCTTGATGATGCCATAACTGACCGACAAGCCCAGCCCCGTCCCCTGGCCGACCTCTTTCGAGGTGAAGAAGGGATCGAAAATCCGCTGCAAATCGGCAGCCGGAATGCCGCAACCCGTGTCTCTGACGACTATTTCAACCATCGGCGGGGCATTGACGCCGGGTTTGGCAGCGGCCTTGGGGCTGCAGCGACGGCTTTCGACAACAATACTGCCCTGGCTCTCGATGGCCTGCTGGGCGTTGACCAGAATGTTCAAGAGAACCTGCTCGATCAGGTCGCCATCACCCCAGACCAACGGCAGATCGGGGTCGAGCTCGGTGGTGATGGCGATCTGCCGCAGGGAGGCCGGCCGGTCGGTAAAACGCACCGTGTCGGCAATAACCTGATTGAGGTCGAACAATCCCTTGAGCGGGACCTTCTCCCGCGAGAAATCGAGAAGTCGCTTGATGATGCTGGCACAGCGCTTGGTCTCGCGTATGACCAGATCCATGTCCTCCGCGTCCTCGCTGCCATCGGGCATTTTCTTGCGCAGCAGGGAGGTGAAGGTCAGCACGCCCGTCAGCGGATTATTCAATTCATGGGCAATGCCGGCAGCCAGCACTCCGACCGAGGCCAGTTTTTGCCCCTGCAGCACTTCGGCCTCGGCGACGCGAAGTTCCCGGGTTCTTTCTTCGACTTTCAGTTCGAGGGTCTGCACCAGTTCCTGCAACTCCTGCCTTGACCGGCTCAGGGCCGTCGTCATGTCGTTGAAGGAGCTTGCGACGCGACCGAATTCATCGTCATGGCGCAGCGGAATATCAACGTCGAGGTTTCCCGCGGCGACCTTCCCGGCACCGGCTTCCAGGTCTTTGAGGGGCAGGTATATCAGGCGCTGCAGCAGAATGCCGACGCTGAGCGAGAACAGCAGAATGAAGCCGGCCGAGATGCCGATAACATGAATGGCATGAGCCTTCATCGACTGGTCGATTTCATCGAGCGAATAGGCGATATCGACGATGCCAAGCACCGACTGGCTGGCGGGATGTTCATGGCACTTGGCAGAGGAGCAGGAGCGCTCGTTGCGGATGGCGTGCATGGTGCCGAGAACCCTGTGACCGCCGGGGGCTTCGATGATCTTCCAGCGCTTGTCGTCGGGCACCTGCTGCAGCGGCTTGCTGCTCTGATGGCAATTGACGCAGGGTTCGGCGTTCTGTTCCACCGAGTAACCGATTTCCGCCGGGTGGTTGGAATGAATGATCGTGCCGTCGGCGCTGATCACCCTGACCCGCTCGATGCCTTTCTGCTTGCCTATGTCGTCAATGATTTTTTCGGCGATCTCGCGCTCGTTCACCAGCATCGCATAGCGGGTGCTGGCGACGATCACCTCGGCGATTTGCGTGACATGCCTGGAAACCACCTCCTGCAGGTCTTCCTGCCGGTGTTTGAGGATAAGCCCGGTGAACAGAACCATCGCCGCCGAAAGCGCGATGAACAGATACAGGCTGACCTTGAGCTTGAGGCTTAGCGGACGCAATTCCGGTTCAATCCACAAGCGCCGGGATGGCTGGCAGTGTTCTTGCCGGAGCGCCGACAAGCTGCTTCGATACGAATGCCGCGAAGCGCCAAGGCAAGCGGCAAATCAAACGGGATTGCAGGAGGGTGCGCCATCCCCGAGGAGATGGCGCCGGTCAATCCCTGTCTCTACTACTGGGCAAGAATCCACTGCGCCAGGTTCTTGATCTCTTTTGCGTCCTTGGTGCTGGCAAGAAGCTTGTGATCTTCCTCGGTGCCGTCGGTCAGCTTGACCTTCGAGGCGACCGTCATGATCTTGGTTACCTTTTCTTCGCCATCGGCCTTGCCCTTGTACTTGGCGGCGACTTTCTTGTAGGCCGGGCCCTTCTTGTCTTTGTCGACGGCGTGACACTTGGTGCAGTCATTCTTCTTCGCCAAGGCCAGCGCGGCAGCGTCATCGACAGCAAAACTGCCGCTGGAGAACAAGAGGGCGGTACCGGCAACTGCAATACCGAGGACGGTGCTAACAGCAGAATGAGTATTCACTTTGAAGCTCCTTTCCGTTTAGATACCAGACCAACAATCGTCGTGCTACGGGTCGCTTGGCAAAGTGCCGGGGGTACTCCCCGATACGTCGGCGCCCTGCAACCGGCCCTTCTTCCCGCCTCACGGCCTGCGCCCCGAAGCGGCAACTTCACCGCAAAACGCGGCATTTCCTTGCACCAACCCGGCCAACCCGCAACAGTTACATGTGCAACATCGGGTTCAAGACACCGCCGATGATGGTCCAGGCGGTATAAATGACGATAACGGCTGGGACTGCGGCAAATGAGAGCTTGATGAGACCCCAGAACATCGAGCCGAACCTCATGTCCAGATCGGAAACCTCGACCGGCAGGGCGCGGATCGGATCGGCGGGGATGGCTCCGCATTTGGGGCAACTGGCCGCGGAGTCGCTTACCTTGGCTTGGCATTCGTAGCAGTCAATCAGCACGGCAATTCCTTTCGTTTCGATCATTCAGCGTCGGTCAAACAAAAAAACAGGGCTCGTGTCGTCGGCCCCGTTTTTCCTGTGCTTATTTCTTTTCTGCGCTGGCCGCGTTCAGTTCCTGCGGCCCGGGACCATCGGGTTCCTTGTGGGAAATGGCGAAATGGCAGTCGATGCAGGTCAAGCCCTCGTTGCGGGCCTTCTCATGCCGCTTTTGCGCCTTCTCGGACTGCTTTTCCGGATCCATCTTGCTCGTGGTATGGCAATGGCGGCATTCGCGCGAGTCGTTCTCTTTCATGTAAACCCAGACCCGCTTGGCCAGTTCATATCGCTTCGCCTCGAATTTTTCCTTGGTGTCGATCGAGTGCGTGACGAAGTGGCCCCACAAATCGGAGAAGAGCCCCAACTTGGCAATGTAATTCGGTATGTAGCCGTGGGGGACATGGCAGTCGTTGCAGGCGGCGCGCACGCCGCTGCGATTCGTGTCGTGAATGGTGCCCTTGTATTCCACCGCAACCGTGCTGGTCATCTCGTGGCACGAATTGGAGCAGAAGTTCTCCGAGTTGGCATAGACCATGAACGCGGCGCCGGAGCCGAAAAAGATCAAACCGCCGACCAGACCCAAACCCAATACGACTAGCGATCCGGGACGCGAACCCCAACTGCGGACTTTATCAAGAACTTTGGACATCTGGCCCTTCTCCTCTAATACGCTCAACGCCGATGGCACTGCGTGGAAACCGCCGCAACAAGGCGTGCATTAAAAAATCGCCCCCTTCGAGATCAGGCTCTTGTCCACTTCCAGTTCCTGCGGGCCGACGCCGCCTTCAGGCTCGGTGTGGGCAATGCCGAAGTGGCAGTCGATGCAGGTCAGCCGCTCCTTCTTGGCCTTGGCGTGCCGCGCCTGTGCCTTCTCCGACTGTCTTTCGGGGTCCATTTTTGCCGCCGTATGACAACCGCGACATTCGCGCGAATCGTTCTCTTTCATGTAGACCCACACCCGTTCCGCCATTAGCTGGCGCTTGGCGAGGAATTTCTCGCGGGTATCGATCGAGTGCGTAACGAAGTGGCCCCACAGGTCGTGTACAGCGCCCATTTTGCGAATGTACAGAGGGATAGGCGCGTGCGGAATGTGGCAATCGGGACAGGTGGCGCGAACGCCGGTGCGGTTCTTGTCGTGCACCGTGCCCTTGTACTCCATGGCCACGTTAGTGGTCATTTCGTGGCAGGTCGAGTTACAGAACGTCTCGGTACTGGTATAGACCAGAGTCGTGGTGGTAAGGATCATCACCACGATGCTGATGCCAAACCCTGCCAGAAGCACAACTACGGCTTTTCTGCCTGCACTCCACTTTCGCACCTTTGCCAGAACTCTACGAGGCAGCATTTGCCCTTCCTCCACAAAAAACCCGCATCAGCGCACTGATCTGCCCGCGCCTAGTTACCGACCAATTGCAGCCGGACCGGCACCCGCCGAGGGGTTCCGGTCCGGCCAGTTTTCTCAAACCGTCAAAGCATTACAGCGACAGAATCCACTGCACGACATTCTTGATCTCGGCCGGATCCTTGCTCTTGATATCCTTGTGCTCTTCCTTCTTGCCGTCAATCTCGACCATCGGCTTCATGGTGATGTGCTTGGTCAGTTTGTCTTCCGCATCCGCCTTGCCCTTGTACTTCTTGGCCACTTCCTTGTAGGGCGTGCCGTCCTTCTTCTTGTCGATGGCGTGACATTTGAAACAGTCGCTCTTTTTCAGCAGCGCCTGAGCCGCATCGGCATCCACCGCCGCATTGGCAAACGAAGCGGTCATCAGGCCGCCGGCCACCATCAAGCTCGCAATAATCTTCATTCGGGTACTCCTCCAAAGAAAAAATAAATTGATCGCATGCCGTCCGAACCGCCTTGACGACAGCGCACACAAGGTCCAACTGCAAAAAACTACGCCGCGCATTTTAAACCAAAGCTGCTTCCGGCATGCGCAAAAAACCTGCCGGGCGAGTGCCCGGCAGCTATATCAAAAGTGAGTGCTGAAGAATCCTATCGCCACCAGAACCAGAATCGTCAGACCGAAGGTAAGCAGGATCAGGCCGAGTATCCGGGAACCGAGAGTGAAGGGGGCGGAAGGCGCGCTCACCAGGTACTTCTCGAGTTCGCCGGCCGCAACCAGACGCTGATACTGCGCCGTGTGCTCGTGCTTGAATTCCTCCAGCGATTGCGCACCGGTGAACATCACCACATCGGGCGGCGGCAGTTTGTCCGGACGGAAGTGGTTGTTGAAGAAATGCACGGTGAAGAGGAAGACCGCCGCCAGGAACGCTTCCTCGCCATGCACCACCATCGCCACATTGAACACCCAGCCGGGCAGAACCGACGCGACAACGTGCGGGAACGCCAGCGTCATGCCGCTGCCGCCGATGATCGCCATCCCCCAGAACACCGCCCAGTAGTCGAACTTCTCCCAGTAGGCCCAGCGTTCGATCTCCGGACGCGGACCCTTGCCGACAAACCACTTGAACATGCCGACGACATCTTCCAGGTCCTTCAGGTTCGGCACGAAGGAATCGTAGCCGAAGAACTTGAAGTTCTTCCAGTTGCGGCTGATATTGACGATCACCGCGATCAGGTGGAGGAAGAAGATCCCCAGCATGGTGAACGCGGCGAAGCGGTGAATGAGCCCGGCCACCTTGGGACTGCCGACCATGCCCACAAATGCCTTGGCCCATGCGGTTTCGGCGTAGAACGGCGCCATGCCGGTGAGCACCAGGGTCATCACGCTGATGGCGAAGAAGAGGTGGGCGATACGCCACATCGGGCCGAAGCGGCGCACGTACTTGGTGGCGAATTCCGCCGGCAGCGCGTCGGTGCGGATATGCCAGCGGTGCACGCCCTGCTTGGCATCCGAGTACTCGCGATACCACCAGAGCAGGGAATGCGACCAGAAGAAGAGGAAGACGCCGATCAACAGCACCACCATGAACTTGGTGGTAACCCAGATTTCCGGGTACTTGGCGAAGTCATGGCTGTTGCCGTGCGGGCTGAAGCTGACGAAGCCGCGCGTGGCATCGTTCATGCCGGGCTTCTTGTTGTTGTGGCACTGCTGGCAGGTCTTCAGACGATTGCTGGGATGCACCTTCGATTTCGGGTCATCCGCCTTGAGGATGCCGTGACTGCCGTGGCAGTCGAAGCATTCCGCCGTCGTGGTGTAGCCCAGTGAATTGACCTGGCCGTGGTAGGTGTCGCGATAGGACTTGAGGTTTTCTTCATGGCAGCCGCCGCACTGTCCGGTGATTCCCAGTTTGACCGGGCTGGCCGAGGTATTGCCGATGGCGTGCGAGTTATGGCAGTCGATGCACACCGCCGCCTTCAGATTGTTTTTCTCGTTGAGCGCCTTGCCATGCACCGAACCATTGAATTCTTCCAGTTCGTCGCTGTGGCACTTGTCGCCGCAGACATTGGGCACGGTCCGCCGCCACTCGTCGGCGCGCTTGGTGGTGCCGCGCGGCGGGACATTGAAGGTGTGCACGTCATGGCAGTTGTCGCACGTGGCATTGACATGCGACTTGTCTTCCTTGTTGGGCCGCGAGTGGAAGGAGTTCTTGTAGGCCTCGATGTTCTGCACCACGATTCCGAGCCGGGACTTTTCCTGGGTCAGATTGTCGCGCTTGGCAATTTCCCACAAGGCGGTATGGCACTGGATGCAATTCGGCTTTTGCGTCGAGTCCTTCTTGTGCGGACTGACCGAGTCGGTGATGTCCTTGTGGCAGGAAACACACTGCAGCGAGGCATGCACGCTCTTGGCGAACTTGTCGTCGGCAATGGCATGCATCGCCAGCTTCGCGCCGTCAGCGCCAATCGTCTCCAGCTTGGCCTTCTTGCCGTCGTGGCAGGTCTGGCAAGTGGCATTGTCGAGTTTGGGCGCGGCTACAGGTGCCGCTTCCTTGCTGCCGGCGGCTGCAACCGATCCGCTGATCAAGGTTCCGGCCAGGCAGATCGTCGCTGCCACAACCCACGCTGCAAGCTTGTTGGTACGCATTGTGTTGGTTTCCCGATGGCTCATGAATTCAGATGCACGCTATGTCTGCCGGCCAAAGACTTGCACAACAAAATGCCGGCTTAAAACGAAACCTGCCGGAGCCTGGTGTACAGGCCCCGGCAGGTTTATTGGATCGGATCAGCGCGCAAGAATCCACTGAGCCAGATTCTTGAGCTCTTTCGGGTCCTTGGTGTCGATGATCTTGTGCTCTTCTTCGGTGCCGTCATCGAGCTTGACCTTGGGGCCGGTCGTGATGTTCTTGATGATCTTGTCTTCACCATCGGCCTTGCCCTTGTACTTGTCAGCGACCTTCTTGAGGGAAGGGCCCTTCTTCGTCTTGTCGGGGGCGTGGCACTTGAAGCAGTCATTCTTCTTCATCAGCGCAGTGGCAGCAGCTTCATCAGCCGCGGCGTGGGCCGGAGCAATGCCGGCAGCGGCGAACAACAGCGATCCGGTAAACAAAATGGTGGTCTTGAGTTTCATATCACGGGACTCCGATAAATGTTGTAAAAATTTGAGCGCACAGCTTGCTACGAAAAAGCTTTTCCGTCTTGATTCACATCAATAAGCGCGCAAAGAACTTCATCCCGCGCCTATCGGCCAGTGGTTTCTTCAACGTTATCAACAGTTCCGGCCCGGCCCGCGATGAATTCCGTCAGGCTCCGGCGGCCGGCTTGACCGCGCGGTGGAAGCCGAGCATGCCGTAGAACACCGTATCCATCGTGACCTCGACGTAGCCCAGTTCGCGCAGCACGATCGCCAGTTCTTCGGCGGTGTAGAACAAGTCCAGCGCGTCGATGAAGTACTGCTTGAATTTTGTCGCCGCCGGGCCGCTGCCGACGAGCAGGCTGGTGAAGTTGAGGCAGGCCTTGAGATAGGTGTAATACAGCGTCTTCACCACCACATTGCGCGGACGCAGCATGTCGGAATGGTGGAAATGGCCGCCGGGCTTGAGCACGCGCAGGATTTCGGTGAACACTTCGCGCACCCGCAGGTGGCGCGAGGCGAACTGCAGCGTGACAACGTCGAAATGATTGTCGGGGAAGGGCAAGGTGTGTACGTCGCCGATGGTGCTCTTGATGTGGAAACCCAGCGCTGCGGCATTCTGCTGGCCGACAGTCTGCATTTCGGCGCTGCGGTCCATGGCGTGCACGTCGAGTGTCGGCTCGCGTTTGAGCAGGGCGATGCCGATGGCGTTGGTACCGCCGCAGACATCGAGCACCTTCTGGTTCGGCTTGATATCCACCGAGCGCATGAAGCGCTTGAGGAAGGTACTCCACATGCCGAGCGCGGCAATTTCGTTGCCGCGGTCGTAGTAGGGGGCGATGTCGGCAAAGGCATCGTTCAATTCGTTGGTCCAGACGTCGCTGAACTTCTGCTCGCGCAGTGCCTCGCGCGAGGCCAGTGGGGGTGGCACCATTGTTCTTTCTCCTGCGGTGAGATTGCTCGCCTTGGTCGGGCGCGGCGAAGTTAGCGCTTGCGGAAGCCGGCTGTCAACTCAACAATTTTTCTCGAAGCCACGCATTAGCTTATGAGGAAGGTGCATTTTACCGGCAAAACAGTGACATGCGCGGAGCAGCACGAGGCCGATTGAAGGTCCGACTCACTGCTGCCGGACCGCCTCGCGCAAAATGATGACGAGCAGCGCTGCCGCGGCGAAGATGCCGCCGGCGATGAAGGTAAATCCGGCGCCGAGGCAATCCCACAGCAACCCGGCCAGGGCACTGGCGATCAGCAGGGCAACTCCACTCGCCAGGTTGAAGAAGCCATAGGCCGTGCCGCGCATCTCGGCCGGCGCAGTATCGGCGATCATCGCCGCCAGCAGGCCCTGCGTCATGGCCATGTGCAGACCCCACAGGGCGATGCCGAGCCACAGCGCACCGGAATGAGCATCGTAGGCCAGTGCCGCGTCGGCGGCGATCAGTACGGCGAGCCCCCAGGCCAGCAACTTGCCATGGCTGACGCTGTCCGCCAGTTTGCCGAAGGGATAGGCGGCGACGGCATAGACCAGGTTCATGGCGATGAGCACCAGCGGCGTCAGGGCGATGTCCAGCCCGCCCTGCGCGGCACGCAGCACCAGAAAGGCCTCGGAAAAGCGCGCCAGCGTGAATACTGCGCCGATTCCCACCACCCACCAGTAGGCGGCCGGCAGCCGGCGCAGATTCTCGCGGCGGATCGGATTGATCCGCCTGCCCTCTGCTTTCCGTTCCGGTTCCTGAACACCGAACACCAAGAGCGCCACGGCGAGAAAGGCGGGAATCACGGCCACCCAGAACACCGCGCGGAAATCGTTCGCCCACAGCAGCATCAAGCCCATGGCGAGCAGCGGTCCGAGGAAGGCACCGACGGTGTCGAGCGACTGGCGCAGACCGAAGGCCGCACCGCGCATTTCGGGCGGGGCGAGGTCGGCCACCAGCGCATCGCGCGGCGCGCCGCGAATGCCCTTGCCGACGCGATCGATCAGTCGTGCCGCCACCACCAGACCGGCGCCGCCGGCCAGGGCAAACAGCGGCTTGGACAGCGCCCCCAGGCCGTAGCCGAGCACCGCCAGCGGCTTGCGCTTGCCCCACCAGTCGGACAGCGCGCCGGAGAAAACCTTGACGATCAGCGCCACCGCTTCCGCCGCGCCTTCGATCAGGCCGATGGCGAACGCGGAAACGCCGAGCGCGGTAAACATGAACACGGGCAGCAGGCTGTGGATCAGTTCGGATGAAACGTCCATCAGCAGGCTGACGCAGCCCAACGCCCAGATGGCGCGCGGCATGCGCGGCGGGTCAGATGCGGCCATGGAAACCGGCCCGGGGCCGTTGCCACAGGGCGATGAACGGGAAGGGTGTCATGCCGGCATTGTGGGGGAAAGTAATGCGCAGCGGTATCCCCGTGGACGGCGCCGGCGGGCACGACAAGGGAGAGTGGAAATGAGCATTACCGATATTCTCGCCCCCTGGGCAACCGTCAATGACGCTCTGGGGCTGGCCGCACCGATTCGCGACGAGGCGCATTACGCCGAGTTGTTGGCGTTTGTCGAGGAATGCTTCGACCGCTTTGGCGATAACGAAATTCATCCCGTATTTGGCCTGGTTTCCCTGGTGGCAGACCGCATACGCGAGTACGAAGATCGCGTTCATCCCTGGCCCGATTCGGTCACGCCGGGCTCGCTGCTGGCCTACCTGATGGAGGAACACGGCCTCAAGCAATCCGACCTTCCCGAGGTCGGTGCGCAAAGCGTGGTGTCCGAGATCCTCTCGGGCAAGCGCAGCCCGAATCTGCGGCAGGTGAAGGCGCTGGCGAAGCGCTTTCATGTGCCGATGGAGGCACTCGCCGGCTGATTCGACTGCCGGAAAGCTTCGCTGGAGGCAGCGTGCGGTCGCTACGGTCTTATTTGATTCGCTCGCTCAGCGCGGCTTGCACGTCCGCCGTGGTCCAGTTGCCGCGCGCGCCGGGCGGGGCGCCTTCGATAGCCGGAAAATTCACGAACTCCAGCGCCACGCCATCCTTGCGCCGGTAGCGGAATTGACCGTCGATCAGGATCACGATCGGAATGTGGCCGCCAAGTCCGAGTTCGGCGAGTCGCTTCGCACCCGGCGGACTTTCGATGTCGAGTTCGACGAGCTTGAGCTTGTCACTCCGGGTCGCGAGCCAGTTGCGCAAAGGCGCCAGCGCCATTTTCACCGGCGGATGCGCCATGGCAAGGATTTCCACCGTCGGCGGTGCGGCCAGCGCACTGCCGGCGACGAGCGCCAGGGCAAATGCGGCCAGGGTCGCGAGCAAGTTCCTGCGTGTGTTCATCGTCATTTCCCTACTTGCAGTTGTTGTGCAGCTTCCACATTTCGGCATGGCCCATGGCCACGGCCCAGTCAGGCGGAACGCATTTTCCGGCGGCGGCCTCGGCAGGCGCGGCGGCCGCGACGGGCGCTTCGGCAGCGGGAAACCAGCGCTGGGCGACGAAGCCGACCAACGCAAGGAAAACCGCCACGATCGCCATGCCGCCGGCGCCGACTTTCTGGCTGGCGTGCGGGGTAAAAACTTCGCAGGCGCCGCCGGGGCAAGCTTGCGCCGGCTGGCGCGAGAAAGCGTTGTAGATCCTGCAGGCAAGGCAGATGCCGAAAGCGCTCTCGAAGAACATCAGGATCAGACATGTGGCGCAGACCACAAGGTTGATCGGCCCGATCACGTTGCTAACCACGATCAGGTAGAACATCGTCACCGCCAGCATCCAGCCCACCGCCCAGGCAAAGCGCTTCTGCGGCGCGCCGGACCATTCCGGCACTTGCTTCCTCACCGCCAGGCGGCCGAGGATCATGCTCGGTGAGTACTTCGGATTGATGAAAATGCGAATCGTGAAATCGATCAGAAAGGCGATCACGAAAATCCGCGTCAGGCGGAAGTTGCCCAGCATCCAGGCATTCATGAAGGCGAGCATGGCGAAAACGAACAGGATGCCGGCCGCCGCCCGCACTTCGCGTTCGTTGAGCACCGGTACCGGGTAGCCTTCCACTGTTTCACCAAATCCGAGAATCCCGCTCATGCAATGCCTTTCAGAAATTTCCCACGGAATTCCGGCTCCGGCCGGGATGATTGAACAACATCTCGCCGAGGATCAAGCGGGCCGAATTTCCTGCCCACAGCACCGGGACATTGAATGGCTTGCTCATGGTCATCCGTTCACAGTTCAAAATCGGCATCGAAAGGCTTCGCCCCTTTCGCTACCGGCAGGGTCAGCGTGCGGTCCCAGTCGCTCCAGCCGCCGTTGTAGACGCGCACGTCACGATAGCCCAGCGCCCGCAACTGCAGCCAGGCCAGGGTGGAGCGGAAGCCGTCGTGGCAGTAGGTGATGACGGTATTTCCGCGCGGCACGTCGCGGTACATCGCGGCCAGTTCGCTCATCGGCTTCCACTGCTGGGACTGGGCGTCGGCCCCCTGCAGGCTGACGATGTTGATGGCGCCGGGAATGTGGCCGCCCTGCACCGAGTGCTGGATGCGGCTGCCCTCGTACATGTCCGCCGGCCGGGCATCGAGCAGCGTGATTTGCGGCTCGCGTACGGCCACGACACGGCGATAGACGTCGGTCCAGCCGACCATGCGGCTTGCCGCCGCCGGCTTCAGTGTCACCGTCCCCGGCGTCCGCCGGGTCGCCGCCTTGGTCAGCTCGTTGAATCCGGTCCAGCCTACGGTGCCGCCGTCGAGCAGCTTGACGCGCTGCATGTCGAAGCCGTAGAGGTCGAGCAGGAACATCAGCCGCGAAGCCAGTGCCGTCGACGCATCGTCATAGACCACCAGCGTCGAGCCGTCATTCACGCCCCAGCGCCGCAGCGTGGCCTGGAAAGCCGCGCGCGGAGGAAAGCGCATTATCGGCATTTCCTCATTGGCGCCGAGGTCGGCGAAGCGCTGCACCTGCACCGCCCCCGCAATGTGGCCGATGGTGGTGTGGCGATGCGGGTGATAGCGCACTTCGAGCACGACCAGCGCGGGGTCCTGCAGCCGCGCCGCGAGCCAGTCGGCATCGACCAGAAAATCGGGTTTCTCCGGGATGTCGGCAGCATGCGCGGCGACGCCGGCCAACCACCACAGAAGCAGGGCGACAAACTTTCTCATCCGGGTCTCCTGACGGAACATTGACATACTCCGCGCCGGCTGCGGGCCGGATGCGCTTGCGGCAGGCTCTTCACGAAATCGCCCTGCCTTCGCCGGCCTCTTCCTCGGTCCGCCCGTCGCGAATGTGGTAGATGCGCTTGAAAGTCGGGATGATCTTTTCGTCATGGGTAACGACGATGATCGCGGTCTGGTATTGGCTCGCCATCTGGTTGAGGATGCGCACCACCGCCAGCGCGCGCTCGCTGTCGAGCGGCGCGGTGGGCTCGTCGGCGAGGATCACCGGCGGCTGGTTGGCCAGCGCACGGGCAATCGAAACGCGCTGTTGTTCGCCGCCGGAGAGCTGGCTCGGCTGCGCCCGTGCGCGGTGCGCAACGTCGAGCGCCTGCAGCAGTTCCAGCGCCCTGGCCCGGGAAGCGCCGTTCGGCCGCCCGGCCAGCATCGGCAGCAGGGCGACGTTGTCGGTGACGTCGAGAAAGGGGATCAGATAGGGGGCCTGGAAAATGAAGCCGATGCGGTCGCGGCGCAGGGCGCGCAGATCTTTCGTTTTCCAGCCGCCTTGTTCGCTGTCGTAGATCACCTCGCCGCCGAGGGTCATGCGGCCGCGAGTGGGTTCGATCACCGCGCCGAGGCACTTGAGCAGCGTGGTCTTGCCCGATCCGCTGGGACCGACCAGGCCGACCACCTCGCCGGGGGCGATGCTCATGTTCACGTCCTTCAGCGCATCGACCGCGGTGTCGCCCGCGCCGTAGCGCTTGCTGAGGCCTTCGATGCGGATCCCTTCGTCCATATCAGCCACCGATCGCTGCGGCCGGATCGACCTTGAGCGCGGCGCGGATCGCCAGCGTACTGGCCAGCGCGCACACCACCATGACGATGACAAAGCCGCGCACGGCATCCGCAGGTTCCAGCAGCACATATTTGGGGAAGGCCGGGGCCCAGATCGTGGCGGAAATCTTGCCGACCACGAAACCGATCAGCCCCAGCCCCAGCGCCTGCTGCAGGATCATCCCGGCGATGCTGCGGTTGCGGGTGCCGATCAGCTTGAGCACCGCAATCTCGCGGATCTTGCCCAGCGTCATGGTGTAGATGATGAAGGCGACGATGGCGGCGCTGACGATGGTCAGGATCACCAGAAACATGCCGATCTGCTTTGCCGAAGTGGCGATCAGTTTGGCGATCAGGATCTCTTCCATCTGTTCGCGGGTGAAGGCCTGCAGATGCTTCCAGCGGCGGATGTCCTGCGCCACCTGCTCCGCCGGAGTGCCGTCGGCTACCCGCACCAGCACGGCGTTGACGCTGTGATTGATGGTCTGCGCGGCATTTACGGCGTCGACCAGGCCGGGCACGCCGGGGCGATTCAGGGCGGGGTTGGCGACGGTGCGCGCGCGATCGCCGATGATGGCGTCGTTGTCTTTCAAGAACTGCGCCTCCTGGGCGTCCTTGAGCGGAATGAAGACCATGGGATCGCCGCCGGACGACACCATGCGCCGGGTCAGGCCGACCACTTCGTAATCGTGGCGCCGGATGCGAATGCGCTCGCCCAGACGAAACCCGGTTTTGACATCGGCGATGGCCTCGAAGTGACCGCGCAGCAGACGCCGCCCCGCCACCAGATAGGCCGGCTCGCCCGGTTGTCCCGGCTCGAAGCCGACGACCATGCTGCGCTCGTCGGTTGCGCCGTGGCGCACCTGCATCGTCAGGTAGGTGACGCTGGCGGCCTGGACCACCGCGGGCAAGCCGAGTACCCCGCGATAGACATCGTCACGGATGCTGGAGGCTTCGGCATACGGCCCCTGAGTGTCCTTCTGCACCACCCAGATGTCGGCGCCGCTGTTGTCGAGCAGCACCCGGGCATCATCCACCATGCCGCGATAGACGCCGGCCATGGTCAGCGTGACGCCGATCAGCAAGCCCAGGCCCATTCCGGTAAGAACGAACTTGCCCCAGGAATGCAGTATGTCGCGGCCGGCGAGGCTGATCATTCCGAAACACCCGGTTGCACCACCGAGGCACAGAGAACACAGAGGAAAACGTTTCGCAAGCCAGCGGCACTGGCCATTCGGAAAGACCCGGCCAAGCTACAACCCGCTGATCCCTGGCCTTTCTCTGTGCCTCTGTGTCTCTGTGGTGAAGTTTTTGGGGTCATGACGGGTCACGAGCCGGCGAGGGCCGGGACCACCTTGATGCGGCTGTCCGCGGCCAGATCGCGCTCGCTGTGCACGATTACCGCTTCCGCTTCCTTCAGCCCCTCGAGGATCTCCACCCGGCCATCGGCGCCGCTGATTCCCGCCCGGACCGCAACGAAATTCAGCCGGTCGGCCGCCTCTACCCAGACGCCGGTCTTGCCGCCGCGCAGGCGCAATGCGGCGTTGGGCACCACGAGCGCCTGCTTGACCGGCGGCAGACGCAAGGTGATTTCACTCATTTCACCGACCGAGACCTCCGCCGGCGGCGCATCGAAACTGACTTGCGCAATCCGCTCTTCGGTGACGCTGTCGCTGAGCATTTCGATGCGTGCCACCTTCCCCGCCAGCACCTGACCCGGCCGCGAACGCAGCACGATCTCGGCCGGCAGGCCGACCTGGAGGCCCGCCGAACGGTGCTGATCGAGGCGCAGCTTGACCCACAGGCTGTCGCCAGCCACCAGTCGCAGCACGGCTTGTCCGGCGACCACGGTCGAACCCGGCTCGGCATCGCGCGCGGTGACAAGGCCGTCGGCCGGTGCCAGCAGGCGCAGGTTGGCGCGTTGCTGCTGCGCCCCGTCCCGTTCGGCGTTGAGCCGGGCCAGATCCTGCCGCGCCCCGGCCAGCGCGGCGTCGGCGCCGGCCGTCTGGGCCTCGGCGGATTTCAGTTCCTGCGCCTTGCCGTCGATCACGCTGGAGCTGACAAAACCCTTGCCGCCGAGATCGTCATAGCGGCGCAGGTTGGCCGCCGCCACGTCGCGTCGCGCGATGCTGTCGGCAAGCTGCGCCGCCGCCGTATCGACGGCGTTCTTCGCCCGGGCGGCGGCGGCCACCGTGGCGGCAAGACGCTGGTCGAGGTCCACCGGATCCATCTCCGCCAGCAACTGGCCGACGCGCACCGCATCGCCGACATCCACCGCCACCCGGCGGACACGCCCGGCAACGGTCGGACCGACCAGATAGCTGCGCCGCGCTTCGACGACACCGATGCCGAACAGCACCGGCGCCAGGTCGGCACGCACCACCTCGGTCACCGTCACCCGCACCGGCGCCAAGGGCCCGCTGCGCGCCAGCACCCAGACAAAACCGGACGCCAACGCAATGCCGGCGAGGATGAAGGCGGAACGCCGGCTGAAGGGAAGTTTCATGATGGCTTACGGATGAGGTTGAAAGAGTTTGCCGCTGGCCACGCCGCCGACCGTGTTGATCAGCGTCAGGGTCCATATTGCCGCGAGCAGAACCCAGGCCAGCCAGGCGACAGCCAGCGGCGTACTCAGCCCGGTCACCTCGCTCAGACGTTGGCTGCCGAGGGTGAAGGCTCCCAGCGGAAAGGTGAAGGCCCACCAGGCGAGCGAGAACGGCAAGGGCGCGGACTTCCTGACCGACCAGGTAAACAGCAGTGCCAGCGCCAGCCAGAAGGCGCCGAATCCCCAGATCAGGAAGACCGCCACCAGATAGGGGGATTTGTCCCCGGCAAACGGCGCGGCCGCCACCAGATTGAGCAGGCTGACCACGATCACTCCCACCGGCGCCAGATTGATCCAGAAGGTCGGCACCATCAGCGGCGGCAGGCGCTTGTGCACATAGAAGCGATGGAAGGCCAGTGCCAGCAGCGCCGTGTACATGAAGATGCCGGCGCCCAGGCCGATGCCGTTTATCGTCAGCGCCAGGTCGCGCAGAGCTTCCGGCTGAACGCCGAGCAGCGGCCCGCCGGCCACGGGAATCACCACCATGCCCACCGGCGGGATGAAAATGCCGGGCGTGATGTGGTCGAGATTGACGTGCTCGCCCTGAAAGATCGAGAGCAGCACCGTCAGGGTAAGGCCGAACAGCAGCGCCACGGCCAGCCACCAGACGAGCAGCGCAGCGGCATCGAAGCCGCCGAAGGCGCGCAACTCTGCCGCCAGCACCAGCAGGGCGATGGCGTAGGAAGGATAGAAGTTGGCTGCCACCGGATGCCTGAAGCTGGCCACCACCGCCGGCCATGCCATCACCCAGCGCAGCAGCCAGGGGACGCTGATCAGCGCGAACAGCGCCAGATTGAACCAGTGCAGCGCCCAGGCCATTCCTGCCAGCAGCGGCAGTTGATGCGAAAAATGCAGCGTTGCCAGGGCAAAGGCGCCGGTGCCCATGACGGCGGCGGGCCAGCCGGGGGCAAAGGTCTTGACGATGAGCCGAAAGCTGACGGGGACGGCGGCGCTGGGTGCGTTCATGTTTTTAGACCATTGAGTGGATGGGCGCAGCCGTGATCGCGGTACGCCTGGTTTGCATCGCGGGCGGCCTTACAGCCAGCCTTCGACCTTGCTGCGCGCCGGAATGCCACCGGCATGGACCACCTTGCCGTCGATCACCACTCCCGGCGTCGACATCACGCCGTAGCTCATGATCTGCTGCAGGTCTTCGACTTTCTCCAGGCGGATTTCGCAGCCTTTGGCCTGCGCTACCTCGTTGATCAGCTTGACGGTGTTCTGGCAGTTGGCACAGCCGGTGCCGAGGACTTTGACGATTTTCATCCGGTTCTCCATTGCGCTCAGCAGCAGGAATTGCCCTTGGCGGTCGGTGTGCAGCAGGCGCCTGCGGCGGAAGCCGGGGCCGGCGGAATCGCAACCAGCTTCGCCTCCTCGTCGAAGGCCGCATCCTGCATCTGCCCGGCCTCGTCGCGGATGTGGCGCGCGATGTCGACGACCATGTCGATCTGCTCGTCCGCAATGCCGAAGCCGCGCAGGCGTTCTAGCTGGCACAGCCCCTTCTTCGGATGGTTGGCGGCGATGTTGGCGGCGAGCGAGACCAGCGCCACGATGGACGGATGCAGCGGGGAGTCAGCCATGTACAGGCTCCTTAAAGGACTGCGTTGAAGACATAGCCGACGACCAGGATGCCGAGGGCAACCACGCCGGCGAAGGTGGCGATCAGCGGGACCTTGAGCACCTTGCGCAGGATGATCATTTCCGGCAGCGACAGGGCGATCACGCTCATCATGAAGGCCAGCACCGTTCCCAGCGCGGCGCCCTTGCCGATCAGGGCTTCGACCACCGGGATGATGCCGGCGGCATTGGAGTACATCGGCACGCCGATCAGCACGGCGGCCGGCACCGACCACCAGGGCGCATCCTTGCCCATGATCGAGGCCATGAAGTCCTGCGGCACGTAGCCGTGGATGGCCGCACCGACGCCGATGCCGGCAAGTATGTAGGGCCAGACCTTGCCGACGATGTCCTTGACGTGGGCGACGCCGGCATCGATGCGTCCGGCCCAGTGCAGGGTCTCGCCCTCGTAGTCCGCCGACTGCGTGGCCTGCATGGCGCGCACCCAGTCTTCGAGGTGGCGTTCCATGCCGAGCCGGCCGATCACCAGGCCGGCCACGATCGCCACGCCGAGGCCGAGCGCCAGATACAGCCCCGCCACCTTCCAGCCGAACATGCCGAACAGCAGGGCCAGCGCTACTTCGTTCACCATCGGCGCCGAAATCAGGAAGGAGAAGGTCACCCCCAGCGGCACGCCGGCCGAGAGAAAGCCGATGAACAAGGGCACCGCCGAGCAGGAGCAGAAGGGCGTGACGATGCCCAGGCTCGCCGCCAGCACGTTGCCGATGCCGAGCCGCTTGCCGGCGAGCATCGCCCGCGTGCGCTCGGGAGAGACGAAGGTATGCACCACGCCCATGAGAAAAACGATGCCGGTGAGCAGCAGCAGGACCTTGGGCGTGTCGTAGAAAAAGAAATGCACGGCTTCGCCCGGATGCGTCTCGCGCGTCAGGCCGAGGACGGCGATTGCAATGTCGGCAAAGGGCACCAGGCTGGCATAGGCCGCGATCCAGGCAATGCAGCCGAGAACCAGCCAGCCCCAGGGTGCATGACGCGACGTTTGCCCGGTGTCAGTGATGGAATTCATGGTGTCTCCCGATTCATGCGGCGCAGCGCCCAGGCCGGCCGGCCATGGTTTTGAGCCGTTTCAGATCCGCCTTGAGTTGCGGCACCGCACCCGCGGCCAGAGTTTGCAACAGGGTATCAAGCCACGCCGGCAGTGATGCGGCGAGCCGGTAGAACATCCATGTGCCTTCGCGGCGCGGCAGCACTACGCCGGCATCCTTAAGCACGCCGAGGTGACGCGAGATCTTGGGCTGGATGTCATCCAGCGCGGCGGTAAGTTCGCAGACGCACAGTTCGCCCTGATTCACCAGCAGGGCAAGAATGCGGCGGCGCGTGGCATCGGCGAGCGCATCAAACATGATCTGAGTATCCATGCTTGCTAATATACGTCGGTAAAGATATATGCGTCAACGAATATATTGTGGTTTCCACCGGGACAAGCAAAGCGCGAACAATCTGGCGTGCGCGGCGATGCACAGGCAGAATCCAGTCCCGGGTTCAAACAGGCAGCAGCCATGGTCAGTCGACGACAATTCATGCGGGGCGATTTCAAGTCCCGCCCCCCGCCGCAACGTCCGCCGTGGGCGCTGGCAGGGGAAGCCTTCCTCGCCGCCTGCTCGCGTTGCGGCGAATGCCTGCCGGTCTGCCCGACACGGATCATCGTGCTGGTGCGCGGCTATCCCGAGGTGGATTTCAAGCGCGGCGAATGCAGCTTCTGCGGCGCCTGTGTTGCCGCCTGCACCGACCGCGCCCTGCTGCGTAGCGAGAACCGGGAGCAGCCGTGGACGATCAAGGCGCAGATAGCCGACAGTTGCCTGCCGGCGCGCGGCGTGGAATGCAGGATTTGCGGGGATCGCTGCCCGGCGGCCGCCATCCGCTTCAGCCCGCGTCTCGGCGGACCGCCCGTGGCGAAGGTCGACGCTGCGTCATGCACGGGTTGCGGTGCCTGCGTGGCGCCCTGCCCGGTAGCCGCGATCACCTTGGCCTGAGACCCTTACAAGCCTGCGACTGCGGTACTGCCGCAGAAAGGATATCTGCGGCAAGGTGCAACCGGTCCGTCGCAGCTGGTCAGGGATCGACCTGGTCGATCATGATCCGCAGGCCTTTGGCTCCGGGCTTCACTGCATCGCTCTTGCCGGTGAGATCGCCCGTGCCGGCCTGCGCCTTGCCGGATTTCGAGATGCGGACTTCGACACGCAACTGCTGCGCCGACGAGATGTTGGCCCCCGGCATTACCGCCTGACTGTCGTCGAGCGTGAAGTTCATCGGCAGATCGGCTGCCCGCGCCCGCAGTGCGGCAAGCGGCACGCGCGGGCCATCGACGGCACGGGCAAAGATGAAGACCACGTCATCGGGATTGGCCTTGGCCTTCAAGGCGGCAGAGAGTTCGACACGTCCGCTGACCGCCGTCGCCGTCGCAGCGGCGCCTGCGGTGGCTTTGACGGCATCCGCGGCCGGAACCTTTTGTGCGGCACGGGCCCCTGACGGGGCGGCACCGCTGAACTGGCGCGCCTCGGCAATGCGGGATTCGATCATGCGCGCATCTTCTCCGCCGGGCTCAAGCTGGGGCAACAAGCGCTCCCAAAGTGCCGCCGCCTCGCCATGGCGGCCGCCGGCAAAGGCTTCCGTGCCGCCCATGAACAAGGCCAGCATGTTGTTTGGCTCAAGCGCCAGTGCCTGCTGGATCATCTTGCGCGAACGATCGTCGAAGCCGTTGCTCCTCTGCGCCAGCATTTCCGCGTACTCGGCGAGCAGTTCGGCGCTGCGATTGATATCCGGCCCGATTCGGACGAAAGCGCGCTCGGCATCATCCCAGCGTCCCATCGACTTGTAGGAGCGCGCCAGCATCGCCCACCCTTCCGGATTGTCGGGATTCTGTTCCAGCTTCTTTTCCAGCTTGACGACGAGCTGGTCCATGTCGGCATTGGCGCGGTGCGCCTGCTCCTGCGCCGGAAGCACCGCGGCGGGGCTGCCCAGCAGCGCATACATGGCAACGGCGATCAGCGGCAGCAGGATGGCAATGGCAATGGCGCTGCCGCGGCCGGACCCGGCGGCGAGGACCCGTTCGGTGGCGGCGGTGTCATCAAGCAGTTGCCGCTGCAACTCTTCCTTGGCCTCGCTCAGGTCGGCGTCAGACAGGGTGCCATTGCTGTGGTCGCGCTCGAGTTCGCCCAGACGGTCGCGATGGATGGCGGCATTCAGCGCCGGCAGGACGTCGGCCCCGGCGAGACCGCGGCCGGTGCGCCACCACGGGCGCAACAGGAGTGCCAGAGCGACGACGACCAGCGTCGCCGCTGCAAGATAGAAATAAGTCATGAGTTCGATTGATCCAGCAAGGCCGCAGCGCGGCGACGTTCTTCTTCGGAAAGGGCGGGCGCGGCGTCTTCTCTGGCACGCCGCCGCAGGAAGGCGATGAGCGCGGCAACACCGCCGGCCATCAGCAGGAAGGGGCCGCCCCAGAGCAGCCAGGTGGTCGGTTTTACCGGCGGCCTGAAGCGGACGAAATCGCCGTAGCGGGCCACCATGAAGTCCAGGATTTCCTGATCGGTTTTGCCTTCGCCGATCATCCTGCGAATCTCGCGGCGCAGGTCCAGTGCCAGTTCGGCATGCGAGCCGGACAGGGATTCGTTCTGGCAAACCAGGCAGCGCAACTCCTCGCTGATCGCCACCATGCGCTTCTCGACTTCGACATCGGCCGCCATCGGCGCCGCTTCCTTGGCCAGCGCCGCGCCGGCGAACATCAGTGTGCAGCACAGCAACAAGGTCCGCAGCTTCATTTCGACAACTCCGCAACCAGTGGCAGGATCTGCGTTTTCAGCGATTCCGGCGTGATCGGCCCGGTATGCTTCATGCGTATCATCCCGGCCTTGTCGATGACATAGGTTTCCGGCACGCCATAGACGCCGTAGTCGATGCCTACCCGGCCATCCAGATCCAGCGCGACCAGGCTATAGGGGTCGCCGCGCCGTGCCAGCCACACGTTGGAACGCTGGCGCGTCAACTTGAGCTCGGCGTCCGGCGACAGCTTGCCGGCATCGATCTCGCTGTCACCGCGGACTTCCTTGTAGCTCAAACCGACGATGGGCAGCTTGCTCTGCCGGGCAAAGTCCACCAGCACCGGATGCTCCGCGCGGCAGGAGACGCACCAGGAAGACCAGACGTTGAGCAGCCAGACCTTGCCCTTCATGTCAGCGGGTGAGAAGGTCTTGTCGGGGTCCGCCAGTTGCGGCAATGTGAAACTCGGCGCCGGCTTGTCCTTCAACGGCGACGGCAAGTCGCGCGGATCACGCGTGAGCCCGATGGCGAGGAAGATCACCAGGACGAAAAACCCGGCCAGCGGAATGAGGAAGCGCTTCATGCCGGAACTCCACCGGGAATGCTCACGGCGGCCTTGACGCGCAGGCGGTAACGCCGGTCGAGCATGGCGATAAAACCGCCCAGAGCCATAAACAGGCAACCGCCCCAGATCCAGTCCACGAAGGGCTTGTAGTAAACCCGCACGCTCCAGGCGCCCTTGTCGTCAAGCGGTTCGCCGAGCGAGACATACACGTCGCGCGTGAAGCCGGCATCGATCGCGGCCTCGGTCATGGGCATCTGCGACGAGAAATAATTGCGCTTTTCCGGATGCAGAGTCTTCAGCACGCGGCCGTCCTTGGATACCTCGACCTTGCCGACGGAAGCGCGATAGTTGGGGCCGGGGGCCAGTTCAACGCCGAGCAGGCGAAAGCCGTAACCGCCGACATGCACGGTGTCGCCCGGCTCCATGCGCACGTCCTTCTCCTCCTGATAGCCGCCTACCATCGACACCCCGACGACAAATACCGCAATGCCGAAATGGGCCAGTTGCATGCCCCAGAACGAAGCGGAAGGCTTGCCCGTCTTGCTCCGCTCGATGATCTGAAAGACGCCGCTGGCAGTGATCCACACCGCCAGCAGGCAACTCATCGCGGTGAGCGGCGTCCAGGCACCCATCAGCAGCGGCAGGCCGATGCCGGCGATGACGGCCAACACCATGCTCAGCCTCAGGCGGCGGGCGATGGCCTTGAGGTCGGCGTGCTTCCATTGCGCCAGGGGACCGACCGCCATCAGCAGCAGCAGCGGCACCATCACCGGGACGAAGACGGCGTTGAAATAGGGCGGCCCGACCGAGAGCTTGCCCATGCCGAGCGCATCGATCAGCAGCGGGTAGAGCGTGCCGAGCAAAACGCTGCCGGCAGCCACCACCAGCAGCACGTTGTTCATCAGCAGCATGGTCTCGCGCGACACCAGGCCGAAGCTGCCGCCGGCATTGACCTTGGGCGCACGCCAGGCGAACAGCGTCAGCGAACTGCCGACCACGATGGCCAACAGCACCAGGATGAACACGCCGCGCCGCGGATCCGAGGCGAAAGCATGCACCGACGTAAGCACGCCGGAGCGCACCAGGAAAGTACCGAGCAGCGACAGCGAAAACGCCAGGATCGCCAGCAGCACAGTCCAGTTCTTGAAAGCCCCGCGCTTCTCGGTCACGGCCAGCGAATGGATCAGCGCCGTACCCGCCAGCCAGGGCATGAAGGAGGCATTTTCCACCGGATCCCAGAACCACCAGCCGCCCCAGCCAAGCTCGTAATATGCCCACCAGCTGCCGAGCGCGATGCCGAGCGTGAGAAAGACCCATGCCGCCGTGGTCCACGGTCGCGACCAGCGCGCCCAGGCCGCATCGAGCCGGCCTGAAATAAGCGCCGCAATGGCGAAGGCAAACGCCACCGAAAAACCGACGTAGCCCATGTAGAGCATGGGGGGATGGAAGACCAGGCCGGGATCCTGCAGCAGCGGGTTGAGATCGCGCCCTTCTGCAGCGGCCGGCAACAGGCGGTCGAAGGGGTTGGAGGTAATCAGAATGAAGGCCAGCAAGCCGATGCCGACCAGTCCCAGCACCGCCAGCACCCGCGCCACCATGACTTCGGGCAACTGGCGCGAAGCCAGCGATACGGCGGCGGCCCAACCGGACAGCATCAGCACCCACAGCAGCAGGGAACCCTCGTGGCCGCCCCATACGGCAGCGAAGCGATAGAGGGTCGGCAACTGCGTGTTGGAATGCTGGGCGACATAGTTCACCGAAAAATCGTTGATGAGAAAGCTCTGCGTCAGGCAGACGAAGGCGACGGCGATCAGCAGGAATTGCGTCTGCGCCGCCGGCCGCGCCAGGGCGATCCATTGCGCCTGTCCGCGCTGGGCGCCGACCAGCGGCAGCACGCCCTGGACGATGGCAACGACAAAGGCGAGGATGAGGGCAAAGTGTCCGAGTTCTGGGGTCATGGCTTTTTCGGTGCCTGTTCTGTTGCGGGTTTGACTTCCGGCGCGTTCTGGCTCTGCTGTGCCTGCTTCAGCGCCGCGGCAGCTTCGGGCGGCATGTAATTCTCGTCATGCTTGGCCAGGACTTCGCTGGCGACAAAAACACCATCACCGCCGAGGCGGCCCTGCACCACCGCACCCTTGCCGTCACGAAACAGGTCGGGAAGAATGCCCGTGTAGGCAACAGGGATTTCCTTGGCGAGGTCGGTGACGACAAAACGCACCGTCATGTCCTGACGCTTGACCGAGCCTTCCTTGACCAGCCCGCCGATGCGGAAAGCCTTGCCCTGCGGCGCCTTGCCGGCAGCAACCTCCGAAGGCGTGACGTAGAGTGCGATGTTGCTGTCGAGCGCGTTGAGCGCCAGTACGGCGGCGATAGCCAGCGAGGCGAGTCCGCCGACAATCAGGGCGATGCGTTTCTGTCTGGGTTTCATTGAGTTTTTTGTTGTAGTTCGAGTTCGTCGGCAAGCCGTTCGCGGATCAGGCTCTTGCGAACCTCGCTAAGACGTCGCCTGGCCAGAAAAGGTTCCGTGAACATGAGCAGGACGCAAGCGCCGAAGCTGCCCCAGACGTAGAAGGCGTAGCCGCCCATGGCAAAAAACTCGCCGACGCTATTCCACTGCATGTTTCACCCAATCCGTGTGTCGCTCGCGCTCGAGGATGATGGCGCGCACCCGCACCAGCGCCACCGCGATCGTGTACATCCAGAAGCACAGCGCCATCAGCAGCATGCCCCAGAGCATGGTGTGCGCCATCGAGGGCGCCTTGTTCATGTTGATCGTGGAGCCCTGATGCAGCGTGTTCCACCATTTCACCGAAAAATAGATGATGGGAATATTCACCACGCCCACCAGTGCCAGGATCGCGCCGGCCTTGTCGGCGCGGCGCGGATCGTCGATGGCGGCCTGCAGCGCCATGAAGCCCAGATAGAGAAAGAACAGGATCAGTTCCGACGTCAGGCGCGCATCCCACACCCACCACGCGCCCCACATGGGCTTTCCCCACAGGGCTCCGGTCCATAGCGACAGCGCCGCCATCAAGGCCCCGGTCGGCGCCAGCGCCTGCGCCATCATGCCCGACACCCGGGTGTTGAGCGCCAGCCCGAGCCCGGCCCAGAAAGCCATCACCAGATAGATGAACATCGACATCCACGAGGCCGGCACATGGACGAAGATGATGCGGTAGCCCTCGCCCTGCTGCGCATCGGTCGGCGCGACGAAGAAGGAAAGCCACAGCCCGGCAATGCCGAAGGCGGCGGCGGCGGCCCAGAACCATGGAATCATGCGCCCGGCGAGCGGATAAAAGCTCTGCGGGCTGCCGAACCTGAACCACTGAATAATCGACTGTCTCACTCCAGTGCAATCCTCACAGCAGCCGTGGTTGCCCACGGTGCAAAAAATACAGCCAAGGCCAGCATCGCTGCCAGCAAAGATAAATGCCCACCTGCACCGAGACCCGCAATATGGGCTTCCACCGCTCCCGCGCCGAAGATCAGCGCCGGGATGTAAAGCGGCAGGACCAGCAGCGCCAGCAACACGCCGCCGCCGCGCAGTCCCAAGGTCAGCGCCGCACCTATCGCCCCGATCAGGGACAGTAGTGGCGTCCCCAGCAACAGCGCCAGCGTCAGGATGCCCAATGTCGAAGCATCGAGATCGAACTGCAATCCGAGTACCGGCGCCAGCAACACCAGCGGCAAGCCGCATAACAACCAGTGGGCCAATATTTTACCTGCAACCAGCAGACCCAAGGGAGACGGCGACAAAGCCATCTGCTCAAGAGTGCCATCCGAATGATCGGCGGCAAACAGGCGCGGCAAGCCGAGCAGTGTCGCCAGCAACGCGGCAACCCAGAGAATTCCCGGCGCAATCTTCTTCAGCAGCGCGGGTTCCGGCCCTATTCCCAGGGGAAACAGGCTGGTGACGATGACGAAGAAGAACACGGCCGTCAGCACCTCGCTCTTGCGTCGCAGCGCAAGCAGCAGATCGCGGCGTACGGTGGCAAGGAAGGCGTTCATGCCACCTCCGCCGGGCCGCCCCAAGGAGGTGGCGAGCCAGAACAAGGAAGCCGCGTCAGCGGCTGAACCGTAGTCATCCCTTGCCACGGGCAGGGGGGCGGGGGGATGGTCTTCATAGCACCAGTGCCTTGCCGCCCGGCACGGGCAGCGGCTGGTGGCTGGTCAGCACCGCCATGCCGCCCGTGGACAGATGCTCGGCAATCAGTTCGCCCAACAGCTTTACGGCAGCGACATCGAGTGCATTGAAGGCTTCGTCGAGCACCCAGAGTATCGCCGGCCGCGTCAGCAGCCGCGCCAGCAGCACGCGCCGCTTTTGCCCGGCTGAAAGCACGCGCACCGGCAACTCCTCGCGGCCGCGCAGGCCAAGCCGGATCAAGGCGGCCAAGGCCGCGCCTTCGTCCAGTTCGATGCCGTCCAGCGCAGCGGCGAGGCGCAGATTCTCCAGCGGCGTCAGATCCTCCTTGACCGCGGCATGGTGACCGAGATAAATCATGTCGCGGCGGAATTCCACGGAAGGCGCCGGCTCATTGCGCCAGCGTATCTGTCCCGCATCTGCCGGCGAAAGGCCGACCAGCAGCCGCATCAGGCTGGTCTTGCCGGAGCCGTTTTCGCCCTGCACGTGTAGCCACTCGCCTGCGGCGAGCGCGAAGCCGACGTCGGAAAACAGGCGGCGTTCACCGCGGGAACAGGCGAGACCTGAAACATTGAGCATGCCCCAATTGTGCCCGAAAGCGCCGCCCCATGCCTTGCGTCGGGTCAAGACGACGGTGGCTCCGGCCGCAAGACGCCGGCAACTGCTGTCAAAACCAGCAGCAGAGCGGCAAAATCCTGCCAGCGCGGCGCCTCGCCGAGGAACACCATCCCGCTGAATACGCCAACCACGGGGATGATCAGCGAGCAGAGGGAGGAAACACCGGCCGGCACCATCTGCACCAACTTGTTCCACGCCCAATAGCAGAACAGCAGGCCGATGAAGACGTTGTACCAGAAGCCGAACATGGGCCAGAAACTGATGCCGCCCCAGTCGACGCTTTCCAGCGCATGGCCCGACAGCGCAATGGGTATCCCGCCCAGCAGACCCTGCCAGGCTGTCAACGACGTTATCGGCATGGGCAACGGATCGCGTTTGTAAATCACCAGGCCACCAGCCCAGAAGATGGCGGCGATGATCATCAGGATCACCCCGACCGGGGCACTGCCGAGTTTCTCGAACTCGGCACCGATCAGCAGCGCCATGCCGCACATGCCCAGCACCAGTCCGCCCAGCCGTCGCCGGCTGATCGGTTCATCGAGCAGCCAGACCGAGAGCAAGGCGCTCCAGACCGGCATGGTGTAGCCAAGAATCGCTGCCCGCCCCGAAGGCAGCAGGCTCACGCCCCAAATTGCGAACATGTTCCAGCCGACGATGTTGCACGACGCCATGCCGATCAGTTGCGGCCAACGTCCCCGGGGAACCTTCAGGGACTGGCCGGAAAACCAGGCGACGCCGAACAGACCGGCGGCAGCCAGCAGAATGGCATCGCCACGGAATATCCAGCGCGGAATCTCGGTGATCACGACTTTCATGATCGGCCAGTTCAAGCCCCAGCCAAGGGAAAGCAGGCCGAGCAGAATGAGCCCGGCGCGCGGGATGCGAGTGGCGGACATGGTGCGCGAGTGTCGCATGGCGATAGCGCGATTACAATCCATTGCGGCCTACCCCGGTGTCATGACCTCCTGCATCAGCGCGCTGACGCAATCAGGAATGACGCAAGCAGCCAATCTCCCTATTTGCGGGCCGCCGGTGGCAGCCCGGATCGGCGGAAGCGGGAATCACAAAAACACGATAGCATAGCGGCCTGACCACCCATCAATAGGAGAATGTCATGGCCCGCAGAAAGAAACTTGATTTCAGTGACATCGCGACAGATCGCAATAAGGAAGACCTCAACCAGAAGGATTTCTGGGCGAAATATGGCGTCACGCAGTCGGGTGGATCCCGATATGAATCCGGCCGCAATATCCCCAAGCCGCTGGCGATCCTGCTCTGGCTGCACCGCTCGGGGAAGATCAGCGACAAGGATCTCAGCGACGCACTGAAGTAAGCGATTCCCCGCTTGGGAGCGGTTCGACCGCAAGGCATTGTGGAGCGATCCCGGTCGCCCCCTGCTCCGGGCACAGCGTCGACAGACTCGTCCGCTGCAGTAGATCCATTCCCGGGAAACTTCGCGCCGGGCGGGAAAGAAAAAACTCCACGCTGCAACCGACGGCGGATATCCGTAGCGTTTCTTCCTTCGTGACATCGGCTGTCATCCGGCACAAAGAAAAGCGGCCTCCATCGCTGGAGGCCGCAGTATTACTGGTGGGCTGTGAGTGGCTCGAACACTCGACCTACGGATTAAGAGTTCTGGGGTGCGGCTATACCCACGGATATATGGACCTTAACAAACCTTGATAATACAGGCATTACAGCCTATCATGACCTTAACGGGCTAGCACGAAATATAGCAGAATTTGATAGCCCGTGCTAGCCCGATGCTAGCCCGATAGTTTGCGTTTGGGAACTCAAGCGGTGGCAAAGAAGATCAAATTCACCAAGACAGCACTGGAAAGATTGCCGTTGCCTGCGACTGGCAAGCGATCAACCTACTACGATGTGACGGTTCCGAAACTTGCGTTGCGCGTTACATCGGCAGGAAGCAAGACCTTCTACATCGTCCGGCGCACTGGGCATGAGATGGTCTGGTTCAAGCTTGGAACGTTTCCTGATATGACGGTGGAGCAATCGCAGAGAACCGCTGAGAAGGTATTAGGGGCCTTTGCCGGAGAATCAAACCCTGCCGTTGCTCGTCGTGCCGCTAAGGGTGTGCCGACATTGGCTGAATTCTTCAAAAAATACGGAATGCGCTATGGGCAGTACAAGAAGTCGTGGCGCGACGATCAGCAGCGTTACCGTGATTATCTCGATAAACCACTGGGCAATCGTAAGCTCCACACTATTGGTAAAGAAATGGTCGGGCGGATTCTCGCCGACATGGATGCCGATGGCAAAGCTGGCTCTACAGTAAACAATGTCCGTGCGCTGGCATCTAGTCTGTTTAGCAAGGCGATTGAGTGGAACGACTTATCAGTAAATCCTGTTAAGGGCATCCCGACGAGAAAGACAAACAAGCGCGACAGGTTCATTCAGTCAAACGAACTACCAAGATTCTTTACATCCCTTGCCGACGAGGCGAATATCACTATCCGCGACTACTTTCTGTTGTCGCTCCTTACAGGGGCGCGGCGGGCAAATGTCCTCGCCATGCGCTGGCGGGACGTAAATCTCCAAGAGGGCATCTGGCGCATTCCAGTCACGAAGACTGGCGATCCGCAGAATGTGACTTTGTCGCCAGACGCGATTACCGTCCTTCAGCAACGCGAGGAGGCAAAGGACGATTCGCCCTTCGTATTCCCCGGTGGCGGCAAGACTGGCCACCTCGTCGAACCAAAAGCAGGATGGAAGAGGATATTTGACCGAGACGAACTAAGGCAGCTTACTGATGCCATAGTTGCCGCTGGTGGCAATTTCCCCGTGAAGGAAGGTGAAGCTCCAGCCAACACTCTCAATCGCGCCAGAAACACTGCCGAGCGGCTGAAGGTGGTAACTGAAGACTACCGCTTGGACAACTTACGAATCCATGACTTACGACGTACCTTGGGCAGCTGGCAAGCGAAGACAGGCGCCTCGCTAGTCGTCATTGGCAAGAGCCTGAACCACAAGAATCAGGCGACTACGGCAATCTATGCTCGTCTTGATCTGGACCCTGTAAGGGCATCTGTGAATACCGCTACGGCGGCGATGTTGGAAGCTGGCGGACTGAAGCCGCCGCCGAAACGAGACAAAAGCTAATCAGGGGTGACACATGGCACAAAAGAAGGGCATTCAAAATGGGTCTAAGAGCCTTCCAATCGACAACCTTTTAGTTGAGCTAGCAGTAACAGGACCAAAAACTACAAAGACGGATGCCCCCACGGGTGTGAAGTTGAAACCCAAGGAATTCATGAGTTTGTGGAAACTGCTCAAACATCCCCGAACCGTTTCCGTAGCGACGCTTGCCACAGCGATTGAAACTGGAGGCGTGTATACGTATGACAAGTATGGTCGGTATATGCCTTTCACTAGAGACACACCAGAGGCACAACGTGCATTGGCTCTTTTGGCTGATATCTATGAGTTTGAGAGTAAGTATTGGGAATCGCACGATGACGTGGAGAACGCTGCTGGTGAAGCTGGTGGCGATAATGGTCAGTATTACGACATTAGCGAAGGACTCCACCCGCTAGATATTCCCGACGATCACGGTGACCCTTACGACGACTTTGGATGGGCAATAGACGCTCTGCCGAATTTCGAGGCGATCCGATCAGGCCAGCATGAGCTTCCACCCAAGAGTTTAGGTGGCGGCGGGAGGCTTGAGAAAAATTACTTGCATATCATAGGTGCGCTTCTGGAGTGTATTGCTGGCAAAGTGCCACCTGCGGAGAAGCATCCGTCGTTTGCTAGCGAGGCGCAGTTGATCGAGTTCTTGGACGAAAAGTTCGACGGAATTGAGGGACTTTCGGCTAGCAACCTACAAAGGAAGTTTCCAGCCGCAAAACATTCTATCGGAAGCTCATAGCGGCACTGCTACTCAAGAGTACCGCAACTAAGTCCATCCACCGCAATTGCGGTGACTGGCCAAAACTCTTGTTTTAACTTGCTTTCCCATACCGCCCCGTAGCGGAGATTATTGGGAAGGCATTATGACGATTCAAGAAATTTTGCATGCAGCACGCGATCTGCTCGACGAGCGGGAGGCTGCAAAGCTGCTGGGTTTAGCACCTGGCACACTCTCTGTATGGCGTAGCACCGGGCGCTACTGCATACCGTTTATCAAGGTTGGCAGCAAGGTTCGTTACCGCCGCTGTGATCTTGATGCGTGGCTGGTGGCCCGCACACGCACCAGCGGCGCGACCGCTTAATCCCCAGCATGCATTACTACCGAACTCGCCCGCGCTGACAGCATTGCATGCTGTCACAGTGATAAAGAATCCCGTCCGACAACGTGGGCGGTCAGTTAAGCGTTTTTATAGGAAAAATATTATGGCTAATGCCATGAAAGTACTAATGAAGAAAATTCAAAAAAGTGCCAAATACCCAGTTGGCCTACCTGCCTTCAAAGATAAGGACATGAATTTGTATCTTTCGTTCGCACTGAATGCTCGCGACGATGATGGGGAGCTAATTGGAGAAGTGGAGGGTGATGGAGATGCCGTGGCTATAACCCTTGGACATGGTTTTGACGACGCTGACGTTCGCCTATTTGTGAAACTCGGCACTGGAACTGAAAAGACAGCGGTCCTTCTTCAAAAGGTGATCGACCGCGTGTGTATGGGTAATGGCTTGACCGCGTAACCAGCCTTACGGCGTGGCAATCCCGCAGCGGCTACAGAGCCGAAATTCACTGTGTAGCCGCTGCATCTTACCCAATCCGGCTAGCTTGGCAGATGAGTAAAAGCAGTCGTACCGCATCAAACGAAAAATCCCGCTTGCAGGCGGGATTCGTCGAGAACCTAAAAGCAGTAACCATCGAACAGGTAGCTCTCTTTAACAGGTCGTCACGGCCTAGAAAGCAGGTTAATTATGGAACATGCATCTGAAAACGTCAAGCTGGTGGACGCCCCAAACTCCCAGCAAAGCACCACAGGGACCGCGAGTCTCGATCTTAAGTCCCTTCGCCTTCCGGCAAACTATGGCGTGACGCTTGGCGTCAAAAAGCTGCTGACCAACGTGCTCGTGGGCAAGCCGAAGAAGTCCAACTTCTTTCGCACGCATCCATCGGACGAAATGACCTTCCCCGCCATGATTCTGGAAAACAAGGAGGCTCGCGAATCCTACGTGGTGGTTCCAGAGGTGGCGCAGGAAATCAGCGAGTTGGTGCGCCCGGTCATGCTGCATGCCGCCATCGACCGCCAGAACAACGTCTCGCTGATACCGGTTCCACTGCCGGGGGAGGATGGCACCCGCA
>SESE01000016.1_pt1 | contig 73315 bp, 69 predicted proteins | sample 3171371 | NCBI WGS metagenome assembly SESE01 (sample SAMN06051881, study PRJNA518727) | freshwater metagenome | biome: subpolar coniferous forest; feature: holomictic lake; material: water; isolation source: holomictic Lake 442, 13 m depth | place: Canada: near Kenora, Ontario | collected... | reverse complement strand
GGCTACGCCAGACAATATTGCGGCCGCCACCAAGCAAAACATTAAGACCGGAGAGAGAGTTGTCGTAAAGACAGACTACCTAATTGCGGAGATCAGCACGGTAGGCGGAGACCTAAGGCGCTTAGAGTTTTTGCAGCAGAGGGACAGCAAGAACAAAGACAAGCCCTTTGTGTTGCTACAGGAGCAGGGTGCGCACACCTACATTGCCCAAACCGGCCTAATCGGGGCGGGGTTGCCTACCCACAACGCCCCGTTCTCGACGCAGGCTTATGAGTACGCTTTGGCCGAGGGTAAGGATGCGGTTGAGGTGCGACTGCTGGCAACGGACCTCACGGGTGCGAGGGTGGCCAAGGTGTACGTGTTCCACCGAGGGAGCTACTTGGTGGATGTGAGTTATGAAATAGAAAACATCGGAGCGGGTTCGCTAACCCCGTCCGCGTACTTTCAGCTGGTGCGCGACAAGTCTTCCCCAGACGGGGCGTCAATGTTCCTGCCTACGTATACAGGCCCCGCCATCTACACAGAGCAGGACAAGTTTCAGAAGGTGGGCTTCCAGGACATTGAGAAGGGGAAAGCCAAACACTCTCAGGGCGCAAACAATGGCTGGGCAGGCATGCTGCAGCACTACTTTGTGACGGCCTGGCTGCCAAAAGACAAGGTGCAACGAGAGTTTTATACCAGGCAGCTGGGGGGAGACCTTTACTCGGTGGGCCTGATTTTGCCTGTGGCAGCAATAGCACCAGGGCAAACTGTAAAAATTAATGTGCCGCTGTACGCGGGGCCAGCACAGACGTCACTGGACGAGGTCGCACCAGGACTGGGCCTGACAGTAGACTATGGTTGGCTGACGGTTTTATCCACCCCGCTGTTTTGGCTGCTCTCCTATTTATATGGGTGGGTGTATAACTGGGGGGTGGCCATCATACTGCTAACCCTTTTGGTCAAGCTGGCATTTTTCCCGCTGTCTGCCGCCAGCTATCGATCCATGGGCAAGATGCGCGTCGTCGCGCCAAAGCTGGAAAAAATCAAACAGCAGCACGGGGACGACCGAGAGCGCCTGCACAAGGCCATGATGGAGTTGTACAAGACTGAAAAAATCAATCCGCTCGGGGGCTGTCTGCCAATGGTGGTGCAGATACCGGTGTTCATAGCCCTCTACTGGGCCATTCTTGCGAGCGTCGAGCTGCGTTACGCCCCGTTCTTTGGCTGGATAAGCGATCTGTCTGTGCCAGATCCGTACTACATCTTGCCGCTGATTATGGGCGCAACCATGATCATTCAGAGCAAGTTAAACCCCACCCCACCGGATCCATTGCAGGCCAAGCTCATGAAAATGCTACCAATTATATTTAGTGTGGTGTTTTTCTTCTTCCCGGCCGGGCTGGTGCTGTACTCAATTGTAAACAACATATTGTCCATCGCTCAGCAGTGGTACATCACGCGTGGCTTAGAGGCAAATGCCAAAGGCGTCATCACCAAAGCCTGACACCATCGCCGCAATTGCCACCCCACATGGGCGGGGCGGCATCGGTGTGGTTAGGGTGTCGGGGCACGGGCTCGCCTCGATGGCATGCGCCGTTCTTGGCAAGGCGCCCGTGCCCAGACACGCAACGCACACCCCTTTTCTCGACGCACAGACGCATGTCATAGACCAAGGCATCGCCCTCTTCTTTCCTGCCCCCCATTCTTATACCGGCGAAGATGTTCTAGAGCTGCAAGGACACGGCGGCACCGCCGTGCTGCAGTTGGTGTTACAGCGCTGCCTTGAGCTGGGCGCGCGCCCAGCCCAGCCGGGGGAATTTACGCAGCGCGCGTTCCTTAATAATAAGCTTGACTTGGCGCAGGCGGAGAGCGTGGCAGACCTAATAGCCGCCACCACCAGCCAGGCCGCGCGCAGCGCCATGCGCTCACTGCAGGGGGAGTTTTCTCAGGCCGTGCACCGCCTAGTGGAGGGGGTTGTGTTGCTGCGCATGCTAGTCGAGGCCCTGTTGGACTTTCCGGAAGAGGAGATCGATGCCCCCGACACCATAGGGCGAGACGCGCAGCTGGACACGTTACGCACGGAGTTAGAAAAAGTCTTGAGTCTGGCACGGCAGGGCAGCCTACTAAGGGAGGGCGCACAGATTGTGTTGGTCGGCCAGCCTAATGTTGGCAAGTCAAGCCTGCTTAACAGATTGAGTGGCGAGGACGCCGCCCTGGTTAGCGAGCTTCCCGGCACCACACGCGACCTTATTAGTCGGCCCATACAAATTGGTGGCGTGCCCCTGCACATAATTGATACCGCCGGTCTGCGTGAGACGGTGGACACGGTAGAGCAGATGGGTGTTGCCCGCGCGCGTGAAGCAATACAGGGGGCGGATGCCATTCTGGTCTTGTCGGATGCCAGTCACGGCATAACCCATGACGACCAGAGGATTCTGGATTCGCTGCCGTCAGACATTCCTCGACTGCATGTCTTTAACAAGGTGGACCTGCTGGGCCAGCAGGCACACACAGAGAGTCGCAATGACGAGCACCACATCTACCTGTCCGCTAAGACGGGTGATGGACTAGAGCTGTTGCGGGAGAGGCTCTTGTTGTTGCTCGGCTGGCATCAAGAGGCCGGTGTGTTTATGGCGCGAGAGCGCCATATTCGTGCGCTGTTGGGTGCGCGTGATCACCTGCGACTGGCAGCAGGAGAGGTTGGGCGTGCAGAGCTTTGTGCGGAAGAGCTGCGACTTGCCCAGGAGGACCTCAGCTCTATTGCGGGTGAGTTTAGCGCGGACGACCTACTTGGGGAGATATTTAGCCGATTCTGTATTGGCAAGTAGCCAACACAGCTCAACCGAGATTGTTCCACGTGAAACAGCCGCCAAGGTACATTTTTGAACCTGTACATATTTGATGTATGATGCGACCCCCTGCCGAGGCGGACGGGTCATCGTCGCCAGAGGGCGACAACACAAGCACAATATGAACTTCCCAGAAAAATTTGACGTGATTGTGGTGGGCGGCGGCCACGCCGGAACGGAGGCCGCGCTTGCCAGCGCGCGCATGGGCTGCGACACCCTGCTGCTTACGCACAACATCGAAACGCTCGGGATGATGTCGTGCAACCCCTCTATCGGGGGCATAGGCAAGGGGCACCTCGTCAAGGAGGTTGACGCCTTGGGCGGTGCCATGGCGGCAGCCACAGACGAGTCTGGCATACAGTTCCGCGTCCTCAATGCATCCAAGGGCCCGGCGGTTCGCGCCACGCGCGCCCAGGCCGATCGAGTGCTTTACAAACAGGCCATCCGCGGGCGGCTAGAGAACCAGCCCAATCTCTGGCTGTTCCAGCAGGCGGCAGACGACCTGATTATGGAGGGCGACCGCGTGTGTGGGGTTGTCACCCAGCTTGGCTTACGCTTCGTCGCAAAAACGGTGGTGCTGACAACGGGGACCTTTTTGTCCGGCCTGATCCATATCGGACAGACCAACTATCAGGCGGGGCGGGCGGGTGACCCGCCGTCCCTCAGGCTGGCGCAATACTTGCGTGAGCTGGGGCTGCCGATGGGCCGACTGAAGACCGGCACGCCACCGCGCATCGATGGGCGGAGTATTGATTACTCTGGGCTGACCGAGCAGCTGGGTGACACCCCGGTCCCTGTGTTTTCGTTTATGGGTCGAGCGCATCAACACCCACAGCAGGTTTCCTGTTGGATCACGCACACCAACCAGAGCACGCACGACATTATTCGTGGCGGGTTGGACCGGTCGCCCATGTTTACTGGGGTGATTGAGGGCGTGGGGCCGCGCTACTGCCCGTCCATCGAGGACAAAATCACGCGTTTTGCCGACAGGGCGTCACACCAAATATTTTTAGAGCCTGAGGGCCTAACAACCCACGAGGTCTACCCCAACGGGATTTCTACCAGCCTGCCGTTTGATGTGCAGCTGGCGCTGGTGCGCTCCATAAAGGGGTTGGAGCGTGCCCACATAACACGCCCCGGCTACGCAATCGAGTACGATTACTTTGATCCACGCGGTCTCATGCACTCACTGGAGACCAAGGCCATAGCCAACCTGTTCTTTGCGGGACAAATTAATGGCACCACGGGGTACGAGGAGGCCGCAGCTCAGGGCTTGCTGGCGGGGATCAACGCGGCACTAAAGGCGCGCGACAAAGAGAGCTGGTGCCCCCGTCGCGACGAGGCTTACCTGGGCGTGTTGGTGGACGACCTGATTACGCGCGGAGTGTCCGAACCGTACCGTATGTTCACCAGCCGAGCCGAGTACCGGCTTCAGTTGCGTGAAGACAATGCGGACCTGCGTTTAACAGAAATTGGCCGCAGCCTAGGCGTGGTGGGCGACGCACACTGGCGTGCATTTGAACTGAAGCGTGCCGCCATAGCCTGTGAGCAAGAGCGACTTAAGTCTGTGTGGGTCAACCCGAAGGTGTTGCCACAAGAGGACGCCGAACGTGTTTTGGGCAAGGGGATAGAGCGCGAGTATGCGCTGTACGAGCTGTTGCGCCGCCCTGATGTGAGCTACGCCACCCTGATGACCCTGCCAGGGGCGGGTGAGGCGGTGACCGACGAGCGGGTGGCAGAGCAGGTAGAGGTCCAAGCCAAGTACCATGGCTACATTGAACGACAGCGCGATGAGATTGCACGCAACGAGCACAACGAGGGCATGCCGCTGCCCAGGGCCATTGATTACCGCACGGTGCTCGGCCTGTCAATCGAGGCGCAACAAAAGCTTAATCAGCACATGCCAGAGACGGTGGGAGAGGCGGCGCGCATCTCCGGGGTCACCCCGGCAGCGATTTCCCTCTTGCTGGTGCACTTAAAGCGTGGGTTCCAGGGTGTCGCCACGAACACTGTCGCCGGAGGCCCACCAGAACAGAAGAAGGCGCAGCAAAGCGCGTGAGCCAGGCCAAGGAGTTGACGCTTGGGATTGCTCAGCTGGGTCTGAGCGTTGCGCCAGAGGCGCAGCAAAAGTTGTTGCAATATCTCGAGCTGCTATATAAGTGGAACCGGGTCTACAATCTGACGGCGATCCGCCAGCCAGAGCAAATGGTGAGCGGGCACCTGCTCGACAGCCTCGCTGTCGTGCCGCACATGTGGCCTGGATGTTGGCTGGACGTGGGCTGTGGCGCAGGCCTGCCAGGTTTGGTGCTGGCGATGGCGTGCCCGCAGTGGACGTTTACCTTAATAGACAGCAACAGCAAGAAAACCAGTTTCGTCCAGCAGGCGAAGATGGAGCTGGAGCTGAACAATGTAAGCGTCCACTGCGGGCGCGTAGAGTCCTGGCAGGCTGGCGTCAAGTTTGACGGCATCATCTCGCGTGCCTTCACCAACACGGCAGGGTTTGTTGGGCTGACGCGTCATCTCTTGGCGCAAGGGGGAGGCTGGATTGCCATGAAGGCCGCGCCCAAGGCGGCGGAGTTGGAGCAGCTGCCGCATGACGTGAGTGTGATAGGGGTTGTGCCGCTAGAGGTGCCCGGGGTGGTTGCCGCACGTTGTTTAATTATGTTGAAACCCACTTAAATATGACTAGAGTATTGGCAATCGCGAACCAAAAAGGAGGGGTGGGCAAGACCACCACATCGGTCAACCTCGCCGCAAGCTTGGCCGCGGTCAAGCAGAGGGTGCTATTGATAGACCTCGATCCGCAGGGCAACGCCACCATGGGAAGCGGTATCGACAAGCGCGACCTCTCGGCAACCGTTTACCACGTCTTACTGGGAAGCAAGACACTGCACGAAGTGCGGCAGCGCTCAGAAATCGGAGGATACGACGTGCTCCCAGCCAATCGTGATTTGGCCGGGGCCGAAATTGAGCTGGTCGACCTCCCCAATCGCGAGGCCAGACTCAGAGATGCCCTGCAGGCGGTAACAGATGAGTACGACTACGCGCTGATCGACTGCCCCCCCGCACTAAACCTGCTCACCCTGAACGGACTGTGTGCGGCCAAGTCGGTCATGATCCCGGTGCAGTGTGAGTACTATGCCCTTGAGGGCCTAAGCGACTTGGTCAACACCATCCGCAAGGTGAGAGCGCACCTAAATCCAGACCTTGAGATCGAGGGGCTGCTGCGCACCATGCTCAACCCACGCAACACGCTGGACCAGCAGGTCTCTGAGCAGCTGCAGCAGCACTTTGGCGAGAAGGTTTACCGTACTATCATCCCGCGTAACGTAAGGCTGGCGGAGGCGCCAAGCTACGGCGTGCCGGTTCTTCATCACGACAAGTCTTCCAAGGGCGCGCAGGCCTACCTGGCGCTGGCAGGAGAGCTGCTCAACAAGGCAACACAATCATCGCAGGCTCAACCGGAGGGGTGACATGGTAAAGACAAACAGAGGATTGGGGCGCGGCCTAGACGTTTTATTGTCTGGCGGCATACAAGAGCAGGGAGACGTGTTGAGCGAAATGAGAGTGGGCGAGCTTAAGCCGGGCAAGTATCAGCCGCGCAGCCACATGGACGAGGCATCGCTCAACGAGCTGGCCGCCTCGATCAAGGCGCAGGGGGTGATGCAGCCGATCCTGGCACGCCTTTTGCCGAACGGTAGCCACGAGATTATTGCGGGCGAACGTCGCTGGCGTGCCGCCCAGTTGGCTGGCCTGAGCCGGGTGCCAGTCCTGGTGCGCCAAGTGTCAGATAATGCCGCGCTGTCCATGGCGCTGATTGAGAACCTTCAGCGCGAAGACCTCAATCCGCTCGAGGAGGCGACCGGCATTCAGCGACTGATTGACGAGTTTAAGATGACGCACACGGCCGCTGCTGATGCGGTGGGCCGCTCACGTAGCGCAACCAGCAACCTGCTGCGCCTGCTAAGGCTGCCACGATTGGTACAGGATATGCTGATGGATGGCCGTCTAGACATGGGTCACGCGCGCGCGCTGCTGGCGCTGGACGGTGCGCGGCAGGTTACCGCCGCCAATCAGATCGTGGCGGGCGGCTTGTCGGTACGTGACGCGGAAAGGCTGGTGCACAACCTATTGAGCCCTGCGCCACAACACAAAAAAATAAAAGTCAGCCGAGATACTCTGCGGCTGCAAGAGGATATCGCACAGCATCTTGGTGCCCACGTGGAAATCAAGGCGGGTAAAAAAGGTGCGGGCAAGTTGATTATTGGGTACACCAGCCACGACCACCTGGCTGAATTAATCGCACGCTGGAAGTAGGTTTGCGAAATAAATCGTTGACGCGAGTAAGCGAGATTGAGTAGAATGTTGGGCTTCGAAGGTTGGGGGTGGTTGTGAGCAGCACGGCTTGCCGAGTTATTTTGATTCAGCTGGCCGTGACCGTGGTTGTGGCCGCGGGGACGCTGATGTACTTGAACATGATCGCCGCAATGTCGGCTTTTATGGGGGGCGCGGTAGGCTTCTTGACCACCCTGGTCTACGCCAAAAAAATGTACACGGCATCCGACAGCGACCCAAAAAAAATAATTACGGCGCACTACCGCGCCGAGGCCTACAAGCTGATATTTACAATTCTGCTGTTCTCCTTAATTTTTACGCAGTTTAAGGAGACGCATGCACCGTCCCTGTTTGGGGCATATATTGCAACGCTGCTGGTTTATTGGGTGGCACTAATTTTTGTATAAAGTTTATGAGCGCTGAAGGCAAAACGACATCCGAGTACATTCAGCACCACCTACAAAACCTAACCTGTTCGCTCCAGGATGGGCACTTTCATTGCGCACACACCGCAGAAGAGGCCAAGGCGATGGGCTTCTGGGCGATCAACGTGGATACCCTCTTGGTGTCGTTGGTGCTGGGGCTGGTGTTCTTGTTTTTGTTTGGCAGGGTGGCAAAGACCATCAGCACCGACACACCGAGCGGCATGCAAAACTTTGTGGAGTGGGTGGTCGAGTTTATTGACGGCAGCGTGCGCGGCTCGTTCACCGGACGCAACGCGATGGTTGCGCCGCTGGCGCTGTCCATCTTTGCTTGGATCTTTATGATGAACCTGATGGACCTGGTGCCCATCGATTACATCGCACTGATTACCGAGCCCATGGGCATCGGTCACTTTAAGTTGGTCCCCACGACGGACCCAAATGCCACCATAGGTATGGCCGTCGGCGTGTTCTTGTTGGTGCTCTACTACAGCATTAAGGTTAAGGGTCTGGGCGGCTTTGTCGGCGAGCTAACGCTACAACCGTTTGGAAAGTTTGGCCTGCCGGTCAATATTTTTCTTGAGGGGGTCAACCTGATCGCCAAGCCGGTCTCCCTTGCGCTGCGACTGTTTGGAAATATGTATGCCGGTGAGATGATATTCATCCTGATCGCTCTAATGGGGGCATCTTGGGCGGGCGCGTCTTTTGGGAGCACCCTGTTGTTTGGTTCGCAGGTCATGCTTTCCTTGGGGTGGGCAATTTTCCATATTCTGATCGTTACGCTACAGGCATTTATTTTTATGACACTGACCATTGTCTATCTAGACATGGCGCACCAAGAGCACCACTAAAGCTTTAATTTATTTTTTTAAACGCTGGACCTTTACTGACAGGAGAAAGAACAAATGAACGACGCACAAGCACTACTTTATATCGCCGGCGCGATCATGATGGGGCTCGGCGCCTTGGGTGCCGCAGTGGGTATCGGCATCTTGGGCGGTCGCTTCCTTGAGGGTGCCGCACGCCAGCCTGAGCTTATCCCGATGCTGCGCACACAGTTCTTTGTGGTCATGGGTCTGGTGGATGCCGTGCCAATGATTGCGGTTGGTATCGCCATGTACGTTCTGTTTGCTGTGGCCGGCAAGTAAAGCCCGCACGCATTTAACTAAGGAAAGGCTTTTGCATGAACATTAATGCGACCCTTATCGGCCAGACGATCATGTTTGCATTGTTCGTATGGTTCTGCATGAAGTTTGTGTGGCCCCCGATCATGGCGGCCCTAGACGCACGCAACAAGCGGATTGCCGATGGTTTGGCGGCAGCAGAGCGAGGCAAGAACGACCTGGCGCTGGCCGCCAAGCGCTCAGCCGAGCTCCTTCGCGAGGCCAAGGAAAAGGTGGCCGAGATTATTGCGCTGGGCGACAAGCGAGCGAGCAATATTGTAGAGGAAGCCAAAGCTCAAGCCAGGGCTGAGGGCGAGCGCATTGTGGTGGCAGCCAAGGCCGAGATTGAGCAGGAGGTCTTCCGTGCGAGGGAGCAGCTGCGTACGCAGGTGTCCGTGGTCGCTTTGGCTGGCGCAAGTAAGATCTTGGGCCGCGAGATAGACGCCAAGACACATAGTGACCTGCTTGATAAGCTCGTCGCGGAAATTTAACCGCCATGGCCGAGGTAATCACAGTTGCTCGACCCTATGCACAGGCCGCATTTGATAAGGCGTGCGAGCTTGGCGACCTCAAGGGCTGGTCAGACATGCTGCAGTCAGCAGCGGGGGCGGTGACGAACCCGGAGGTGCGCGCAATCATTGCCAGCCCGCGTGCGGTTAAGGCTCAAGTGGTAGCGCTCATGCTGGCGCTGTGTGGTGACAAGATTAGCGAAGTCCAGCGCAACCTCGTCAGACTTTTGGTGGAGGGTCAGCGACTCGCCCTGCTGCCAGAGATCTCGATGCTGTTTGAGGTTATGCGGGCCGACGCAGAAAAAAATGCGGACGTTGTGGTGACGTCTGCCTTTGATTTAACGGAAGCGCAAAAACAAAAGATCGCCGCGGCACTAAAGAAGCGCATGGGCCGCGAGGTCAGGCTTAGCTGTGAAACCGATCCCAAGTTGTTGGGTGGGGTGATTATTCGTGCCGGCGACAAGGTGATCGACGGCTCTGCACGCACCCACCTCTCCGAGTTAGCCAATGCCTTGGCTTGATGGCATGTTTATTGAATTAAGGAAAAGTAGATGAAGCTCAATCCTTCTGAAATTAGCAATTTGATCCGTAGTCGCATCGAAAACTTTGAGGTGCTTTCCCAAGCGCGCACAGAGGGCACGGTGACCAGCGTAACCGACGGTATCGTACGCATTCATGGCCTGTCAGACGTGATGCAGGGCGAGATGCTAGAGTTTCCTGGCAACACCTTCGGCTTAGCGCTTAACCTGGAGCGCGACTCCGTGGGCTCGGTGGTGCTGGGTGACTATGAGCACATCACCGAGGGCGACACCGTCAAGTGCACCGGCCGAATCTTGGAGGTGCCCGTCGGTCCCGAGCTGATTGGCCGTGTGGTCAACGCCCTGGGGCAGCCGATCGATGGCAAGGGCCCGATCAACGCCAAGATGACCGACAAGATAGAGAAGGTTGCGCCGGGCGTGATCGATCGTAAGTCGGTGTCGCAGCCAGTGCAGACCGGACTCAAGGCCATTGACTCCATGGTGCCGGTTGGTCGTGGGCAGCGCGAGCTAATCATCGGCGACCGTCAGACCGGGAAAACCGCGGTGGCGATAGATGCCATCATCAACCAGAAGGGTCAGAACATGACCTGCATCTATGTTGCGATTGGCCAGAAGGCATCTACCGTCGCCAACGTGGTTCGCAAGTTAGAAGAGCACGGCGCGATGAAGTACACCATCGTGGTGGTAGCAACGGCATCCGATTCTGCGGCCATGCAGTTCTTGGCACCCTACGCCGGATGCACCATGGGCGAGTACTACCGTGACCGCGGTCAGGACGCGCTGATTGTTTACGATGATCTGACCAAGCAGGCGTGGGCCTACCGTCAAATATCACTGCTGTTGCGCCGTCCGCCAGGTCGCGAGGCCTACCCTGGGGACGTGTTCTATTTGCACTCTCGCCTATTAGAGCGGAGCGCACGAGTGAACGAGGCGTATGTTGAAAAGTTTACCAACGGCGAGGTCAAGGGAAAGACCGGCTCGCTGACCGCATTGCCGGTCATTGAGACCGCTGCGGGCGACGTGTCCGCCTTCGTCCCAACCAACGTAATTTCTATTACCGATGGTCAGATTTTCTTGGAGACCGATCTGTTTAACGCGGGTATCCGCCCCGCGATCAACGCGGGTATTTCTGTGTCTCGTGTGGGCGGCGCGGCACAGACCAAGGTCATTAAGAAGCTGGGCGGCGGCGTGCGCTTGGCGTTGGCTCAGTACCGTGAGCTGGCAGCCTTCGCGCAGTTCGCCTCTGATTTAGACGAGGCCACCCGTAAGCAGCTGGAGCGCGGTCGACTGGTGATGGAACTAATGAAGCAGCCACAGTACGCACCCCTGTCGGTGGCGGAGATGGCAATCACCCTCTTCGCGATTAACAAGGGCTCCTTCGATGACGTGCCGATAAACTCGGTCCTGGCATTTGAGGCGGGCCTGCATGCGTTCGTGAAGTCGCAGCACAAGTCTTTGGAGGAGGCGATTGAGTCGAGCAAGGACCTGTCCGCCGACAACGAAAAGATATTGGTCGCTGCAATTGAAAAATTTAAGTCCACCGCGGCTTACTAGGCTGGAATTGAGATAATGGCTGGCAGCAAAGAGATACGCACCAAAATCAAGAGCGTTGAAAATACGCGCAAGATTACTCGTGCAATGGAAATGGTGGCGGCGTCCAAGATGCGCAAGGCACAAGAGCGCATGCGCGCCGCGCGCCCCTACGCTGAAAAGATACGCCAGGTCGCGGCACACCTGTCGCGCGCCAACCCAGAGTACAGGCACCCATTCTTGGTTAAGCGCACGACCGCCAAAAACATTGGCGTGATTGTTGTCACATCCGACAAGGGGCTGTGTGGCGGGCTAAATACCAACGTTTTGCGCTTGGTGGTAACCAAGATGAAGGAGTGGGAAGCCGAGGGCCGAGGTATCAGCGTGTGTCCGATTGGCAACAAGGGGTTCAGCTTTATGTCCCGCATCGGCGCAAACGTTAGGTCACACATGATCGGACTGGGCGACGTTCCCCACATTGAAAAACTAATCGGTGCGGTCAAGGTGATGCTGGATGCCTACGTTGCCGGCGAGGTTGATGCTATTTATCTTAGCTATAACGGCTTTGTTAACACCATGAGGCAGGAACCGAGAGTCGAGCAGCTGCTGCCGCTCAAGGACTCAGGAGCCGCCCCCGAGGCTGGCAGTACGTGGGACTACATTTACGAGCCCGACGCCAAGGTTGTGGTGGACGAGCTGTTGGTGCGCTACGTTGAGTCGTTGGTCTATAACGCGGTAACCGAAAACCAGGCATCCGAGCAGAGTGCGCGCATGGTGGCCATGAAGGCCGCCTCAGACAATGCGAAGGAAGTGATAGGCGAGCTTAAGCTTATCTACAACAAGGCACGACAGGCAGCGATTACAAAAGAGATCTCAGAGATTGTTGGTGGGGCGGCAGCCGTAAGCTAGCGCACCGTGTCAGGCAATTGGCGCGTGGCGTGTTGTAAAAGATTGGAATGGGATGAGGTGTCCCGCTGTCGATGATGGTGGGTACGGTATGAATATTAAAGTGGGGAACCATAAGATGAGTCAAGGGAAAATTGTTCAGTGTATTGGTGCGGTGGTGGACGTTGAATTTCCGCGTGACCAGATACCAAAAGTCTACGATGCGCTGGTGGTCCAGAATGACGATAGCTCCGTCGCCGAAAAAGGTCTGACCTTGGAGGTGCAGCAGCAGATCGGCGATGGCGTGGTGCGCACCATTGCGATGGGGTCCTCTGATGGACTGCGTCGAGGAATGAGCGTGTCCAACACGGGTAACCAGATCACTGTCCCGGTGGGTCATGGAACCCTGGGCCGAATCATGGACGTGCTGGGTCGCCCGATTGATGAGGTAGGCGACATTAAGTGCACAGAGCGTCGCTCCATTCACCAAAAGGCCCCCAAGTTTGAGGAGCTCTCGCCGTCAGTTGACCTGCTGGAGACCGGCATCAAGGTGATCGACCTTGTGTGCCCATTCGCCAAGGGCGGGAAGGTCGGCCTGTTTGGCGGTGCGGGTGTTGGTAAGACCGTAAACATGCTAGAGCTCATCAACAATATTGCCAAGCAACATTCCGGATTATCGGTCTTTGCTGGTGTGGGTGAGCGTACCCGCGAGGGGAATGACTTCTACCACGAGATGTCTGAGGCGGGCGTTATTCAACTGGATAACCTGCCGGAGTCCAAGGTGGCGATGGTGTTTGGACAGATGAACGAGCCGCCAGGCAATCGTCTGCGTGTGGCGCTGTCCGGCCTGACCATGGCGGAGTACTTCCGCGACGAGGGACGCGACGTCCTCTTCTTTGTGGACAACATCTACCGCTTCACGCTGGCCGGTACCGAGGTCTCCGCCCTGTTGGGACGGATGCCGTCAGCGGTAGGCTACCAGCCAACTTTGGCCGAGGAGATGGGTCGCCTGCAGGAGCGAATCACTTCAACAAAGTCTGGCTCAATCACCTCGATCCAGGCGGTGTACGTGCCGGCAGATGACTTGACCGACCCTTCCCCCGCAACCACGTTCTTGCATTTGGATTCCACCGTGGTGCTGTCACGCGATATCGCATCGCTGGGTATTTACCCAGCGGTAGACCCGCTAGACTCGACCTCGCGACAGCTCGATCCTTTGGTGGTTGGTGAGGAGCACTACAATGTTGCTCGTAGCGTGCAGCAAACGCTACAGCGCTACAAGGAATTGCGCGACATTATTGCGATCCTTGGCATGGACGAACTGGCGCCGGAAGACAAGCTGGCTGTGGCCCGGGCACGTAAGATTCAGCGCTTCCTGTCGCAGCCCTTCCACGTGGCCGAGGTCTTTACTGGCAGCCCTGGAAAGTATGTGACGCTCAAGGAAACCATCAAGGGCTTCAAGGGCATTGTTAATGGTGACTATGACAGCCTGCCAGAACAGGCGTTCTACATGGTCGGCACCATTGACGAGGCGATTGAAAAAGCCAAGACCCTACAGTAAGACTAAGCGCGGCAGCAATAAGGAAGGCTATGGCAATGACTGTTCATGTTGATGTGGTGAGCGCAGAGGAGTCCATCTTCTCTGGCTTGGTGGAGATGGTCGTCGTCCCCGGAGAGGTGGGCGAGCTGGGCATCTACCCACGCCACGCCCCCCTGCTGACACGTATTAAGCCGGGCTCAGTGCGCCTCAAGCTACCAAACCAAGACGAGCCAATGCTGATCTATGTTTCTGGTGGAATGCTGGAGGTCCAGCCCAGTCTTGTGACTATCTTGGCCGACACCGCCATCCGTGGCGCAGACCTAGACGAGGCACGCTCACTTGAGGCAAAGCGTGCAGCGGAGGAGGCGATGAAAAACCGCGCCTCCGATATTGACTACGCCAAGGCGCAGGCCGAGCTATCCGAAGCGGTTGCGCAGCTGCAGGCAATCCAAAAAATGCGTAAGCAGCGGCCACACTAAAGTCTGACCCAGTCCTTGAGTTAATAAAATACAAGAAGTGCGGCAACAGCAATACAAGCAAAAAAGGCGGCCTGGGCTGCCTTTTTTGTTATACTTATTTTGTCACCCACACTACAAAAACAAAGTGTTATGGTCCCGCTAAACATTGTTATTCTCGCCGCAGGCAAGGGTACGCGTATGCGCTCCGACCAACCCAAGGTGTTGCACAGGGTTGGCGGAAGGCCAATATTGGCGCACGTGATAGATTGTGCAAAAACCCTCGGCGCGCAAAAAATTATAGTGGTGTACGGATACGGGGGTGAGGCGATACGCAAGGCGTTTGCCCACGAAGACATTGTCTGGGTGAACCAGGTCGAGCAGCACGGCACCGGGCACGCAGCGCAGCAATCGATCCCACACCTAGATGCCGATGCCAGCACGTTAATTTTGTTGGGAGACGTGCCGCTGGTTGACGCAAAGACCTGCGCAAAACTGATCAAGCAGGCCAGCAAGAAGCTAGCAATTTTATCTTGCAACAAAAGCGACCCGACCGGATACGGTCGTATTGTGCGCTCAGCCTCTGGCGACGTGCTGGCGATTGTTGAGCACGAGGATGCCACGGCAGCGCAGCTCAACATTGTTGAGGTGAACACCGGCATGATGGCGATGCCAGGCGGGTACCTTGCCGCATGGCTATCACAACTTGGCAATCACAACGCTCAGAAAGAGTACTACTTAACGGACATTGTGGCGCTTGCGGTCAAGCAGGGTGTCGCAGTTGTGGCCGAGATCGCTAGCGACGAGTGGTCGGCAACGGGGATCAACTCAAAGGCCGACTTAGCGCAGATCGAGCGCGTATATCAGGCACGCATTGCACAGAAACTATTGCAGCAGGGCGTCACCCTCAGGGACCCCGCGCGTCTTGATGTGCGCGGCACGCTCAGCTGCGGCAACGACGTCGAGATTGATGTCAACTGCGTGTTCGAGGGCAGCGTGAGGCTGGGCGACAGGGTGAGGGTTGCCGCAAACTGCGTGGTCAAGGATGCGGTCATTCACGCCGACGCACACATTGCGCCATTTACTCATATTGATAACGCGCAGATTGGCGAAAATAGCCGGGTCGGGCCATACGCTCGCCTGCGCCCAGGCACCACGCTCGCCGCTGACACACACATCGGCAACTTCGTAGAGCTCAAGAATGCGCAGGTCGATGCCGGCAGCAAGATTAATCACCTGAGCTATGTTGGTGATGCCACGATCGGCAAGAGCGTTAATGTGGGTGCCGGCACCATTACGTGCAACTACGACGGTGCCAATAAATTTAGGACCGTGATCGAGGATGGTGCCTTTATCGGTTCAAACACACAGCTGGTTGCTCCCGTCACCATCGGACGCGGTGCAACGATAGCCGCGGGCTCTACCATCACCAAGGACGCCCCAGCCGAACAGCTAACCATCTGCCGCGCCACCGAACAAAAGTCCATCAGCAACTGGAAGCGCCCCAGCAAGATAGTAAAATAATTAGAAAGACACAACCTTATGTGCGGCATCGTGGGCGCAGTTGCAAATAGAAACGTAGTCCCCGCCCTCATAGATGGGCTCAGCCGTTTGGAGTATCGTGGCTATGATTCGGCCGGCATCGCCGTGTTAAACAGCGCGGGTATTGAGCGTGTGCGCGCCGTTGGCCGTGTTGCGGCAATGACAGACAGGGCCAACGAGACCCGGCTCAGCGGCCAGGTTGGCATCGGCCACACGCGCTGGGCAACCCACGGTGGCGTCACCGAAAGCAACGCGCACCCCCACGTATCCAGGGACGAGATCGCCGTTGTGCACAACGGCATCATCGAAAACCATGACGAACAACGCGCACGCCTGCAGGCTCTGGGGTACGAGTTCGCATCTCAGACCGATACGGAGGTGATCGCTCACCTCATACACCACCATAGTCATGGACTGCCGCTGCTGGCCGCCACCAAAAAGGCGGTGGGCGAGCTGAGGGGCGCATTTGCGATTGGCGTGATTTCAGTCAAGGAGCCAGACAGCATGGTCGCTGCGCGTCTGGGGTGCCCGTTATTGATTGGCTTGGGTGAGAACGAGAACCTCATTGCTTCCGACGTCTCGGCGGTGCTGCCCATGACGAGAAGGGTGATCTATCTTGAGGACGGAGATGTTGCTGAAATTCGTCGAGACAGTGTGACTATTTATGGTCAAGACGGCCAGGTGGCAACACGCAAGGTCCACATGAGTGAGGTCTCGTTGGCGAGTATGGAGCTGGGCCCTTATGCGCACTTTATGCAGAAGGAGATCCACGAGCAGCCGAGGGCGCTGACCGACACCATGGAGGCCCTGATCGACGACAACGGCTTTTCCCCCGCCCTATTTGGCGATGCTGCCAGCGAAGTATTCGGTCAGGTGGACAGCATATTAATACTAGCCGCAGGCACCAGCTACTACGCGGCGCTCACCGCCAAGTACTGGCTAGAGAGCATCGCAAGGCTGCCGACCAACGTCGAAATTGCTAGTGAGTATCGCTACCGTCAGTCCGTGCCGAACCCACGTCAGCTAATTGTGACCATCTCGCAGTCGGGTGAAACTCTGGACACGATGGAGGCGTTAAAGCACGCAAAGTCACTCGGTCAAAATCTAACGCTGGCTATTTGTAACGTGCAAGAGAGCGCCATACCCCGTGCCTCGCGGTTGGTGTTCTACACCCGCGCTGGCGCAGAGATTGGCGTAGCATCAACCAAGGCATTCACTACGCAGCTGGTTGCCCTGTTTACCCTGGCCGCAACCTTGGCCAAGCAGCGTGATCTATTGGCAGAGAAGGAAGAGCGGGCGTATCTGGGTGCTTTGCGTCAGCTGGCGGTCAGCGTGCAGCACGCGCTCAACCTGGAGCCACAAATTCGTGAGTGGGCAAAGTGCCTCGCCAACAAACAACACGCCCTGTTTTTGGGACGGGGCATACACTATCCGATAGCCCTAGAGGGTGCACTTAAGCTGAAAGAGGTTTCCTACATTCATGCTGAGGCCTACCCCGCCGGCGAGCTTAAGCATGGCCCGCTGGCCCTGGTTGATAGCAGCATGCCGGTGGTAGTTATCGCGCCGCATGATGCCCTGCTGGAAAAGGTGAAGTCCAACATGCAAGAGGTGAGGGCTCGCGGTGGTGAGCTATTTGTATTTGCGGATAGCGACAGTCACTTCGTGGAATCCGAGGGCGTGCACGTTATTCGTACCCCGCGCTACGCGGGCGTGCTCTCCCCTATCCTGCATACCATCACCGTGCAGCTGCTGGCCTATCATGTGGCCCTGCTCAAAGGGACGGATGTCGACAAACCGAGAAATTTAGCGAAGGCTGTGACGGTGGAGTGACGGCGGCCACGAGAGGCAAGGCCTCGCCGTCATCTCGCGCCTACTTGTTGTCGCAGGCCGTTCTAAAGAGCACCTCGCCTATGGTGCCAGGCATGATCGGTGCGGGCTTGCTGCCCACGTCGCTGTCGCTGTAGATCACCTCACCCGTCCCCATATTTCCCGTGTAGTAGGTGCTTGCTAGCAGCCTGTTCGTCTCTTCTTTGCAGTCGTACTCTTGCTGGTGTGCCAATGATAGGTACCGCATGTCATTGAGTGTTTGGGCGGTCTTGAAGTCGGTTATGCCCCACATCTTGGTCTTGCTGCCTGACGCGCGAATGGTCGAGGGATCAACGTAGTTGGTCCTATCGCCACCACCGTTAACCTCCGCCCACTTCGCCAGCGCGCTCGTGCTTGTTAGTAAAAACAACAACAGAAGACCTAATTTGCGCATGCTATCCACCTTGTCGTAATGTAGAACAGTTGTATGAATTGTGAATGTGGCATCTCTTTGCCCTACCCTGCCAGCGCCCAGTCTATTGCCTCGCCCGCCCTCAGCGGTACCAGCTCGTGATCTCCAAACTTAAGTGTTGCCGGAACTTGCCACCGTTTTTTGCGTAGGGTAATACTTTGGGTGTTGCGTGGTAGGCCATAAAAGTCAGCGCCATAAAGGCTAGCAAACCCCTCAAGCGCGGGCAGCGCACCAGACTGCTCGAAGGCCTCTGCGTAGAGCTCAATGGCGGCGTGCGCGCTATAGATGCCGGCGCATCCGCAGGCAGACTCTTTTGTATGGCGTGCGTGCGGCGCGCTGTCGGTGCCCAAGAAGAATTTTTTGTTTCCGCCGGTGGCCGCGGCAAGCAGCGCCTTGCGATGTTGCTCACGCTTTAGCACGGGTAGGCAGTAATGGTGTGGACGAATGCCGCCAGCGAACATGGCGTTGCGGTTGTACAGCAGGTGGTGGGCTGTGATGGTGGCGGCGACGCTGTCCGGTGCGGCCTTAACAAACTCCACGGCCTCGGCGGTGGTGATGTGCTCAAACACTACCCGCAGAGCAGGCAGGTCACGCAGCAAGGGCTGAAGCACGCGGTCTATAAATACTGACTCGCGATCGAATACGTCTACCGCGGCATCGGTTGTCTCTCCGTGCAGAAGGAGTGGCATGCCGCAACGCTGCATCTCTTCTAGGGCTGGGTAGGCCTTGTGGATGTCGGTGATACCCAGGTCTGAGTTGGTGGTCGCGCCCGCTGGATAATATTTTATCCCGTGTACTATGCCGCTTTGTTTGGCCTTGTGAATCTCTCCCGCGGCCGTGTTGTCGGTTAGGTACAGGGTCATCAGTGGGTTGAAGTCTGAGCCAACAGGCCGCGCGGCAAGGATGCGCCCATGATAGTCGTGGGCCTGCTGGACGGTGGTGACCGGTGTGCCAAGGTTGGGCATGATGATGGCGCGAGCGAACTGTCGGGTGCTGTCGGGTAGCACGGCACGCATCAGTGCGCCGTCGCGCAGGTGAAGGTGCCAGTCGTCCGGGCGGGTTATCTTGAGTTCCATGTAGACAGTTTACCCGAATGTAAATGTGGTGTGCCTCGGATTAGGCCTGGGGCTTGAGCGACAGCGCGTGTTGATAGAGTTCGTTTCGGCTCGTCCCAGTAATTCGTACGGCAAGCTGCACCGCCTGCTTGAGCGGAAGCTCTTCTAGTAACGCCGCCAAAAGGCTCTCGGTCTCGGCACCTAATCCACCCTGTCGCGCAGTTGCGCCGGAGAGCAGCAATACAAATTCACCACGTTGGCGGTTTGGGTCGTCGTTCAGCCAGGCCAGGGCCTCCGCAAGGGTGCATCTGTGGATGCTCTCAAAGAGCTTGGTGATTTCGCGTGCGAATATAATTTGTCGCTCGCCACCGAAGGTATTTTGCAGGTCGAGCACACACTCCAGTATGCGGTGCGGGGCCTCATAAAATATTAATGTGTAGGGCAGTGTCGCGAGCCCCTGTAGTGTGCGACAGCGTGCGGCCGACTTGTTTGGCAGGAACCCATAAAACAGAAAGTGCGGCGCTGACAGGCCCGCGGCTGACAGGCCCGCCAGTGCGGCGTTCGCACCGGGGATCGGAATCACACGATGGCCGGCAGCGCGCACCCCTTCAACCAGCAGTGCACCAGGATCGCTGATTGTTGGGGTGCCCGCGTCTGACACCAAGGCAACCGACCGACCCCTAGACAGCAGCGCGATCACCTTCTCTGCCGCGGCCTGCTCATTGTGTTGATGCAGCGCCATAAGCCTGCTCGCCGCAATGGAGTAGTGCGTCAGCAGGTTTGCGGTATTTTGCGTGTTCTCAGCAGCAATCTTGTCCACAGACATCAGCACGTCCAGCGCGCGCAGACTGATGTCTCGCAGGTTCCCAATTGGAGTGGCAACCACATACAACGCACACTCTATCTTTTGTTTTTGCCCGCTATGCACTGGCCCCCCTTGTCTGTTTCAGTGATTCGTCACCCTAACTATACGCGAGCGTCAGGGCGCACACATATGCAGCGCCTGTGTCGCGGCCCCTTCGATCAGTCATTTTACTTAAATAATTAACGGGTTGTCCGTAATTTGCGTGCTCGCCTGAAGCTGGCGGGACGGCCCCTGAGCCGGCATGGCAAAAACGCTTTTATCCCTTAAATTCGGGTAAGATTCATACCTATTGTTACAGATGCTCGGTGGCGACGATCCGCCTGACAGGGCTGGCACGCCCTGATTAAAATTAATGGGAGGGAAGTATGCGTTACTTTAATTGCCTGTGGTTGATGCTTGCAGTGCTCTTGGTACAGGGCTGCGTTCCAATAGTTGCTGGCGGCGTCGGTGCGAGCGCACTGGTGTTATCGGATCGCCGCACGAGCGGGATCATCATAGAAGATCAAAATATTGAGAGTAAGGCGCTTGGTCAGATAGACGCCCAATACCAGAAGACGGTGCACGTCAACGTCACCAGCTTTAATCGTGCTGTGCTCATTACAGGTCAGGTGCCCAATGAAACAATCAAGGCCGACATCGGGAAGCTGGTTTCGACCCTGACGAACGTGAAGAGCGTGACCAACGAGCTGCAAATACTGGCCCTTACGGATTTTTCTTGGCGTAGCAACGATGCCATGATTACGGCCAACATTAAGATGCGGTTTGTAAGCAATGGCCAGGGATTTAAGGCTGAAAATGTAAAGGTGGTCACCGAAAACAGCTCGGTATTTTTGATGGGCTTGGTGTATCACAAGGAGGCTGACGCTGCCACACAGATCGCCGGTGGCTCGAAAGGTGTCGAGCGTGTGGTGAAGGTGTTCGAGTACCTCGACTAGGTATAGTTAATTTGCCGACCCAGCGCGCCGAGGTGGCGTCGCTGAGCAAGGCGTGCGTGTCCATTTGATGTCCACCCTCAATCCCACAGAGATCACCCTGCACCAAGAATCGAAGCTGCTAGAGGTGGCCTTTGATGACGGCTCGCGCTATCGTCTGCCGTACGAGTTCTTGCGGGTGCACTCCCCTTCTGCCGCTGTGCGAGGGCACGGCCCCAGCCAAGAGGTGCTGCAGGTGGGCAAGCAAGACGTTGGCGTGCTCGATGTTCAGTCGGTGGGTAGCTACGCCATCAAGATTGTTTTTGATGATGGCCACAACACGGGTCTGTACTCATGGACGCTCTTGAGCGAGCTGGGTAGGCATCAGGATGCGCTGTGGAGTGAGTACCTACGCAAGCTGGCGGAGGCGGGAGCAAGTCGTGCTCCGCAGGCCGCGTAAAAATAGATAACGAAATTAAATAAAGAAGATGAATAAAACGACACACTTCGGGTTCTCAACTGTTGCGGAAACAGAAAAGGCTCAGCGCGTAGCGGAGGTGTTTACATCGGTCGCCGGCAAGTATGACGTCATGAATGATCTCATGTCGCTCGGCCTGCATAGGCTGTGGAAGCGGTTCGCCATACAAATCAGCGGGGTCAGGGCGGGAGAGCGGGTGCTGGATGTGGCGGGGGGATCAGGCGATCTTTCTCGCCAGTTCGCTCGCCGTGTTGGGGAAGATGGGCAGGTTTGGCTTACCGACATCAACAAGGCCATGCTGCGCGTCGGCCGAGACCGTCTAATTGATGAGGGCGCGAGCATGCCGGTTGCCCAGTGCGACGCGGAGCACTTGCCGTTCCCGTCCAACTACTTTAACTGTGTCAGCATTGCCTTCGGGCTGCGTAATGTGACCCACAAGGATGCCGCCCTGCGTGAGATGCAGCGCGTCCTTAAGCCAGGCGGTCGCCTGCTGGTCCTAGAGTTTTCCAAGGTATGGAAGCCATGCGAGCCGCTGTATGACGCCTACTCGTTTAAGCTCTTGCCAAGACTTGGCCAGCTTATTGCTAACGACTCTGAGAGCTATCGTTATCTGGCAGAGTCCATCCGGATGCACCCTTCACAGGAGGAGCTTAAGGGCATGATGGAGGATGCTGGGCTGTCTCGTGTAGAGTACTTTAATCTTAGTGCTGGGGTTGTGGCCCTGCACAGGGGCTATAAAATTTAATTCGGGCTGCACCCCATCATAGGGCCATCGTGGTGTCTCTCGGCCACCAAAATGTAGTGCTATACTTTGCCTGCTTTGTTGTTAATTATTAGAAGGGGTACATCATGAAACGTTTCCCGTTATTTTTGGCGCTTGTCGTGGCTGGCTTTGTGATGCTCTCTGGTGCCGCCGAGGCCAAGCGTATGGGTGGGGGTGGTAACGTTGGCCATCAGCGTACAATGAGTCCGCAGGCACCTAAGGCACCAGCTGCCGCCCCGGCGCCGGCCGCCCCTGCTGCGCCTGCGGCGGGCAATAAGTGGCTAGGCCCGCTGGCCGGCTTGGCAATAGGCGCAGGACTGGGTGCGATGTTCGCCGGCGGCCTTGGCGGCCTTGGCGGCGCAATGGGCGGGATTCTGATGGCGCTCCTGGCCGCGGCCGTAGTGATGTTTTTGATCGCTAAGTTCCGCAAGCCACAATCCCAGCAGCCCGCCATGCAGTACGCGGGTGGCGGATCATCCTACCAGCCGAGACAAGAGCCATTTGTCGGTGGCACCGCCTCTGCCGCCCCCCAACCGATCGACAATAGCGGCATCCCGGACGGATTCCCGACGGAGGCATTCTTGCGTAGCGCAAAGACCTCATTCATTCGACTGCAGGCTGCAAATGATCGCAAGGACCTTGACGATATTCGTGAGTACACGACGCCAGAGATGTTTGCCGAAATATCTATGCAGCTACAGGAACGTGGTGACGCGCCACAAAAGACAGATGTGTTAACGATCGATACTCAAATTATTGAGGTGGTCAACGAGCATGACAATGCCATCGTTAGCGTTCGCATGAGTGGTCAGTTGCGTGAAAATAATGACGCGCCAGAGATATTCGATGAAATTTGGCACGTGCAAAAAAATCTACGTGATGACAAGGCGGTTTGGTTGCTGTCTGGGATTCAGCAGTCGGTGTAGTTATGGTACCTGGGCCAACCGCTGCCATTATCAATCACCTGCTTGTTCAGAGTGGCTGGGCACTGCAAAGGCTGGCGGTCCACGCAGGGAAAACGGCGCGATTTAATGTCGCGCCGTTTTCGATTGCCTATACCGTACAGCTTGATGGCAGACTCGTTGCTGTGACGTCGGACGACGCAGATGCCGACGCAACCTGTACCATCCCGCCCTCATTGCTGCCGCGCTTGGCGGTGCATGACGAGACGGCTTTTGCACAAATCGAGGGCCGCGGTGATGCCGCGCTGCTGGCTGAAATTTTTTATCTTAGTCGCCACCTGAGCTGGGATGCGGCGGAAGACCTAAGTCGGGTGACGGGCGACATTGCTGCCGAACGCATTGTGCAGTACGCAAAGGTAAGCAAGAAGCACGCGCAGGATGCGGTGCTTAATTTTTCGCAGGCACTGGCGGAGTACTGGACGGAGGAGCGCCCGCTGATTGCCAAGGCGACCCACGTCACAGATTTTGTGCAACAGGTAGACGGCCTGCGTGACAATGTGGCACGCCTAGAGCAGCGTATCAATCGCCTGTCTGTCCCTTAAGGCTCGCGTCAACTCTCAGTAGTCCCCGGTGACACCGATCAGATTCGCGGTTGGTTTGTGTGGCTTATAAGTGCCAAAAGATTGGGGCAGAACAGCGTGTTACTAAAATTAAAAAATGGCGGCAACCTTAAGACGTGCCGCGTAGCCTACAGAACAATAAAGTCTTTATAAGATCACCATGCGCCTGTTGCGACTGTTAAAAATAATTTTTGTCGTGTTGCGCTTCGGCCTGGACGAGTTTCTGCTTGCCCATCCACGCACGCGGTGGCTGCTTGCGCCAATCAATCTCCTGCTGTTTCTGCGTGACAGATCTACGCCACGCGCAGTAAGGCTGCGCTGCGCGCTAGAAAGCTTGGGTCCAATCTTCGTGAAGTTTGGACAGATGCTGTCCACCCGTCGCGACCTCATTCCGACGGATGTTGCCGACGAGCTCGCTAAGCTGCAGGACCAGGTGCCGCCGTTCCCCTCGGCCCAGGCCGTTGCCCTGCTAGAGGCCGCCTACAACAAAAAACTCAACGAGGTGTTTCGTTCGTTTGAGCAGGTCCCGGTCGCCAGTGCCTCGGTGGCACAGGTGCACTTTGCGGTGTTGCCAAACGGACATGAGGTCGCAATAAAAATTCTGCGCCCCGGGATTGCCCGTGTCATTGCGCACGATATTGCACTGCTCGATGCTTGCGCCGTCCTAATGGAGCGCTGCTGGGAGGACGGCAGACGACTTAGGCCGCGCAAGGTTGTGGAAGAATTTGAGAAGCACCTACGCAATGAGCTCGACCTAATGCGTGAGGCCTCTAGCGCTAGCCAGTTAAAGCGAAACTTTGCCAGCTCGGGGTTGTTGCTGGTGCCAGAGATTTATTGGGACTGGTGTACGGACAAGGTGATGGTGATGGAGCGCATGCATGGCCTGCCCGTCAACAATGCTGATGCGTTACGTGCGGCCGGCATTAACCTGCCCACGCTGGCGGCTAATGGCGTAGAAATTTTCTACACGCAGGTCTTTAGAGACGGCTTTTTTCATGCCGACATGCACCCGGGTAATGTTCAGGTGGCGGCCGATGGTCGCTATATTGCGCTGGACTTTGGCATCATGGGCACCCTGACTGACTCTGACAAGCACTACCTTGCACAAAATTTTATTGCTTTTTTTAGGCGGGACTACAAGCGTGTTGCCCAGGTGCATATAGAGTGTGGTTGGGCGCCCGCCGACACAAGAGTGGATGAGCTAGAGGCGGCCATACGAGCTGTGTGCGAGCCGATCTTTGATCGGCCCCTGTGCGAGGTTTCTTTCGGACGTGTGCTTCTGCGCCTTTTTCAAACCTCACGCCAGTTTGGCATTGAGGTTCAGCCGCAACTTGTGCTGCTACAAAAGACATTGCTTAACGTGGAGGGGCTGGGGCTCCAGCTCGACCCCGGCCTAGATCTCTGGAAGACCGCCAAGCCCTGGTTGGAGCGCTGGATGAGTGAGCAGGTTGGTTGGCGTGGCTTTCTTAAGGCCCTCAAGGCCGAGGCGCCAAATTATGCCATCCTGTTGCCGCAGTTGCCGCGACTTTTACACCAGGCACTTAACCAAAAATCAGAATCGCGGGTTGCAGATCTGTTGCGCGAGCTGGCCACCCAAAAGAAACAAAGCAATCGAGTGCTGGTCTTGTTCGCGCTAACCCTGGTGGGGTGCCTGTGGTATCTGGCGGCAGCCTGAGTGTTTGTTATGTGCGTCTCGGGTGGCGCCTGTTTTTATGGTCTCACCAAATAACTGGCGCCACAACAACCGCTAACCCTTGTTAAAGATTCTGCCAACCTCTTGATGGGCCAGCTGTTCCATGTTCAATGGGAACGAGCCGCGAGATGAGAGCGCCCTCAGCACCAGATGCGCTGGAAGAGTTGCCAGGGTAATCGGCGGACGCACGGGCTCTTGTCCACCGGTGGTACCTTCGCCCTCTATTTTTGCAACGATACCAACGCTGCCAACCACCTTTGTGATCGCGTGGTAATCCTTCTGATCTTTTAGTGCGTTGATGATGGCTACCTGCGTGTTGGTGATGCCAATAAGCAATTCGGCTAAATCTTTTTCGGTTATTGTGGCCACGATAAATCCTTTACTTTAGGTGTGTGGTGGGTTGGGTAATACCCATAGTCTATGAGTGGGCTATGGTGTTGTGCGTTGCGGGCTACTTTAACCCACCACCTCACAGAAATCAATGCGAGGGGGGTGCATCCAAAAATATTTTTTGGATGCAATGAACCGAGAAACCAGGAAGGGCCGCGTGGATTATTTGGACGTCTCGAACGGTTGTTTTGTGAGCAATCGAAAGGCACCGAACCAAAAGCTACAGCCCCGCCTGTTTTAGTACCTGAAGAAATTCCTCCGCATTTTGGTACCCCACTACCGAGCGGCCGCTCCGCTCGCGCCCCTGCGCATCAAAAAATAAGATGGCGGGCGGGCCGAACAACCCGAATCGCTTTAGCAGGGCCCGGTCCTCATCGCTGTTGGCGGTGACATCAGCCTGCAGCAATACGACACCCTTTAGTTTGGCCTGCACCGCAGCGTCGGTGAAGGTGTAGCGCTCCATCTCCTTGCACGTGACGCACCAGTCGGCATAGAAGTCCAACATCACAGCCCCGCCACCCCTCTTTGCAAGGCGGGCGTCCAGCTCCGCTAGACTCTTTATGCGTACAAATCGCAGGGGTGCGGTGCGGTCTGCCTGCTCGCCCCCAAGTGCCGCTAGTGGGCGCATGATGTCGCGTGCGTCAGAGAGCGCACCAAATAGGTAGGCCCCGCCCAACAGCAAGGTCATTACGCCGAGACCCTTCCATAACTTTCGCCAACCAGAGGCGTTGCTGGGTAACGCATCGAGCGCGTGCATATAAATGGCGGAAAGCACCAGCAGGGCAGACCAGAGTAGCATTTGTATGCTTGGTGAGATTAGCGTTGAGATTAACCAGATCGAGACCGCTAGCATCAGCACACCAAAAAAACGCTTGATTGCCTCCATCCAGGGCCCCGCCTTGGGCAACAGCGCTCCAGCAGATGCGCCGATTAATAGCAGGGGTAGGCCCATGCCCATCGCCAGCGCGAGCAGGGCGGTCCCACCTAGCAAGGCGTCCCCGGTCTGGCTTATGTACAGCAGGGCCGCCGCCATGGGCGCAGCCACACAGGGGCTAACAATAATGGCAGACAGTGAGCCCATTGCGAACGCGCTGCTTAGGTGGCCACCGTGTAGGCGATTGTTTGTGCTGGCAAGCCTGTCTTGCAAGAGGGCGGGCAGCCGAAGCTCGTAAAGGCCAAACATGGACAGGGACAGCAACACAAACACGGCCGAGAATCCGCCGAGGACCCAGGGCGTTTGTAGCGCGTTAGACAACAGCGTCCCAGACAGGCCGGCCGCCACGCCAGCCGCTGCGTAGGTCAACGCCATGCCGAGCACGTAGGCAAGCGACAGGATAAAGCCATGCATTTTGGAGGGGTGTGAGTTTCGACCAACAATGATGCCAGAGAGAATGGGGATCATGGGCAGCATGCACGGGGTAAAAGCAAGCAGCAGTCCAGCACCAAAGAAGAATGTCACTATCAGCCAAAAGTGCCCCTGCTTAAATAGCTTGGCGAGTCTTGTGCCCTCTGAGTCCGTGCGTGATACGGCGGCCATTGTTGTTTGTGCCCCTGGGGGTGCCGCTGTGGTGGAGCCTATTTTTGGTAGGGCAACACTAAAGCGCTTCTCGATAGGTGCGTAACATAGATCGTTCTCCTTGCATCCTTGATAATTGGCCTCTAGGACAACGCCCCGGGCTGCATTGCTTTTGGACTCCAGCGAAATGATTGCCTGAAATGATTGATTAAGCACAGCCATGTTGCCAAAGTTTGGGTCAGATTTTGTCTCCCCTCGCGGCAGAGAGACCCCTGTAATTTTTGTAGCCGTGGATCCCGTGGGGTCGCTCGGCAGGGCAAAGGTAATCTTGTCGCGATACAGGTAGTAGCCCGGCGTGATCTTAAAGTTGGCAAGCAGGGTGGACGCGTCTTGCACAACAATCTCCAGCTGGAATGCCGTGTCTGGGTGAAGTATAGTGGCCTTGTTCGTGCCCCAGGACGGTGGCAGGCGATCCAAAAGGCTCTCCGCGTAAGACAGGGGGGCCGCGCACACAAGGATCAGCAGCAGGGCGCGCACCGCCTGTGAGACCTTGACACGGGCTGCCGGTGGAATGGTAGGTTGATGAGTCATTGCTTTTGCTGGCATAAAATTCTGGTGTATTGTGCGTGTGGTGCGGGTCGCTGTGGTTTGGCTGGCCTGTGCCACAGTCCTTAGCGCCACTACATTATCAGAAATGGTCGGCTATCGGGGACGCTGTTTGTCTAACCCACTTTAGGTAACCGGGTAGGCCAGCATCAACCGAGACAGCAATAATTTCGGGAAGCTCATAGGGGTGGTGCGCGCGGATAACCGACTCAAGACGTGCGTAGGCGGCGTGCGTAGTCTTGATTAGCAGCGGCACCTCGCGGGTCGTCTTTATCTCGCCCTGCCAGGGGTATACCGATGTGCACCCAGACAGAATGTTGACGCATGCGGCGGCACGACTCTCGATCAGGGCCCGCGCCACAAGTTCGGCACTTGCCTGGTCTGGCAGGCTGGTTAAGACTAGATAAATTTTGTCCATCGGTCTTATGTCGCCCCAACACGCGCGCAACGCAATCCCAGCTGCAGCAGCTCATCCCAGGCGTCGCCACGTCGCAAGCCCTTCACTATCTTGTCCACGTGTGATGCCTGCCGTAGGGCGCGCTCAGCTATGGCTAGGCTGAACCGCTTGACCGCCCTTTCCGTCAGTCGTTGGTGTGCGCCCCATACGCGGGCGTCGCGCATTGCAGAGGCCAGGCTGCCCCCGGACTTGGTGGCACGCAGTACCTTGCCTAGTGTGCGGATGTTTTCGGCTAGAGCCCAGAGCACCAGCACGGCGGCTGTGCCTTCGGCACGCAAGCCACCGAGGATGTGCGCGTAGCGGATCTCGTCACCCGCCAGCATGGCCTCGGATAGATTAAATACGTTGTAGCGTGCCACATCCGTTACGGACTCTTTCACCTGCTCGAGGGATAGCGATCCGGCCGGAAACAGCAGTGCCAGTTTTTGAATTTCTTGGTGGGCCGCCAGCAAGTTGTTCTCCACGCGCTCAGCGAGGAACGCCAGGGTGTCCGTGTCGGCGAACTGATTTTGCTGCTTTAATCGGCGCTCGATCCAGTCCGGCAATGCGCCAAGCAAGACCTCACCCGCATCGATCACTACGCCCTGTGTGGATAGGGCGGTGAACCACTTGCTGCTCAGGGCGGCCTTGTCTAGCTGGGGTAGCGTTATCAGTGTAATGGTGTCGGCGTAGAGCTCTTTGCAGTAGTCCTGTAGGGCTTGCGCCCCCTCTATGCCCGGCTTTCCAGATGGGATCCGTAAGTCCACAAGCTTTTGCGTAGAGAAAAGAGACAGGCTCTGCGCATTGCTCCGCAATTCTGCCCACCTAAAGCCTGGCTCGACGGTCATCACCTCGCGTTCCGTGTAGCCCGCCTTGCGGGCAAAGGTGCGAACAGAGTCTGCGGCCTCGATAGCGAGAAGTGGTGCGCCACCGTGTATGACATACAGTGGTGCAAGCCCCTTGGCGAGGTGGTGCAGCAAGTCATCCCCAGAGATTTTCATCGTAAGCAGACCGATCTATTGTGGCGGCTGTGGTGGCTTGGCGCGACTCAAGCGGCGCAATATTTGTGTCACCGCGTCAGTGCGCAGGTCCTTATAAAGAATCGCCTCTTCCGCCTCCTTGGCGAGGATTAATGCGTTGTTATAGGACAGGTATCGCTGCAAGACGATCTCGTCCGCGGCAACCCAGTCCTGCTGCTTGCTGTCGTAAGCTCGGAACGAGACGCGGTAATTTAGCTGATATTCGCTCACACGACCGGCCTCACTCAGCGAGAGAATCTGTTTGCTGGGCGTCTCAGAGACAATCAATAGGGTCAGCTGTGCATTTTCGGACGAGTCGGAGAGGCTGATGCCGTACTTGCTCACACCTTGCTTTAGGTCGATTAGGAAGGGCGTGTTTTTGCCCGGCGCCTGTATGAACAGTGTTTTAAATGGAAACTGCATGTCCTCTTTCCCGCGCATATGGAAGCCACACGCACTGATTAATGTGATGAGCGCGAGCATCGGGGTGATTAGTAATTTTGTACACATCGGGGTTTTCCTTGAGTCAGGTTACTATGTTAATCAGGCGTCCAGGCACGATTATAATTTTCTTGGCGGGTTGGCCGGCTAATAATTTTTCAACGGACGGGTGCGCCAAAGCGAGCCCCTCAAGCGTGGTAGGATCGGCATCCTTTGCCGCGTGCAGTCTGCCACGTAGCTTCCCGTTCACCTGAATGATTAGCTCTACCTCGTCTTGCTCCAGTGCGTTCGTGTCCGCCTCTGGCCAGGCGGCAGACAAGATGTTCTCGCCGTAACCCAGCTCCTGCCAGAGCGCCTGTGTGATGTGTGGCGTGATGGGGGAAAGCAGGCGCAGCAGGATGCTAAATCCATTTGCGATGATGGCCTCTTTTGTGCTTGCGTCGGGCGACGCCGCAATCATTTGTTGTTCTAGCGCGTTCAGTATTTTCATGCAGGCCGATGCCATGGTGTTAAATTGCAGACGCTGCAGGTCAAAGTTCGCTTTTTTTAGAGCGACGTGCATCTCTCGGTGCGCCCCTCTTTGTTCGCTTGTCATGGTTTTTGGACAACACTCTTTTGGCGCATTGTGGCCCTTGTTGTGATTCGCCCTAATTAGACCTTGGTTTGAGTGGGCAAAGCTCCATATGCGCTTCATGAATCGAAACGCGCCCTCAACACCAGCGTCAGACCACTCCAGCGTTTGCTCTGGGGGTGCTGCAAATATTATAAAAAAGCGCGCGGTGTCGGCGCCATACTGATCGATAATGATCTGTGGATCCACGCCATTATTTTTAGACTTGGACATTTTTTCTGTGTTGCCAATAATCACTGGCAGGCCATCAGAGCGAAGCTTGGCACCAAACGGACGCCCACGGGAATCCGTCTCTATGTTCACCTCGGCGGGGCTGATCCATAGTTTCTTGCCCGCTCGATCTTCGCGAAAAAATGTTGGTGCTATTACCATGCCCTGAGTGAGCAGGTTGGTGAATGGCTCGCTGTGGGATGCTGGCGTTGTTGCGACAGGAAGCGCGCTGTCAAACAGCCCCGCATCGCGCATTAATTTGTTAAAGAATCGCGCATACAGCAAATGCAAGATGGCGTGCTCGATGCCGCCGATGTATTGGTCAACGGGCAGCCAGTAGTTGGCTCGTTCGTCTACTAGGCCGGTGTTGCAGTCTGGGCTGGTGTAACGTGCGTAGTACCAGGAAGACTCGACAAAGGTGTCCATTGTGTCGGTTTCACGCTTTGCCGCTCCATGGCACTTCGGGCAGGTTGTTTTGTAAAACGCTGGCATGTCCCCCAGGGGCGAGCCCGTGCCGGTGATGGTCACGTCTTCTGGCAAGACAACGGGCAGCTGCTCATCGGGTACGGGTACGCTACCACATGTTGGACAGTGGATGATGGGGATTGGGCAGCCCCAGTAGCGTTGGCGTGATATGCCCCAGTCGCGCAACCTGAACTGGGTGCGTCTGGCCCCTAGTTTTTTTTCTTCTAGGTCGCTCGCGATAGCATCAAAGGCCTGTTGGAAGCCTAGTCCGTCGTACCTGCCGGAGTTGATGCAGGCACCATTCTTTTCTTCGTACCAGCTGTGCCAGAGGCTTGTTGTAAAGCTACCACTAGCGGGAGCGGACTCTGGGCTTCCCTCACTTTGGGCTTTGTGGGCAGCAATGACTTGCTTGATTGGCAGGTTAAATTTTTGAGCAAACTCAAAGTCGCGCTTGTCATGCGCGGGGACCGCCATCACTGCACCCTCGCCGTAATGCATTAACACATAGTTGGCCACCCACACCGGCAGCAATTCGTCAGTGAGCGGGTGGCTAACAAACAGGCCGGTGTCCATGCCCCGCTTCTCCATCGTCGCCATATCGGCTTCCGCTGTCCCGCTGTTTTTGCACTCGGCAATGAAGTCGGCAAGCGCCGAGCTTTTTGCTGCCGCCTGTGCTGCCAACGGATGCTCCGCTGCGATTGCGACATAGGTTGCACCCATTAGGGTATCGGGGCGCGTGGTATAGACCTGCAGCATACCCGTCGCCCCGATACTTTTTGGGTCGTAGGGGAAGCGTACGTCGCAACCAAAGCTTTTGCCGATCCAATTGCGTTGCATGGTCTTGACCTGCTCCGACCAACCATCGAGCTGATCAAGATCGGCAAGCAGCTCCTCGGCATACTGAGTGATGCGCATGAAGTACATCGGGACATCACGCTTCTCCACCAAGGCACCCGATCGCCAGCCGCGCCCATCAATTACCTGTTCATTGGCCAGCACCGTCTGGTCAACCGGGTCCCAGTTCACAGAGGCTGTTTTTTTGTAAACTAGGCCGCGCTGAAATAGGCGTGTGAATAACCACTGCTCCCATCGGTAGTAGTCCGGCTTGCAGGTGGTTAGCTCGCGCGACCAATCTACGGCAAGCCCAAGGCTCTGTAGTTGCGCACGCATGGCGTCAATGTTGGAGTAGGTCCACGCAGCGGGCGGAACCCCGTGTGTGAGGGCGGCATTTTCAGCGGGCAAGCCAAAGGCATCCCAGCCCATCGGTTGTAAAACATTGAATCCCTTCATGTGGTGATGGCGTGACAGCACATCGCCGATGGTATAGTTGCGCACGTGCCCCATGTGCAACTTGCCGGATGGGTAGGGGAACATCGAGAGGCAGTAATATTTTGGTTTGTCAGACCAATCTTTTGCGTGGAAGGCCCGCTCCCGCTGCCAGTATTGTTGTGTGTCAGCTTCGATGACTTTCGGTTTATAATCTTGTTGCATTTTGGTTTCTGCGTTGACTCGTCCAGGCGACATTATAACGGCATAATCCTGCAGCAAGCTTAGTGCGAGCCGACGTTTGGGCACGGGTGGCGTGCTGGAGTGTGTTAGATGCGCGGTTCTGCTAGAATTTTGTCAAAATGAACTTTATATTCCTTATTGGGAGAACCTTACTATGTCCCGCAAGTATCCAGTGATTGCCGTGACCGGCTCCTCTGGCGCCGGCACCACCACCGCCAAACGTGCCTTTGAAAACATTTTTCGCCGCGAGCATATCAACGCCGCCGTAGTTGAGGGTGATAGCCTTCACAGCCTGGATCGCGTAGGGTTCCGTGCCGCCATGGCCGAGGCGGCCGAGGCGGGAAATCATTCGTTTAGCCACTTCGGACCACAAGCCAACCATTTTGACAAGATTGAGGCCACCTTTAAGTCATATGGTGATACCGGCTCTTGCAAGCGCCGTTACTACATCCATAGCGATGCCGAGGCAAAGGAGCTGAATGCTCGCCTTGGTGTCAACCTGGGCCCTGGACAGTTCACGCCGTGGGAGGACATCGCCGCTGGCTCAGACCTGCTGTTTTATGAGGGGTTGCATGGCATGGTCAAGACAGATGCCGTGGATGCAGCTAAGCATGTTGACCTTAGTATTGGTGTCGTTCCAATAGTTAATCTGGAGTGGATACAGAAAATTCATCGTGACCAGGCTGAGCGTGGCTACTCTGCTGAGGCAACCGTGGACACCATCCTGCGGCGCATGCCGGACTACGTTAACTACATCACGCCCCAATTCTCTCGCACCGATATTAATTTTCAGCGCGTGTCGACAGTGGACACATCAAATCCCTTCATCGCACGCGATATTCCAACGCCGGACGAGAGCTTTGTGGTAATTCGTTTTCGTGATACCAAGGGCGTAGACTTTTCTTGTCTGCTTGACATGATCGAGAGTTCTTTTATGTCACGCTCAAACACCATTGTGGTACCGGGTGGCAAGATGAGCTTCGCAATGGAGGTTATTTTGGCCCCAATCATGCGCGACATGATTCAGAACAAGAATAAGTAGCCATTTGATTTGATGTCGGCGGGGAGCCAGGCGAAGTTCCTGGCCCCCTGTTTTTTTTGGTGCCCTTAAACATGGACTTTCTTTCGGGGCTCAATCCTGAGCAACGCGCAGCGATAACCCTGCCCAATCAATCGGCATTAATTTTAGCTGGTGCCGGCAGCGGCAAAACGCGCGTACTTACAACGCGTATCGCGTGGCTGATTAGTACCGGACAGGTTAGCCCGCATGGTATTTTGGCCGTTACTTTTACCAACAAGGCGGCAAAGGAGATGCTCGTGCGATTGTCCGCGATGCTGCCGATTAACGCGCGTGGACTGTGGATGGGCACCTTTCATGGGTTATGCAATAGGATGTTGCGCGCCCATTATCGAGAGGCGGGATTGCCGCAAACATTCCAGATCTTGGATAGCGCAGATCAGCTTGCTACCATTAAGAGGTTAATGAAGACGCTGAATGTGGACGATGAGAAATTCAAACCTCGCGAGGTGCAAAATTTTATCAGCGGGAGCAAGGAGAGCGGGCAGCGCGCACACGAGGTGGAGGCCGCCGATTCGTATACGCGACGAAAGGTTGAAATTTTCGCGGCCTACGATGAGCAGTGTCAGCGCGAGGGTGTGGTGGACTTCTCCGAGCTGCTGCTGCGCTGTTATGAGCTACTGTTGCACAATCACCAGCTGCGAGATCACTATCAGGCCCGCTTTTGTCATATCCTGGTAGACGAGTTTCAGGACACAAACCGACTGCAGTATCAGTGGCTTAAGTTGCTGGCCGGGCAGCGCAATGCTCTGTTTGCGGTGGGCGATGACGACCAGTCTATCTATGCGTTTCGTGGCGCTAATGTTGGGAACATGCAGGAGTTGACGCGCGACTTCAATGTGCAGAGCGTGCTTAAGCTGGAGCAGAACTACCGCTCACATGGCAATATCTTGGATGCTGCCAATGCGCTTATTAAAAATAATCGTAGTCGCCTCGGGAAGAATTTGTGGACATCGGAAAGCAAGGGCGAGTTATTGCACGTGTACGAGGCGTCAACCGATGCGGAGGAGTCTAGATTTATTGTTGACGAGGTGCGCCGCCTCAACACTGAGGGCGTGCGCCTTTCCGAGATGGCGGTGCTATATCGCTCTAATACCCAGTCGCGCATCATTGAGCATGCACTGGTTTCAGCGGGAGTGCCTTACCGAGTGTATGGCGGACTTAGATTTTTCGACAGGCAGGAGATAAAACACGCGCTAGCCTACCTGCGGCTAATACAAAACTCTAGCGACGACAGTGCGTTACTGCGTGTCATTAATTTTCCAACGCGAGGCATTGGCATGCGCACCATTGAGCAGCTGCAGGAGTGGGCGCGCACAAAAAATGTCAGCCTGTGGCAGGCGTCCAAAGATGTGGGTGGGAAGCCCGCGGCATTCGTGACATTGATTGAGGCCATGGCCGCTGCTGCATCTGAGCTGCCCTTGCCGGAGGCAATCGATCAGGTGCTGCTGCATAGCGGCCTGCTTGCACATTATCAGAATGAGGTGGGAGCCAAACAGCGCGAAGCCCAAGAACGCCTAGAAAATCTCAATGAATTGATCAACGCTGCAACCCTGTTTGTGCATGAGAATGAGGACGATAGTCTTACTGCTTTCCTGACCCATGCGGTGCTTGAGTCAGGCGAAAACCAGGCAGAGGCCAACGTGGACGCGCTCCACCTGATGACGGCACACGCATCCAAGGGCCTGGAGTTTCATGCTGTGTTTATGAGTGGACTGGAGGAGGGCCTGTTTCCCCACCAGAACAGCCACACGACAGACGCGGGGGTGGACGAGGAGCGTCGCCTAATGTATGTCGCCGTAACGCGTGCACGGCGCAGGCTGTATCTAACTTTTGCAAAAAGTCGCATGTTACATGGGCAGGTAAACTACAGCCTGATGTCCAGTTTTTTGCGTGAGCTCCCGGATGAGTTGCTGCACTGGGTTACGCCACGCGTGGCCGCGCACAAGAATCTTGGCTATTCAGCTAGCCCATCCGCCACTGGATCGACGCCTTCAGATCAGTGGGGGTCTGCTGCGCGTGCGGGCGTACCGGGTTCCCCGTGGCATGTCAGCCAAGCAGTGCATCACATCAAATTTGGTGAGGGGGTTATAGTGAACGTGGAGGGCGGCGGCCTGGACATGCGCGTACAGGTAAATTTTCGTTCGGCTGGCACGAAGTGGCTGGCACTAGAGTACGCAAAGCTCACCCCGGTTTGATGGAGGCTCGCGTGCCCGTGTTTTTGGTTAATCTAGCCCGACCGCTCATTTGTGGGAGGCGCGTTTCGTTATTGCTTGTTCTGCTGCAGCAGCCCGTGCCTTGCGTATCTTTTCAGCAATAAGGCTCTTATCCGGACACTGCTGTGCGATTGTTTTTACGTCCACGGTTTGGGTTGCCGCCAACACGCGCAGCAAGTGATCCGCCTGCGGGTAGTCTTTCTGTGAGACCTCCGACAGCGTGCGTGCATTTGAGGCGCACGCCTGCAGCAGATGTGTGAAGCGTTGCGGCCTACGCCATGCATCGCAATTTTGCAGCAGATCTATGATGCTATCGTGGCCCAGCTCGAGGACGCGTTGTATCTCGCTGTAGTAATGCGCCATCAGCAGGCCGAGGTCGCGACACTCATTGGTTGCACGAAGACGCAGACACATGGTGTGCAACAGGTCTGCGTCGCCTTTTATGTGGGCGACGTTATGCGCCAGCACAGAGAATCGCACCGCCAGTGGGTGCCTATGTTGTGCCGCGTCATCTAGCGCCAGCATGGCATGCGTACCGTAGTTGACCCCATTGCTTTTTTCGGGCGTCATGGATGTATTAAACAGGGCGTCTATCTCAGGCAATGCCCTAGCCAATGCCCCGCAGTTGCGCAGTGTGGTAAAAAAACGTGATGGATTTTTTTCCATTAAGCCGCGTGCCAGCTCTTGCCATGTACGCTCAGGCACCAGTGCGTCGACCTCTCCGCCCTTGACCATTTCTCGCATTAACGCCAACGTTTCGGGGGATACACTAAAACCAAAGCGTGCCACAAAGCGTGCCGCGCGCAGAATTCGTACGGGGTCTTCGCTGAATGCCGGGCTAACGTGACGTAAAATACCAGCGCGCAAATCAGTGATACCGTTATGAGGATCAATTAACCGACCGTCCATGTCGCGTGCGATGGCGTTGATGGTAAAGTCGCGGCGTAACAAATCTTGGCTTAGCGTTACCTCGGGTGAGGCGTTAATGGCGAAGCCCCGGTAGCCGGATTTGGTTTTGCGTTCGGTCCGCGCTAGCGCATACTCTTCGTGTGTGCTGGGATTCAAGAACACTGGGAAATCTTTGCCAACTGGCTTGTATCCGCGCGCGATCATGGCTTCGGGTGTGCTGCCCACAACCACCCAGTCACGGTCGTTTACGGGGAGACCAAGCAGGTCATCACGTATGGCGCCACCCACACTGTAAACCTCTAGATCGCTATCTTTCATCGGGGACGCTTTGCTGGTTGGCGGCGTCCTTTGCTGCAATCACGCCTAGTCGTTGTTTTAGTGATTGTTGTGGTTGACCAAAGAGCTGGGAGTAGTACATCGTGTTGCTCATTACTTTTTTGACGTAGCCGCGCGTCTCATCAAACGGTATGTTTTCTGCGTAAATGGCCCCCTCTAGGGCGCTTTCGCCACGCCACTTTCGAGCGCGCCCAGGCCCGGCATTGTAGGCAGCAGAGGCCAGCACTGGATTGTTATCAAATGATGTGAGAACTGTTTTCATATAATAAGTGCCAAACCTAAAGTGCGTATCCATTTTATTCATAAGCGCCTGGCGAAAGGTCTTAATGTCTAATTGTTTTGCTATCCAGCGTGCCGTGGCTGGCATGATTTGCATAAGTCCAGCCGCGCCCACGGGCGACTTTGCCTGACTGATGAAACGACTTTCTTGCCGTATTAGCCCGTAGACCCAGGCCTCATCTAAGTTATTTTTGCGAATGTGATCATGCAGGGCCTCCCGGTGGGGCGCAAGATAGCGCAGGCCGAAGTTATGTAGCTGTACAGTGCGATCGGCGGTGTTGATGGCGTGGTCATACATGCCGTTTCGGCGGGCGATTTCGGCTGCTGCCAGCAGGTGCTTGTCGTCAAGCTTGCGTGCTGTCCACGCCCACTCCTTGGCGGCATCTGTGCGTAAGCCCATGCGATACAGGGCCAATGTGCGCTGGATGACTGGTTGCGCAAGCACTTCATCTATGGCTGCGTTGTCTGGCTGCAGGTTGGCTGGCATGGTTGTGGCGAGAGGTATGCCAAGCTCTTCCGCAGACAGTTGCCCATAAAAATTATGCTCCCCACTTAGCTCAGAAAACAGGACATTCGCCTCTGCTGTGCCACCCCATGACTGGAGGGCGCGTGCTTTCCAGTAGCGCCAGACGCCCTCGTGCTGCTGCTGCGGCGCCATGACATTGATGCTTGCCCAAACCTCATGCCAGTTTTGAGTAAGTAGCGCAGTTCGAGCACGCCAGGCCAACTGTTGTTCGGTTAGGGGAGTGTCGCCCGCAGCCTTGTACCAATCTAGTGCACGAGAGTCTCGTTGCCGTGCGGCTTCGTAACCCAGCCATCCGTAAAAATAAGACTGCTCGTTTGCGGGAAAGTGAGCCGACCTCTCCATCCAGTGCGCGAACGCTAGTTGCGGAGATTTTTTGGCCAATCGTTGCAAAGCAAACAGCGCCACCGCACGTCGCGCCTCCGAGGCGTTGTCGAGGTTGGTCGTGGCAAGATAGTGTGCCGGATTGGTGGCGGCACTGGCTAGCTCCGATGAGGTGATGATGTCGGGAGTGGGCAGCTTTTCTGATAGCCGACTGGCCAGCCGTAGGTTGCCCGCCTCTAGTGCCAGGCGCACGCGCACGCGGATATCTGACACGCTAATGACGCCGCTGGCTATTGCCGCGTTGAGTGGGGGGTTGCAGCTTTCCGGCAACTCCGTGCCACTGACTAACCAAAGGTTGCGTGCTTCATGTGGGACCTGTTTGTCTTGCAGATGTTGACGCGACTGTAGCGCGTAACAAGTCAGTTCGGTATCTCCGCCAACCAGATGCGGGTACTGTGCCGCAAAGTCATCCCACCGTTGTTTTTTCCCAAGCAGCTTCAGCCACTCCCCGCGCATCTGGTTTATTACGGGGGTATCTTCGGGGCGCGCCAAAAATTCCAGAATGTGCGGCTCGCCGACCGTCTCTAGGCGTAGACGCAGCTGATAGTAAGCTACGTATGGCTCTAGCGGGGATTGCTTGAGTCGTGTCGCTACACGATCAAGCTTCACTAAGTCACCAGCCCTGAATGCGTCACGCGCGACAAGAAAATCTGCGTCCTGGCTTGCCACGGCCCATGCGGGCACGGCAAACAATAAAGCCACAATGCTTATTGACGCACACACAAGTGACGCTCTTGTAGATTTCAGTTTGCTGGCCATGTTTTTTTGACTGTTGGGTGCCCGGGTGGTTGTTGAGCCGGTTTACTTATACTGCAATGAGGGGATTTCTCCTAATGTTGGCGAGCGTCGCTCTGGATCTAAGCTTAACGCACACACCCAATCAACAAATTGATTTTGTAGATATAAATATAAAAATATGGCAGATTCAGGGGGGCTCTGTGATGCGGGCCTCGTGAATTTATGTACTTCTATGATCGTGGTGCCGCTGAAAGCAATCAATGGACACTCTATATGCGTGGAGGCTGGATGCAAAAGCCTGTAAAATACCGAACTAGAAAAGTTCTACTAATCATAGCAAGGGGAGCACATGAGTAAAAGCCTAACGCAGTTTATTGTCGAAGAACAAAAGCGGGTGCCAAGTGCGGGGGGCGACCTCGTTGGGCTACTCGACAATATTGTGGTTGCCTGTAAGCAAATTGCCAGCAGCATTAACAGGGGTGGCCTGGCTGGTGTGCTGGGGAGCGCGGGCAGCGAAAACGTTCAGGGTGAGACACAGAAAAAGCTGGATGTGATTACCAATGATATTTTTATTGGGGCAAACGAGTGGAGCGGCCACCTCACTGCCATGGCATCCGAAGAGATGGATGATGTGTGCCCCATCCCCACCCAATACCAGAAAGGCAAGTACCTGCTGGCGTTTGATCCGTTGGATGGGTCGTCCAACATCGACGTAAACATCTCTGTGGGCACCATCTTCTCGATTTTGTGTTGCCCCGACGGTGTGACCAATCCAACCGCAAAAGATTTTTTGCAGCCAGGTGCCAAGCAGGTTTGTGCTGGCTACGCGTTGTATGGGCCCTCAACAATGATGGTGCTCACCACTGGACACGGTGTAAATGGCTTTACCTTAGATGGTGGTATCGGGGAGTTTATGCTGACCCACCCAAATATGACCATTCCGGCTGACACTCAAGAGTTTGCCATTAATATGTCTAATCAGCGTTTTTGGGAGGCCCCGGTGCAGCGCTATGTTGATGAATGCGTTAAGGGTAAAACTCCCGGAGGTCGAGAAAAAAACTTTAACATGCGCTGGGTGGCCTCGATGGTTGCAGAGGTGCACCGTATATTAATTCGGGGGGGCATCTTCATGTACCCATTTGATAACAAAGAAGCAGGCAAGGCGGGTAAGTTGCGCTTACTGTATGAGGCCAATCCGATGTCCTTTATTGTGGAACAAGCGGGAGGCCTGAGCTCGACCGGCCGTGAGCGCATTATGGATTTACAGCCGGTTGGCTTGCATCAGCGTGTGCCGGTGATTCTTGGCTCTAAAAATGAGGTGGAACGCGTGGTGGGCTATCATCGCGAAACTTGATGCCATCAAGCGAAGTGGCCATCCGTTAATTAAAAAACAGCTGGACGGGCTGGCGTGTCTTGTGGATGTTATGAGGCCCAGCTAAGAAAATAGGCAGTCATCGATGGCTGGACGCGCTGCTGAGCAGCTTTTCTAGTTCTGCGGCCGGCCTGAATCCGGGAACCAGGACACCATCAGAAAAGACCAGCACTGGAGTGCCGTTTATATTTAGCTTTTGGCTAAGCTCCATTAGTTTAGTGGTGGGAGCGACGCAGGTGCTCGCAGGGGGCTGTACTTTGTTCAGCATTAGTTTGTCCCATGCCCCAACCTGATCTTTGCTGCACCAAACGCCCTGCACCTTCTTGTCGGAGCCGGGGAATATGGACAACATAAATATATACAATGTGACATTGTCTACATTTTGTAGCTCACGCTCTAGTTTCTGACAAAAGCCACAATTTGGATCACTAAAGTAAGCCATTTTTCTTTGACCGCCACCCTTGACCTTTTTGATCGCAAGATTAAATGGCAGCCCATTGAAATCCAGGGCAAATAATTTTCTAGAGCGCTCCTCTGTTAAGTTTCGCAAAGCCTTACGATCATGGGCGTCATAAATGTTGCCGCTGATAAGATAGCGCGCATCTTTGTCCGTATAAAATAACTGGTCCTGTGTAATCACCTCGTACAAATCAAGAATGTCGGCCTTGTTAACTTTTTCAACCTTGCCAAGCTGCGGGTAATTTGTTTGTAAAATGCTTTTAATCTGGGTGGTGTCGGCGTAAACATTGGGCAAGTTAAACAAAACTAACAATATCAAAAATAGCTTCATCGAGGCGGATCCTGTGCGGGTTTAGTTGAGGGCGTGGCGAGCCAACATTTTTTTGAGCGGAGTAATGTGGTTGGTGGCGGCAAGGCCAAGGTTACGTGCGATGCGTAGCGCCGGATTATGGTTGTTGAATAACCTTTTCATCATGTCAGTGGTAAGCAGAAGCGAGAGAACGTCTTCTTTTCGAGTGCGCTCATAGCGGCGCAGCAAGCTGAGGTTGCCGCAGTCTGTTTGTGCCCCACGCTGCAATAATACCTGTGCTAGCTGACGGACATCACGGAATCCTAGGTTAACGCCCTGTCCGGCAAGGGGGTGTATGCTGTGCGCAGCATCCCCCACCAACGCCAAGCGTGGCTTAACAAGTCGGGGTGGGCTTAGCATGCGTAGCGGGAAGGCAACGGGAGGCGTAATTAGTCGCAGCTCGCCTAGGGTGTGATGTGAGGCGATCGCGATTTGCGCACACAACTCCTCGGGCGACAGCCCGAGGAGAGTGGCGGACTTTTCTGGACTTACCGACCACACCATTGAAATCATCTGCTGCGGCAGGGGCAACAAGGCCAGAATGCCGTCTGGCTGAAACCATTGGAATGCTGTGGCTCGGTGTAATTTTTCGGTTGTGAAGTTTGCCACAACGCCATGCTGATTATAAGGTGTGAGTGGTGCAACAATGCCAGCTTGTTGTCGCACCCACGATCCGGCGCCATCCGCACCAACCACTAGCCGTGCTGAAAGCGTCTGCCCATCTTCTAGCCGTAGTTGGGCGGCGTCATCATGCCAAACTAGACTGTTGCAGCGGACCGGGCGGAACAGGGTCGGACCGTTATGTTTTTGTAACTCTTGCCATAATGCCTCTTCGAGCTGGGCATTTTCTAAGATGAACGCCAGCTCTGAGACCCCTAGCTGATAGGCGCTGAAATTAAGCTCCGCGCCCTCGTCTCCAAAGACACGCATGGCTTCGACTGGCTGCACGCGGCTCATGTCTAACTTTTGCCACGCGTTGCATTGTGCAAGAAAGGTTGCTGTACCAGGGCTTATGGCGTAAATGCGGTTGTCCCAAATTTTGGGCTGGGGGGCCGGTGGGGGTTGAGCCTCAAGCAGCGCTACGGAGAGCCCGCTGGGCTTTAGTGCGCAGGCCAGGCTGGCACCAACTGGGCCGCCGCCTATAATCAGGACATCAAATGTCATCACTACAATAACTTATCACTTTGGGGTCAGCAATGATAGCACGAGAGGCCCGATTAACTTATAATCCGCCCCCTTGTTGGAAAAGTCATGCGCATCGGCCCCTATCATCTTAAAAACAATTTAATTGTTGCCCCTATGGCGGGGGTAACCGATAGGCCATTCCGTATGTTATGCAAGAGCTTGGGCGCGGGGATGGCGGTAAGCGAAATGGTGGCGTCTAATTCTTTGTTATACGGGTCTCATAAAACCAGGCGACGCGCTAACCATGATGGCGAAGTCGATCCAATCTCGGTACAAATTGTAGGGACGGACCCAAAAATGTTGGCGCTGGCTGCGCAGTATAATGTCGATGAGGGTGCACAAATTATCGATATAAACATGGGTTGCCCAGCAAAAAAAATATGCAACGTGATGGCGGGCTCCGCTTTGTTGCAAAATGAAATACTGGTGGCGCGGATACTGGAGGCAGTGGTTGGTGCGGTGGCCGTGCCTGTAACGCTTAAGATACGCACTGGCTGGGATAAAAGTAATCGTAACGCAGTTGGTATTGCTCAAATTGCTGAAAAAAGTGGCATTCAGGCGCTTGCCATTCACGGCAGAACGCGTGCGTGTGCTTATACAGGCGACGCAGAGTATGACACCATTGCTGCGGTAAAGGCCAGCGTGGCAATCCCAGTGATTGCCAACGGTGACATCAGTACCCCAGAAAAGGCGTGCTACGTTTTAAAGAAAACCGGTGCAGATGCCGTCATGATAGGACGTGCCGCACAGGGTCGCCCATGGTTGTTTCGTGAGATTGAGCATTACATAAAGACTGGCACACACCTGCCCCCACCAAAAATAGATGAGGTGAGTCGTGTTTTGCTTGGGCACGTGCACGAGCTTTATGCTTTCTATGGCGACTACACTGGCTTGCGTGTGGCACGCAAGCACATCTCTTGGTACACGAGAGGACTCGTTGGCTCTGCGCTATTTCGTCATCAGATGAACCAACTAGAGAGCAGCGCTGAACAACTGATGGCCATACATAATTTTTTTGATGAGCAATTGCAACACGACGCCCCATTACCTTTTTTTGAGAAGAAGCAAGATGTCCAAGAAAGTCGATCCGTTACTGTGTGAGAGCGCCATCGCCCAGTGCGTGCGCGAATCAATGTGGGCATACCTCGAACACCTTGGGGGAGCTTGCCCCGCCCATGGCATTCATGAAATGTTGATGGCTTGCGTTGAGAAGCCATTGATTGAGGTTGCCCTGCAATACACCAACAACAATAAAACACAGGCAGCCAAGCTATTGGGTATCAATCGAAATTTATTAAATAATAAAATTCAACAGCACGGCATTTTGACTGAGGTGCTTGACGCTCGATTGAATACTCGAAGAGTGCGCAAGATTGTTGTGAGCTCTAAACCCGTCAAGAAAATTAAAAACAAAGGCCAGCCATGATGGCAATCGCACGAGCTCTTATTAGCGTATCAGACAAGTCGGGTGTGCTAGAGTTTGCCAAGGGCTTGCAACATCTTGGCGTTGTTATTTTGTCTACCGGCGGCACGGCTAAAATGCTTGCTGATAATGGCGTTCTGGTCACGGAGGTCGCCGACTATACCGGCTTTCCAGAGATGTTGGATGGACGCGTGAAGACGCTGCAGCCGAAGATTCATGCTGGCATCCTGGCGCGACGAGACTTGCTGGAGCATGTTGCCACACTTAAAGCCCATGACATTCCAATGATTGACTTGGTGGTGGTTAATTTGTACCCCTTCGGCGCCACCGTAAACAAGCTAGACTGTAAGCTAGCAGACGCCATTGAAAATATTGATATTGGCGGCCCAACCATGGTGCGTGCCGCAGCAAAAAACTATCAACACGTTGCCGTTGTTACCGACTCGAACGACTACAGCACAATTTTGTCTGAAATGCAGGCCAATGGCGGAGCAGTTTCTGATCGGACACGCTTTAATTTAGCTAAAAAAGCCTTTTCACACACCGCTGCATATGATGGTGCAATTAGCAATTATCTTACTGGAATTGAAGATGACGGGACACACAACACCTATCCGACGCAGATAAATTTTAATTTTACAAAGCTACAAGACATGCGGTACGGTGAGAATCCACATCAAAGTGCAGCCCTCTACCGTGACCTCAATGCAATGCCTGGCGGCATTACTGACTACACCCAACTGCAAGGCAAGGAACTCTCCTATAACAATATTGGCGATGCTGACGCGGCATGGGAGTGCGTAAAGACATTTGAGCAGCCAGCATGTGTCATTGTTAAGCACGCAAATCCTTGTGGAGTGGCTGTGGCTGATACACTACTCGATGCCTACAAAATGGCTTATGCAACGGATCCAACCTCCGCATTTGGCGGCATCATTGCTATAAATCGTGAGTTAGACGTGGGCACCGCCACCGCTATTGTTGCCAATCAATTTGTTGAGGTGATTGTTGCGCCATCGGCAACAGAGGCGGCGCGACAGACTGTGGCAGCCAAACAAAATATACGTCTGCTTACCGTGCCCCTACTTAAAACAAGCAATCAGTATGATTTGAAGCGAGTGGGCGGCGGCTTGCTGATGCAGTCAAACGATACACTGGACGTGCGGCTCGAGCAGCTCCATGTGGTCAGCAGGGTGCAGCCAAGCGTCGAGCAATTGCGCGATTTATTGTTTGCTTGGCGTGTGGCAAAGTATGTAAAATCAAATGCCATTGTGTTTTGCAAGGACGGGCACACCTTGGGTGTGGGTGCGGGGCAGATGAGCCGCGTAGACAGCACACGCATCGCCACAATCAAGGCACAAAATGCAGCTCGCAGCTTGGTTGACTCAGTGGTGGCCTCGGATGCTTTTTTTCCATTCCGGGATGGCATAGACGTGCTGGCCAAGGCAGGCGCGAAAGCGGTAATTCAGCCTGGCGGCAGCATGCGTGACAACGAAGTTATTGCGGCAGCAGACGAGCTGGGGTTGGCGATGGTGTTTACTGGTTATCGACACTTTAGGCATTAGAGAGTTAGGTCTTGTAGATTGTGGTATCTAAAATTAGATGGTGGCGACCTTGAGGCTATACAAAGAGATCTTGATCTGCCTCGCCCACTTCAAATTTTCTTCCCCCGCTTGTTTTTGTAAGCCCTGGGCGGAACTATGAAAATTTTAGTTATCGGTGGTGGTGGAAGAGAGCATGCATTGGCTTGGCGCTTGGCGCAGGCTGCCAGAGTGCAGGTGGTGTATGTTGCCCCAGGCAATGCTGGCACAGCGCTTGAGAGCGGCGTGAAGAACGTTGACATCATAGCCACCGCGGACCTTATCGCATTCGCACATCGTGAACAAATATACCTTACCATAGTTGGTCCAGAGACCCCATTGGCAGACGGAATCGTGAACGATTTTCGTGCTGCCGGTCTAAAAATATTTGGTCCCACCAGGGCTGCGGCGCAATTAGAAAGTTCCAAGGAATTCGCTAAAAAGTTTATGGTGCGGCACAACATTCCCACCGCATCCTATCAAGCCTTTGAAAGCGTGGCAGATGCATGTGCCTATGTGGAAAAAAACGGCGCCCCTGTTGTTATCAAGGCGGATGGCTTGGCTGCGGGCAAAGGGGTGGTTGTGGCGATGACCGTGCAGGAGGCCTGTGATGCGATAGCCATGATGTTGTCAAATAATAAATTTGGCGAGCCTGGCGTGCGACTAATAATTGAAGAATTTATAGTTGGTAAAGAGGCCAGCTTTATTGTCATGGTGGATGGTGACCACGCTTTGCCTTTGGCGACCAGTCAAGATCACAAGCGACTATTGGATGGGGATTGCGGCCCAAATACCGGCGGGATGGGTGCGTATTCGCCCGCACCGATGGTCACCCCCGAGTTGCATGCGCGCGTGTTGCGCGAAGTAATTATGCCAGTAATAAGGGGGATGAAAGAAGAGGGAAATTCCTATACTGGGTTTTTGTATGCCGGCCTGATGATAGATTCACAGAGCAACTATAAAGTTCTAGAATTTAATTGTCGCATGGGTGATCCAGAGACTCAGCCAATTATGCTGCGCTTAAAGAGTGACTTGTTGATGCTATTGGAGCACGCAGTTGAAGGAACCCTAAATAAAGTGGAGGCAGAGTGGGATAGGCGCGCTGCACTCGGCGTGGTATTGGCTGCCGCCAACTATCCAAGCGCATCAAGAAAAGATGATGTCATCACGGGCTTACCGAAAACGCAGGAAGACGCACATGTTTTTCATGCCGGCACCCGACTTTTGGACGGCAGGCTGGTTACTAGTGGCGGACGGGTGCTGTGCGTTACCGCGCTAGGCGATAGTGTTGTGGCTGCTCAGCGACGCGCTTACCAGATTGCCGAAGAAATTTATTTTGATGGCTGCCAGATGCGTCACGATATTGGTCACCAGGCCGTCCCCCCCAAGGGACGGACACCAACGGACGATTGATGTTCGTGTTTGTGACGTTGCGATGGCCACTTTGCGATCCGACAAGATTCGGGCACGGTCAGACGCTAGATACAAGGCCGACACGAATTATTGTTTCTTCAGATTAATATAAATATTAAGCTCATTGGGGGAAGACATGGACAGTGCTTCGGTTAAAAATTTCTTACTGGAACTGCAGGATACGATTGTGGCTCGCTTGGAGGAGGTGGACGGCAATAAATTTCGACGCGACAGCTGGAGTCGCCCGGAGGGCGGCGGCGGCCGAAGTTGCATTCTTGAGGAGGGGAGCGTGCTTGAGCGTGGCGGAGTGGCCTTCTCTCACGTCATGGGAGACAAGATGCCACCTTCGGCCACGGCACATCGTCCGGAATTGGCGGGGTGCAAGTGGGAGGCGCTAGGCGTATCGCTGGTCTTTCACCCACGAAACCCTTACGCTCCGACAGTTCACATGAATGTGCGTATGTTTATGGCGAAAAAGAATGATGATGAGGTTGCCTTTTGGTTTGGCGGAGGGATGGATCTGACTCCTTACTATGGCTTTGCAGACGATGCTGTGCACTTTCATAAAACTTGTCAGAATGCCCTGATGCCCTTCGGCAACCATCTTTTTCCAAAGTACAAGAAGTGGTGCGATGAATATTTTTTTCTTAAGCATCGTAACGAACCACGAGGTGTTGGCGGCATATTCTTTGATGACTTGAGTGAGCCAGATTTTGCCACCGCCTTCGCTATTCAACAAAGTGTTGGAAATAGTTTTATCGCTGCTTATGTGCCCATATTGGAGCGCCGAAAAGATATGCCTTATGGGGAGCGCGAGCGCGATTTTCAGTTGTATCGTCGTGGGCGCTACGTAGAATTCAATTTAGTGATAGATAGGGGCACCATTTTCGGCTTACAAAGCAACGGGCGCATAGAATCCATCTTGTTATCCATGCCACCTTTGGTGAAGTGGCGCTATGATTGGCATCCGGAGAAGGATTCGCCCGAGGCGGAGCTTTATGAGCAGTTTTTGGTGCCAAAAAACTGGGTGTAACCGGCTTGCTTGTTGAGTTAAGTCACAAGGGCGTCAACGCGTGGCTTTTAGACAATGCGTCCGCCGCTAACTCGTTCTATTCCTGCTAGGTCACGCTCTGATAGTATTGTGTTGAATCCAGCCCGCCAAAGAAGTTCACGAACCTGCGGAGCTTGTTTGTGGCCGTGTTCGAGTAGCAGCCAACCACCTGGCTCAAGATGAGTGCGGGCGTTGGCTACGATATGACGAATATCGTGCAAACCGTCTTCGCCTGAAATTAGAGCAGATTTTGGTTCAAAACGTATGTCGCCCTGTGTTAAATGTGGATCGCTCGATGCAATGTAGGGGGGATTGGACACGATAGCATTGAACCTTCTCCCTGTGAGCGCTTCGAACCAGTTGCTATGCATGAAGTGGGCATTAGTAATGGCCAGATTTTCTGCATTGATACGTGCAATTCCTAGAGCCTCATTAGAAATATCGCAACCCAGTACATCTGCGTTCTGGCAAGCGTGAGCAATGGCCAGGGCAACTGCGCCACTACCTGTGCCTAAATCAAGAAAACGGCTACACGGGTCATCGCGCGAGATATGCCGCAAGACCAATTCGACGAGCAACTCTGTTTCGGGACGAGGGATAAGAGTGGCGGGCGTCACCTTAAGGGACAATCCATAAAATTCACGCTCACCTAGCAAATAGGCGATAGGCTCCCCCTGAAGGCGACGCTCCAATAGGTTGCTATAGCGAAGTTGTGCGAGCCCATCCAGGCAATTTTCTGGGTGGGCTAAGAGCCAGGCACGTGAAACCCCTGTCACATGTTGTAGCAAGCACTGTATTTCGATTCTGGCGCTGTCAGAAGTCAGGATTAGCGACTTGGTCAGACGTGAGGCGTCTTGGAGCAGGGTTTGCCTTAGGGTGTGCACTTGCTCAGCGATTACCTTCATTGGCCAACGCGGTTAATTGCTCCGCCTGATATTCCGCCATCAATGCGTTGCACAATTCGCCAATGTCGCCATCCATAGCGCGATCCATCTTGTGTAGCGTGAGGTTGATGCGGTGATCTGTAATGCGTCCCTGAGGAAAGTTATAGGTGCGTATACGCTCCGAGCGATCACCGCTACCCACTAGAGACTTACGCTCGGCGGCCTGTTTGGCATGAGCGGCACGCTCTTCTTTGTCTTTGATGCGTGCCGCCAAGACTGCCAATGCCTGCGCTTTGTTTTTGTGTTGCGAACGCCCGTCTTGACATTCCACCACGGTACCGGTGGGCAGATGCGTAACCCGAACCGCCGAATCAGTTTTGTTGATGTGTTGTCCACCAGCACCCGAAGCGCGAAATGTATCAATCCGCAAGTCGGCAGGATTTAGCACTATGTCACTGACCTCATCGGCTTCGGGTAGTACCGCCACAGTGCAGGCCGACGTGTGGATCCTACCCTGTGTTTCGGTGGTGGGTATACGCTGCACCCTGTGCGCACCAGATTCGAATTTTAGGACTGAGTAGGCGCCATGCCCGACAATGCGTGCAATAATTTCTTTGAATCCACCCTTCTCACCGCAGCTCTCCGAGACAATTTCTACCTGCCAATGATTGCGTTCCGCAAAGCGGACATACATACGAAACAGATCTCCTGAAAATAATGCCGCTTCATCACCGCCCGTGCCTGCGCGAACTTCTAAAAAAACATTGCGATCATCATTTTGATCCTTTGGTAGCAGTTGTCGTTGTAGGGCCACTGTGATTTCTTCTAGGCGCTCACGCCCTTGCTTTACCTCGCTCTCGGCAAACTCTCGCATTTCTGGGTCGCTCGCCATTTGTAGCGCGGTTGCAATATCGTTAGTGCAAGCTTGATGGGCATGATACAGCTCCACCACCGGGCCCAGTTCCGCACGCTCACGATTAAGCTTGCGGTAGCTATCCATGTCGTGAGTGGCATTTTCATCACTCAACAGGCGGTTAACCTCATCCAAGCGCTCATCTAGTTGGCCGAGCTTGGTAACAATGTTGGGCTTCATTCAGATGTGCCAATGTCATAAATGCGATGCACCATCGCAAGCAGGCCATCACGATCTTCTGCCCGCGCTTGATTTAGCGCGCTGGTTGGTGCATGAAGAAATTTATTGGTAAGCGCGCTACTTAGAGACTCAAGTACTTTTTCTGGGCTGTCACCATTTGTGAGCATACGCAATGCCCTCTGCATCTCGTGACTGCGCTGGCGCTCGACATGGTCACGTAATGCACGGATAGTGGGCACCACCTCTCGTGATTCCATCCAATGGATGAAGTCTGTTACACCGGAATTAATAATAATCTCAGCTTCTTTTACCGCATCCTGGCGAGCATCCAATCCGTCGCGCACTATTTCGGATAGGTCATCAACTGTATACAAAAATACGTCACTCAGTTCCGCCACCTCTGCTTCAACATCCCTTGGCACAGCAAGGTCGACAATAAATAGGGGCCGGTGTTTGCGTGTCTTGAGCGCTCGCTCAATCATGCCCTTGCCTAGTATGGGCAATGGGCTTGCGGTGCTGGTTATGATAATGTCGTGGTGTGCTAGTTGTTCTGGCAGTTCGCTTAGCGTGATGGCGTGTCCGCCTATGCGTTGTGCCAAAGCTTGGGCGCGCTCCAGGGTCCGATTTGCAACAGTCATGCGCTTTGGTGATTGAGCGGCGAAATGCATAGCGTTTAATTCAATCATCTCCCCTGCCCCAATGAACAGTATGCCCTGCTCGGCAATGCTAGGAAAGATGCGTTCAGCCAGCCTTACTGCCGCCGCTGCCATTGAAACCAAATTGGAACCAATTTCTGTTTGGGTGCGCACATCCTTGGCCACCGAGAAGGTGCGCTGAAATAGTTTGTGCAGTAAAAATCCTAGCGTGCCAGCCTGTTCTGCGCAACGAACCGCTTGCTTCATTTGACCTAAAATTTGAGGCTCTCCCAAAACCATCGAATCTAACCCACTGGCGACGCGAAAGGCATGCTTTACTGCTTGTTCGTTTGGCAGGGTGTAAAGGTATGGCTCGATTTCGGATAGCCGCAACTCATGATAATTTGCCAGCCAGTTAACAATTTGTACCGGTTCGCGCGTGTTGCAGTACACCTCAGTGCGGTTGCAGGTGGAGAGTATGGTTGCTTCCTTGGTGGCGCATTGTCCAACTAGATCGCGCAGGGCTGGCTCTACTGCATCGACGTTGAATGCAAGTTGTTCACGCACAGCGATGGGTGCGGTCTGGTGATTAATGCCAAAGGCGAATAACTGCATAGTCAAGAAAGGCCAAAATTAACTTGAGGGTGTAATTATAGTTGCTAGCCCACCTCAATACCAGTTAACCAGAACTGATGCGTTATGTAACAATCACAACTGGGGCTGCGTAAGTTGAAATTTTGACCATGGCGATGCCACAGATAGTTTTTGATTGTGCAAAGACGTTGTCGCCAACCCCCAAGGCTCATGCTTGATCTTGTTATATTAAATAAAATGATGTGTAATGCTAAAATGGAAAAAAATAGTAAGTGTCAAATAAAAATTGTTGTTGGAGTGAGCTATGTGGCCGAACAATCGGACGAGGCTGACAATCGATTTGTTTTTGCGTACACCATTACCATCACTAACGAGGGCGAGGCTCCTGCTAAATTGATTAGCCGACACTGGATTATTACCGATGCCAATCAATATGTTCAAGAGGTGCGTGGGCAGGGGGTTGTGGGCGAGCAGCCAACTCTCCAGTCAGGTCAAAGTTTTGAATATACCAGCGGTACGGTCTTGGCTACGCAGGTTGGCACCATGTCCGGTAGCTATCAAATGGTGGCAGAGGATGGCACACAATTTGATGCCCCCATCCCACAGTTTGTGCTGAGTATTCCACGTACACTTCATTAATACGGTAGCACCCAGCAAGGACTTCGCTACGCCGCTTGGCTTAATTACATATCTTGATTTATTTGGGATATATACTTTATGCCCCGCCTCTCGGTGAGACATAAAGTATTGTGATGCGGAATGACTGCCCGCGCTATCCGATAAATTTTTTGGAAAAATCAATCAAGCCTGATCCCATTATGAAAAAGATTGGCACAATCCCTGCCCACACGCACCTACGAACCTATCTGGTGCTGGGCTATGGGTTATTTATTGTTTATGCCAGTCTGTCACCTTTTTCTGGCTGGCAGGATCAGGGGCTTGAGGTGCATGCCGTATTGACCATGCCCTTGTTGATGCAATATACCTCGTTCGATGTCATCATCAATTTGCTTGTTTATCTGCCGCTTGGCTTGTTGTCTGGGCTAGCCCTGCAGACGCGTTGTGGGGTGGCTGTGGCGGTATTGGTCGCCACGCTCTGTGGGGCGACACTCTCGGCTATGATGGAATACGCGCAAATGTATTTGCCTGCACGGGTCAGCTCAAATCTAGATTTGCTGACAAATGTCGGCGGTACACTGTTGGGTGCTCTGCTGGCGGCAAGCATTGCACCACGGGCATGGTTTTCTCTACATCTGCCGCTTTGGCGTACACGCTTGTTTCGCAACGAAAGGGGGGAAAGCTTTGGCTTGGCATTGGTGTTACTGTGGGTATTCGCACAAATAAATCCTTCATTACCCATGTTGGGGAGCGTATTTATTAGCGAGGTGGCCCGTGCGCCATTCGTGGCGGCGCAACCCGAGCCATTCCGCTGGATGGAAAGTCTGGCTACACTCTTAAATATGTTGATGCTAGGAACGCTGCTGTTAATTCTGCTGCGCACAGGGCGTCATGTGATAAATGTATTGCTGCCCCTGCTGTTTGTGGTGGCGATGACTAAGTTTATTATGGCGGTCACGCTACTTAAGTCATGGGCGCTGTTGTTGTGGATAAATGGAGAGGCTATGCTTGGAATTTGTGTGAGCGTTATGCTGTTGATTGCTGTGAATCAGCTGCCACGGGTACAGCTGATGAGGTTGGCCATATTGAGTGCGCTAGGATATTGGATATTGGCATATTGGGTATTGAGTGCCGGCAATCCATCTGTGGCCATGCACTTGTATCAATGGAACTATGGCCACCTACTGAACTACAATGGCCTGTCACAAGCTGTCGCGTGGGCATTTCCTTTGCTAACAGTTGGTTACCTTTGGCACACGAACAATCTGTGGCATCAGAATAAGAAATGATTATTTGTGTATACGGAGCCCCGCATGAGTTACTTTGAAAAACATGTTTTCTTTTGTACGAATCAGCGCGAAGAAGGTGCGGAATGTTGTAATAACATCGATGCGCAAAAAATGCGTGACTATGTTAAAGACAAGGTTAAGTCACTTGGTCTGTCTGCCAAGGGGAGTCGCATCCGCATCAATTCCGCTGGCTGTATGGATCGTTGTGAAGATGGCCCCGTGCTGGTGGTGTACCCAGAGGGTGTGTGGTATACCTATGTAGATGAAAGCGATCTTGATGAAATTATTCTTAGCCACCTAAAGAATGGATGTGTGGTGGAGCGCCTCAAGATTTGATAGCTACAATCCAAGAGGTTGATATCCTTGGACCGATTGGCATGTTGGAGGCCAGGGTGCATATGCCGCATGGTACACCGCGAGCTATTGCGGTGATAGCGCACCCCTTGCCCACCATGGGGGGGACTATGGAAAACAAAGTGGTAACAACGCTGGCTAATATTTTTACGGAATTGGGATTTGTTGCATTGCGCTTCAACTTTAGGGGTGTAGGTGCAAGTGACGGTAGCTTTGATTATGGCAATGGCGAAACAGAAGATGCATTGGCGGTAACGCGTTACGCCTTAAATAGGCATGGCAATTTGCCACTTATTTTGTCTGGATTTTCTTTTGGTGCCTATGTGCAGGCCCGTGTAGTGCAGAAAATCTCAGCGCAACAGTTGGTGCTGATTGCACCAGCGGTAACTCGTTACACCATGCCACACGTGCCCCGTAATACGCTTTTGGTGCACGGAGAACTGGATGAGATCGTTCCGTTGGGAGACGCGCTAAAGTGGGCACGATCCCAACTCTTGCCTGTTGTGGTATTGCCCGAGGCCGCCCATTTTTTTCATGGTCAGCTGGGTCAACTGAAAGAGGTTGTGCGACACTATTTTATAGGGCAGCCTTTATGAGGGCGCCAGATGTACATAGAGCACACAAAATACGTTTAATTTATCTTTATTAAAGAGGGAGCGAGCCGTGCTGTGGATTAAAGCAGTTCACATAATCTTTATGGTCACATGGTTTTCCGGTTTATTCTACTTGCCACGCCTGTTTGTGTATCACTCAATGAGTCAGGATGTGGTCGGCATTGAGAGATTTAAGATTATGGAGCGTAAGTTATTTTATGGAATCATGACCCCTGGCGGGGTGCTGACCATTATCTTCGGGCTATGGCTATGGGCTAATCATGCTGTATCTGGTCAATGGATGCATATTAAATTTTCAGCGGTGTTGCTTTTGATTGTGTACCACATATATTGCGGCAAGCTGCTGCATGACTTTAAAAATGATCGCAATAAGCGTGGTCATGTCTTTTATCGGTTTTTTAATGAGCTGCCAGTAATAATTATGGTCATCATCATTATTCTTGTAGTTGTTAAGCCGGTGTAACGGTATGCTTGAATTTTTTTTCTCTCCCTGTCCTCGAGGATTGGAAGCAACGTTAGCGAGTGAGCTGAATGTGCTCGGCGCACAAGAAGTGCGGGTGGCTGATGGTGGGGTACATTTTGTCGGGGTACCTTCGTTTGGCTATCTGGTTAACTTGCACAGCCGTATTGCAAGTCGTGTGTTGTGGCGCGTAGCGATAGGGGGCTATCATAGCGAGCAAGATATTTTTGATGAGGTTTATGCGCTGCCCTGGAATGATTGGTTTTCCGTCTCCAGAACCATCCGCGTTAATGTAACAGCAATTAAGTGCCCCCTAAAAAGCCTAGATTTTATTACGCTTAGAATTAAAGATGCTGTATGTGACAAGTTTCGCGCGCTTATTGGTGAGCGTCCTAGCGTAGATACGCATGCGCCAGATATTCGCATCCATGCATTTCTTGAAGCGAGTCGTATGACTTTGTATATCGACACCTCTGGGGACGCGCTCTTTAAGCGTGGCACCCGTCAATATACTAATATTGCACCCCTGCGCGAGAATTTGGCGGCCGGCATTTTGTTGTTGACCGGTTGGTTGCCGGGCGTGCCACTGTTGGACCCGATGTGTGGCAGTGGCACATTTTTAATTGAGGCTGCACTGATGTCGCTGAATATAGCCCCTGGAATTGGCCGTAACTTTGCCTTTGAAAAATTTAAAACATTTGATAATGTTGCATGGCGTGAGATGCGCAATCAGGCATATGCAGCCCAAAAAAAAGTTAGTCCGCTCCCTATCTTTGGTAGCGATTTGTATGGCGAAGAGCTTAAGGCTGCTCGCCTTAATTTAGAAAATGCAGGCTTATTGGATGCGGTGTCGTTGAATCAAGCGAATGTGCTGGAGATTTCTGCACCAAGAGATCATGGAGTTCTTGTGGCAAACTTACCCTATGGCGAGCGCATGGGTGATTTGCTGGAGTTGGAGGATTTTTATCCTAAGCTAGGCGATGCGCTAAAGAGAAAATTTGGTGGCTGGAATGCTTACTTACTCACCTCTGATTTGCGTATGCCGAAATTTATTCGGTTGTCTGTTTCACGCCGAACCCCTTTGTTTAATGGGGCGATAGAATGTCGTCTTTTTGAGTACAAGATGGTGGTGGGTGGCAACCGTGGCTAGGCAGGTCGCGTCTTAATTAGAGGCGCCCCCATAAGGGGGCAACAATGACCAGCCCTACGGGGGCCACCCCCGTTGTTGATTACTTAACGATGGCCTTTAGCTCACCCTTGGTGTACCTGATAGCCATGGCGTCGAGTGAGATTGGTTTAATCTTAGAGGCTTGACCAGCAGAGCCAAAGGCTTCATAGCGAGCTTTACAAATATCCTTCATGGCCAAGGTTGCTGTGGCTAGAAATTTGCGTGGATCAAAGTCTTTTGGATTCTGTGCCAGGTGACGACGTACTGCACCAGTAGATGCCATGCGCAGGTCTGTATCAATATTAACTTTTCGTACACCATGCTTGATGCCTTCGACTATCTCTGAAACGGGTACGCCATAGGTTTCTCCCATGTCACCACCAAATTGGTCAATTATCTTTAGCCATTCTTGTGGTACCGAGGAGGACCCGTGCATCACTAGGTGGGTATTGGGGATGCGCGCATGGATTGCTTTGATACGCTTGATATCCAAGATATCACCTGTGGGTGGGCGAGTAAATTTGTATGCACCATGCGAAGTGCCAATGGCTATTGCCAGTGCATCTACCCCCGTTTTTCGGACAAAGTCGGCCGCTTCCTCGGGATCGGTTAGCAGCTGTGAGTGATCTAGCTTGCCTTCCGCGCCCTGCCCATCCTCTTGTTCGCCCATACCGGTCTCAAGTGAGCCCAGGCAGCCAAGCTCACCTTCAACGGACACCCCCACTGCGTGGGAGATGTCAACAACCTTGCTTGTTGTTGCAACGTTGTATTCATATGAGGATGGAGTTTTTGCGTCCTCTTTTAAAGAGCCATCCATCATTACGCTGGAAAAGCCAGAGCGAATGGCGTTGATGCATACAGCCGGAGACGCTCCATGGTCTTGGTGCATTACAACGGGTATGTGCGGGTAGGCCTCTACTGCGGCCAAAATTAAGTGACGCAAAAATGCCTCGCCTGCGTATTTGCGAGCACCGGCTGAGCCCTGCATAATTACCGGACTGTTTGTTTCGTCCGCTGCCTCCATGATGGCTCTGACTTGCTCTAGGTTATTAACATTGAATGCGGGTAGTCCGTATCCGTTTTCGGCTGCATGATCTAGCAGCTGACGTAATGAAACGAGGGCCATTTCTTTCTCCTAATAAATTTTAAGGGTGCTCAACAAAATCTAAAGATCTGGCTTACGCGATGTACGAGTAAGCCCCATTGTACTGCAACTTTTCAGCCCTTGCGGTGATCGCCCACTCGTACTATTTTCATGGTATTTGTGTAGCCGGCCTTGACGGCCTCTCCTATGGTCATGACAATCATATCCCCCTCCTTGATTAAGCCTAAACGTACCAGCTCATCTTCGGCTGCATGCAACTCTATTGAGGGAAGCTCGGAGGTTAAATTAAATGCTATGGGGTGCACCCCGCTAAAAAGCGTTACCTTGCTTAAGGTTGACTCTGTAGGTGTTAGTGCAAAAATTGGCACCCTTGCATTCATGCGTGACATCCATAACGCAGTTGAGCCAGACTGAGTCAGCGCTACAATTGCCTTAACTGTAAAGTGAGAGGCCGCATAGAGTGCAGACATAGCAATAGATTGATCAATTCGCGTGAATTGTACTTGGGACGGATCATAACCAGTGGAGATGTCCTCTATCTCGCTTTCTGCGTTAATGCAGATGCGCACCATAGATTGAATGGTTTCGACAGGATAGTCTCCCACGGCTGTTTCTGCAGACAGCATTACTGCGTCAGTGCCATCTAGTACTGCATTTGCTACATCAGACACCTCTGCCCGTGTGGGGATTGGGTTGGTGATCATTGATTCCATCATTTGTGTGGCAGTTATAACCAATTTGTTTTTGGCGCGTGCCATACGAATCATGCGTTTCTGTAAACCGGGAACGGCGGCGTCCCCAACCTCAACTGAAAGATCGCCCCGTGCCACCATAATGGCATCGGACGCGTCAATTATTTCGTCTAGGACGGCGATGGCTTCGGCACGCTCAATTTTTGCCATAAGCAGACTTTTCCCACCTGCCGCTTGCATTAATTTACGCGCCAACCTCATGTCGTCAGCGGAACGTGGAAAAGAAATGGCTAGGTAGTCCGCCTTGATTAGGGCGGCAGTCTTTATATCTTCTTTGTCTTTGTCGGTAAGTGCGGGGGCGGTTAAGCCGCCGCCCTTTCGATTAATGCCCTTGTTGTTTGAGAGTACGCCACCACGCACCACCTTGCATATAATTTGTGCTCCGCTAACCTCAGTTACACCGAACTCCAGCATGCCATCATTGAGTAGCAGTACCGAGCCCTTGCTGACATCATTGGGCAGCTCTTTGTAGTCTAGGCTAACGCGTTCTTGGTTTCCAAGGCCAGTCCACCCAGCATCTAGAATAAAGGTGTCACCCTTTTTAAGGATTATTTTGTCATTTTCGAACTTTCCTACTCGAATTTTAGGCCCCTGAAGGTCGGCAAGAATACCGACAATGCGACCGCACGCTGCCGCAGCAGCGCGCACCTTCTCAACCCGCGCTACGTGATCTTGGGCTGTCCCATGAGAGAAATTCATGCGCACCACATCCACACCAGCGCGTATCATTTTCTCCAAAACCTTTTGGTCGCTGGAGGCGGGCCCGAGGGTGGCAACAATCTTAGTTCTACGTAACATCAGTATTTTCGCCTTGTTTATTTTGCAGCGCGCTGCTCTAAAATCTCTACCGCTGGTAATTTTTTTCCTTCGAGAAATTCCAAAAATGCTCCGCCACCTGTAGAAATGTAACTTACACGATCGCCGATCTTATATTTGGCTATGGCTGCCAGGGTATCGCCACCACCAGCGATGGAAAATGCGGTGCTGTCCGCAATTGCTGCCCCCAGTGTTTTGGTGCCGGCACCAAATTGCTCAAATTCGAACACACCCACTGGGCCATTCCACAAGATGGTTGCGGCTTTTTTAAGATGATCTGCATAGGCCCGAGCGGTCTCTGGGCCAATATCAAAAATCATGTCGTCATCGGCGATGTCGGCAACTTTTTTAATTACGGCAGGCTCATTGGCGTCGAACCTTTGCCCTACGACGACATCGGTTGGAATGGGAATCGAGCCACCCTTGGCCTTGGCAGCCTCCATTAAGCGCTTGGCTTCGGCCACAAGATTCGGCTCATATAGTGACTTTCCTACATTGTGGCCAGCCGCTTTGATGAAGGTGTTGGCGATACCGCCACCGACGATCAGTTGATCAACAATGTGAGATAGCGACTCCAGTACAGTTAATTTTGTTGAAACTTTAGATCCACCGACGATGGCAACCAGTGGGTGGGCTGGGCTTTCTAATGCCTTGCCCAAGGCATCCAGTTCTGCCGCTAAAAGTGGCCCCGCACAGGCTGCTGGTGCATATTTTGCCACGCCATGGGTGGAGGCCTGTGCACGATGTGCGGTACCAAACGCATCCATCACGTAGATATCGCACAGCTTGGCTATTTTTTTAGACAGCCCCTCATCATTTTTTCCCTCACCCTTATTGAATCGTACATTTTCAAACAAAACAACTTCACCCTCGTTGAGGGTGAAGTTGCCGTCCAGCCAGTCTTTGATTACTCGAACTTCTGTGCCTAGCAGGGCAGACAAGCACTTGGCTACTGGCTTTAATGAGTCTGTTTCAGAGTATGCGCCCTCCTCTGGGCGTCCGAGATGAGACATTAGCATTACTTTTGCACCCGCTTTCAGGGCATGCTGAATGGTGGGCACGCTTGCTCGAATGCGAGTGTCATCTGTGATGCTGCCATCCTCGCCCTGGGGAACATTCAAATCTTCACGAATCAGGACGCGTTTATTTCGCAGGCTCAGATCAACCATTTTTATTATAGACAATTTTTCTCCAATCAAGTATTCGAGGTGAGGCGCATAGAGGGTATCAAGGTGAGCCAAGGCCTGCCTTGATGAATGAGTTTATTTTGCTATGACGCGAACCATCTCGAGAACTTTGCTTGAGTAACCCCATTCGTTGTCGTACCAAGAAACCACCTTAACGAAGGTTTCATCCAAGGACATTCCGGCCTCTGCATCGAAAACAGAGGTGCAGCTTTCGCCTCGAAAGTCAGTAGACACCACCTTCTCATCGGTATAGCCAAGTATGCCCTTCATTGAGCCTTGGGAGGCTGCCTGCATGGCGGCGCAGATATCTTTGTATGTTGCAGCTTTGTTTAATTCCACGGTGAGGTCGACTACAGATACATCGGAGGTGGGCACACGGAACGCCATACCGGTGAGCTTTTTATTTAACTCAGGGATGACCACACCAACGGCTTTGGCAGCACCAGTTGAGGACGGAATGATGTTCTCAAGAATGCCTCGACCACCACGCCAGTCTTTGTTTGATGGGCTGTCTACGGTTTTTTGGGTGGCAGTAGCAGCATGTATGGTGGTCATTAGCCCACGCTTGATACCCCATGTGTCATTTAACACTTTGGCAACTGGAGCCAGGCAATTTGTAGTACACGAAGCGTTGGAGATGATGGTTTGGTTGGCGTAGGTTTTGTCATTTACGCCATACACGAACATGGGGGTGTCATCTTTAGACGGTGCGGACATAATGACTTTCATAGCGCCAGCGGCGATATGTTTTTCACAGGTTTCTTTGGTGAGAAAGAGTCCGGTTGATTCAATAACTATTGTTGCACCAACCTCGCCCCACTTCAGTTCAGCGGGATCCTTAATGGCAGTCAGGCGGATTTTTTTGCCGTTGACGACCAAGGTGCTCCCTTCAATAGAAACGCTGCCATTGAATCGACCATGCACAGAGTCGTAACTTAGCATGTAAGCCAAGTAATCTGGTTCAAGCAAGTCATTGATGCCAACTATCTCAATGTCTTTGAAGTTTTGTATTGCCGCGCGGAACACCATGCGACCAATTCGGCCAAACCCATTAATGCCAACCTTTATTGCCATGCTTCACTCCCTTGGTTATGTGGTTATAATTGCTACTATTTATTCGGCGCTGATCCTAAAGTAAGGTGGTGCGTGTTGTGAAAAAACACCCGATCTTAGATCGGCGCCCAAGCTTTAGAGCAACGCTTTGACGCTATTCACTACATTTTCGGTGGTAATGCCGAAGTGCTTGAATAGTTCGCCCGCTGGAGCGGATTCACCGAAGCTATTCATGCCAACCACTGCGCCATCTAGCCCCACATACTTATACCAAAAATCTGTTATACCCGCTTCAACGGCCACACGTTTGCTACCCTTGAGCAGCACACTGTCTTTGTAGGCCAGATCCTGGCGATCAAAAACATTGGTTGATGGCATAGAAACTACGCGTACATTAATGTTGTGGTTCTCGGCCAGGCATTTCTGTGCAGCCATGGCTAGGTCCACCTCGGACCCGGTTGCGATAATTATGGCTTGTGGCTTCCCGTTTGAGGCGTCCGATAACACGTAGCCGCCCTTACAAATGTTGGCAATTGCGCTCTCGTTGCGACTTTGAAATGTCAAGTTTTGACGGCTAAATATGAGACTGCTCGGACCGGCCCTGCGCTCAACTGCTGCAATCCACGCCACGGCAGACTCCACTGTGTCACAGGGACGCCATACATCCATGTTTGGGATGTAGCGTAGTGTGCTGGTTTGCTCTACTGGTTGATGGGTTGGACCATCTTCGCCCAAGCCGATAGAGTCATGTGTATATACGAAAATTACACGCTGCTTCATTAGTGCGGCCATACGTAGTGCATTGCGTGCATACTCTGAGAACATTAAGAATGTTCCGCCAAATGGTAGCAGACCACCATGCAGGGCAACCCCGTTCATGATGGCTGACATACCAAACTCGCGCACCCCGTAGCTGATGTAATTTCCCGGAGCTTTTCCGTGAACGTGCTTGGCTCCCGTCCAGTTGGTTAAGTTTGACCCAGTCAGGTCTGCGGAACCCCCCAAGAATTCTGGTAGCACTTGCGCCAGGCCGTTGATCACATTTTGTGAGGCTTTGCGCGAGGCAATTGTTTCTGCTTGTTTGTTCGCTTGAGCGACAATATCCGCCGCATGTTTTGCCCAGTTTTCCGGCAGGTTACCGCTCATCCGTCGCTCAAACTCGGCTGCATCATGTGGGAAGGCCTTGCGGTATTCTGCAAACTTTGTGTTCCATAGTTGTTCCAGAGCGGCACCCTTGCTACGCCCATCCCACGCTTGATAAACGTGAGCCGGAATTTCGAATGGCGGATGATCCCAGCCAATGTATTCTCGCGCAGCAGAAACTTCCGCATCACCCAGCGCCGCACCATGTACGTCATGCGTTCCAGCTTTGTTTGGAGATCCTGCGCCGATAATTGTTTTGCAACAGATTAATGTGGGCTTATCAGTAATTTTTTTGGCGGCATTTATGGCGCCATTGAGCGCGTCAAGGTCGTGCCCCGCTACATTGGGGATTACATGCCAGCCATAAGATTCGAAACGCTTTGCAGTATCATCCGTAAACCAAGCTTCAACATGACCATCAATAGAGATCCCGTTGTCATCCCAAAAGGCGATTAGTTTACCCAGGCCCCAGGTGCCGGCCAGCGCACAAGACTCATGTGAAATCCCCTCCATCATGCAACCGTCGCCAAGGAAGGCGTATGTGTAATGATCTACGATTTCGTAATTTGGGCGATTAAATTCATTTGCCAGCATTTTTTCTGCCAGAGCAAAGCCCACCGCATTGGTAATGCCCTGACCCAATGGACCTGTGGTGGTTTCTACGCCAGCGGTGTAGCCATATTCTGGATGGCCAGGAGTTTTGGAGTGTAGCTGACGGAAGTTTTTAATTTCATCAATGGATAAATCGTAGCCAGTTAGGTGTAGCAAGGCATAAATTAACATTGAGCCATGGCCATTAGATAACACGAAGCGATCGCGGTCGGCCCACTTTGGGTTTGTTGGATTGTGCCGCAGGTGATGAATCCACAGCGCCTCGGCAATTTCTGCCATACCCATAGGAGCGCCAGGATGCCCAGAGTTAGCTTTTTGAACCGCATCCATTGCTAAGGCGCGGATCGCTCCGGTTATATCGTTAAATTTTGGGGGTTGTGTATTGCTTGCCGCAGCCATCGTTCGCTAGCCTCCCGAATGTCTCTAAGGTAATGAATAAATTGTTGCTCTAGTAAAGTATGCAATTATGCCGTACTGCCCTATTTAGGGCAACTCAACAAAAGAAAAACAATAATCTGTTTAATCTCGGATTGTCACAAAGTGAGTTGCCCACCCCTTGTTCGACAATGACTTAATCTTGCGTGAGACTGCTCCATCAGATACAATTCGCGCTTGCTTACTTGCAAGCTGAGGTCATTAACTGTGCACGCCAAGATAGTCCTAAATAATGAGTCCGCAGCATTGGTCGGGGTCGCTTCGCAATCCGGGGCGGTTAAGTCCGCTGAAATTCGAGAGATTGCTGCTATGGCCCCAGCCGAGGATGTTTGTGCTGTACGCAACAAATTGAATATATTGAAAATATTAGAGGATGATGCGACAGGTGCCGTCGTTTGGGCGCGATTGCCCCGGGAATAGTATGCGTGTTGTTCTTGATACGAATTTAATACTCTCCGCGCTGTTATTTGCTGATGGAAATTTGGCGTGGCTGAGAAAGGCCTGGCAGAGCAAGTCTATTCGTCCGGTGATTAGTGACGCAACAAAAGAAGATTTGTTTGTGTCGCTGAGTTATCCAAAATTCGAATTATCAGTTGCCGAGCAGGATTTGTTGCTCGAAGATTTTTTTCCGTACTCTGAGACGGCCTCAATATCTAATTGGATGCCGTCACATGGAATGTTTAGTCAGGTGTTTTTGGCGGTTGCGCACAAGGCCAAGGTAGACGCACTGGTGAGCGTTGACAAAAACTTGTTGGCACTAAGGGGAAGCTTTTCGCCCCAGATTCTTACTGCCGAAGGGTTACGCAAGTGCTTGCAGGGGTAGCGCCGCGCTAATCCCCGTAGCAAAAATTCCTTAATTTTAGCTTACAGTAAACTGCATATGAGAAATATTCTGGTTCTGCATGGCCCCAATTTAAACCTGCTCGGCGATCGTGAGCCTGGCGTGTATGGGCAAAGCACTCTGGATGATATAAACAAACAATTACTAAATTTGGCACATACACGCGGTGCAACTTTGGCACACTTTCAAAGCAACTCCGAGTCTGTTCTGGTGGATCGCATACAGCTAGCGCGCCAAGATGGCACAAACTTCATTGTTATCAATCCCGCCGCCTTTACACATACAAGCGTAGCGTTGCGTGACGCCTTGGCTGCGGTTGCCATCCCATTTATTGAGGTCCACATTTCCAATGTTTTTGCACGTGAAGCTTTCCGCAAAGAATCTTATTTTTCTGATCTCGCCATTGGTGTTGTTAGTGGCCTGGGGGCTCTGGGCTATGAGCTTGCAGTGCAATATGCGCTTCAATATTCTGTTAGGGGTTGACCATGGACTTACGTAAACTTAAAACGTTGATTGAGTTGGTTGAGGGGTCTAATATTGCTGAGCTAGAGATTAGCGAGGGCGAAGAGCGTGTGCGCATTGTCCGTTCGGGGGGCATCGCATCGCATGCTCACGCCACGCAGCAGCAAGTTTCTTTTGCCGAGGGCTTGCCTGATACGCCCACTGCAACAATTGAGCAGGCAATACCTTCTGGCTATACGGTGGAGTCGCCAATGGTCGGAAGCTTTTATCGTAGCCCATCTCCAGGCGAAAAGCCTTTTGTAGAAATTGGCCAAAGCGTAAATGTGGGCGACACATTGTGCATAATCGAGGCAATGAAGTTGCTCAATGAGATAGAGGCCGACAGGAGTGGCGTCATTAAAATGATTTTGGTTGAAAGTGGTCAGCCGGTTGAGTACGGGCAGCCACTTTTTGTTATCGATTGAGTTATGTTTGATAAAATTCTTATCGCTAATCGTGGCGAAATTGCCTTAAGAATTCAACGCGCCTGCCGTGAGATGGGCATTAAGTCTGTGGCGATACACTCCGAGGCTGATGCAGATGCAAAGTATGTCAGGCTGGCCGATGAGTCGGTTTGTATCGGCCCCGCCGCTTCGCTGCAAAGCTATCTTCATATCCCATCTATTATCAGCGCGGCAGAGGTGACTGACGCGCAAGCCATTCATCCTGGTTATGGTTTTTTAGCCGAAAGTGCTGACTTTGCTGAGCGTGTGGAAAAAAGTGGATTTGTATTCATTGGCCCACGCCCGGAGACCATTCGTTTGATGGGTGACAAGGTATCCGCTAAAAATGCAATGAAGAAGGCGGGCATTCCGTGTGTACCTGGTGTGGATGGGGCGCTTTCAAGTGACTCAGCTGAAATTAAAAAAATTGCACGTAGTATTGGCTATCCAGTCATTATTAAAGCGGCTGGCGGCGGCGGCGGCCGCGGCATGCGCGTAGTGCATACCGAGGCAGCACTTCTTAACGCTGTGATTATGACGCGCAACGAAGCTCAGGCTGCGTTTAACAATCCCGTCATATACATGGAAAAGTTTTTAAAAGATCCGCGACACATTGAGTTTCAGGTATTGGCGGACTCTTATGGCAATGCTGTGTATTTGGGCGAGCGTGATTGCTCAATGCAACGTCGTCACCAAAAAATTCTCGAAGAGGCGCCCGCCCCGCTGCTCAGCGCCCGTGCTCGTAATAAAATCGGAGAGCGTTGTGCAGCGGCCTGCCGCAAGATTGGGTATCGTGGCGCGGGAACTTTCGAGTTTTTATATGAGAAAGATGAATTCTTTTTCATTGAGATGAATACTCGTATACAGGTGGAGCATCCGGTCAGCGAAATGATTACGGGCGTAGATATTGTACAACAACAGATCCGTATTGCTGCGGGTGAAAAACTTAGCTTCAAACAAAATGATATTGTTCTAAAGGGGCACGCTATCGAGTGTCGTATCAATGCTGAGCACCCCTATAAATTTACACCCTCGGCCGGCCGCATTACCACCTGGCATGTTCCGGGCGGCCCCGGTATTCGGGTAGACTCGCATGTGTACACTAATTATCTGGTGCCGCCGTACTATGATTCTATGATTGGCAAAATCATAGCGTATGGTGATACTCGCCAACAGGCGGTGGCCCGTATGCGCATTGCCCTGTCTGAAATGGTGGTGGAGGGTATAGAGACCAATATTCCGTTACATCAAGAGCTGATGATAGATGCCGCTTTTTTGCGGGGCGGTACCAATATTCATTATTTGGAGCATAAGCTAGCAGAGCGTATCAAGGTAAAATAATTATGGCCTGGCTGACACTGACACTCATGGCATCCGCGTCTCGGGCGGAGGTGTTGAGTGAGGCGCTGTTGGAGCGTGGCGCTCTGTCGGTGGACATACATGACGCTGATATTGATACTCAATACGAGCAAGCCATGTTTGGCGAGCCGGGAGAACGCTATCATCTGTGGGCACACAATCAAATTACCGCCTTGTTTGATCAGGGCGTCTCGATAGATGTGGTTGTGAGGGAGGCAGCGTACGCCGCTGGACTTGATCAGCCGCCAGCCTATACCACCGCAACTCTGGAAGACAAAGATTGGGTGCGCTTAACCCAGCTGCAATTTAGCCCCATTTGTATTTCACAGCGTTTGTGGATTGTGCCCACCTGGCACATTTCGCCTGATTCGACTGCTGTCAATATCACGCTTGATCCTGGCCTGGCCTTCGGTACGGGCAGTCACCCCACTACTCGTTTGTGTTTGCGCTGGTTGGACGCCAACTTGAAAGGAGGGGAATCCATTTTGGATTATGGCTGTGGTTCCGGTATTTTGACCATCGCTGCGCTTAAGCTTGGAGCGAGCAGCGCTGCCGGCGTAGATTTGGATGTTCAGGCCGTGTGCTCTAGTCGTGATAATGCAAGAATCAATCAAGTTGCCGCACAGTTTTATTTGCCTGATGCCACACCAACAGAGTCCACAGATATTGTGATAGCCAATATACTTACGAACCCGCTCAAAATGCTTGCTCCACTATTGGCGAGACTAACGCGACAGGGTGGTCAAATTGTTCTATCTGGTGTTCTTAGTGAGCAGAGCGAGGATGTGATGGAAACTTATGCCCCTTGGTTTGACTTTGGGCAGCCCATGACTGAGGAAGGCTGGATATGCCTATCTGGGGTGAAACGATGAGCGCCGTTACTCAGTGCCCAAAGTGCAACACTCGTTTTAGAGTCAATCCGGTTCAGTTGGGTGCGTATCGCGGCATGGTGCGCTGCGGGCTGTGTCAAGAAATATTTAATGCTGCTAGGTATTTGCGTGATGGCGAGCTCAATTTACAGTCCATTATCTCTTCGACGCAAAAAGAGGTGCAGAGAGAGTTTGTTGAAAGCCTGACGAAGGGCGCCCCGATAACCCACAATAAATTTTATGCCAGCCATCTTGCTGTGGATAGGATGGGTGTTGCGGTTGTCAAACCAAGATTTTGGTGGTTCTGGGCAGCAGCCATTTTGCTGTTCGTTAGCCTTGTGGCACAGACAGCTTATTTTTATCGTGTTGAGCTTGTCGCAAATTTTCCTGGCACCAAGCCAGTGCTGACGCTGTATTGTGAGTTGCTTGATTGCAGTATTCCATTGCCACAAAAATTGGATCAATTAACGATCGAATCATTCAGCCTTGTGAGAGCCGATCCGCAGCAGGCAAGTGTCATTACCCTCGATGTCTCTCTAAGAAATCATGCACTATATGCGCAAGCCTACCCTGATCTTGAGCTTGCGTTAACCAGCTCCATGAATGCGACATTGGCACGCCGTATTTTTCGCCCATCAGAATATCTGAAGGTAGGCGAAGATGAGGGGCGCGGATTGCCATCCAATACCGAAATGGATGTTAGATTGCTTTTTAGCGTTGTCGACCTTAATCCGAGTGGATATCACTTAGATCTGGTGTCGTCGCCCCTTAATCGATAAATTTGCCATGCAAGTGCGGGCGCATCATATATTTTAAAGCTTGGGAGACAAAAGCGATGAACCTTGATACCTATTTTTCGACACCCGTTTGGTGGGACAAGCTAAGCGTAGATGTGGACGCAATTTTTAATTTTTGCCATAGACTGAGGCAATCCAACCCATTGGGGAGCGAGCTTAGTAATGTTGGCGGTTGGCAATCAAAGGAATTTTATTATGGTGACCATCCTGAATTAACCCCATTGCTTGATGATATCTTGAGTCGTTCCAATAAATGCCTGTCTGATTTTGGGTACGATGCAGTAAATTTTGAAACCCACATGGATAATGTTTGGGTGAACATCAACAAATTGAGTCACTTCAATAAAATTCACATTCACTGTTCATCATTTTTGTCGGGCGCTTATTATGTAACCGACTCGGATGCTCAGATTGAATTTTATAGAAATTTTCAAGAGCAATATTCTATAGAATCTTTGGCGCCAGTTTTAGAGCTAAATGCAATTAATGCGCCTAAGTTTTCATACCCAGCAAGAAAAAATCATTTGGTGATGTTCCCATCCTGGCTGCCCCACTCTGTTGAGCCAAATCAGCAAGATATCGAAAGAATCTCAATATCTTTTAATATCAGAATAAGAAAGAAGTGACGCGGTGGGTGATGGGCTAGTACATCGCTTCCTAAGCGATTTAATTATTGGGTAATTACTAGTTTGGTAAAATTGTACTAACGACTGTTGTCGTGAAATAAGGCAGGTGTTCTGATGAACGTTGGAAAGCATCTGGATGTGTTGTTAATTGCTGCTTATGAGCGGTTTATGTGGAGTGTTGAGAGATGAGTCGCTTACTGGCTGTGGTCTTTGGTTTTATGATTGTTTACTTGCTGCTTAGGTACTATCGCAAGCAGGCGCCACACAAAGATGTATTAAATGGGGGCGAATCTGATCATGGGGAAACCATGGTGCGCTGTGCTCACTGTGGCGTGCATTTGCCAACGGGAGAGAGCATTATGGTTGGTCACAAGAGTTACTGTAGTGAAGCGCATCGCCGCATAGACTCTGGCGAGCCTGGGCAACCATAAATCGAATGTATGCCCATGAGACAAAGCCCCTTCTTTGCATGCAAAGTTTTTCAAGGTCATCATTTTGTGTCTGTGGGCATGTATTTTTCTAACCCCCAGTGGATGGGTGGCCATGGGTTGGGCTGCAATACTTTGCGTAGCAACGAAGGTGACCGGCATTGAAGATTGGCACAAATGGATGGGTCAGCGGTGTGTCGCGCCACATTTCACCAAATTTTGATGCGCGTCCACCGGGCGTTGCTGTAGATTTGTTGGTTATTCACAACATTACCCTGCCGCCAGGTGAGTTTGGGGGCCAGGCCATCATGAGATTTTTCTCTAATGAGCTAGATACGGAGGGGCATCCATACTACGCTCAGCTCAAAGGAATGAGGGTTTCCGCTCATTTTTTGATACAACGTCAGGGTGAGATTGTTCAGTTTGTTTCTTGTAGCAAGCGTGCGTGGCATGCGGGTGCGTCAACATGGCGTGAGCGCACGGCATGCAACGATTTTTCCGTGGGCGTGGAATTAGAGGGTACGGATATTTTGCCATTTAGTGATCGTCAATATACTTCCTTAATACGACTGACGCGGGCGCTTAGGCGTGCTTATCCAATTCGTGCAATTGTGGGACATTCAGATATTGCGCCAGGACGTAAGACTGATCCTGGGCATCAGTTTGATTGGCCACGTTATCTTGCAAAGTGTGGCCCCATCAGGGCTTGAGGTAGGGTTGTGCGCTGCGTCGCCCCACCTTTCGTATATTCACGTTATTTTGGGATATTTGTTGTGCATACGATAATGTACGCATCAAATGTTGATACACTATAGCTACTGTTATTAAATAAGTAGTATACTAAATGTAGTAGTTTTGATATTCTGAGGCCAGACCCAAACGGAGTGACTATTGCAATGCCAGCCATGCCCTCATTTACAACTTCAACACATGAAGCTTCAAACGCCGTGATCGACCCCGCGGGAGCCATGGGTCACCATAAAGTGATTCGTCGCAATGGATCTGTGGTGTTATTCGAGGCAACAAAGATTTCCATTGCAATGACCAAGGCCTTTATTGCCGTAAAGGGTGAGCCATCCGCGCGCGAAAGAGAGTTGATAAGTCAATTAACGGAGACCGTTGCCAATGCATTGTTGCGCCGTCATCCGCATGGCGGGACATTGCATATAGAGGATATTCAGGACCAGGTCGAATTAGCTCTAATGCGCTCAGGGGAGCATGATGTTGCACGTTCGTACGTGCTGTATCGTGAAGAGCGTACGCGGGAACGAGCTAGGGAAAAAGGTGAGAGCAGCTCTGCCCCAGCCATACATGTAAATGACAATGGCACAGCCCGCCCCTTGGACGTGGCGGGCTTGAGGGCGCGAATTGTGGCGGCGTGTGTGGGGCTTGGGGATTCGGTAAGTGCCGATCCGATTCTCAAGCTGACACTGCGTGATCTTTATGATGGCGTACCCGTTGAGGAGGTGCGCAAGTGCGCCATCCTTGCTGCTCGCGCAATGATTGAGCATGATCCAGCTTACAGTTTCGTTACCGCACGCTTGCTGTTAAACAATATATGTTGCGATGTTCTGGGTGAGGAAGTAAGCCAGAAAGACATGAAGGCGCGTTATATTGGATCTTTTGTTACGCTTGTTAAGCGCGGCATTGAGGCAGAGCTGCTGGATCCAGAGATGGCCAACTTTGATCTGCCACGGTTGGCGGGTGAGTTAAATGCAAGTCGCGACCTGCAGTTTAGTTACCTGGGTCTGCAGACGCTGTATGATCGATATTTCTTGCATGTTAACGAAAATCGCATTGAGCTGCCGCAGACATTCTTTATGCGCGTAGCCATGGGGTTGGCGTTACAAGAGACCGATCGAAATGCACGTGCCATAGAGTTTTACCACCTGCTGTCTAGCTTTGACTTTATGAGTTCGACGCCGACCTTGTTTAATTCTGGGACGATTCGCTCACAGCTATCCTCTTGCTATCTCACCACAGTGCCAGACAATCTGGCTGGAATTTTTGATGCAGTAAAAGAGAATGCACTTCTTGCCAAGTACTCTGGCGGGCTTGGCAATGACTGGACACCCGTTCGCTCTATGGGTACGCATATTAAAGGGACAAACGGCAAGTCGCAGGGCGTTGTGCCTTTCTTGAAAGTGGCTAACGATACTGCGGTAGCGGTTAATCAGGGCGGCAAACGCAAGGGCGCAGTGTGCGCGTACCTAGAGACATGGCATTTGGATATCGAAGAGTTTCTCGAGTTACGAAAAAATACCGGTGACGATCGACGCCGCACGCATGACATGAACACCGCCAACTGGATACCAGATTTATTTATGAAGCGTGTTATGGAGGGCAAGGAGTGGACCTTGTTTTCGCCATCAACCTGCCCCGATCTGCATGATAAATTTGGTACCGAGTTTGAGCGTGCTTATCTGCAATATGAAGCCCAGGCAGCAAGCGGTGAAATTGAGCTTTTCAAAAAAGTTCAGGCAGCCAGCTTGTGGCGCAAGATGCTGACTATGCTTTTTGAAACCGGTCACCCATGGATTACCTTTAAGGACGCATGCAACATTCGCTCTCCACAGCAGCATGTTGGGGTGGTGCACAGTTCTAATTTGTGTACGGAAATCACGCTAAACACTTCAGAGTCAGAGATAGCGGTATGTAATTTGGGTTCAGTAAACCTTAGAGCGCATCTGACTCCAGATGCCCGGTTGGATCACGATAAACTGAAGCGCACCATTACCACCGCGATGCGAATGCTTGATAATGTGATTGATATTAATTATTACGCCGTTCAAAAAGCACGCGACTCCAACTTTAAACATCGCCCTGTTGGTCTTGGTATTATGGGATTTCAGGATTGTCTGCATGAGTTGCGGATACCTTATGCCTCAAAGGCGGCAGTGGAGTTTGCCGATCACTCAATGGAGGCGGTGTGTTATTACGCATATTCGGCGTCAACTGAGTTGGCGGAAGAGCGGGGTCGCTATCAAAGCTATGTTGGTAGCCTGTGGGATAGGGGTATATTGCCGCAGGATACTCTTGAGCTGTTGCGTCAGGCACGTGGGGGGCATGTTGAGGTGGACTCCTCGGTGAGCATGGATTGGAGTGCGCTGCGCGAGAGAATTGGCCGTCACGGTATGCGTAATTCTAATTGTGTAGCCATTGCACCCACTGCCACTATATCGAATATTATAGGCGTGTCGGCGTGCATTGAGCCAACCTACCAAAACTTATTTGTTAAATCAAATCTGTCGGGCGAGTTTACCGTTATTAATGAATACTTGGTTAATGAGCTTAAGAAGTTGGGCTTGTGGGATGAGGTAATGATTGCTGATTTAAAATATTTTGATGGAAGTCTTGCCAAGATTGACCGTGTCCCACCTGTTTTGCGTGCTCTGTATGCGACCGCATTTGAAATTGAACCGCGGTGGATAATAGAGGCGGCAGCGCGGCGTCAAAAATGGATAGACCAAGCGCAGTCACTGAATATCTATATGGCCGGCGTATCAGGACGCAAGCTGGATGAGACCTATAAGCTGGCATGGCTGCGCGGCCTGAAGACCACTTACTATTTACGTACCATGGGTGCAACTTCGGCCGAGAAATCTACATCTCGTGTTGGTGAACTAAACGCGGTACAAATGTGCTCCATTGACGACCCGGAATGCGAGGCGTGTCAATGACCATAGCTGGACGGATACGAGTAGAGGACAAGTGCATAATTAACTGCACTGCTGACGTAAATCAGTTGGTGCCGTTTAAGTATAAGTGGGCATGGGAGAAGTATATTTCTGCCTGCGCAAACCATTGGATGCCACAGGAAGTCAATATGTCGGCTGACATAGCGTTATGGAAAAATCCCAATGGCTTAACTGATGACGAACGCCTTATGGTTAAGCGCAATCTTGGATTTTTTACCACAGCAGATAGTCTTGCCGCCAACAATATAGTGTTGGGCACCTATCGCCACATCACAAATCCTGAATGTCGCCAGTATCTCTTGAGGCAAGCATTCGAAGAGGCTATCCATACACACGCCTATCAATACATTGTTGAAAGCTTGGGGCTGGATGAGGGCGAAGTTTTTAACATGTATCATGAGGTCACCAGCATACGTGAGAAAGATGAATTTCTGTTACCATTCATCGATACGCTTACCAACCCAGATTTTAAAACAGGTACACCGGAAACCGATCGTCAATTATTGCGCAGCTTGATCGTGTTTGCTTGTATTATGGAAGGACTGTTCTTCTATGTGGGTTTTGTGCAGATACTCGCTCTTGGGCGACAGAATAAAATGACCGGCGCTGCAGAGCAATATCAGTATATTATGCGGGATGAATCCATGCATCTTAATTTCGGTGTGGATGTAATCAATCAGATTAAGTTAGAGAACCCTGGTTTGTGGACGCCTGAGTTTAGGGAAGAAATTCGTGGTCTTATGCAAAAGGGTGTGGAGCTGGAATATCGTTACGCCGAAGATACCATGCCGCGAGGCGTGCTGGGCATGAACGCATCCATGTTTAAGGAGTACCTTCGTTTTATTGCCAATCGTCGTTGTCAGCAAATTGGATTAGATATTCTATATCCAGGTGCTGTAAATCCATTTCCATGGATGGCGGAAATTATTGATCTCAAGAAGGAGAAAAATTTCTTCGAAACGCGAGTCACCGAGTATCAGACTGGTGGTGCGCTATCTTGGGATTAACAGGCTTCGGTCACACTGTGTTTGATGTGTGCTGGGGAAGGGAGTAGTTGTTAATGTTGTATTTCTTGAACTTTGATTACCAAAGGAGGTTGAAATGGCA